>Ga0302325_10000538_pt1 | contig 104274 bp, 97 predicted proteins | sample Palsa_T0_2_FD_201948 | JGI IMG/M metagenome (GOLD analysis project Ga0302325, IMG submission 201948) | Peat permafrost microbial communities from Stordalen Mire near Abisko, Sweden - Palsa_T0_2 | ecosystem: Environmental > Terrestrial > Soil > Palsa > Peat permafrost | place: Sweden: Abisko...
CTTGCGGGCGGCGAGGCCCTCCGGGTGCTGCTCGATCGGCATGTCGTAGTGGCCCATGTCCTCCAGCCAGGCGACACAGTCGCGGCCGCGATAGAAGCGCGCCACGCGTGGCGCGCTGCCGACGCTGAGGTGCACCTCGCGGCCGGCGAGGTGGAGGTCCTCGGCGATCTGGGCCCCCGACTGGCCGCTGCCGACGACGAGGACCGGGCCGTCCGGCAGCGAGGAGGGGTTCCGGTAGCCCGAGGAGTGGAGCTGCGTCACCTGCGGCGACAGCGCCGCGGCGATCCGCGGCACGGCGGGGACGTGATAGCCACCGACCGCGAGGATCACCTGGTCGCCGGTGAGCTCACCGTGCGAGGTGCGCACGCGAAAGCCGCCATCGGCGCGCTCGACGCGCTCCACGGTCACACCCTCGTACAGCGGTGGGTCAAACGACGAGGCGAACCCCTCGACGTAGGCGACGATCTGATCCTTGAGCATGAAGCCGTCCGGGTGCTCGCCCGCGTACGGGTAAGCGGGCAGCCGGCATTGCCAGTTCGGCGTTACCAGGCAGAACGTGTCCCAGCGATCCTCGCGCCACGAGCTCGCGAGGCGGTCGCGCTCGAGCACGACATGGGGTACCCCCAGCTCGCTGAGGCAGTAGCTGGCCGCGAGACCGGCCTGACCGGCGCCGACGATGATCGCCCCGACGCGCCCGCTCAGCTTCTCCGGCGCGGGATGCGTCGCGCGCGGCCGGTCGCGCTGGACCCGCTCAACGCAGACGACGGCCGCTTCATCCAGATCGAGGCCACGGGCACGCTGCTCGATCTCGGCAAGCTGCTCCGCGGCGGCGCTACACGCGACGCCGCGCTGCTCGCGGACGCGCTCGCTGGCGCGCTCGAGCCCTGCGCGGCAGCGGCGCACGAACTCGGGGACCGGGTACTTGCCGCCTTGCACGAGGACGAGCTCGATCGCCGTCGAGGGTGAATAGCAGCGCTGGGGGGCGCCGTCCGGCCAGCGTAAGGTGAACTGGACGGCCGGCATCCGTCAGGCGTACGGCACCGGCTCGGCGACGCGGTAGACGTCCGGGCGCAGGTCTCTGATCGGCGCCAGCGCGCGGCGGGCGCGCTCGAGCGCGATCTCGACGTTGAGCGTCGCAATCGCCAGCCCCGGTCGCACGCCGGTGCGCGCGATCAGGTCCCCGGCCGGGTCGACGACGCGGGCGCCGCCGAGGAACTCCAGGCGCCCGAAGTTCCCGGTCTGATTCGCCGAGGCGACGATCAGGGAGTTCTCCGCCGCCCGCGCGCGGTCCCAGAGCTCTGCCCGCCGCCACTGACGGTCGTCCTCGAGCCGCGGCGCCGGGTTCGAGGCACTGCACGGCCAGGCCGAGAGGAAGCAGAGGATCTGCGCGCCGTCGAGCGTCAGCGTGCGAGCGGCCTCCGGGAACGCCTTGTCGTAACAGATCAGCATTCCCAGCCGGCCGACCGGCGTGTCGAACGCCGCCAGGCTGTCGCCGGGGGTCGTCAGGCGGTGCTCGTCGAGCGGCAGGTGGACCTTGCGGTGGAGGCCGTGGAGACCTTCGCCGGAGACGCAAGCGGCGACGTTGTGCCTCGCGCCGTTCTCGCCGTCCTCGCAGAAGCCGACGCAGACGACCATCTCGCCTGCCAGCTCGGCCACCCGCGCCAGCTCGGGGCCTTCGGGGTCGAGCGCGGGTGGCGGATCGGCGTCGCCGTGGAGAGTCTCGACGTACCCGCCGAGAGCGGCCTCGGGGAGGACGAGGAGGCCGGCTCCCTGCTGGCGCGCGCAGCCGATCAGGTCCTCGATCGTGGCCAGGCAGAGGTCCATGTCGCGGCTGAACGGCGCGGCCGCGGCGGCGATGGTGAGCTCGCTCATGCGCATCTTTCTGTTGCGGCACCAAGACCGGTGATCGCCTCGGAGGCGATCACGGTTGTGATCTCGCCATCCGGCCACCTGAGGCGAACTCCGCCCTGCGCCGACAGACGCGCACAGCCGGCGGAGACCGCGGCGCCACCGCGCGGCTCGGGAGCGCCGGGCGACTGGGCAAGCACGACGGCGAAGCCGGGGAAGCAGGTCAGCCAGTCGGCCATCAGCGCATGCTCGGGACGCGGCATCCGGGCGATCTCGATCTCCGCCCCGCATCCCGACGCCTCGGCGAGCATCGCGACGGTTCCGACGATGCCCGCCATCGAGGCGTCCTTGGCGGCTCTCGGCCGCGTCTGGCGGATGAGATCGAGCATCGGACGCAGCTCGGCGCGCGAGCGCCCGGAGGTCGAATCCCACTGGCGCCCTTGGTACCCCGGGCGCCATCCGCCCTCGAGATCCGCGCACACCCAGACCTCGTCGCCGGCACGGCCGCCGCCGCCGGGCACCGGCTCGGCTGCGCGACCGAGGCCGGTCACGCTGAGCGCTCCGGGGACGCCGAGCTGCGTATGCCCCCCGAGCACCGGCAGGTCGAATGCCTCAGCCCCGTCGCGGACGCCGCGGAGCACGGCGCTGACGTGGGCGGCGTCGCGTCCCCCGACGGCGTCGAGCGCACCGACCGGAGACGCGCCCATCGCGGCGAGGTCGTTTGCGGTCACGAGCATCCCACACCAGCCGGCCCAGCTCGGGTCGCGATCGACCATCGACGGGGTGATCGCGTCCGTGCACGCGATCACGTCCGAGCCGGCGATCGGGACCCCGTCATCGCCCCGCCACCGGTCGTGCGGCAGGACCTCGCCGACGAGCTCGCCGAGCGACTGCTTCGCGGCCTCGGCGTGCTCGGCGATGCGGCGAATCGGCCAGCGCATCAACAGGTGAGGAACGTCACCGATCGGCGCGGGACGGATCTGCTTCCAGCCAAGCTGCGCGAAGAACGGCGCGTGCGCGACCTGCACGTGGGCGTCGAAGCGCAGCGCGCCCGAGTTGAGGGCGCGACCGCAGGCGGCACGGACGAGCGCGGCGCCGACTTCGCCACGACGCAGACCGGGGCCGCTTATCGCGACGAGCCGGCTTCCGCGCCACCAGCCGAGTCCGAGACCGTCGTCCGTCGCCGGGTGGAGCCTGACTCCGCCGAGGACCGTGCCGTCGGTTGCGAGCGCGGTCAGGTAGGTGGTGGCCGGATGGCCGTCCCACTCGTCGGTGTCGCTGCCGGCGAAGAGCCCCTGCTCGTCGACGAACGCGCGGTGACGAAGCTCGCAGTACGCCTCCAGGCGCGCCGGGTGCTCCCCGGCTTCGACGACGAGTGGCGCCGCCGGCGGCGTCGCTCGCGACCCGATCCTCGATGGGGGTCCGCCGAGTAACTCGATCACGTCCATCGGACGATCACCCCCCGGCGTGCTGTAGCGCGGAGCACGCGCCGCAGGCCGCGCAGCCGGCGACCTGATCGACGCCGCGCATCCCGGCGGCCGCGAGCGCCGACCCAACCTGACGCGTCACGCCGGCCAGCACATCGGGCGCCGGGGCACCGGTGGCGTCCGCGTGGGCGAGCGAGCCCTCGAGCGGCCGGTAAGGGACGACGAACGGGTAGATCCCGAGAGCAATCAATCGTTTCGCCCCGGCGACCAGCGCGTCGGGGTCTTCTCCGAGCCCGACCAGGAGGTACGTCGAGACACGGTTCGGGCCGAACGCGGCGAGTGCTCGCGCCCAGGCCTCCTCGTAGCGCTCGACCGGCACGGTTGCCTTACCCGGTGTCCACCGCTCGCGCACGCTCTGGTCAAGCGCCTCGATGTGAATCCCGATCGCATCGGCGCCGGCCTCATGCAACGCGTCGATCCAGCTCAGGTCGAGCGGCGGCTCGACCTGGACCTGGATCGGCAGCTGCGGCACCGCCTCCTTGACAGCCCGCACGCACTTGCAGAGATGCTTGGCCCCGCGATCGGCCCCGGCCGAGGTCCCCGTCGTCATGACCATCTGGCGCACGCCGTCGAGGTCGACTGCGGCCGCCGCCACCTCGGCAAGCTGCTCGGGGCGCTTGACCTGGGTGGTGGCGCCGGCGCGCAGCGACTCCTCGATCGTGCAGAACCGGCAGCGGGTCTCTGCCGAGGTGTAGCGGACGCAGGTCTGCACGACGGTGGTCGCGAGCACGTCGCGCCCGTGGAGGCGGGCGAGCTGGTCGAACGCCACGCCGTCTGCCGTCTGCAGATCGTAGAAGCGCGGGCGCTCGACCGCCTCGACCATGGTGTCCTCGACGACGACGCCGTCCCGCGTCAGACGTCCGTGGGGGTCGAGGGCGAACGGCGAGGCGGTCGCGAGCGGGAGCGTCGCTGGGGCGCTTCGCGCCCTTAAGGGCACCGGATGTGCCCCGAGTTCGCCTGGCGGCGAACTCCCGGGCCCCGTATCCAGTAGCCAGTGCCCGTCGTCGCTCGGCCCGGCTCCGGCTCGGCGCCGCACCGGCGGCGCCGCCCGGAGGCCGTGGACGGCGAGCTCTGCGCGCAGCGAGAGCTCCACTGGCTAGAACATCCAGGTCGTGTTGATGATCGCGCCCTTGCGGGCGTACTCGATCATTGCGTCCTGCATATCGAGCGGGTGGCACGGGATCACGCCCTCCATCAAATCCTCTTCGCGGGCTCCGTGCAGGGAGAGTCCCAGCCGGCAGGCGTACACCTTTCCGCCTTCTTCGATGAACTTCGCGATCTGCGCGTTCTCGTTGCGCATGCCCGGGAACAGCTCGTTGCCGACGGTGGGGAATCCGCGCGTGGCCAGGCAGTTGAGCGCTCCGATGCCGAAGAAGTAGAGGGCGGAATCGAAGCCCTTGCGCTGGGCGCGCAGCGCCAGCAATACCGCCACGAAGCTGACGGAGGACTCGTGCACGATGCCGTGCACCATCCCGAGGTACGTCTCGCCCGGCTCGGCCTGGTAGTCGGGGAAGACCTTCGTCTGCCCGTAGATCGACTCACCGATCCCCTTCGTCGGGTGGGGGATCTCCATCAGGCTGGTGATCTCCTCATCACTGAGCTTCGGCTCGACCGCCATGCGTACTCCTTCGGGTCGTTGGACGCGGTGGAGCTGGAGATTGTCCGGAGCGCGATCGGCTGAATATGGACGTCGGGCCGAAATTCAGGGGTCGCAGTTCGGACGAGCGGCCAGTCTTGAGCAATAGGATGCTCACGCGTGATCCCACACCACCTCAGGAAACGGTGGCTGCCGGTCGCGTTCGTGATCCTGTTGGCGCTCGCCGTGTTCGCGCACTCGACCCATTCGACTGCCCTGGGTCCGTTCTACGCCCAGCCTTCTCCGCTCCCGCTGGGTCCGCCTGGGGAGGTCGTGCGCGTACAGCCGATCGCCGATCCGCCCGACGGCTCGCGCGGCTGGAAGCTGCTGTACCTATCGCAGAGCTACACCGGCGCGCGGACGGCGCTCAGCGGGCTGCTGTTCGTGCCGCCGACCCCGCCGCCGCCCGGCGGCCGTGACATCGTCGCAGTCACGCACGGGACGGTCGGCGTCGCGCCGAAGTGCGCGGTCTCGAACGGCACCGCCTACTGGCCGCACATAGACGGCCTCGCGCAGTTTCTCCGGGCGGGCGACGCGGTAGTCGTTCCCGACTACCAGGGGCTCGGCACGTCCGGCCCGCATCCGTACCTCGTCGGTGACGCGGAGGCCACGTCGACGCTCGACGCGGTCCGCGCGGCGGGCCTGTTCGCTCCTGCCCACGCCGGCACGCGGTTCGTGGTCTGGGGTGCCTCCCAGGGTGGCCAGGCCGCTCTGTTCACCGGGCAGGAAGCGCGCGCCTATGCACCGGATCTGAAGCTGGTCGGCGTTGCCGCCGCGGCGCCGGCGACTGATCTCGAGCAGCTCTTCAAGATCAACCGCGACGGAACCTTCGGGCGGATTCTGTCGGCATACACGCTCGACACCTGGAGCCAGGTATACCCGCAGCTCCATCTCGACCAGGTGCTGACGCGTCTCGCACAGCCGGTCGTGCGTCGGCTGTCGGCGATCTGCATCGGCGCGGACAACGGACCGATCGCCGCCGCAGTCGTCAGCCTCGCGCTGAAGGTCAGCTACCTACGCCGCCTCCCCTGGGACCTCGAGCCTTGGAAGCAGCTGCTGGCGCTCAACACCCCGGGGGCGGCGAAGATCCCGGCGCCGGTCCTGATCACGCAAGGTGACGCGGACAAGCTCGTGCGCCCCGCGGTCACGGCGGCTTTCGCCGAACTCCTCTGCGCGAAGGGAGAGACGATCGATTACCGCACCTACCCGGGAGTCGATCACATTCGTGCCGGGCCGGACACCGCGCCCGACGTCGCGCGGTGGATCGCCAACCGGTTCGCCGGCGCAAAAGCTCCGACCACGTGTGCCGGCCGGTGATGCCCGGGCCGTGACGCTGCCGGCGCCTCAGGCGGCCGAGTCGCCGCTGCGCTCGTGGTGGTGGCTGTGGAGCTCAGCTTCGCGCAGACCGGCCTCCGGTGCCCGAAGCAACTCCTTCAACAGGCCTCGGCCGGCTACGCCCATCGTCAGCAGCCCGCCGAAGATCGCGACGGCGTCGATGCTCTTGCGTCCCGCCTTCGTCCAGTAGTCGTCCTCGAGGTCGAACCACAGCGCGAACTCGTCGAGCGTGAGCGCGCCGGCGACCCCGTAGGCGGTCGAGGCGAATCGGGACGCCGTGCGGCTGCAGGGTTGGACCCCGACGGCGATCTGGTAGGTCGACAGGTAGCCGATCCCCAGCAGCCCGAAGATCCCGAACGTGCAGTGGTGGAGATGGCGGCCGCCGGTGCTCATGTTGTGGAACGGCCCGATCCCCGCCCTGATCGAATGGGTGATCGCCCGCACGATCGCGAACGTGGTCGTGAAGCCAACCGCGCTCAGGAACCCCCGCTCGCGCCTGGGCTGGGCGAAGTGGCGCCGGTAGGCACCGAGGTATCCGTCGTGCGGGCGGGTGATCAGCGACACTCGCCGATACGCTACACCGATCGGTCCGCAGCACCCCCCGGTTCGCGACGGTAAGCCCGTCGATCGCAGACGCTTCCTCCGCGACGGCGCCGCAGCCGTCGCGGCGCTGACGGTTCCGGCGCTGGCGGGGTGCGGCACCTCGACGACCGCGCGCCCGAGCCGCGCAGCAGGCGTAGCCCTCAGCAGGACCGCAGTCGCCGACGCGCCGCCGAACGCGGCCGCGTGGCGGGCGCTCGCAATGTCGCTGCGCGGGAGCCTCGTGCGCCCGGGCCACAGCGGCTATGACACGGCGCGGCAGCTGTTCGACCCTCGCTTCGACGACGCGCGGCCGGCGGCGGTCGCCTACTGCGCGTCGGCGGTCGATGTGCAGCGCACGCTTGCGTTCGCGCGCGCGCACGGGATCCGTCCGATCCCGCGCTGCGGTGGCCACAGCTACGGTGGCTACTCCACCGGCTCGGGGCTCGTGATCGACGTGACGCGGATGAGCAACGTCGAGGTCATGCGTGCGAGGAAAGGCTCCCCGGCGACCGCGAAGGTTGGCGCGGGCACGCGGTTGGTGGATCTTTACGACGGCGTGTCGCGCCACGGGGTGCTCGTCCCCGGTGGCTCGTGTCCGACGGTTGGTATCTCGGGACTTGCGCTCGGCGGTGGGATCGGCGTCGTGGGACGTAAGTACGGTCTCACCTGCGACACCACCCGGTCGGTCAGGATCGTCACCGCCGACGGCCGCCTGCTCACATGCAACGATGGCAGTCACGACGATCTTTACTGGGCGTCAAGAGGGGGAGGTGGGGGCAACTTCGGGGTCGCCACATCGTTTACGTTCACCGCCTATCCGATCCCGGAGCTGACCCTGTTCACAGTGGACTGGCCCTGGGCGGCTGCCCACGACGTGCTCGGCGGCTGGATCGAATGGTTGCGCACGGCGCCCGATGAGGTGTGGTCGAATTGTCAGCTCCTGTCGGCTGGGAGCAGCGGGCTCGTCGTCCGTACCGCCGGCGTGTTCGTCGGCGGTACGGCCGCGCTCACCTCGCTGGTAAACCGGCTCGTGTCAGCGGTCGGATCGACGCCGTCGTCGACGTTCGTGGGCGGTCCGGATCACTACCTTCACCTGATGCTGGTCGAGGCCGGCTGTGACGGCAAGAGCGTGCCCGAGTGCCACCTGCCGAGCCAGAACCCGGCGGGGACGCTGCAGCGCTCCGTCTTTGCCGCCAAGTCGGCGTATGTGGGCAAGCCGCTGCCGAGCGCCGGGCTGGCCGCGGCGGCGAACGCCGTCGAGGCGCTTCATATGGAACACCCGGACCTGGGCGGGGGATTGGCATTCGACTCCTATGGCGGGGCCATCAACCGGGTGCCCGCGGACGCGACAGCGTTCGTGCATCGCAAGACGATGTGCGGGATCCAGGCGACCGTCACCTGGGGGAGCGTGCCGTCGAGGCCGGCGTTCGCCGGGGGAAGGGCCTGGCTCGGCGCTGCCGTCGCGGCGCTCGCGCCGTTCACGACCGGCGGTGCGTACCAGAACTACATCGACCCCGACCTGGCGGGCTGGCGAGGCGCTTACTACGGGTCGAACTTGAACCGGCTCGCGGCCGTCAAACGCACCTACGACCCCGACGACGTGTTCCATTTTCACCAGTCAATCCCGCGCCACGCCTGACTGCCGGCCAGCGTCCCTTTGTAAGCCTTATCACGGTGGCACGGGACGTGACTGCGGCGGGCGCTCGACCGGAGTAGGGTCTTACCATATGGCAACCCAGAAATTCGGATCTGACAACTCCACGCTCGCTGTTCGTACCTACCGTGAAGGTGCGGCGGCGAAGCTCGGCCACGATCTCGTGCTCGAGGTCACGAGCTGGCAGGGAGTGCTCGAAACCGCCGACGACGGCTCGACGACGAGTGCAGAGGTGACGGCCGACCCGAACTCGCTCGAGGTCCGCGAGGGCACGGGCGGGGCCAAGTCGCTCAGCGATAAGGACAAGGCCGACATCAAGTCCTCGATCGAGAAGAAAGTCCTTCAGGGCCGCCCGATCTCGTTCCGCTCCACCGACGTGAAGAGCGCGTCCGAAGGGACGTACTCGATCCGCGGCGACCTTGAGCTGAACGGCAACACGAAGCCTGTCACCTTCCTCCTGGAAGTCGCCGACGGGCGCCCGTCCGCCAAGGCCCAGATCACCCAGAGCGACTGGGGCATCAAGCCCTACTCGGCGATGATGGGCGCGCTCAAGGTGCGCGACAGCGTCGACGTCGAGCTCAGCGGCCGGTAGCAGCCGCACTTCGCGCCGCCCGGAGTTCGCCTGGCGGCGAACGTCCCGGGGATTGGCCACCCAAGTCTCCGCGTTCGCCGCGGTTATGCCACCGCCCGCAGGCCGCAGACGGGCGGGCGCTCGACTGGCGGATCGACCGGCTGGGCGGCCGGCGCCGGCGACTGGTCGCCGCCCGGCATCAGGAACGCCGACGGCAGCGGGCCGCGGAGCCGACCCTCACGCTCCAGCCGCGAGGCGACGGCCTGCAGCACGGCGGATGCCATCGGTCCGAGGTCGCGCAGCGACTGGTGCGCGTTCTGGCGCACGTCGAGGTCGACCTGGGCGAGCGCGTCGAGTCCGGACGTCCGGTAGGCGTCGAGCAACAGCGCGATGTCGACGCCGTAGCCGGTGACGAATGGGAGCCGCTCGAGCAGCTCTCGCCGCGCCGCGATCTCGCCCGCCAGCGGCTGGCGGATCGCGGCCAGGTCGGGATAGAAGAGGTTCAGCAGCGGTCGCGCCGTGAGCTCGGTGACGCGCCCCCCGCCGTCGGGTAAGACGACCTCGCCGATCCTGAACGGCCGGCGGTAGAAGCCCTTCACGAACGAGATCCCGGGCTCGCAGAGCAGCGGACCGATGAGGCCGCACGCGAAGTGCGCTCCGAACCGCTCGGAGTCGGCGTCGAGGAAGCAGACGACGTCTCCCCACAGCACATGCAGCGCGCGCCACATCGCGTCTCCCTTGCCGAGCACCGGTCCAAGCTCGGGTGCGAGTGACGCCTGGTCGTGCACCTCGACGGCGAGCTCGCGTGCGATCCGAGCGGTCGCGTCGGTCGAGCCGTCGACGACGACGATCTGGTCGATCGCGCCCTGCTCGCGTAGGGGCACGAGCTGCTGGAGGATCGGACCGATCGTCCGCTCCTCGTTCCGTGCGGGCAGGCACACGGACACCGTCAGCTCGCGCTCGGCGGCGAGCCGGGCGGCCGGGAAGGCCTGGTGGCTGAACGTATTGGCGGCGTGCCAGCGGGCGGCGCGGGAGGACATATCAGCCGATTTCACGCTCGGCGCTGCTCCCAGCTGAAGCCCCGGACGGCAAGCACGATCCCGAGCACCGCCCAGGCCGCGATCACACCGAGGGCGCTGACGTTTTGGGACAGACTGGTACCTTTGACCATCGCCCCGGACAGCCCCGCGATCAGGTGGTAGAGCGGGAGCGCCTCCGCGATCCCCTTCATGAACGCCGGCGAGTGGGCGGTGTCGAAGAACACGCCGGACACGGCGACGACCGGCAGGAAGACCGCGTTGACGTACGCCGGCGCCGAGTCGAAATTGGGAATCGCGTGCGAGAACGCCACACCGAGCGACGCGAAGCAGACGACCCCTACGATCACGAACACGATCAGCTCGACCCATTCGCGCGGCCACCCGGTACCGAAGAAGACCCGCCCGGCGACCGTGATGATCACGATCTGGAGCGCGGTGTTGGTCACCGCGTTGCCGGCGATCCCGAGCAGGTAGGAGATTCCCGGCATTGGCGTGCCACGGATGCGCTTCAGCACGCCCTGCTCGCGCAGGAACGTCATGTTGAACGCCAGCGCGGTGAACGTCGTCGACATCACCGCCATCGCCGCGATCCCGGGCACGATGATCCGAAGCTCCTTGGGATTGCTGCTGAAGGCGGCGCCGAAGAAGGCCAGGAACAGCAGCGGTAACAGAAAGTTGAAGAACGCGGCGCTCGGATTGCGCCAGAACAGCCTGCGTTCAAGCCGGTACTGGCGCCACGCGAGGACAGCCACCTCGGTCATCGTCGCCTCCGTCTACGGCGGCCGCCCACTGGGCGCTCGTCATCGCTCGGCGCTGCGTCCTCGGCGGTCTCCGCGGCGGTCAGCTCGAGGTAGACGTCCTCCAGCGTTGGGCGCGTGACCGTGAGCCCCTCGAGCCGCTCTCCGCGAGCGAGCGCCGCGCCGGTGAGCTCGTGTAGGAGCGTGGTCGGGTCTTCGGTCTCCCGCTCGACGTCGCTCCCGGTCCCGTTCCGGTAGGCGACGCGGTAGCGAGTCGCGCCCGCGTTCGAGCCGAGGTCGCCGGGCGCGCCCTCGACCGCGATCCGCCCATCCTTGATGATCGCGACGCGATCGGCGATCGCCTGCGCCTCATCGAGGTAGTGCGTTGTCAGGAGGACGGTCTTGCCGAGGTCCCTCAGCGACCGGATCGTGTCCCAAGCAGTCCGGCGCGCCGCCGGATCGAACCCGGTCGTCGGCTCGTCGAGGAACACGAGCTCGGGATCGCCGATGAGCGCGAGCGCGAGGTCGAGCCTTCGCACCTGTCCGCCGGAGAGCGTACGAGCCGTCGCGTCCTCCTTGCCCTCGAGCCCGGTCAACCTGATCACTTCGTCGACATTCCGAGGATGCGGGTACATCGAGCCGAAATGTGAAAGCGCCTCGCGGACGCGGATGTGGCGGTAAAGGCCCGTGCTCTGCAGCACGATCCCGACGCGCGCACGCAGCTCGCGGGGCCGCCGGCCGGGGTCGAACCCGAGCACGCTGACCTCGCCCGCGCTCCGTTCGCGGTAGCCCTCGAGGATCTCGACCGTCGTGGTCTTGCCGGCTCCATTGGGTCCGAGTAGCCCGAACACCTCACCCCGGCGGACCTCGAAGTCGATCCCGCGGACCGCCTCGAAGCTGCCGTAAGACTTGCGCAGGCCGCGAACGGCGATGGCAGGCTCGGACACGGACATGATCATGTCATCCGCCGAGTGCGGGACGGACCGGGAGGCGGGAGGGGAGCGGACGCGGCGGTGCTACGCGTGCTCGAGGTTCGCCAGTGCCTGCGGCAACCCTTCGCGCCGGAGGATCCGGGGCAGTGGGAGACGGTGCAGAACCGGCTGGAAGGCATTGTCGCGGGCGAACGGCAGCTCGGCGTTGACGATCTCGCCGGCCGCCGCGACGATCCGCGGGTCGAGCTCGGAGCCGGCGGCGAGCTCGAGCCCGAGCAGTGCCTCCGAGTGGGGGAGCTGCTGCGATCCGGCGGCCGTCATCTCCGCCCACTTGACCGCGACCGCGAGGATGCGGCTGTCGAGCGGGATGTGCCCGGCGGCGAGTGCGCCCGGACCGCCGCCGCCGTCGTAATGCTCGCTTGCGTACCGGGTGGCGAACTCGATATCGAAGAGGTCACCCCAGCGCGCGCCGGGAGCGTGCCGGCGGGTGTGCAGCAGGCTCGCGGCGCCCGCGAGCACGCGGCGGCGGTCACGACCAAGCCGCAGGACGTCCGCGAGAGCGGTGGCATACAGGGCCGTCGCGGCGCCCTGATCAAGCTGACGGACAGAATGACGGCGGGCCAGGGCGGGGAGGACAAGGCTCGGGGTCAGGATGACGAGTGCGAAGATGACGAACGCCGAGACGCCGACTCCGCCGAACAGCACCGCCGTGCTCGTGCCGAGGACGACGTCGGCGAAGACGAGGGTGATGAAGTCGGGAACTTCGCTTCGGAGCAGCGGCCAGGCGCGATACCCCTGGTAGAGAGTGCCGTAGAGGACCCTGGCGATCGCGAACTGGACCACTCCCATCACGATGCCCGCGGTGAACAGGCCGGCGCCGGCCCGAGGGCTCAACGTCGTCGCGCCGGCCAGCCGTAGAACCTCGGCCGCAGCGAGCGCCGACCAACCGTAGGAGGCGAAGTTGGCGAGTGCTCCTGAGCTGAGCAGCCGGTTGTCGCGCCAGATCAGCCGGCTGGCGAGCTCCCAGGGAAGGAATACGATCAGGCCGGCCAGCGGTCCGGACAGGGCGACGGCGACGAGGACAAGCGCATAGCCACCATCGACCTTCAACGGCATCTTCGTCTTGAAATGCACCTCGGCGCGGTAGGCGAAGACCCCGAACACGAACAGAATGGCCAGTAGACCGGGGTGATGCAGATGCGGGCCCGGCGCAAGGAAGAGGAAGGCGGGCACGAGCGCCACCGTGGCCAATGCGAGCAGCAGGAGCGCGATCCTCCGCGTCCGTACCGTCCGTGATTGTTGCGTTGCCTGTCCCATGACCCGCCGCCGGTTTCCTGGTGGTTCGGATTCATCCCTATGCCCAACCACAACCGCGACGGAAAGCATATCGATTTCCGTCGGCCTCGTCTGAGCACATATGGTCTTCCGCGCGAACCAGCGGTCTAAAGCTGCAGCTAAATCGGTCGTAGTCTGCGAGCCTCACATCGGGTTCGAAGCCGGTTTTTAGTTGTTGCGAACAGGCATCAAACCCTCCTTGTATGTCGCTATCCCTATGAGAAGCTACTGAAGCCCTCCAGCCGAGGTGATGCCGATCGTCTATACCCACTCGGCCTTGGCGACGAAACCGCTCGAGGTGGGATGCCGTTTCCCGACTATCGTTGCTGCGACGTGCGCCGCGCCTGCATCGATATCGGCTCGAATACGACTCGCCTGCTCGTGGCCGAGTGCGAGGCCGGGCAGCTGCACGAGGTTCATCAGGATCGCGCGTTCACGCGAATCGGTCGCGGGATCGCGAGCGATGGAACGATCGACGCGGGGAAGATCGCAGAGGTCGTCGATGTCGTCACCGCTCAGCTCGAGCATGCAGTCGAGCTCGGCTCGAGTGAGGTTCTGGGCGTCGCGACCGCGGCGATCCGCCGCGCCACGAACGGCTCCAAGCTCGTGAGCGAGATCGAATCCGCCTGCGGGCTCAGGGTGCGGATCCTCTCGGGCGAGGAGGAGGCGCGACTTGCTTTCTTCGGCGCTGCCGGCACGCTCGGGCACCTGCCCGCGGGGGCGCTCGGCGTGGTCGATGTCGGTGGCGGCTCGTCGGAGATCATCGTCGGCACCGCACCTCACGACGTCGGCTGGTGGTTCTCGTTTGCGATCGGCTCCGGCGACCTGGCCGACGAGTATCTTCGCTCTGATCCGCCGCTCGCTGCGGAGCTGGCCGCGGCGCGGTCCTGCGTCGCGTCAGCGCTGGAGGGCATCGAAGTGCCGCCTGCGCTCGAGGCGGTCGCGGTCGGAGGGAGCGCGACCTCGCTGCGCCGGCTCGCTGGATCACTGCTCGACGCCGGCGCATTCGAGCGCTCGTTCGGTCTACTCACGGCCGAACGCGCGGTCGAGGTCGCGCGCCGGTTCGCGCTAGACCTCGAGCGAGTGCGGCTGCTGCCGGCCGGCCTGCTGATTCTCGAGGCGGTTTCGAACCTGTTTGGGACCGCGCTCCAGGTGGGGCGGGGCGGCATCCGCGAGGGAGTCCTGCTCGAGGCGGCGGGTGGGGCGTCGCCCGGCGCCCAGTTGCTCTAGTTGGCTCGGCGCCACCTGGGCGATTCCACTACCAGTGCACGCCCTTCATCAGGTGCGCGAGCGCCACCTGCTCGGTCGATGCATGCTCTTCCGGATCCTGCTGCCCCTTGGCTGCGGCGGAGTCGGGGAAGACCTTGTATGCCGCCGAGAGGATCTGGTCGACCGCTTTCGGGAATAGCGCGTAGGAGACCTCGCCGAAGGTGCCGAGGCGGGTGTTGATCTGCTTGGGCTTGGATCTGATCGCCTCGCAGATGAGATCGGCCGCCTCCTCGGGAGAGATCGTCGGAAAGCTGTCGTAGATCTTGGTCGGGGCGATCATCGGCGTGCGCACGAGTGGCATGTGGATGGTCGTGAAATGGACGTTGTCGCCGATGCACTCCGAGCCGACGACGCGTGTCCACGCATCCAGCGCCGCCTTGGAGGCGACGTACGCCGAGAATCGGGGTGGACTCGTCTGGACCCCGATCGAGGAGACGTTCACGATCAGGCCGCTCTTACGCTCGCGCATACGCGGCAGCAGGCCCATGATCAGCTTGATCGTGCCGAGGTAGTTGAGCTGGATGGTCCGTTCGAAGTCGTGGAAGCGGTCGTAGGACAGAGCGATCGAGCGCCGGATCGAGCGCCCGGCATTGTTGACGAGGATGTCGATCGCGGCGTGGTCCGAGAGGACTCGATCGACGAGGTCCTCGATCGAGTCCGGGCTCGAGAGGTCGGCCGAGTACGCGTACGCGGTGGCGCCGAGCTCCTCGATCTCCCGCTTTGTGTCCTCGAGCTTCTCGGTCCCGCGCGCGACCAGGATCGGGATCCCGCCGGCCCGCGCTATCTTGATCGCCGCCGCCCGGCCGATCCCGCTCGAGGCGCCGGTGATCAGCACCGTCTTCCCCGCGACGGCGCCCTCGAAGCTGCGGTCCTTGAACAGCTCGGGGTCGAGGTTGCGCTCCCAGTAATCCCAGAGCTTGGCCGCATACGTATGCAGGGCCGGAACGGAGATCCCGCTGCCCTCGAGCGCACGCTCGGCATCCCGCGTGTCGAACTGAGCCGTCAGGCCGATGTAGCCGAGCACCTCCTCGGGGATCCCGAAATCCGCGAGCAGCGCTCGTCGCACCCCACGTGCCGCCGGGAGCTTCATCAGCATCGACATGGTGCCCTTGGGCAGGGCCTGGATCATGCGGGTATCGATGCGGACCGTGAGCTGAGGCGCGTGGGCAGCCTTGGCGAATTCGTTGATCACGTCTCCCGACCGTTGCGACTTGGGCGCGGCGAGGTGGAACGCCTGGCCGTCGAGTCCCGGGACGTGGGCGATATGGTCGATCGCGGCGGCGACGAAGTCGACTGGGACTATGTTCGTGTACCCGAGCTCCGGGCCGATCAGCGGGAACCACCCGGGGAGGTAGTGCCTGGCCATCTTGATTGCTGTGAAGAAGTAGTAGGGGCCGTCGATCTTGTCCATCTCGCCGGTCTCGGAGTGGCCGACGACGACCGCCGGCCGGTACACGCGCCAGGGGCTGGTCGTCTGCGTGCGCGCGATCTTCTCCGACTCGAACTTCGTGCGGTGGTAAGGGTGGTCGAGCTTCTGGCCCTCGTCGAACATGTCCTCGCGGAACATCCCCTTGTACATGCCGGCGGCCGCGATCGAGGAAACGTGGTGGAAGCGCCCGACGTGGAGCGCGTTCGCGAGTTCGACAGCGTGCCGGGTCCCATCGACGTTCGCGATCCGGTTCGTCTCCTCGCCGGCGGTCATGTCATACACGGCGGCGAGATGGAAGAAGTGGTCGATACGGCCATCGAGGTCGGCGACCTGCTCGTCGGAGACTCCGAGTCGCGGCGCGGTGAGATCGCCGAGTACCGGATGGATGCGATCGGGTGCGCCCCAGCGCTCGATCAGATGCTCGAGCTTCTCGGTCGATCCTTCACGCACCAGCACGTACACGTCGCCCTCACGCTCGAGCAGTCGCTGGACGAGATTTCGGCCGATGAATCCGGTCGCGCCGGTAACGAAGGAACTCACGCCACTAGCCTAGATGAATCACGCTGGTGCGCGGGGAACTGCTTGCCATGCTCCGGCCGACTCTGAGGGACGCTCGCCGCGGCGGGCGATGGCACCCACGGCCTCGAGCCGCCCTGGGAAGGTCGCTGAGCCGAACTGCATCACATCGGTCGCGGATGTTGCGACCGATGCGCATCGGTTCGCGCCGGCGCGCACCGAAGCCGGGCGCCGAGCACGAAATGTCACGGATGTGGCGGTGTGTGACAGAAGCGAGACGGAGGTGCGGCGGACCCGCAAAATGAGCGCAGCAGACGCGGGCAGGCTCGCACGCCGGTGCTAACTGGTGACCGCATGGAACCGGAGATTCGCCGCCGCACCAGCCGGGCGCCCGTTACCGCGAGGGTCGGCCGGGCGGCACCGGCCGCCGTGGGGGTCGTGGTCGCCGCGGCGCTGATGGGCTGTGGCACCGGACAGAGCCGGCCGCACCCCCTCCGGGCACCGGCCACTGCGCCGGCTCGCGGTGTGCCCGTGGCTCCGGCGCTCCGGACTCCGCGGGTCGTGTTCGCCGGCTCGTGGTCGATCGATCCCGACGCGCCGCTGCCCCGGGACAGCGCCTGGTGGCCGGTGCTCGCGGTCGCACGCCGTTTCTCGGCGGCGGACATGAGCTACCAGGTCGGGGAGCTCGGACCCGGCACGCGGCGCGGGATCGTGCGGACGTGCACGCCGGCGTTCGCCGCTGAGCTGTTCGCCCACCGCGCGGTCCTGCCGCCGGGCGTGACCCCGCGGCAGGTCCGCCAGCGGCTCGTCTCGGTGCGGCCACTCGAGCGGTTGCCCGGCGCGGCGCTGGTACTCACCGCCGTCGCCGGAGCGCAGGAAGCCCGGGCCCGCGGATCGCGGGGCGCCCCCGTCGGCGGCGGACAGCCCGGGGCGTTCGAGCTGCGACTGGTGATGCGCGCGCGACGCTGGCAGGTTGCCGCGATGAGCGTCGTCTGAGGCCCGCGGGATGTGGCGCCTATCGGCGGTGCTGGGGCTGGTCGGGCTCGTCCTGGCGCTGCTCGTGCTGGCGGCGGTGGCGGGCTTCGCAGCGCAGGCGTGCACCACCCCGGCGGGTCCCGTCGGCGGGGTGCCGGCGGCGCTCGTTCCGATCTTCGCGGGCGCGGCGAGTCGCTACCGCCTCGGTCCCGAAGGGGCCGCGATCCTCGCCGCGATCAACTACGAGGAATCCGACTTCGGTCAGTCCACGCTGGCCGGCGTCCACTCGGGGACGAACAGCGCCGGCGCCGCCGGGCCGATGCAGATCGGGATCGGGGGTGCCGCGGGCGATAGCTGGGACACGGTGAAGGTGGCGGCGCCGGGCGACCCGCCGGGACAGGCGCCCAGCGTCTACGACGAGGCCGACGCGGTCTACAGCGCCGCGCACTACCTCGCGCGCGGCGGGATGACGGCCGATCCCGCCACGTGGCAGCGCGCGGTCTTCGGCTACAACCACGCCGACTGGTACGTCACCGCCGTTCTCGCACGCGCTCAGTCCTACTACCAACACGGCCTCGCCGCCGGCCAGGGGCCCGCCGCCGCCGGCGCGACTGCGGTCAGCTGGCCCGGCCAGCAGAAGTGCTCGGTCGACGGCGGCGGCTACGCCAACCCGTTCGCCGACGTGCCTCCGGGCCACCTCGTACCCGAGCGGATCGATATGGGCGTCGACTACGCGGACGCCGGCGCCGACCCGATCCTCGCGCTCGGCGACGCCACGATCAACTACGCCGGCCCCGATCCGGGATGGATGGATGGCGACTCCGTCAACTACACGCTGACCGACGGGCCGTACGCGGGCCGCTACGTATATGTCGCCGAGAGCGTGACGCCGACCGTACGCACCGGCCAGCAGGTCGCCGCGGGCCAGGAGATCGCGACCTTCGCCGAGCCCGACACCGATGGCATCGAGACCGGCTGGGCGGCCGGTCCGGGGCGGGTCGTGGCGAAGGCGAGCACGCTCGACCAGCAGTCGCATGGCTCCGACCCCGGCGCGAACCGCAGCTACTGCGGCAACCAGTTCAGCGCGCTGCTGGCGCAGCTCGGCGCGCCGCCCGGGCTGCCCGAGGGCCGTCCGGTCGTCGGCAGCGGGTGCTGAGGAGCGGGCTGGCGGCTACCAGCCGCCGCGCGCGTCGGCGTTGCCGGCGGCGCGCTTCTTGGCATCCATCCGCGCGTGCTTGCGCTTCTCGAGCCGCCACTGGATCAGGCTGAGGATGATGATGATCGTCGGGAAGAAGATGATGACGACGAACATCGCGTTGGTGATGACCACGTCGCTGGTCTCGCCGTACCAGCCCTCGCCGCCGTTGTTGGCCAGTGCCGGCGGCGCCGCCGCGAGCAGCAGCACTGACAGTGACAGGAGGACGGCGATGATCCGGGCGCGACGCATCCGGGGCCGGATCCTACCGGACATCGACGCGTTGGTCACGCGTTCCCGAGTCGCGGCGACGGTCCGGCGGCCCCGCGGTACGTAGCGCGCTCACGACACGCGGACGGAGGGCTGGGTAGCCGGGGCGCTCCCGCGCGCGCCGACCGCCTCGAGCGCCTCGAGCAGCGCTCGAACGTATTTCGGCCGGGTGACCTCGAGGTGATCGCACGGCGCTTCGAACACCGGCGCCCCGAGGGCGGCAGCCAGGCTCCGCTGCCGGTCGGGCGGGACCAAGCTGTCCTCGGTCGTGACGACGACGGCCGCCCTCGTCCGCACCGAGCCGAGCCAGGGACGCGAGTCGAAGCGGCCGAGCTCGCGCCCAGCCTCGGCGAGGTCTCCCGGAGACGCCCGCAGCAGCTCCGACACCATCCAGCTCCCGACCTCCGAGTCTGCCAACCCGTGACGGCGAAGCCCGCTGCGCCAAACCCGCTTCGGTGCCAGTGCGAGGGCCAGCCACACCCCACCCATCGCCCGCCAGAATCGGCGCTCCCGCGGATCCTGCCATTCCTGGGATGTGCCCGACAGCACGAGGCCCGAGAGCACCTCGGCGTGGTCGCGCGCGAGGAGCTGGGCGATCGCGCCCCCCATCGAATAACCGACCACGGTCGCCGGGACGGCGTCGAGCAGCTCGAGCGCGGCCGCCGCGTCGGCCGCGCAGTCCGAGAGCCGGAACCGAGCGACCGTGCGCAGGCCACGACCGTGCCCTCGATGGTCGATCGCGAGCACGCGGTAGCCGGCCCCCGCGAGCGCAACGTAGGCCCCCCACCAGTTGAGGTCCGCGCTCGCCATCCAGCCGTGCAGCAGCATCACCGGAGGCCCATCGCCGCCGGTGTCGCGCACGAACAGCTCGCCATGGCCGGGGGCGTAGACGGTGCGCGCCGGGGGGAACGGAGCGGGGGGCGCTGGGGGTGGGACCGAGCGTGAGAATCGGGACACCGCGCAAATGCTACGCGGAGGCGGCGGGCGCTCCGCCGCGGCGGCTTCCTACCATGGGCGGCATGGCTGTACTGATCGCATCCGACATCGGCAAGGACATGGCCGGCGAGCCGCTGCTGCGCGGGGTCTCGTTCAAGCTCGAGCGCCGCGACCGGATGACCCTGTCGGGCCGCAACGGCGCGGGCAAGACCACGCTGCTGCGGATGCTCGCAGGGCAGGCGTCGGTGGATCAGGGCGAGCTCGTGCTGGCGAAGGGAGCCAAGGTGGCGCTCCACGACCAGCGACCACCCCGCGAGCGCTCGCTGACGCTGCGCGCCTACGTCCTCTCGGGTGCGAGCGAACTGGTCGCGATCGAGGAAGAGCTGGCCGCGCTCGAGCAGTCGATGGCGGAGGGCGCACACGACGAGGCGACGATGAATCGCTACGCGCAGGCCCAGGCGCGGCTCGAGCATGCCGGCGGGTACCGCTGGCGCGACCGCGCGCTGGCGACGCTCCATGGGCTCGGATTCGCTGACGGCGACCTCGATCGCAAGCTCGACACCTTCTCAGGCGGCGAGCTGACGCGTGGGTCGCTCGCGCGCGTGCTCGCCGGCGACCCCGATCTCCTTCTCCTCGACGAGCCGACGAACCATCTCGACATCGGCTCGCTCGAGTGGCTCGAGCAGCACCTCGCGAGCCTCGATGCGGCGATCGTCCTCGTCGCACACGATCGCTGGTTCCTCGAGGCGGTCGGCACGGCGGTGCTCGAGCTGGAGGCCGGACGTGCCCGCTTCTTCGACGGTCCCTGGCACGCCTGGCGCAAGGAGAAGGCGGCCCGCGAGCTTGCGCTCGGACGCGCGATCGAGCGCCAGCAGGCCGAGATCGACAGGCTCGAGCGCTTCGTCACCAGGTTCCGTGCCGGTACCCGCGCGAAGCAGGCGCAGTCCCGCGCGAAGAAGCTCTCGAAGATCGAGCGCGTGCAGCGGGGATCCGCCGACGGCGCCGCGCTCAGCTTCGCATTCAAGCCGCCGGAGCGCAGCGGCCGGGTCGTCTTCGAGCTCGAGGACGGTCGGATCACGGCGGGCGAGAAGACGCTGCTCGAGCACGCGGAGCTGTGGCTCGAACGCGGCGAGCACGTCTCGCTCGTGGGTCCGAACGGAGCCGGCAAGACGACTCTGATCGACACCCTGGCCGGGCGCCGCGAGCTGCCCACCGGCAAGCTCCGCACGGGACACAACGTGAAGCTCGGATACCTCTCCCAGCACGCTGACGAGCTCGAGACCGGTACCGCCCGCACCGTGCTCGAGGCTTCGACGCACCTGACGGGCCTCACCCCCAACCAAGCCCGCGCGCTGCTCGGGCGCTTCCTGTTCTCGGGCGAGGACGCGGAGAAGCCGCTCGAGGGACTCTCGGGGGGAGAGCGCCGGCGCCTGTCGCTGGCGATCCTCGTCCACTCCGGAGCGAACGTGCTGATCCTGGACGAGCCCACCAACCACCTCGACCTCGAGAGCCGTGAGGCGCTCGAAGAGGCGCTCGGCGCGTTCGAGGGGTCGTTGCTGCTGGTGTCGCACGACCGGGCGCTACTGGACGCCGTCGGAAGCCGGACCGTCGCGGTCGAGGACCTGACATTGCACAGCTACGTAGGCGGATGGCCCGAGTACGTGCGAGTGCGGGACGAGCGCGCAGCGGCCGCTCCGGCGCGCGAGCGCGATGCGCCGGCGCCCAAATCCGGGCCGGCCAAGGCCAAGCCCGCGCGCGACAAGTCCCCGCGCGAAAAGCCCGCCGCCAAGCGCGCCCCGCCGGCCGGCGACGGCAAGGCGGTGCGTAAGCTCGAGCGCGAGATAGAGGCCGCCGAGGCGGCGCTGCAGGCGCTCGAGAACGAGCTGTCCGACCCGGGCGCATGGTCCGATCAAGGGCGAACCGCCGACTCCACGGCCAGGCACGACGCCGCCAAGCGGGCCGTGGAAAGTCTGTACGCCCGCTGGGAGCGGACCGCGAGCTAGTCCTGAAGCAGCGCCCGCGCCTGCAGCTCCAGCAGATCCGCGTAGAGCCCGCCACGACCGATCAGGTCCCCGTGCGTCCCCGACTCGACGATCCTGCCCTGCTCGAGCACGACTATCCGATCCGCGCTCCTGACGCTCGAGAAGCGATGCGTGACCAGCAGCGTGATCGCGCCCGCGCCGCCACCCTCGCGGGCGATATCGGCGTAGTGGGCGAACAGGGCACTCTCGGCGCGGGCGTCGAGGCTCGCGGTGGGCTCGTCGAGGACTATCAGCAAGGGCCCGTCCCGCATCAGGCCCCGCGCGAGCGCGATCCGCTGCCACTGGCCGCCGGAGAGCTCGTGCCCGTGTGTGAACGCGCGGCCGAGCTGGGTGTCGAGGCCGTTCGGCATCCTGTCGACGAGCTTCCCGGCCTGCGCGCGGTCGAGCGCGTGGAGGATCGCCTGATCGTCGCCGATCCTCGGCAGGTCGCCGACGCCGACGCTGTCGCGGGCCGAGAACTGGAACCGCACGAAGTCCTGGAAGGTCGCGCTGGTCCGTTCTCGCCATGCCTCTGCGTCGTGGCGATCCAGCTCGATTCCGTCGACCAGGATCCGTCCGGCGGTAGGGCGGTACATCGCTGACAGGAGCTTCACCAGGGTTGTCTTGCCGGCGCCGTTCTCGCCCACGATCGCGACGGTCTCGCCGGCGTTCAGGTCTAAGTGGAGATCGTCGAGGACGGGCCTGTCGGAGCCCGGATACGAGAACGACACCCCTTCGAACCGAATGCCCGACCTCAGCGCAGGGGGCGGGGACATGGTCGCGTCGCGCGCCTCGGCCGCCGCATAGTCCTCGAGCCAGAGCAGATGCCGGGCTGTGCGCACCGAGGTCCCGAGCGTTCCGGCGGTGTCTGTCGCGTTCGAGACCTGAACCTGGCTGCGGCGCAGCAGGCTGACCGCGAGCACCACGTCGCCCAGCGTCGCCTCGCCGTTGGCCGCGCGCAGCACCAGCACGACGATCGCACCCACGAAACCGCCCGCGTAGAGCATCCAGCCGAGTGCCTCCCAGGCGGCGCTGCGGAGCGCGGCCCGGACCTGGCGGCGGCGAAGGCTCTCTGAAAGCTGCCGATGACGGGTCTCGAGCGCGCTCGTGATTCCGTATGTACGTAGCTCCTTGGCCGGCCCTGCGGTAGTGGCGAGTGTGAACAGATCGTCGAGGAGCCGCCGATCCTCGGCGAGCTCGTTGTCTGAGCGCTGCTGCAGGCGCGACGCTCGCCGATCGGCGAGGAACGGCGCGATCGCGAACGCCGGCACGAGCAAGACCGGTGGGTAGATGAGCGCGAGCAGGACCGCGCTGACGCCGAACCGGATGACCGTCTGCCAGGCTCCGAGCAGCTGGCGCGGCGCGCCGGCGAGCGTGCGCCGGTTCGCGCGGAGCTGGTCGATCCGGCTCAGCAGCCCTAGCCGCTCGAAGTGGGCGAGGCTGGGGATCGCGGTCACGAGCGTGGCGATCCGCTCCCCGAGGTAGAGGTTGACGCGATCGGTGAGCACACTGTTCCGGCTCGCTCCGGTGACCCCAAGCAGCCACGAGACGGCGTACAGCGTGGCGAACACGCCGGCCCCGAAGGCGATCCGAGCCGCGTCGTGGCGAACGATCGCGTCGACCATGATCCGGAATCCGAGCGGACAGAGCGTCGATGCAACCGCTCCCAGCGTCGTCGTCACGAGTCCGATCACCATCAGCCGCGGTGCGGCCCGGAAGCCGGCCGTCGCGAGCGCGTCGGCGAGGCGCAACTGCTCCCGGATGCGGGCGCCGCGAGTAGCCGCCTGCCCGGCCGACTCAGCGGGTGGCTCGCTCATGCGTGCTCCCCGCCGACGCCCGCGAACCGCTCCGCCTGGAGCGCGAACATCTCCGCGTACGTGCCGTTCGCCGCGAGCAGCTCACGATGGCTTCCGAGCTCGGCCAGGCGCCCATCGTCGAGCACCGCGATCCGCTCCGCGCGGCGAACTGTCGAGAAGCGGTGGGAGATGAGCAGCGTCGTGGTGCCTGCGGTCAGCTCAAGGAAGCGGTCGTAGAAGGCCGCCTCGCCGAGTACGTCGAGCTGCGCGGTCGGCTCGTCCAGGATCAGCACCCGGGCGCCGCGCTCCACCGCGTACAGCGCCCGCGCGAGCGCGATCCGTTGCCACTGCCCACCCGACAGATCGGTGCCCCGCTCGAACTGCGGCGAGAGAATCGTGTCCCATCCGAACGGCAGCTCGGCGATCAGCTGCGTCGCCCCGGCGAGCTCGGCGGCTCGTTCGAGCGCGGTCAGGTCCGGCGGCTCGCCGAGAAGGCCGAGGGTGACGTTCTCGGTCACGCTGAGCGGATAGCGGGTGAAGTCCTCGAACACGACCGCCACCTGCCGCTGCCATTGCCGCACGTGCAGATCGCCGAGTGGCACCCCGTCGACGGTGATCCGGCCGGCTGTCGGATCGCGTAGGCGAGCGAGCAGGGTGACGAGGGTGGTCTTGCCGGCACCGTTTACGCCGACGAGCGCGAGCGAATGGCCCGCGCGCAATGACAGGCTCAAGTCCGAGATCGCGTCCCGCTCGGCCTCGGGGTACCGGAAGCTCACGGCTTCGAATCTCAGCTCTTCCCGCGGGAGCCCCGCCGCCGGCAGACCGTGCTCGCGCAGCTTGACCGCCGGGAGCAGAGCGGCGGTGACCGCGTCGAGGTCGGGCAGCGACGAGAGCATCAGCTCGAGGCTGATGTCGGTCGACGTGATGCTGCCGGCGCCCATGCTGGCCGGGAGCATGAACAGCATCGTCGCCGCCGTGCGGATGTCGATCTCGTGGTAGTAGCCGGCCCAGCCGAGCGTGCCGGCGGCGAGGCAGTAGGTGGCGAGGACCGCCAGGCTGGCCCACACGATCCTGATGTTCAAGCGGTGGAGCTCGTGCCAGGACGGAGTCATCGCGTCGAGCCAGGCGCGCCGGTGTCCGCCGACGATCCAGCTTCCGAGGCTGTAGACGCGAAGCTCCTTCGCAGCGGCCGGGCGCCAGGCGAGGCCGAGGAGATACCAGCTGCGTCGCAGCGGCTGTGCTGCCTGCCTGAACGTGGTCACGCGAGAGCGGATCAGGGCGCGTAGTGGGCTGCGCACCGTCAGCCACATCACGAGGACCGTCAAGCCGAGCCACCAGCGGAAGGTCGCGAGCACGGCGCAAGCCAGGATTCCGTAGAGGCGGCCACCGAGCACGCTGATCAGCGTCATCGGTGCGTCCGCGGGCTGATAGCTCATCACCTCGCCCTGGGCGGAGGAGAGCTGGTCGAGGACGGCCGGATCTTCGAGATGCCCGATTCCGGCGGGGGCCGACACGCCTCTACCAGGCGCCGCTGGAGAACATTTGACACTCGCGCGCGGGTCGCGGCGGCGAGCGCGTCCTCCGCAGGCCCGCGAAGCAGCGATACCGCAAACGCGACGCCCGCGACTGCCAGCGCCCTCAGCATGCGGGTACCGGCGGGCGAGGACAGCCCGTGCGCCACCGCGGCGGGGATGAAGCCGGTAACCCGGCCGACCATGATCAGCGCGAGGTTCGGGAGCACACCGTCGGCGAACACGAACACGGCCGCCGCCAGCGTCAGCGGCCGGCTGGCCTGCCAAAGCATCTGCAGGGCGCGCACGCGCGCCGAGGATCGCCACGCAGCCACGATCCGGGCATGCGCCGAGGCTTGGCCGGTCCCTGCGGCCACGGTCGACATCGTGGGTACACGGTAGGAGACTCGCGCACGGCTGTCCAAGCCGCCGGCGCTCTGCTTCCATGCGGTTCGCGCATGGATTTCCAGCTTCGCCACCTGCGTTCGCTCGTGGCCGTCGCCGAGGAGCTGCACTTCGGTCGTGCCGCGGTCAGGCTCGGGATCTCGCAGCCGGTGGTCAGCCGGCACGTTCGCGCGCTCGAGTCCGCGCTCGGAGCGCTCCTGCTCATTCGTACAGCCCGGGCAACCGAGCTGACCGACGCAGGACGCGAGGTCCTGGCGGACGCGCGCGAGGCTCTGGCGGCCGCCGAGCGAATGGCTGCACGCGCGACCGCGACCGCCAGCGGCGCGGTCGGCAACGTCACAGTCGGCTTCGTCTGGACGACGATCGACCCTTACCTCGCTGCCGTCGTCGACGAGATGGCCACGCAGAACCCGGAGATCGAGCTCGCGGTGACGCACCTACGCTGGATCGAAGTCCCGCCGAGCCTGCGCCGCGGCAGCGTCGATCTGGTGATCAGTCGTTCGCTCCCCGAGCCACACGAGATGCACGAGACGGTGATCCACACCGAGCCCTACCTGCTCGCCGTGCCAGCCCGTCACCATTTCGCCGCGCGCGAGTCGGTACGTGTCGAAGAGCTGGAGGGCGAGCCGATCATCGCGTTCAGTCGCTCGCTCGGCCCGGCCGGGTATGACGCCGCTCTGGAGGCGATCCGAGCCCGGGGCGTCGAGCCGGAGATCGCGATTCACGCCAGCTCGCCCCAGGTGCGCTGGCGCTCGTCGGCCGGGCTTCGGCGTCTTCCGTATCCCCGCTTCGGCGGCGAAGGCGGTCCGCGACGTCGCCTACACGCGCCTCGACGACATCGACTCGCGGGTCGTGGTGCTGACCCGGCCCGGCCCGGCCGCGCCGGCGCTCAGAGCCACCGTGGCCGTCGTCGAGCGGCTGCGTCCACGCGCCGACCGTCCCCCGGCGGCTCTACACTGAGCTAGGAGATGTCGCCGTCCAATGAGGCATCCGTTCGGATCGCGCTGATCGACGATGACAGTGGGTTCCTCGCAGTTCTCGACCGGCGGTTCGATCTGCTCGGGTGGGATCGATACGTGCTCGGGTACGCGCCGGGGCCGGACCAGCTATCCGCTCAGCGCCTGCATGCTGTGATCGTGAATCCGTCGCTGACGGGACTCGAGTACGTGCAGCGCACGGCTTCGGCGCTCCCTGGCCTGGCGCTGCTCGTCTGTACCGGCACGTCGACGCTCGCGGACCGGGTTCGCGGCCTGCGCGGCGGCGCCGATGACTGGCTGACGAAGCCCTGTCACCCGGAGGAGCTCGTCGCTCGCGTCCAGGCCGTGCTGCGACGCCGGCGCCTCGCCGATCGCCAGACCGAGGTCGCGACGGTGCTCGCGGGTGGACTGGCGATCCGGCCCGACCGCTTCCAGGCGTTCGTCGGCGACCTGAGCGCGGATCTGACCCGCAAGGAGTTCGAGCTCCTTCACCTGCTCGCTCAGGCGGAGGGCAGGGTGCTCGAGCGCGAGGAGATCTATCAGCGCGTCTGGGGATACACGATGGTCCGGGGCGATCGCTCGGTGGACGTCTTCGTCCGCAAGCTGCGCCAGAAGCTCGAACGGATCTCGCCTGAATGGAGCTACGTGCACACGGCATTCGGGATCGGCTACCGGTTCGCGGCCGAGCCACGCGGGGCGCGCACCGCCGACGGCGAGGACGCCGCCCGGCCATCCTGGCCAGACGGTTCTGAGGAACCGATCGCGAAGCTTGAGTACAACACGCGGGTGTAGCGGCCGCAGCCACGTGCCTGAGCCGGCTCCGGATGCACGGGCGCGTACCATCTGTTCTCGATGCTCCCGGTCCTTCGCAACGTTGCGATCGTGCTTGCCCTCGCGGCGCTGGTCGCCTTCGTACCGGGCGGCGGTACCGGTGGCCAGGTCGCCGTCCAAGCGGTGTCGATCGCTTTCCTGGGGACGATCGCGTGGTTCGCCTCGATCATGTACCGGCAACATCGCGTCACCCTCTACTCGGTCGGCGACGGACGCAGGGCGGCGCTCTACTTCGCCGTCGCCGTCGCCGTTCTCACCCTGAGTGCGTCGTCGCGCTTGTTTCCGACCTCCGCGGGAGTGCTGCTGTGGCTGATCCTCGTCGGCGGTGCGGCCTACACGGTGATCGCGATCCTGTGGGCGGCCCGAAGCAACTGAGCACTGGCTCGCGGTGACCAAGGACGCCCGGGGCGTAATCGCCGACTGGATGGTGCTGATCAGCGCGGTCGGACTGTTCCTGTCGCTGTTCTTGACCTGGAGCCGCCTCTCGCCGGCGTACGTCGCGCTCGCCGGCCAGTTGCAGACCCTGCAGGGCGTGCCGCGAGACCCGACCGCGTGGCAGGTCTACTCGGCCGCGGACGTCGTCCTCGCGGTGCTCGCCGCCGGACTGATCTTCGTCGCCCTGGCCGGCACGAGGCGTGGGCAGATCTGCACTCTCGTGGCGGCCTTCCTGGCGCTGGCGTTCGTGATCCACGCGGCCGGTGCCCCGCCGACGAATGGCGCACCGACCGCATTCCAGCCGAGCGTCGGCGTCCCTGGCCACGTCGCGCCGTCGCCCACGCCGGGGTCCGGCGAGACGGTTGCCATCGTCGCTCTGGTGCTGGCGATCGGCGGCATCGGAGCGTCGATGGAAGCCGCCTGACCCGCGCACTCAGGCCTGTTTCTATCCTCGAAGGTGATGTCAGTCATCCCCGCCGATCGGCGCCTCGAGCTCCCCGACGAGCCCGGCGTATATCTGTTCCGCGACGCGCGCGGCCGGGTCATCTACGTCGGTAAGGCGAAGTCGATCCGCAAGCGCGTCGCCTCGCACTACTCGAACCCGAGCACCAAGGCGGGAGGCGAGCTGCTGCCGATGATCGACCGGATCGAGGCGCTCGTCGTCCACACCGAGGCCGAGGCGCTGTTGACGGAGCTCAACTTCATCAAGCAGTACAAGCCCCGTTTCAACGTCAAGCTCCGCGACGACAAGTCCTACCCCTACATCGCGATCTCGCTCGACGAAGACTTCCCCCGCGTCTACTTCACCCGCGAGCGTCACCGCCGCGAGCGGGCCTACTTCGGCCCGTACAGCAACGCCAAGCGCGTTCGCGCCACCCTCGATCTGCTCGGCAAGGTGTTCATGTTCCGCACCTGCGACGGGCCCGAGCCGGGCCGGCGCAGTGGGTCGCCCTGCCTGGACTACTACATCAAGCGCTGTGAGGCGCCATGCGTGGGTTATGTCTCGAAGGAGGAGTACCGGGCCGGCATCGACGGCGTGATCGACTTCCTCTCGGGGCGCTACCGGTCGATCGAGCGGACCCTGCATCAGGAGATGAAGACCGCCGCGGCCGAGCAGCGGTTCGAGGATGCGGCGCGCGAGCGCAACCGGCTGCGCGCGGTGCGGTCGCTGCTCGAGCGACAGCGGGTCTCGAACGATGCGATCGGCACGCTCGACGCGATCGCCGTCGCGATCGAGGGGACCGAGGCCAACGCGCAGGTGTTCCAGGTCAGGGACGGGGTCCTTTCTGACCGCCAGAGCTTCTACCTCGACAACGAGGCCGAGGACGACATTCCCGCCGTCGTGGAGGCGTTCATCCTCCAGTACTACTCGAGCGCGATGATGATCCCGCCGCTGCTGGTCGTGCAGCCCGGCGTCGGCGACACGGCGGCCCTTGCCGACGCGCTCGGTCAGCGGCGCGGCACCGCGGTCGAGATCAGGGCCGTGCAGCGGGGGGACAAGCGGAGGATCCTCGAGCTCGCCGAGCGCAACGCCCGGCTCGCGCTCGACCAGGAGAAGCTGCGTTCCGAGCGGCGGCGTCAGCAGCGGGTGGAAGCCCTCGACGGGCTTCAGGGCGCGCTCGGTCTCGACGCGATCCCGCTCAGGATCGAATGCTTCGACATCTCCAACTTGATGGGCACGAACGCGGTCGCGTCGATGGTTGTGTTCGAAGGGGCGGCACCGAAGAAGTCCGACTACAGGCGGTTCCGCGTGATCGGGGGGCAGGACGGGATCCCGGACGACTTCGCGGCGATGGAGGAAGTACTCGGGCGCCGCCTCGCGCGGTGGGAGTACCAGCGCGACGTCTCGCCCCACGACAAGGAGTACGACTCCAGCTTCGCGACGCTGCCGAACCTGATCGTGATCGACGGCGGCGCCGGGCAGCTCTCGGCGGGCCTGCGCGCCCTCGGACCGTTCCGCGAGCGCGGCGTCGCGGTGGTCGCGCTCGCGAAGCGGATCGAGGAGCTGTTCATCCCGGGGCGCCCCGCGCCACTGGCGCTGGCGCACGACACACCCGAGCTGCAACTGCTCCAGCGCGTGCGCGACGAGGCGCACCGGTTCGCGATCACCCACCACCGGATCCGCCGCGATCGCGCGATGACCGCGTCGATCCTCGACGGCCTGACCGGCGTCGGGCCCGTGCGCAAGCGGGCCCTACTGCAGCATTTCGGCTCCCCCGACGCGATCCTCGCCGCTTCTCGCGAGGAGTTGGAGGCGGTCCCGGGAGTCCCGGGAAGGCTCGCACGCGAACTCTACCGTGAGCTGCACAAGACCGGTGTGTGATCAGTTCAGCGTCAGCACGGTGACGCTCGCGGGCGCAACGGTGAGCGAGTACACCCCTAGCAACGACGAGACCGGCGTCTGCCGCTGACCCGCGAGTACGCCGGTGCTGGTCTCAGCGCCGAAGCTCTGGCCGCCGAGCGTCACGCCGCTCGTCGCGCCCGCGCCCGGCGCCGTGAGCTGCTCGACCGTGGCCGAGGAACCGCCTCCCGGAGGGCTGAGCAGCACTGATTGCGGGTTCGACGGATCCTCGTTGATCAGGATGACGCGGACGGCACCGTCCGGCGCGAGCGTTGCCCATACCTTGAGCGGACCGTCGGGGACGCCGCTGACCGGGAGCAGGCGAGAGCCCGGCGGCGCGACCTGGGCGAACAGCAGCATCCCGTAGTACTCGGGCTGCACGTCGGCCTGCCAGGTGCCGCCTGTGTCGGTGAAGCTGAACGGGGCGTAGCGTGCGCCCGGCAGAGTGTGGATGTTGACGCCGTCGACGCCCACGTTGGCCATCTCGAACAGGGTGTCGAGCATCCACAGCGCCGACGCGAACGTGTCGCTTACTCCGTGGGTGCCGGCGCACGCGACCGAGTTCAACTCGTCGAGCCGAAACGGCACGCCGTCCGCGTGGGCCATGGTCACGTACGGGGCGACGCCCTGGGCAAGCCCGGACTGGGAGAAGTCGCTCAAGAGGTTGGATACCGTCGGGTACGAAGGCGACGTCGGGCCTGTATTGCATCCGCGTAGCGGATAGCGGTGGAAGGTAACGAGGCTCAGCCGCGGCTCGGCGGCCAGGAACGGGGCGAGGCCGGTCGACAGCCAGGACAGGCCGGCGAACGTCGGCCCCGCGATCGGGGCCGGGGGAAGGGCGTGGACGACGTTCGAGAACTGCTGGATGAAATTGGAGATCGTGTAGGACCGCGGGCGTCCGAAGACCTCCTTCTGGCGCGCGGTGAGATACCACGGCAGAACCCCGTACAGGTCCGGCTCGTTGCCCGGCTCGAGCGCTTCGACCGAGCTGCCGAGGCCGTTGAGCAATACCCGCGCTTCGACGCCCGCCAGCGCCGGCCGGTTCAGCATCAGGTTGATGCCAACGATCAACTTCGCGCCGAGCGCTTTCGCCAGCGCGGCCGTGGTGCGGATCCATCCCCGCGTCAGCCCGTAGTTGACGCCGCGTGGAGGCAGCACGCCAGGAACCGGCCACCAGGTCTGGTCGGTGCTGTCGCCGCCGATTCTCAGCACAGGGGTCTGGCCCGGCGTCACGTTCCGGATCAGCTGGAGGAGCACCGGGTTGATCGCGTCGGGATCGCTGCCGGTGTACTGATGAACGGCCCAGAACTCCATCGAGAACCCGAGGAAGCCCGACGGGATCGTCGTTGAAGTGGGCGCGCTGCCGATGACCGGGGTTACGACCGCCTGTGCTGCGCTCGCGCCGCCCCCCGCCGCCCCGGCCAGCATCAGGAGCACCCCAGAGGCGAGCGCGACCAGACGTCCCCGCCATGACATGTAGCCATCGTCGCACAGCGTGGAATCGCCTGGCGGCGATTCCATTGGGAGTTCGGTCGAGGGCACGGGCGTGGCCGGTGGATTGGGCGCCGAAATCCCGGGGCGCGGCGCGACGTCGCTCGACGGGTATCCGGCATTCCCGTCAAGCTTCCGGTTATGGAAGGGTCCAGGCGTGCGCTGGAGCACAGTCCGCAAGCGGGCGAGATCGCAGGCGCGAATTCGACCCGGTTCGCCCTCACCGATCTCGTGATCATCACCGGCTTCTCGGGAGCCGGGAAGTCGACGGCGATGGCGGTGTTCGAGGATGAGGGCTACTTCTGCGTCGACAACCTGCCGTCAGAGATGATCAGGTCGCTCGCCGAGCTGTTCCGCCACGGAGGGTCGAAGATCGAGCGCGCCGCCGTGGTGTCCGATGTCCGTGCCCGGAGCTACTTCGACGGGCTTCTAGAGATTCTCGACGACCTCCGTGCGGCCGGCGTCAGCCACCGGGTCCTGTTTCTCGAGGCCGATGAGCAGACGCTGCTGACGCGCTACAAGGAGACCCGCCGGCGGCACCCGCTCGCGGAGACCGGAACGGTCGCGGACGGCATCGCGCGCGAGCAGGCGCTGCTAGCGCCACTACGGAAGCGCGCCGACGTCGTGATCGACACCGGCGGAATGACGGCTGCGATGCTCCGGCGCAAGCTTGCCGACGAGGTCCTGCCGACGCGGACGACAGGCCGCCTCGCGATCACCGTCCAGAGCTTCGGCTTCAAGAACGGGCCGGCCCGCGATCCCGATCTGCAGTTCGACGTGCGCTTCCTGCCGAATCCTCATTACGAACCCGATCTGCGGGCACTGACCGGCACCGATCACCGGATCGTCGACTTCATCGACCGCGACGGGGCGCTGTCGGCGTTCTACGACTCCCTGTACCCGCTGCTCGACTACCTCCTGCCCCAGTACCTCTCGGAGGGCAAGTCGCACCTCGTGATCGCCGTCGGCTGCACCGGCGGCCGTCACCGCTCGGTAGCCGTGGCCGAGCATGTCGCGGCTCGCTACGGAGGCTCGAGCGACTACCGTGTCGAGGTGTCGCACCGCGATGTCCACCGGAGCGAGCGGGGATGATCGACCATATGGGATTCGAGGTATCCGACCTGGCTCGGTCAGCCCGATTCTACGATGCCCTCACGTTCGCGCTCGGCGCGCGCCGCATGTTCGAAAGCGAGCACGCGGTCGCGTATGGCATCAACGGCCCGCTGCTATGGATCGTCGTGCGCGGGCGTGCTCCAGGCCCGGGTTACGGTCACCTCGCGCTTCAGGCGAGCGGCCGCGCGGCGGTCGACGCCGCGTACCGCGCCGGGCTCGCCAACGGGGGTTCAGACGACGGACCGCCCGGATCTCGCCCCCAGTACGGACGCGGGTGCTACGCCGCCTACCTGCTCGACCCTGACTCGCTGCGGGTGGAGGTGGTGAGCCGCCGTTAAGCGACGGCGCGTGCGGCCTGGCGCTCCGGGGAGACCTTGACCACGTCCCAGACGAGGCCCATGCGCTCGAGCGCGAGGATCACGTAGCCCGACGGGTCGAATTGCCACCGGCGGAGGCCGTGGATCGCCGAGGTCGGAAAGGCGTGGTGATTGTTGTGCCACGCTTCGCCGAAGGTGAACGGTGAGAGCCACGCAAGGTTGCGAGACTCGTCGTTGGTGTCGAACGGGCGTCGGCCGAAAGTGTGGCAGAGCGAGTTGATCGAGTACGTCACGTGGTGCACGACGAGCATACGTATAAGCCCGCCCCACAGCAGACCGGTGAGACCGCTCTTGATGGTGTGGCCGATCGCCACACCGAGGCCGAACGGAACCGCGAGCCCGATCGCGGCCCAGAGTAGGAACGTCCGGTTGATCCGCTCAATCACCGGATCGGCGAGCAGGTCCGGCGCATAGCGCTCGCGGCAGCCGCGCTGGGTATGGAGGAAGAGCCAGCCGACGTGTGCGTGGAACAGCCCCGCGAGCGCTCCGCGCAGCCCGGGCCCGTATCCGACGTGCGGGCTGTGCGGGTCTCCATCGCGATCCGAGAACGCGTGGTGCTTGCGGTGATCGGCGACCCACGAGATCACCGGACCTTCGATCGCGGCCGAGCCGAGTGCGGCGAAGAAGCCGCGCAGGAAGGGCGAGGTCTTGAAGCTCCGATGGGTGAGCATGCGGTGAAAGCCGACGGTCACGCCGAGTCCCGTGCAGACGTAAACGATCACGAACACGATCACGTCGGTCCAGGTCAGCGCTCGCTGCCAGGTTTGCCAGATGGCGATCCCGAGACCGACGAAGGGCAGGACAGTGATCAGACCCGTGATCAGCCGGTGGACGGATTCGTTCGCGACCGGCTCGATGTCATCGAGTGTGACTTCGTGGGCCTCCATGGCGGAATGCATCCTAGTCACTTTTCCGGCCGGAGCGTTGTCGCTGAGGGGGCGCGCGGTTAGGAGAGTGTGGTCAGCGATTCGAATCCGAGCCCGACGACTCTGCGCGGCTCTAGTACCCTTCCGGCGCTTCGAGGCTACCATCGGGTGCTCCTGGCGGAGGAAGGAAGATACGCATGGCCGTACGTGTCGGAATCAATGGGTTTGGACGGATCGGCCGGAACGTGTTCCGGGCCGCATACGAGCGCGGTTCTGACCTCGAGTGGCTGGCGTTGAACGATCTCGTCGCCCCGACGACGATCGCGCATCTGCTCAAATATGACTCGATCCTCGGCCGCTTCCCGGGTCAGGTCGAGGCGACCGACACCGGTTTGAGGGTCGACGGGACCGACATCCTCGTGACCGCCGAGAAGGATCCCGCGGCGCTGCCCTGGGGAGAGCTCGGGGTGGAAGTGGTGATCGAGTCGACCGGCCTGTTCACGGACCGTGAGAACGCCGCCAAGCACCTCGACGCAGGCGCGAAGAAGGTGGTGATCTCGGCGCCCGCCAAGAATCCCGACGTGACCGTCGCGCTGGGCGTGAACTTCGACGAGGTGTACGACCGCGAGCGCCATCACGTCGTCTCCAACGCGTCTTGCACCACGAACTGCCTCGCGCCCGTCGCCAAGGTCCTGAACGACACGATCGGGATCAAGCACGGCCTGATGACCACCATTCACGCCTACACGGCCGACCAGCGGCTCCAGGACCTGCCGCACTCGGATCTACGACGCGCACGAGCCGCCGCGGTGAACTTGATCCCGGCCTCGACTGGCGCGGCCAAGGCGATCGGTCTCGTGATCCCTGCGCTCAACGGCAAGCTCAACGGAATGGCGGTCCGATATCCGCTGCCGACCGGGTCGCTCGTAGACCTGACGATCGAGGCGGCTCGCGAGACCACCGTCGAGGAGGTCAACGCCGCGTTCCGGGCGGCGGCGGAGAGCGATGCCCTCGCCGGCATCCTCGAGTACACCGAAGACCCGATCGTGTCGTCCGACATCGTCAAGAACCCCGCCTCGGCGATCATCGACGCATCGCTGACCGCCGTCATGGAAGGGACGATGGTCAAAGTGGTGGCGTGGTACGACAACGAGTGGGGCTATTCCAATCGCGTCGTCGAGCTGGTCCAAAGGCTGCTGTGAAGACACTGCGGGACCTGGGCGACGTCGATGGGAAGCTGGTCCTGGTCAGGGTCGACTTCAACGTCCCGCTCGACCACGGGGCAGTCGCCGACGACACGCGGATCCGCGCGGCGTTGCCGACGATCGAGGAGCTGCGTAGCCGCGGCGCCCGGCTCGTGCTCGTATCGCACCTCGGCCGGCCCAAGAACCGCGAGCCGGAACTGTCGATGCGTCCGATCGCCGAGCGGCTGGCCGAGCTGACCGAGGCGCAGGTAACGCTCGCGCCGGCGGTGGTCGGCGACGAGGTGCGCGCGCTCGCCGACGAGCTGGGCCGGGGCGATGTTCTGCTGCTCGAGAACGTCCGCTACGAGCCGGGGGAGACCCGCAACGCCCCCGAGCTCGCGGATGCGCTTGCGGAGCTCGCGGACGCGTACGTGAACGACGCGTTCGGAGCCGCGCACCGCGCCCACGCCTCGACCGAGGGCGTGGCGCACCGGCTCTCGAACCGCGCGGCGGGCCTGCTGCTGGAACGCGAGGTATCGACGCTCAGCAAGATCCTCGACGAGCCCGAGCGACCGCTGGTGACGATCCTCGGCGGCTCCAAGGTGAGCGACAAGCTCGCCGTGATCGAGCGCTTCCTCGAGGTCGCCGACACCATTCTGATCGGCGGTGCCATGTGCTTTCCGTTCCTGGTGGCGGGTGGCCATCCGGTCGGGTCCTCGCTCTGCGCTGATGACGACGTCGAGCTTGCGACGCGCCTGCTGGCGCCGGGCCGCGACGATCACGCCACGCTCGTGCTGCCGAGCGACCTCCTACTCGCCGACAGGTTCGCGGCGGACGCCGAGACGCAACAGCTCGACGGACTCGACGTCCCCGAGGGATGGATGGGCGTCGATATCGGTCCGCGGACGTCCGCCGCGTACGCTGCCGAGATCGCTCGCGCACACACCGTGTTCTGGAACGGCCCGATGGGGGCGTTCGAGATCGAGCCATTCGCCGCCGGCACGCGCGCCGTCGCTGAAGCCATGGCCGACGCGCCGGGCACGACGGTCGTCGGCGGCGGCGATTCGGCTGCCGCGATGCAGAGCTTCGGGCTCGCCGATCGCGTCACCCACCTGTCCACCGGGGGCGGCGCCGCTCTGGAGCTGATCGAGGGCCGCGCCCTCCCCGGCGTGGAGGTGCTCTCGTGAACGCCGCAGGCCGCGCTCCCCTGATCGCAGGCAACTGGAAGATGTACAAGACGGTCGCCGAGGCCGAGGCATACATCCAGGCTCTGCTGCCACGCGTCTCCACCACGGACGGCGTAGAGGTGGCGATCTGCCCGACCTACACCGCGCTGCAGGCGATGGTCGACTCGACGCGAGGATCGCGCGTCGCCATCTACGCACAGAACATGCACCATGCGCCCGAGGGCGCCTTCACCGGTGAGGTGTCGCCGCCGATGCTCCGCGAGATCGATGTCGGCGGCGTGATCCTCGGACATTCCGAGCGCCGGGAGCTGTTCGGCGAGACCGACCGTGCGCTCCAGCTCAAGGTGCCCGCGGCACTCGAGGCCGGCCTGCAGCCGATCCTGTGCGTCGGCGAAACCGAGGACGAGCGTGACCGTGGCGACACCGAGCGCAAGCTTCGCCACCAGGTTCAGGAGGACCTGGCCAAGGTTCCGACCGAGCGGCTCGGGGAGATCGTTATCGCTTATGAGCCGATCTGGGCGATCGGCACGGGCCGGGTGGCGACCCCCGAGCAGGCCCAGGACGCGATCGCGTTCGTGCGCGCGCTTGTCGGGGACCGATCACGCGAATCCGCCGACAGCGTCCGCGTGCTCTACGGAGGCAGCGTCAAGCCCGACAACGCGGCCGAGCTACTCGCCCTCCCCGACGTCGACGGGGCGCTCGTCGGGGGCGCGAGCCTCGACCCCGAGTCGTTCGCGACGATCATCGCCGCCGCAGCCTGATGACGCTGGCGGCCGGGCCGCTGACATTGCCCGCGGCGTCGGCCACCCTGATCGTGCTCGACGGCTGGGGGCTCGGGCCGGCGGGCCCCGGAAACGCGGTCTCGTTGGCGCGGACGCCGGTCTTCGACGAGCTGTGGTCGACCTACGCTTATACGGAGCTCACCGCCTGCGGCCGGGCGGTCGGTCTGCCGGACGGGCAGATGGGAAACTCCGAGGTCGGGCACCTCAACCTCGGGGCGGGCGCGGTCGTAATGCAGGACCTGACGAGGATCGACGAGGCCGTCGCCCACGGCGAGCTGGCCGCGAACGCGGTGCTCGAGGCCGCATTCTCAGGAGCCGAGCGCGTCCACCTGATCGGCCTCGTGTCCGACGGCGGCGTCCACTCAGGTTGGAAGCATCTCGAGGCGCTGATCGGGCTCGCGGCCGAGCTCGGCGTCCCGGATCTCGTGCTGCACGCGTTCACCGACGGTCGCGACACGCTGCCGAGGGCCGGCGCGGGCTACCTCGAGACCGTCGAGGGCTGGATGGACGGCGCCGGCGTAGGCCGGGTAGGGAGCGTGATCGGACGCTACTTCGCGATGGACCGCGACCGGCGGTGGGATCGTACTCAGCGCGCCTACGACCTGATCGTGGACGGAAGCGCCCGGCACCACGCCGACACAGGCGTCGCGGCCGTGAGGACCGCGTACGAGCGCGGTGAGACCGACGAGTTCGTCGAGCCCGTCGCCGTCGGCAGCGAAGCCATGATCCGTCCCGGCGACTCCGTCTTCGCATTCAATTTCCGTCCCGACCGGATGCGTGAGATCACCCGCGCGCTCGCCGACCCGGAGTTCACGGAAGTCGATCGCGGCGGCGCCGCGCCGGTCGAGCGGTACGCGGGCATGACCGAGTACGAGGAGGGCTGGCCGTACCCGGTGGCGTTCCCGCCGGCACACCCGGAGACGACCCTTGCTGCCGTGCTCGCCGCCCGCGGCGAGCGCCAATTACACGTAGCCGAGAGCGAGAAGTACCCCCACGTCACCTACTTCTTCAACGGCGGCGACGAGGCGCCATGTCCGGGAGAGCGGCGCGAGCTCGTCGCCTCGCCGCGTGACGTACCGACCTACGATCACAAACCCGAGATGAGCGCGCGCGAAGCCGCGGCGGCGTTCGTCGCCGCCTGGCGCGAGGACGACCCGAGATTCGGGATCATCAACTTCGCCAACCCCGACATGGTCGGGCACACGGGGGTGATCCCCGCCGCCGTCCAGGCGATCGAAACCGTCGACAAGTGCCTCGGCGAAGTCGTCACCGCCGTCCACGCCTCCGGCGGCGCCTGCATCGTCACCGCCGACCACGGCAACGCCGATCACATGCTCGAGCCCGACGGCAGTCCCAACACCGCACACTCATTGAATCCCGTCCCTTTCATCGTCACCGTGCCCGGCGTCTCGCTGGACGGTGGCGGCGTCCTGGCCGACGTCGCGCCGACGGTGCTGCGGGTGCTGGGCTTCGAGCAGCCTGCCGCGATGACCGGTCGCTCGCTTGTCACGGCATAGCCGCTCGCCGGGCAGCGAGCGCGACAGACCCGGGGCGAATGGCGAACGCGGCGGGGTCTCGGGAGGGGGTGATGCGCGTTAAGCCGCATATATCGGCTCAACGCGCATCAGGGTCCCGCGCGATCGCCCCAGACTCCCGAGCGCCCCGCGCGGGGTAGGGTCCTGAGCTTGTTCAGGATCCTCAACCGCGAAGGGCGGGCTCGCGCTGGGGTGCTGGAGCTTCGGTGCGGATCGGTGAAGACCCCGTGTTTCGTGCCTTTGGCCACCAAGGGGGCAGTCAAGGGGCTCGCGCCGACCGATGTGCTGGCGCTCGGCTACGAGATGGTGCTGGCGAACACGTTCCACCTCTTCCTCGCGCCAGGGGCAGACCTCGTCGCGGAGTTCGGGGGCATCGGCCGGTTCATGCGCTGGGAGGGGCCGGTGATCACGGACTCTGGTGGATTTCAGGTCTTCTCGATGGGGCACGGAACTGTCGCGGAGGAGATCAAGGGGCGCCGGCAGCAGGGGGTGAGGACGGGGGCGATCCTGAAGATCGAGGAAGACGGCGTCCGGTTCCGCTCCTACCTGGACGGGCGCGAGCGCTTCCTCGGACCGGAGACCTCGATGGAGGTGCAGTCCGCGCTGCACTCAGATATCGCTCTCGTGTTCGACGAGTGCACGCCGTTCAACGTGTCGCGCGACTACACGGCTCGCTCGACCGAACGGACACACCGCTGGCTCGACCGTTGCCTACGCTGGCACACCGACCACGGCCCGGACGACCAGAGGCTGTACGGGATCGTTCAGGGCGGCGTGCACGAAGACCTGCGGCGCGAGTCCGCCGCCACGGTGGCGGCCAGCGCATGCGCCGGGATAGCGGTCGGCGGCTCACTCGGGCAAGACAAGTCGCAGATGTACGAGGTCGTCGGCTGGAGCACCGAGGAGCTCGAGCGCGGGGCGCCGGAGCGGCCCAGGCACCTGCTCGGGATCGGCGATGTCGATGACCTGATCGCCGGCGTGGAGCTCGGCATCGACACCTTCGACTGCGCGATACCGACGAGGCTCGGCCGCCACGGCGTCGCCCTGGTCCCGGCCCCGGAGCACCGCTGGCGCCTCGACCTCGTCAAGGCCCCGAGCCGCCACGACCCAAGCCCGATCGAGGAGGGATGCCCATGCCCAGCCTGCGCCGCCGGCTTCTCCCGTGCCTACCTCCACCATCTGCTTCGCACCGGCGAGCTCACCGGGCTGCGTCTGGTCACCCTCCACAACCTCAGCTACATCGAGAGGCTGATGTCCGACCTGCGGAGCGCCATCCACGAGGGCACGCTCGAGGCGACAGCGGCCGCGCTCCGGTCGGGCAAGCCGCCGGGAGGCTCGGTGGGGCCTACTTCGTGTTCTGGTTGATCAGGTTCTGGAGGTCGTTGACGGCGGTGTTGAAATCGTTGGTCGCGATGTTGCGGGCTCGGATCACCGTGTGCGACGTGCTGTTGACAATGGCCACGGCCACGACCACCGCGATAACGAACGCGATCAGGAGCACGACCAGTGTCAACAGCCTGCGCATCGCGCGGCGCTTTCCCCCCCGCCGGCCGGCCGGAGCGGCCGGTGGGACCGGCTGGCGCGCCGCCGCCCGGCGGCCTGGGTCGGTCGCGGCGGCGGCCCGCGCCGGCGCCTGCCGAGCGCGGGGCGCGGAAGTGCGTGGCAGGCTTGGGGCGTTGGCCGGCACGACCCGGGCCGGCGCGACCCTGGCGGGCGCGACCCGCGTTGCCGCGGTCGGCCGGTCGCGGCCCCGCATCACATTGGTGGCGGCGTCGGTCCCGAGGTGCGCCGTCGCGGCGGTGTCGAGCGGCTCGATTCCCTGCGCTCCCGCGCGGATCGAATCCCCGAGCACGAGCGCGTCGGCCGGACGACCCTCTTGGTCGATCGACAGCGCGGTCGCAACCACGCGCGCCAGCTGTGCCGGGACGGCGGGGTTGAGCCGGTTCAGCGGCTCCGGCGACTCGCGCTGCTGGCGCAGCGCCAGCTCGGACAGCGAATTGGCCTCGTAGGGCAACCTCCCCGACAGCAGCTGGTAGCTGACCACGCCGAGCGAGTAGATGTCGGCACGCGGCCCTGCCTCCTCCCCGCGCGCCTGCTCGGGAGAGAGGTACGCGGCGGTTCCGAGCACCGAGCCGACCTGGGTGATGCTGGATTGATCGGTAGCGCGAGCGATACCGAAGTCGGCCAGCTTGACCACGCCGGTATCCGACACCAGCAGGTTGCCCGGCTTCACATCGCGGTGCACGACGCCGTTCCGGTGCGCGTAGTCCAAGCCGCGGCAGGCCTGCGTAACGATCGACACCGCCTGGTCGACGTCGAGGTGGCCACGGTCGCGCAGCAGCTCCGCGCACGACTGGCCGGAAACGCGCTCCATGACGATGAAATGCTGGTGCGCGTGCTCGTCGAAGCCGAAATCGAAGACCTGCACGATGTTCGGATGCACGAGTCGCGCGGCCGATAGCGCCTCGCGCCTGAAGCGCGAGACGAACGACTCGTCGTCGGCGAGGTGCTCGGCCAGCAGCTTGACCGCGACATATCGCTGGAGGCGCTCGTCGAAGGCGAGCTGGACCGTCGACATGCCGCCGATGCCGAGCCGGGTTTCGAGCCGGTAGCGCCCGGCGATCTTGGTTGTGTTCGTGGTCACTCGTCGCTGCTCGGGTGCTCAGTCGCTGGGCCGTTGCCTTGACCGTCGCCGTTGCCGGCGCCCCCGCTACCGGCGCCCCCGGTCCCCGCTCCCGGGAGGCCGGCACCTCCGTTGGTGCCCGTAGAGGTTGTACCCGGAGTCGGCGTGGTGGTTGCAGGCGTGCTCGTCGTCGTCGGCGTGGTCGTGGTCGGGCTCGTGGTCGTTGTGGTCGTCGTCGGTGTCGTCGTGGTCGATGTCGTCGTCGGCGTCGAGGTCGTGCGCGAGGTCGTTGGGGTCTTGGGAGTAGTCGTAGTCTGGGGCCCCGGGGCGACGGATCCGCCGCACTGGCGTCTCGCGAGCGTTGCCGCCGTGCTGGCGCCGCGCCCGAGATCGGAGACCAGCGTGGGATCGACCGACCCCGGCAGGTTGGCGATCTGCTGCTGGAGCTTCCCGATCGCGGCGTCGGCGCCGGCACAGTCGCCGTTCGCGTTGTCCTGGTGGGCCTGGCTGAGCAGCGCGGACAGGGAGCTGTTCTGGCTCGCGTCGAGCACGTTGGATCCGCCGCCACAGGCGGTCAGGAACGCGGCGGCGAGCCCAAGCCCGCCGGCCAGGAGAGCACGGGAGACGTAACGCATCCGGCGGCTGATGCTACTGACCGAAACTCAGACGCTCGGCGAGCGAGTCCGGCAGCCGAGCAGCCCGAATCGCTGCCGCCGCGCCGGCAATGTCATATTGGGTCCGCCGATACACAGCACTCCAGTTTTCGGTGTCAAGCTCGATCCAGGCGGCGCGCGGGTCGCCGTCGCGCGGCTGGCCGACGCTTCCCGGGTTGATCAGCCACTCGCCGGTGCGCAGGTCGAGCGCCTCGTCCGCGGCGTGCGTCTCGCCCGACGCCGCGGCGCCCTCGAAGCGCGAGAACTCGAGCGCGACATGGGAGTGGCCGATCAGGCACACCCGGTGGCTCTGCGCGTCCAGGCACAGCTCCGCCTGCAGCGGCGAGAGCACGTACTCCCACACGGGGTCGCGCGGGCTGGCGTGATACAGACCGACCTCCTCGTCCCGGTTCGCGGGTTCGAGCGTCAGCAGGTACTCGAGCGTCTCGGGGGCGATCGTAGTCTGCGTCCACTGTGCCGCCAGCGCGGCACCCCGCGAGAACTCCTCGAGCGGAAGGTCACCGCGGACGCCGAGGTCGTGGTTACCTGCGAGGCAGACCGCGGCGTGGCGGCGCGCGAGCGCAACGCATGCGTCCGGCTCGGCCCCATAGCCGACGAGGTCGCCCAGACACCACATCTCGCTGCAATCGGTCGATTCGATCTCGTCCAGCACCGCCTCGAAGGCGTGGCGGTTGCCGTGGATGTCCGAGACAACGGCGATTCGCACCTTCTACAGTCCTCTCCGATGAGCGACGTCCGACGCCCGCGCTGGCTTCCGGCGCTGCTTGCCTCGCTCGCCGCGGCGGAGGCCGGAGTGCGGCTGCTGGCGCCTAAAGCGCGGACTACCGAACCCGCGCCGGTCGAGCCGCGATCCTACTTCACAACGGAGGAGATCGAGCGTGGCGCGCGCTTTGCGCGAGGACAGCTCGCGCTCGCGCTCGCCGGCACGGTGGGGAATCTGGCGGCGCTGGCCGCCATGGTCAGGTCCCCGCCGGCCGCCCCGCGGCGCTGGGCCCGGCTCGGCGATGGACCCGCCGCTGGCGCCGCCGCCGCTGCGGGCCTGTCGGTCGCGTCCTCGCTCACGGCGCTCCCGATCGCGGCTCTCTCGCGCCGCAGGGCGCTTGCGGTCGGGCTCGTGACTCAGTCCTGGCGCGGCTGGGCGGTCGACCAGGCCAAGGAGACGGCGATCGGTGCCCCGCTCGCGGGCGTCGGCGGGGGGCTCGTGGTCGCGCTGACGCGGCGCTATCCCCGTAGCTGGTGGGCGCCCGCGGCGGTCGGCTCGATGGCCGCGAGCGCGGTGTTCGCGACACTCGGGCCGGTCGTGCTCGATCCGATCTTCAATCGTTTCACCCCGCTCCCGCAGGACGAGACCCGCGCCGACGTGCTCGAGCTGGCGGCAGCGGCCGCAGTACAGGTGGGGGAGGTGTACTCGGTTGACGCAAGCCGTCGAACGACGGCCGCCAACGCCTACGTGACCGGGCTCGGGCCGACCAAGCGCGTCGTCCTGTTCGACACGCTCCTCGATCGCTACACGCGCGACGAGATTCGGCTCGTGGTCGCGCACGAGCTGGCGCACGTCCGCCACCGCGACGTGCCGCGGGGTCTCGCCTTCGCGGCGATCGTCGTCCCCGCCGGCGCCTTCGCCGTTCAGCGTCTCAGCTGGTCGCTCGCTCCGGCGCGTCGCGGCTCAGCCTCCGCGCTACCGGCGCTCCTCCTCGCAGCGGTGGTGGTGGCCGCTCCCACGGGCGTGATCGCGAGCCGGCTATCGCGGGCGATGGAGCGCTGCGCCGACATGGTCGCGCTCGAGCTCACTGGTGCCCCGGAGGCGTTCATCTCCTTCGAGCGCCGGATCGCCTTGCAGAATGTCGCCGACGTCGATCCGCCCCGACTCGTCAGCGCGCTGCTCGCAACTCACCCTCCGACGACCGAGCGGATCGGCGCTGCAGTCGCATTCCAGGCCGGCGAGGCCGCCCTAGGTCTCTGAGGTCCCGCCGTACTCCGGCAGGTTCTTGATCCCCTCGCGGGTCTGCCACTTGGAGAAGTTGTCCTGCATCGCGTCGATCAGCTCGCGCATGAACTTCGGCGAGAGGTTGACACGGGAGACCACCACACCGGGGATCTCCTCGTCCTCGACCTCGTGATCGACGCGGGCGAACGTGATCGTGAACTCGTAGTCGGAGTGACTCACGTTTGCGAAGTTCGCGTAAACCCCCCCCATCATGTCGGGGGAGAAGTGGATGTTTATGTGCCGCTCGGGAGCGTTAGGTTCTTCCATGTGGACCGTAGTATCCCATCGTGCGCATCGTCGTCGTCGCCGTGGGCCGGTTGAGGCCGCCATTCGCCGACGATGTTCAGCACTACCAGCGGCTGATCGCGCGCCATGCGAGGCTCGAGTTGGTCGAGGTTCGCGACGACGAGCAGGTGACGCGCCGGATGCCCGAGCGAGGGTTTGTGTCGCTCCTTCACCGTGACGGCGAGCACCTCGACTCGGTCGGCTTCAGCCGCTTCCTCGAGCAGCGCCGCCAGAGCGGACGTGACCTCTGCTTCGTCGTCGGCGGCCCGTACGGCCTCGAGCTCGAGTCGGTCGAGCACCGGATCTCGCTCGGTGCGATGACCCTTCCGCACCAGCTCGCCCGAGTTGTCCTGCTCGAGCAGCTATACCGGGCCCACAAGATCCTGGCCGGCGAGCCCTACCACTACTGACTCGCAGGTACGCTGACCGCCGTGCCTGACCCCGCACAGATAGCGGCGCACCGCCAGACCCGCGATCAACGACGCCAGGCACGGCGCGAGCTGGTGCAATTCACGCGCCGGCTCGCGATTCTGCTAGCGGTGCTCGGGGCGATCATCTTGGTGGGGATGGTGGGTTTCGCCATCATCGAGCACGTTTCGATCGCGTACGGATTCGTCTGGACGCTGGATACCGTTACCACGCTCGGCACCATTCCCGGGCCGGCCGACGGCGCTGGTCGCGCACTCCAGGTCGGGCTCGAGGTGTTCGGCATAGGTACGCTCTTCTACGCCCTCGCGACGGTTGCGGAGTTCTTCGTGTCAGGCCGGCTGTCCGGGCTGCTCGAGGAGCGCCGCATGCAGAAGATGATCGACTCCACGACCGACCACTATCTGATCTGCGGCTACGGGCGCGTCGGCCGCCAGGTGGCTCGCGACCTGCGTGCCGCGGGCGCGCGGTACGTGGTGATCGACGTGAACCCGGACAACCGCGAGCACGCGCTGGCGGTCGGCTTGCCCTACATCGATGCCTCGGCATCCGACGACGACGTGCTGCTGCAGGCGGGAATCGAGCGTGCTCACGGGGTGATCGCGTGCGTCGACTCTGACGCCGAGAACATCTTCATCACGCTGACCGCCCGCGAGCTGCGCTCGGACATCCTGATCATCGCTCGGGCCTCGGCCGAGGACTCGGAGAAGAAGCTGCTGCGGGCCGGCGCCGACCGTGTGATCTCTCCGTACAAGACCTCCGGCTCGGAGATGGCACGCGTCGCGCTCCACCCGCAAGTGGCGATGGCCGTCGCCGCCGCCGACTACCGGATGGAGGAGATCGACGTACCCGCCAGCTCCCAGGGCGCCGGCAAGACGATCGACGACGTCCGCGGCGGATCGCTGATCGTGGCCGTGCGCCGACCCGATGGCCGGCTCGAGCCGCAGCCCCCGCTGAGCACCGTGCTGCAACCCGGAGACAAGCTCCTGGCGCTCGGGACTCCCGAAGCAATCGAACGCCTCGAGGGACTCTTCCAGCCCGTGGGCGCGCAGGCGACGTGAGCTCGTCTGACCCGCTCGGAGAGCTCCGCGTCGCGGTGCACGACGCGGCTGCGGCCGTCAGCGGCGAGCACGGCGTGCCCGTGCCGCCGACGCTCGAACAGCCAAAGCGCGCCGGGCTCGGCGACTACTCGACCAACGCGGGAATGCTGCTCGCGCCCGCGCTCCGAGCGCCGCCGCGTGAGATCGCGGAGCGCCTGGGGGTCGAGCTGGCGAAGGCGCTCGGCCCGGCGCTCGACCGCACCGAGGTCGCGGGGCCCGGGTTCTTGAACCTATTCCTCTCCGATCGGTGGCACCGCGGCGCGGTCGCGGCGATGCTGGGCGCATCCGAGCGGTTCGGAGCGGGCGGGGCGAAGTCGCCGCAGCGCATCCTCGTCGAGTTCATCTCCGCGAACCCGACCGGACCGCTGGTCGCCGCGAGCGGCCGCCACGCGGCTTATGGGGACGCGCTCGCGCGGGTCCTCGCGTTCCACGGTCACGCTGTGCAGCGCGAGTACTACTTCAATGACGCCGGTACGCAGATCCGCCTCCTGGGGGAGTCGGTCCGTGCCCGTGCTCGCGGCGAGGCGGTCCCAGAAGGCGGCTACGAGGGCGACTACGTGACCGAGCTTGCCGCCGAGATCCCGGGCGCCGCCGACGCGGACGCGGCCGACCTGGCCGCGCTCGCGGTCGAGCTGCTGTTCGCGCGGATCATGGTCACGCTCGAGCGCTACGGCGTCCATTTCGACAACTTCTTCAGCGAGCGCCTGCTCCACGAGGGATCGCCGAGTGCCGTGCAGCGCGCCCTCGATCGGCTGATCGAGGGCGGCCACGCGTATCGGTCGGACGGTGCGCTGTGGCTACGCACGACAACGTTCGGGGACGACAAGGATCGCGTGCTGGAGCGCTCGAACGGGGCGCCGACGTATCTGGCGGCGGACGTTGCCTACCTGCTCAACAAGCACGACCGCGGGTTCGAGCGGCAGGTCAACCCGATGGGTGCCGATCATCATGGCTACGCCGTCCGTCTGAAGGCCGCGTTCGCCGCGCTCGGCGGCGATCCCGATGCGATCGAGGTGCCGCTGCTCCAGTTCGTGCACCTGGTCGAAGGAACCCAGAAGGCGGCGATGTCCAAGCGCCGGGGTGAATTCGTAACGCTCGACGAGCTGCTCGACGAGATCGGCGTGGACGCGACCCGCTTCTTCATGCTCCAGCGCTCGCACGACCGGACGGTCGACCTCGACCTCGAGCTGGCGCGGCGTGAGACCGCCGAGAACCCCGTCTTCTACGTCCAGTACGCGCACGCACGGATCGCCTCGATGCTGGGGCGGGCGGGGGCCGATCGCGTCGCGGCGGCTTTGGCGGCGGCCGGCGACTGGGAATCCGGCGAGCTCGACGGCGCCGAGCGAAAACTGATCCAGCAGCTGGTCGCGTTCCCGGACGAGGTAGCCGAGGCCGCCGAGCGTCGCGCTCCGCACCGGATCGCTACCTACGCGCTCGAGCTGGCGCAGGCCTTCACCGCGTTCTATCGTGACTGCCGCGTTGTTGGCGCGACGCCGGACGCTGTCGAATCGTTCCGGATCGCACTATCGGTGACCGCCAAGCAGACGATCGCCGCGGCCCTCGAGCTTCTGGGGGTCAGCGCGCCGGAAATGATGTGAGGGCTCGCGCAGGTCGCACGGTCAGCCTTCGTAACGCGCAAGCTCTTCTTCGAGGCGCCGAGCGCCGGCCGCGTCGAGCGGCGGTCCCGGCGGGGCGCCCTGGGCGGCCGCGGCGGCGCGGGCACGGCGCCGCCAGCGGGGCAGTATCACCGCCAGCGACGCGATACCGGCGAGCAGCAGCACCGGGGGGAGGATGTACAAGACGGCGTTGAACCCCGTCGCCTTCGGCACGCCGAGCACGGTCGGCCCGTACTGCCCGACCATCGCGGTCTCGATCTGCGACAGCGTGTCGCCCTGGGCGATCAGGGACCTGATGACAGAGCGCTCTTGCGCCGCCTCCGGCGCGTTCGCGACGTTGAGCGGCTCGTGACAGACCACGCACATGAAGTCCGGCTGGATCTCGGTGAACGACACGCGCGGCCCCTGCGCCGCCGCCGCTGCCGAGGCGCCGGCGAGCCACGCGATCGCGAGCGCCAGCGCTACCGCTGCAGCCCGGCGCCCCACGCGCCGGCGCGGTGGCGCCGGAACGGTCACGTGTGCTTGAGCAGCGGCGCGACCGTGCTCTTCAGCCAGCTCGCCGTGACCTGATAACGGGCGACCGCCACAACCCGGCCCTGGCGGTTGATGACATACGTCTCTGGCACGCCGCTCGTGCCATAGGCGAGGCCGAACTTCTGATCCACGTCGCGCAGCACGGGGTAGGTGATGTCATGGACCTTGACATAGCGCTCCGAGTCCAGAGAGGCGTCCAGGTAGGTAATGCCGAGGACCGTGCCGCCTCGTCCCGCGATCTCCTTCTGGGTCTGGTCGAGCGCGCCCGCCTCCGCCGCGCAGTTGTCGCACCACGAGGCGAACATGTTCACGACCACGACCTTCCCGCGGAGATCCGCCAGGTCCTCCGTGCCCTGACGCCCGAGGATCGGCAGCCGCAGGTAGCTCGCCGGCGCGACCGGGTCGATCCCCTTCGCGAGTTGCGCCTCGAGCGATGTGTTCGCTGCCGTGCGCGCGACGCCGAACGCCAGCAGCAGGAGCAGCGCCACGGCGGCTGAAGCGACGAGACCTGGGAGCAGAAAGCGGCGCATTCGTCCCCAGAAGAGTAATGGGCGAGGGCGGCGGGCGGCGCCGATGAGCACCCTTCATAGCGAGCTCGACCTCGGCGATCTCGGCGTCACTCCGGCGCGCCTCGCCCCGCGGCCGTCAAAGTCGTGCACGAGCGGGGCGGACACCGGGCCAGGGTCGCCGACCCTTAGAATCGCCCGCATCGCGGACGTAGCTCAGTTGGTAGAGCGTCGGCTTCCCAAGCCGAAGGTCGCGGGTTCGACCCCCGTCGTCCGCTTGCAGAGGTCTTCACGTTTGAGGGCCTGTGATGTTCACGTTTGAGCGGGACGGATCCGGCTGGGCGGTTGTTGGACTGTTGGTTTGGCTGGTGAGTGGCGGCGGGGGTGTGGTTGTGCTGTCCCGCGGCGCGGGTCGGCGTGCGTGGGGCGTCGCGGGATTGGTGCGGGGATTTTGCCGTGATCGTGGTGGTCGGCGGCGGCACGGGTTGAGGCAGGCCGGGTTTGACGGAGACCTTGAAACGAGGATTTCGGTCCTCGAGCGAGGAACTCACGTTTATGCCACGACCGAAGAAGTATCCCGATGAGCTGATGGACCGTGGCGTTCGACTCGCTTTGGAGTCGAAACGTCCGATCGCTCACGTTGCTGCTGATTTGGGAATCCACCCCGAGACGCTGCGTAAGCGTGTGCGTCGCGCGCAGGCTGATAGCGGCGAGCGCCCGGATCTGTTGAGCTCCGAGGAGCGTGAGGAGATCCGTAGGTTGCGGCGTGAGGTGTCCGAGTTGCGCAGGGCGAACGAGATCCTCCGCTCTGCGTCGGTGTTTTTTGCGAAGGAGCTCGACCAGGACCGAACGAGGTGAGGGCGGATTCAACCGGTCGTCGCAACGCTCGATGAAGGAGGGTTGCGATGGGCAGGCCGAGCGGATGGGCGTCACAGGTGACGGGGCGGCCGGTGATGCGTTCGCCGGGGCGGCCGCCGGCGGGGCGTCGGGAGCATCGTCAGCGGTTCTGGGCGGCGATCGCTCGTGGCGCGACGAGTGTCGACGCCGCGGCGGAGGCTGGCGTGTCGGCGATCGTTGGCGTCCGGTGGTTCCGGGAGGGTGGCGGGATGCCGTCACTCTCTCTCTCGCTCCGCTGTCGGGGCGCTACCTGTCGTTCGCTGAGCGGGAGGAGATCACGATCTTGCGCGCCGGTGGTTGCGGGTGCGGGAGATCGCGAGCCAGCTCGGTCGCTCGCCGTCGACGATCTCCAGGGAGCTTCGGCGGAACGCCGCGAGCCGCGGCGGCCGTCTCGAGTATCGGGCGTCGACTGCGCAGTGGCATGCGGACCGACGCGGCCGGCGGCCGAAGCCCGCGAAGCTGGCCACCAATCAGGAGCTGCGGCGTTATGTGCAGGACCGGCTATCCGGTGCTGTGCAGGGGCCTGACGGGGTGATGGTGGCCGGTCCGACCGTTGCGTGGGGCGGGCGGCGTCACGGCCGGCGTAAGGATCGGCGGTGGGCTCAGTCGTGGAGCCCGGAGCAGATCGCTGGCCGGTGCGCCTGGACTTCCCCGATGATGACTCGATGCGCGTCTCCCACGATTGCGATCTACCAATCGCTCTATGTGCAGGGCCGCGGTGCGCTGCGGCGGGAGCTGACCGCCTGCCTGCGGACCGGGCGGGCGCTCAGGGTTCCCAGAGCCCGCGCACGGCGCGGCAAGAACTTCGTGACCGATCAGGTGCTGATCAGTGAGCGTCCCTCCGAGGCGCAGGACAGGGCGGTTCCGGGCCACTGGGAGGGCGACCTGATCCTCGGTCTCGAGAGCTCCGCGATCGGCACGCTCGTCGAGCGCTCAAGCCGCTTCACGATGCTGCTGCATCTCCCGCCGATGGACGGCCACGGCGGCCCGAGAGAGAAGAATGGTCTGGCGTTGGCTGGCCACGGCGCGGTGGCTGTCCGTGACGCGATCACCGACGCGATCATCACGCTCCCCGAGCAGCTGCGCCGCTCGCTGACCTGGGATCAGGGGACCGAGATGGCCCAACACGCGCAGCTGCGGATCGACACCGGCCTGCCGGTCTACTTCTGCGACCCACGAAGCCCGTGGCAGCGCGGCACCAACGAGAACACCAACGGCCTGCTGCGCCAGTACTTCCCGAAAGGCACCAACCTCGCCAGGCACAGCGCTGAGGACCTTGTTGCTGTCGCCGCGACGCTGAACGGCCGGCCTCGGAAAACGCTCGGCTGGCGAACACCAGCCGAGGTGTTGAACGAGTACCTGAGCGCAGCGGCCTGAACAGGCCCCACTTCGCCCGACGGTCGGGGTGACGATCCACGCCGTTCAGAGCGGACCGCGACGAGAACACGTCCGTTCACCGGTGTGAGCTGTTCGAAGCCGCCGCCGTGATCGTTGCCTTCGACTGAGGAGCTCCATAGCACCTCAGGACCGGGGGGTGCCGATCGGCGCGCACGCGGCTATCGCCGCTACGGCCCGCCCTCCGGGCGAGCCTCCGCGACGACAGCCGCGTCACCCACCCCCCGCCGCCTGGAGAGAGAGCCAGCACATCCCGTCACCTACAACCCGTACAGTCACGAGAACTACAACTGTCGCGAGGACCGGTTGGCCGCGCTGCGAGCCGTGGTCGGCTGGGACACCAGCTCGAAGTCCGCTCCGGGTTGACGGAGCGCGAGCGCCATCCGCAGCGCGTCGAGCACGAGATCGGTCCGCATGTGTGATGCGAGCTGCCAGCCGACGATCATCCGGGAGAACACGTCGATGACGAACGAGAAGAACGATCGGCCCTCCCATGCGCGCAGGTAGGTGAAGTCCCCGACCCACAGGCGGTCCGGCGCCAGCGCGGTGAAGTCACGGTTGACGAGGTCAGACGCCCGCTGCGCCTCAGGATCCGCGATCGTGGACCGCCACGGCTTCCCACGCCGCTTCGCGCCCACAACGCCTGCTGAGCGCATCAGCCGCGCGACCTGCTCCCGGCCGACGGTCTCGCCCTCGCGGATCAACTGGGCGTGCACGCGACGGTAGCCGTAGCACTCGTAGTTGGCCTCGTGGACCTCGCGGATCCGGCCGGTCAACCACTCCTCCTCGACCCGGCGAGCGGACTGCTCGCCGGTCTTGCGCTGGTAGCACGCGGACGCCGACACGTCCAAGACCCCACAGATCGGCTCGACACCGAAGCGATCGCGATGCACCTCGATGAACGCGCTCACCTCGGACGGTCTACGTCGAGCTCGGTCGCGAAAAACACCGAGGCGGCCTTCAAGATCTCATTCGCGCGACGCAGCTCAAAGTTCTCGCGCTTGAGCGCCTTGATCTCCTCCCGCTCCGCGCTGGTCGGGAGATCCGGCCGCAGCCCGCCGTCCGCCTCGGCCTGCCGGACACGCTTACGCAGCGTCTCCACCGGCAGCCCGATATCACGCGCGACGTGCGCTACCGGCCGGCCCGACTCGAGCGCCAGCCGCACACCACGCTCGACCGACTCCTCTGGATACTTCCTGGCTCTGGGCATGAACTCGCAATTCCTTCCACGAGGCCAAAAACCTCGTTTCAAAGCCTCCGCGAAACTCAGGCCAGCTCAGTCGGTACCTCCTATTCGAATGGCCCGGCGCGCGCGGCTCGAACCCGCGCGTGCCTTCAGCCTATGCCGTTCGACGCGGAGGACCGACCACCTTCAACGCGGGCCCTCACGCCGACCTGCTCATGCCATCTTTGTGATGTCGCGGCCGGCGAGGGCCTTTGAGCGGTGGGTGCGGAGGCGGCGATGCCGGCGCTTGGACGGGGCGGTGACCTCCGAGTGGCTGCTGCCAGTGCCCGGTGATGCCCCACAGGGTGGCTGCCGAGCTGTCGCTGAGCACGGCCGACGCGGATGCGGTAGTCGATCTGGTTTGGACTCAGCCCGAGGTCGAGCGGCTGCCAGCGGGTGATCACGCCGTGCTGGAGCGTCGCGCGACCGCGGCGATCGCCCGATCGATCGCTGCTCGCATCGCCGGTGGCGTCGCGGGCGGACCCGTGGTCGCATTTCATGAATATTTCAGGTGATTCGACCACGACCCCTGGAGTCTCGGGCGGGATGGGCGTGCGCAGGCCGAAACCACCCGAAAAGTCGCAGGCGCGAGGGAAACACCTGACGCGCCGGTCACACCTCGCGCGTGCGACGCCGCCACCCGCCCCGCCCCGCGAACGCCTCCAGCCGAATCGCCACCACCGACGGCAGCATCAACCCGCACGCCACACCCGACCTCGCACCGCTCACCGCGACCACCAAACCCTCCTCACCTCGGCAACCAGACGCGAGAAGGATCCGCCGCCAATTAGTAGCGCCTAGCCCGGCCGATGGGCCAGCACTTGATAGATACCCGTGAAGCCGATGCGGAAGCCCTCGCGGGCGGCGCGCAGGTAGAGACGCCACACACGCATGCGCTCGGGCCCGGCGAGCTGCTCCGCCGCCGGCAGGTTCGCTTCGAGCCGCTCGATCCAGTGGCCGAGCGTGGTCGCGTAGTCCTCGCGGAACCCCTCGACGGTGTCGGTTTCGAGCCCGGCCCGCTCGAGCGCCGTCTGGATCCGCGAGAGGTGCAGCGGCGCCGCATCGGGAAACACGTACCGCTCCGAGAACGGCCCGGCCTCGGGATCGCCGTGGCGCAGCCGCGCGATGCCGTGATTGAGCAGTCGCCCGCCCGGAACGAGCAGCGCCGCGAGCCGCGACGCGTAGGCGTCGATCTGCCGGCTGCCGACGTGCTCGACCATGCCGATCGAGGAGATCGCGTCGAACGAACCGGCCGAGAGCTCGCGCCAGTCCATCACCTGGACGTCGACTCGATCGGAGACCCCCGCCGCCTCGACACGCTCGCGCGCGAGCCGGGCCTGCGGCTCGGACAGCGTCACCGCCTTGACGTGCACGCCGTGGCGGGTCGCCGCGTGGATCGCGAACGAACCCCAGCCGCAGCCGACGTCGAGGACCTGCTCGCCTTCGCGCAAGCCAAGCTTCGTGCACACAAGCTCGAGCTTGGTCTCCTGCGCCTCCTCGAGCGTCGTCGCGCCGCGTGAGAAGATCGCGCAGCTGTACGTCATCGACCGATCCAGGAAGAGGGCGAAGAACTCGTTCGAGACGTCGTAGTGGTGCCGCACGGCGCGCGCGTCGCGGTCCGGCGAATGGCGCTCCCCGCGCGGCTTGAGCTCGATCTCGGGTGGGGAGGGCAACCGGCCGACGCCGTGGGCCTGTAGCGCTCCCAGCAGCAGACGGCTTCGCGCGGCGCGGTCGAGCGGCGGCGGCTGCCAGGATCGAAGCACGCGGATCGCCTCGTCCAGATCGGAGACCGAGATCTCGCCGCTGACGTAGGCACGCCCGATCCCGAGCTGCCCTGGGGCTCGTAGGGCGTGGCCGAGCGCCCGCGGGGAGCGCACCGAGAGCACCGGGCCACCGCCGCCCGTCGACGGCGTCAGCGCACCGTCCCACCACTCGATCGAGAACGGTCGGTCGGGTAGGAGCTGCTCGATCGTCGCGCGCAGCCGGGCCGGGCGCGCCAGCATCGTCCGTCGCGCGTCAGCGCGGCGGCCCGCCGGCGGCGGATCGGCGTGAGCGGGGGCTTCAAGCTCCTCAATCACCGCAGAGCACTCCTTCAGATCGGGCAAGAAACAAACATATCGGGGCGCCCGGATTTGAACCGGGTACCTTACGACCTCGATGGCCTCCGCGCTGGTCATCGGAGCCATTGGATGAAGCTCTCGTATGGAGGACCGTCGGTGATCAGCTCGTCCAGCGACTTGACGAGCGGACCGATCGACGCAGGCCCTTGGGGGAAGCGGCGCGGGTTGAGAATGACGATCCCGCTGTGGTTGCGACCCTGGCTGCGGAACCACCGATCGAGCTCGAGGAAATCGTCGCGGTTGTACGTCACGACCGATCGCTCGGCCGCCTGTGCGTACCTGAACAGCTCCTCGTCCGCCAGGCCCCGAAGCTCGCGCCGCTCACTCACCGCCTCCGCATCGCGCTCACGCACTCGGAGCTGCTCAGCCACGACGGCCGAGATCATCTCGTCGAGCAGCAGCTTCACCGCGTGAGGCTCTGCTCACGCCAGCGCCGCTCAGCCGCGTCCGCCTCCTCCTCGTTCAGACGGATCCGCTCGTCGATCTCGGCCGGGTACTCGCTGTAGTAGCCGACTGCATCGCGAACCTGCCGCACCGTCAGCCCCGACCACTCGGCGGTCGCCTGGACCGCCGCGTCTCCCTCAAGCCCGGCTGAGCGCAACGCGCTCAACACCTCCCACACATCGGGGCCTGCGGCCAGTCCGGCGCGCCGGCCGGTCGGCCCATCACGGAACACGATCCCCGGATGGTCCTCCATCCGCATCCCCTCATCGATGTAACGCTCGGCCAGCCGCGATTTGTTCAACCCCGCACGCGCCCCGCGACGCTCTAGGCGATCCACTACGTCTCGATCCAATCGCGCCGAGAATTGACGTCCCGACATGCACCACAGTGTAACGCACTGTCCGACGGCGATCGTGCATCGAGGCGTCAGTGCGCGGATTCCGCGCTACGAGCGTGACGTATCGCGGGCGGCGACGCTTGACGAATAACCGCCTAGTCATCTAAAGTGCTATGGAGCTAGTGATATGGAGGATTACCCGTTGATCGAGTTTCATCTCGACTCGCGTTCTGGTGTGTCGCCGTACATGCAGGTTGTTCAGCAGGTTCGCCACGCCCTACGTCTCGGTCTGCTGGGCGAAGGCGACCAGCTGCCAACGGTCAAGGAGGTCGTCGCGCGCCTCGCGATCAACCCGAACACTGTGCTGAAGGCCTACCGCGAGCTCGAGCACGCCGGGCTCGTCGCCGCGCGGCCCGGCGTCGGCACGTTCGTCACCGGCTCCTCGCTCGCCGATCCGGCGATCGCAGCGCATGGGTCGTTGCGCCTGGATCTGCGCGGCTGGATCGTCAAGGCGCGGCGCGCCGGCCTTGACGAGGAGTCGATCGAGGCGCTGTTTCGCGACGCTGTTCGATCCGCCCGGATCGAGGGGGTAGCGTGAGCGTCGCGCTGGCGACGCGCGACCTCGGCAAGCGCTACGGGCGCCGGTGGGCGCTCTCAGGCTGCACGCTCGAGGTCCCGGGCGGCCACGTCGCCGGCCTCGTCGGGCCGAACGGCGCCGGCAAGACGACGCTGTTGCACCTCGCGGTCGGCCTGATCGAACCGAGCGCGGGATCGATCGCCGTCCTCGGCGAGGAGGTCTCCGCGACGCCCGCGGAGCTCGCGCGCGTCGGCTTCGTCGCGCAGGAAACGCCGCTCTACCCCTCACTGTCGGTCGCCGACCACCTGCGCCTGGGCGCCGCGCTCAACCCGGGCTGGGACGCGGCGCTCGCTCAGGCGCGGATCGCGCGGATCGGTCTCGACCGCGGGCAGCGCGCCGGCACGCTGTCCGGCGGGGAGCGCGCGCAGCTCGCGCTGGCGCTCGCGATCGCAAAGCGGCCCGAGCTGCTCGTGCTCGACGAGCCCGTCGCCGGTCTCGACCCGCTAGCGCGCCGCGAGTTCCTCCGGGGCCTGATGGAGTTCATGGCCGAGCACACGGTGACCGTCCTGCTCTCCTCGCACGTCGTCGCCGACCTCGAGCGCGTCTGCGATTACTTGATCCTGGTCGCCGAGGGTCGTGTCCAGCTCTCCGGCGAGGTCGACGAGTTGCTCGCCACCCACCGCCGCCTGAGCGGCCCGCGCCGCGACAGCGAGCGGCTGCCGGCAAGCCAGCAGGTGATCGAGGAGAACCACACCGGCCGCCAGAGCACGCTGCTCGTACGCACCGAGGAGCCGATCATCGACCCGGCCTGGACGGTCCAGGAGGTCAGCCTCGAGGACATCGTCCTCGCCTATATGGCGCGCCCGACAGGCGATGGCGCGCTGTCGAGGGTCGGCCGATGATCTGGGTCGCCTGGCGCCGGTTCCGTATGCAGGCGCTCGTCACGCTCGGGCTGCTCGCCGCGTTTGCCGTGCTCGTGCTCGTGACGGGCCTGCACCTGCGCGACGTCTACAGCTCGCTCGGCGGCGCGCAATGCACCGCGCGCAACGACTGCACCGCGCTCGGCTCCCGCGACAGGGCGCTGGCGGACCTCCTCGGCCCCGCGCTGATCGCGATCCCGGCACTGCTCGGGATGTTCTGGGGCGCGCCCCTGGTCGCGGGCGAGCTCGAGAGCGGGACCTATCGCCTCGCGTGGACGCAGAGCGTCACGCGCCGCCGCTGGCTGTCGATCAGGGTCGCGCTCGTCGGCGTCGCGGCGCTCGCGGTCGCAGGCCTCTCAAGCTGGCTTGTCAGCTGGTGGTTCGCGCCGCTCGACGCCGTCAACATGAACCGCATCGATCCGAGCGTCTTCACCGCGCGCGGGGTCGTCGCGATCGGCTACGCGGCCTTCGCGTTCGCGCTGGGCGTCGCGACCGGCACGCTGACGCGCCGCACGCTACCGGCGATGGCCGCGACACTGCTCGGCTTCGCCACCGCGCGGATCGCCTTCACGCTCTGGGCCCGCCCACACCTCCTTCCGGCCAAGGAAGTCCTGGTTTCCGTGACGCTGGGGAAAGGCGTCGAGTTCCTCCCGAGCGCGTCGGGTGTCAGCGTCGCCGCGGCCCCGCCCCCGATCCCCAACGCCTGGACGATCTCGGCCGCGCTCGTCGATCGCGCCAACCACGCCCTCAGCACGGCGCAACTGCACGATCTACTCGTCCGCACCTGCGCGACCACTGCGGCGAGCCTGCTGCGGGACCTCGCCGGCGGCAAGGGTGAAGCAGGCCCGGTGGGCGGAGCCTCTTTCCGCTGCGAAGTGGCGCTGTCGCATCACCTGCAGCAGCTCGTCACCTACCAGCCAGAAAGCCACTACTGGCCACTGCAAGCACTCGAGACCGCGACCTTCCTCGCCACCGCTCTCGCACTGACCGCCGCCACCATCTGGCACATCGGACACCGCGGCGCGCGCACACCAGCCGTCCGCCGGCCGGCGGAGCGGACCACTGACCCGTCCGTCCCGGAGCTCCCGCCCAAGATCATCGCGACACGGCCTCGGATTTGACCGGCCTTCCCTCTCTCGACTAAGGAGTCGCCATCATGCGGTGCCCCCGTCCAGCCATCCTCATTACAGTCGTCGCGGCCGCCGCGTTCTCGCTGCTCGTGTCCGGCTGTGGCTCGAATTCGCCCAGCTCGTCCAGCGCGTCCAGCTCCGCCGGCCACCCGACCCAGGCCCAAATGCAGCAGGACGCGCTGAACTTCGCCGACTGCATGCGCTCGCACGGGGTGCCCTTCCCCGACCCGACGACCTCTCCCCGCGAGTTCAAGAATGCGTTCAGCACGCAGTCGCCCGCCCTCCAGTCGGCGGCGACGGCATGCCAGCACCTGATGCCGGGCGGCGGCCCACCAACCGAGAGCGCGGTGCAGAGTCAAGCGCAGATCGCCGCGATGCTGGCGTTCGCCCGCTGCATACGCAGCCACGGGTTCGCGAACTTCCCCGACCCGACGAGCACCGGCCAGCTGACCCACGAGATGGTCGCGAACGCGGGGATAAACCTGCATCAGCCGGCGGTGCTGCAGGCCGGCGACGCGTGCGTCGGTGTCACCCACGGAGTCATCACCAAGGCCATCGTGGCCCGCTTCGTCGCGGAACAGTAGACCGTGGATCCGAGACGCAACCACCACTCGCGGAGGTCGCTCCCGCCGACCCCGACGCAGACACGGCGCTGGAAAGTGGCGGTAGCTGAGCTATTCGCCTGAACGCCCCATGAATGGATCGCGACGTCCCGACCGTATATCTCTAGCGACGAGGATCGACTCCCAACCGCACACCCGCCCTAAAATCCCTGCAAATGGAGAGGTTTCAATCGGGGCGCCCGGATTTGAACCGGGGACCTCACCGACCCGAACGGTGCGCGCTACCAGGCTGCGCCACGCCCCGAGCGATCCAGTATCCCACAGGGCGCCTCGCGGGATCGAGGCGCCGGCGGAGTCGGGATCAGCCGCCCTGCCGACCGAGGGCGCCGGCGAGGGCTTGCAGACCGGGCACCGCCCCCGTGACGGCGCCGACCGTGTTCGAGATCGTCCCGGTCGGAAGCGCGCCGGTGGACAGCGCTCCCAGCACCGGTAGCTGCGGCTTCGTTCCAGGGGATCCGCCGAGGCCGAGCGGGTTGCCGGTGCCTCCGGTCCCACTCGGAGCGCCGGTGCCCGTGCCTGCCGCGCCACCCGCGCCGGCCGGAGTCGCGGCAGCGCCCGTGGTCGCACTGCCCGCGCTGGGCAGACGGTGGGTGCCGCCCGCGCCGGCGCTGTTCGGAGCGCCGGTGTCGACGGTGCCGGCGCCTGCCGAGGCGCCGCCACGGGTCGCGGTCGAGGAGCCGCTCGTGCCGCTTGAGGCGGTCTGTGTGCGTCCTGCAGCGACGTCTACCGGCGCCTTCGGCGCAGTGGCTCCCGTGTGCCTCTGGCTCGCAAGCACGCGGGTGGCGGACGTGGAGGAAGCCGGGCGCTCTGGTGTCACGATCGGTTCCCTCCTGGCCACGGTCCCGGGCAAGCTGTGACCCACCGGGCCGTAGATCGCATGCTGAGCGCGCGCGTGGGACGGCTTGGGCTGGTAGGAAGCTACGGTGGCGATCCCCCCGACGCTGGCGAGCACCAGCGCGGCCGCCGCCGTGCCGGCGCGCCCGGCACCCGCGCTAACGCCGACGATCTGATCCGAGGAGCGCGCAAGCGACTGGATCGATCGGAACGCGAGCAGGGACGGCCGTCCCCGGTGGCCGCCGACGACGCCGTGTCCCAGCGCGCCCCAGCGGGCGCGCAGAAGGCCGATCGGGGACAGGGCCGCGATCTTGGCTGCCACGTTGGGCATGTTGAGAATCGACTGATCGAAGCCCGCGAGCCGAGCGTGAGACCGGCAGGCCTGGCAGTGGGCGAAGTGCCGCGCCATGCGGCGGCGGTCGCGAATCCCGAGCGAGTACTGAGGCCCAGAGTCAACCATTCTGCGAACGAACTCGCAGCGGCGGCCGCTGGTCAGCTCCTCGTACTCCTCGGCCAGGCGGCGACGGGCGCGGAACAGGGTGCTCTCGACCACGGGGCGCGACATCCCGAGGCGCTCACCGATGTCGTGGTAGGAGCGCCCTTCGAGCTCGCGCAGCACCAGGATCTCGTGGTGGCTATCCGACAGCCCTCCGAAGGCGCCCCGGAGGTCGTGAAGCGCCTGCTTGGTGTCAAACGCGGTGTCCAGGGTCGTGACCGCGGTCAACCGCACGCGATCGGCCGAGGACAAGCCGACGTCGGCGTCGAGCGAGACCTCCTGGGCGCGGTGGCTGCGCCGGAAATTGTCGATGCAGGCATTCTTCGCGATCTCGTATATCCACGCCTTGAATGCGATCGGCCGCTCCGTTTCGCGCATCCGCCTGAGCGCCGCGATGAAGATCTCCTGCGTGATGTCCTCGGCGCGTCCGTGGTCTCCGACCATGCTGCGAACGTGGGTGCCGATCCTGTGGCTGTAGCGCGAGTACAGCTCGGCGAAGGCGGCGTCGCTTCCGCTTCTGACCGCCGCTACAAGCTCAGCGTCGGACCGATCTTGAGAGATTGGGACCGCGCGCAGCGCCGTTGACATTCCGATTCTTCCTCCCCCTGCAAGAGTTGGGGTCCCCTATACGGCCCTGAACTCTAGCGTTTATTCGATCCTTGTAAAGCACCCGAACCGGCCGATCGGGCAGCCTGAGCGCGGCGAAAACCTCCCAAATCGTCGCCTTTCTCGCCAACCGCTCGCAGCCTATCCAGTCGGCGCGCCGACCGTAGGCCCTGACCACCCGTCCGAGGCATTGAACCCATCCGCGGATGACGGCATACTTGTAGCCATGTAGTGAACCGGATCAGGAGGGAAGCAGCCTATGGCGATTCATTTGACGCCCACCGAGCTCGCAAGAGAAGCCGGACTGGAACGAAGAGCCGTCATCAAGAAGTGCCTGGAGCTGGGCGTCCCGATCTTCAACGGTCGGATCGACAAGACTCTGTTCCTCCAGAGCCTCGAGGAACCTTCCGCGAGCAAGCAGCCTCAGCCGGCCAGCGCATAGAGAGTCTTTACGAGCCCGGCCCGTGCCGGGCTTTTGGGCCTCGAGGGTAGGGCGGCGCGGCCGCGGGCCCGAAACGACTGCGACGCCGGCCCTAGCTGCGCTCCGTGAGCGCCCGGTACAGCGCATTCGCGCCGACGCCGGTCAGCTCGGCGACGATCGTTGCCGCCGGTCGCGGCTTCGCGCCGGCGGCGACGAGCCGCTGCAACGCCTGCACCGCCGGACCAAGCTCTCCCTCGGTGTCCGGCGCGGGCCCGACGACGAGCGCGACCTCCCCGCGAGGGGCCTCCAAGCGATAACGCTCGGCGACCTCGGCGGCCGTGCCGCGGACGACCTCTTCGTGTGCCTTCGTCAGCTCGCGGCAGACTGCCACCGGACGTTCGGCGTCGAGCGCGGCGAGCACCGCCAGCGTCGCGGCGACGCGGCGGGGCGACTCGAACGCGACCAGCGTCTCAGTCGACGCGAACGCCCGCTCGAGCTCCGCGCGCTTGCGAGGAAGGAAGCCGACGAACCGCCAGCGGTCGGCCGGCAGCGCGCTCGCGACGAGCGCGGCCACCGCCGCCGAGGCCCCGGGTAGCACCTCGACGGCCAGCCCGGCGGCGACGCACGCTCGCACCAGCACGAAACCGGGATCGCTCACGAGCGGCATCCCTGCATCGGAGACGAGCGCCACCACGGCACCTGCCCGCATTCGCGCCACGAGCTCGACCGCGCGTTCGCGCTCATTGTGTTCGTGGTAGCTGACCAGACGGGCCTTGACCCCATAGCGGTCGAGCAGCACACGGGTACGGCGCGTGTCCTCACACGCAACCACGTCGGCGTCGCGCAGCGCCGACAGCACGCGCAGGGTCACGTCCTCGAGGTTCCCGATCGGAGTCGGGCAGACGACGAGACGGCCGGCGCTCACGGCGGCGACGTTCATGCTTCCTCCGCCTGACGCGCCAGCCCGTTGAACGCGAGCACCGCGGCCCCCACCATCCCGGCCTCGACACCGAAGCGGGCGGCGACGATCCTGACCACGTCGCGCGAGGGGGGCAGCGCGAGCCGGGCGACGACCGCTCGTGCCGGCCCGAGCAGCAGCTCGCCGGCGGCGATCACGCCACCGCCGACGACCACGACCTCCGGGTTGAAGATGTTCACGAGGCTCGTGATCGCGACTCCCAGGCGCTCCCCGATCAGCGCCAGCGCGTCGATCGCCGTGGCATCTCCGTCGTGCGCCAGCTCGGTGACCAGAGGTCCGGACGGTTCACGGCCGGCGGCCAGCGCGCGCCCGAGGCCCGATCGGGGGCGCTCCCTCGCGAGCCGCGCCGCCTCGCGCGCGAGTGCCGTCCCCGACGCGAGCGCTTCGGCGCAGCCGCGACCCGGGCAGTTTCCCTGGCAGTGCGGTCCGTTCATGTCGATCACCATGTGACCGAGCTCGGCGCCGGTCCCGATCGAGCCTCGATAGAGCTCGTCGCGGAGGATCAGCCCGCCGCCGATCCCGGTTCCGATCGTGAGCACGACGGCCTCGCGAGCGCCGCGAGCCGCTCCGGCCTGGTGCTCGGCGAGGGCGGTCACGTTCCCATCGTTGTCTACGAACACGGGCAGCCCGAGCCGCTCGGCCATCACGTCCTGGAACGGAACGTTGGCCATCGCCAGGTTCACGGCCATCACCGCGGTGCCGGTGCGCTGATCGATCAGGCTCGGGATCCCGAACCCGACAGCGGCGACTTCCCCCCCCGCAGCGGCGCGCGCCTCGTGGACGGCATCCACGGCCGTGTCGAGAAGGGCGGACTGGTCGAGACCCACTACCGACCGCTGTGCGCGGTGATGGACCCCGAACCGCGCATCGACCACACCAGCCAGCAGCTTCGTCCCGCCCACGTCGACGCCGATAACGCGCCGCGAGGCCATTCCGGCCACTATATGGGCGGTCGGGCCACGATGCGTTCGGCAGGGAGTGGGAGCCGGCCGGCGAACCGGTGTTGCTACAACAAATCCTGCGATGCCCGACGACCCGAGAAAGCGAACACCAACCGAAGACCCGCCGCCATATCGCGTCTACCGCGCCGGTGAGGACAGCCCGCGCAAGTCCACCCGTCCCGCGGCGGCAACCCCAGCGGGCAAGCGCGGCTCAGGACGTCCGGGCAACGAGCCTCCCGCAGGCGAGGACCGACCCAGGAGGCCGCTCCGCGCGGGCGTCGAGCGCCCATACAAGCTCTACAGCTCGCGACCGAAGGGCCTGCGAGCCCGCCTTCGCGGCGTTGAGGATGCGGACCTGCCGGAGCCCGGCTTCGATCGCCACGAGCGCGATCAGCTCCCCCGTGAACGCCGGCGATGGGCCCGCCCGACGTGGCGACGTGGGCTCGCATACCTGGGGATCGCGGTCGTGGCCTGGGTGTTCCTCTCGTTCGTGCTGTTCATGATCAGCGCCCAGGAGCAGTCGGGATCGATCCCGGCATCGGCCCAGGCGGAGCTGGCGCCCGGGGGAAACATGCTGACGTCGGCTGACACGATTCTCGTCATCGGCACCGACCAGCGTCCACCGGGCTCGAAGGAGCCCGGAGCCTTCTCGGGCGGGATTCGCTCGGACACGCTGATGTTGTGGCGGATCGGCGGCGGTGTCTCGCGGCGGCTGTCGATCCCCCGCGACACCGTCGCGTCGATCCCGGGCGTCGGGGTCGACAAGATCAACGCCGCCTACTCGTACGGCGGCGCGGCGCTCACGCTCAAGACGGTCGAGAATTTCACCGGAATCAAGATCAACCACGTGATCGTCGTCAACCTCGCGAACTTCCCGAAGTTCATCGACGCGATCGGGGGCATCGACGTCACCACCGGCAGGATCTGCTCGAAGATCAGCGGCGGCGCGAGTAACGGAGGCTTCTCGCTGTTCCTGAAGCCCGGGACGCATCACCTCACGGGGATCCAGGCGCTGACCCTCGCGCGGACACGAGACAACCTCTGCAACACGGCCAGCAGCGATCTCACCCGCGAGGGCTATCAGCAGAGGATCCTCAACGCGATCAAGTCCCAGCTGCTCTCGCCGGGAACGTTCTTCCGGCTTCCCTGGGCTTCGTGGGACGCGCCACAGGCACTGCGGACCGACATGGGCGGATTCACGCTGATGAGCTTGTTCCTCGCGAGCGAGATCGGCGGGTCGGCGCCGGTCCAGATCCTCGAGCCGACCGGATCAGAGGTTCTGCCGAACGGCGGCGACGCTCTCACCGTCACGCCGAGCACGGTCTCTGCCGACGTTCGCAAGCTCGTCAACGGATGACCTGACGCCGCCGCGGGCAAAGCCCCGCGACCGCCGGCCTCAGTCCGCCGCGGCGGTCTTGGTTTCGGTCTTCGCCGGAGTCGCGTCCGACTTCTTCGAACTCGACGAATCCGAGCTTGCCGAATCCGAGCTCGACGAATCCGAGCTCGAAGCGCCGTCCTTGCCGTCCTTGCCGTTCTTGCCCTTGGCGTCGGCCGCATCCTTCAGCTCGCGGGCGCGGTTCTTCGAGCCGTAGTCGGTGCTGTAGAAGCCAGTCCCCTTGAAATGCACTGCAACGGGAGAGAAGACGCGCTTGACCGGTGCTCCGCAGACGTCGCAGCTGGTCACCGGGCCGTCGGTCATCCGCTGCATCACCTCGAAGTCGTGGCCCTTATCGCAACGGTATTCGTAGGTCGGCATCGCTTCAGGAAGTATAGCCACCGCGATCGCGGAACGCCCCGGATTGCTTGGCACTCCTGAGGCGAGAGTGCCAAGCGCGCGGCGCCGGATAGCATCTCTTCCCCGGTGCCCGACGACGTCGTCACGATGGACAAGATCGTTTCGCTGTGCAAGCGGCGCGGTTTCGTGTTCCCGAGCAGCGAAATCTATGGCGGACTCGGCTCCACCTACGACTACGGCCACTACGGCGTCCTACTGAAGACCAATGTCAAGGGACGCTGGTGGCGCGCAATGCTGCAGGAGCGCGAGGACATCGTCGCGCTCGACTCGGCGATCATCCTGCACCCGAAGACGTGGGAGGCGAGCGGCCACCTGAAGGGGTTCACCGACCCGCTCGTCGACTGCCGCACATGCAAGCTTCGCTTCCGCGCGGACAAGCTCGAGGAGGCCCATTGCGGCCGCAAGCCCTCAAAGCACCCCGGTGAGGCCCCGGACTGCAACCTGACCGAGGCGCGCGACTTCAACCTGATGTTCGAGACGACAGTCGGCCCTGTCAAGGAGGAGGGATCGACGGTCTATCTGCGCCCCGAGACCGCCCAGGGCATCTTCCTCAATTTCCGCAACTACCTCCAGTTCTCCCGCAAGAAGCCGCCGTTCGGGATCGCCCAGATCGGTAAGAGCTTCCGCAACGAGATCACTCCCGGCAACTTCATCTTCCGGACCCGCGAGTTCGAGCAGATGGAGATGGAGTACTTCGTCCCCCCTGCTGAGGCGCCGCGGTGGTACGAGTACTGGCTCGAGCAGCGCCTGAGCTGGTATGTCGAGCTCGGCCTGCGGCCAGATCAGCTCCGCCTGCGCGCCCACGAGAGCGACGAGCTGTCGCACTACTCGAGCGCCACCAGCGACGTCGAGTACCTCTATCCGATCGGTTGGCAGGAGCTCGAGGGCATCGCCAACCGCGGCGACTTCGACCTCAACCAGCACGCGCTGCACTCGGGGAACAAGCTCGAATACGTCGACACGGTTACGGGTGACCGCTACGTCCCCCACGTGATCGAGCCTGCGGCGGGCGCGGACCGCGCGACACTGGCGTTCCTCGTCGATGCCTACGACGAAGACGAGATCGACGGCGAGCGAAGGACCGTGCTGCGGCTGCACCCGGCTTTGGCACCGGTCAAGGTCGCCGTGCTGCCGCTGGTACGTAAGGACGGTCAGCCGGAGCTCGCGCGGGAGATCTACCGCGCCCTCCGCGGGCGCATCCAAACCGAGTACGACGAGGGCGGCGCGATCGGGCGGCGCTACCGGCGCCAGGACGAGATCGGGACCCCGTGGGCGGTGACCGTCGACCACCAATCGCTCGAGGACCGGACGGTCACGCTGCGAGACCGCGACAGCCTCACGCAGCAACGATTCGCGATCGGCGACCTGGCCGACGAGATCGAGCTACGGCTGCGGGCGCCGTGGCGCTCGCCGAAGCTCAGCGCCGACTGAGCGCCGGCGCGCTAGTGCAGGCGCGCGCTCGCAAACACCGAGAAACCTCCGGGCACGCGCGTCGCGCCGACGCCCTGCACGTCGATGTGAGGATCCTTGAACACTGTGATCGTGAGCAGTGACCCGAGCAGCGGCACGTCGGGTGCGATCTGAAGCGCGCCGTCCTGAGCGCCCAGGGTTGCGTCGGCGCTTACCCCGAGAGCGGTCCCCTCGAGCACGAGCTTCCCGTTGCCGGACGCGACCGGCTGCACCTGTAACCCCGGCGGCAACACCGCCTGGAGGTCGGCGTCGGTCACGATCGCGCTCCCGCTGAGGACGTCGCCCCGCTTGCGCAGCGTCGCATCGCGAAGGGTCACGAGTCCCGTGTTCAGGCGGTCGACCGTGGCATCGATCGTGCCGACGCCGGCCGCCTGATCGAGCAGATGCCCGAGAACCCCGGATGTCCCGTGGTAGCTCGCCAGATGCACCTCGACCCGGCCCGCGTGATGCCAGAGCAGCTCGATCGCCGGAAACGCCTCGACCGAGACCGAGATCACCTTGCCCGAGCGAGCCAGCCGGTCGCGCAGCTGCTGCGCAGCGATCCCGGGCAGAACGAGCTGCGAAACGACAAGCAGCACGATCACCAGGCCGGCCGCCCCGAGTAGAGCAACGCGTCGCATTCAGGCACACGTTACGTGTCGGGCCCGTGCATCCCGCCGGCTCGTTGCAGCCCTGTCCCCCCTTCGTGCGCGGCAGCCACCGCGCACGCGGGAGGGATCTCAAAGCTACGCGGCCGGCGCAGGCGCGGGCGTGACCGGCACCGCCGGAGCCGGTGCCGGCGGCGAGTACTCGAACTCCTCTTCGGCGCCGAACAGGGCGTCCAGGACCTTCGAGCGAAGCTTCTCGCTGCCGGCGAGCGCGACGCCCGTGCCGACTCCGGCGAACAGCACCGTGCGGCCGAAGGTCAGCCGCCGCTTACGGCCGGCCTGCTTCGGCGCATCCGACAGCGCCACCGTGGCGTCACGGATCGCGTCGATGGCGGTGCGCAGGTCGTTGTGAAGCTTCTTGTCATCCAGCAGCACCTTCGCCGGCGCCTTGCCGTTCGAGAGCCGGGCGTAAGCGCTACGCGTCGAGTCGAGTGCCGTGCGGACGCTGTCGCGCAGTCCGGCGTCCTCGATCAGACGCTGAATGTATGGATTGGCCGTAGCGATGTTGGCTACGTCGGAGGCGTTGAACGGCACCGCCGCCGCCTTCGCCTTCTTACGTTTTGGCATGCTCTTCCTCCGTGCGTTGGCTCTTGGTCCTGAGGATACGCCAAGTATCTTGGCTCTCGTTCGGGGGATACCCACGTCACGTGACGTGAATCACGATGCGGCCACCCGGGCTCGGCGCCGCGCCCGGGGCGTCTCGAGCGCCTCCGCGAAGACTTCTCCGATCTCCGATACGAAGACGAAGTCGAGCGTCTTGCGCAGGTGCTCGGGAATGTCCTCGATGTCGTGCTCGTTGAGCGCGGGGGCGATGATCCGACGAATTCCGGCCCGCTGGGCTGCGAGGGCTTTCTCCTTGAGGCCCCCGATCGGCAGCACCTGGCCGGTGAGCGTGATCTCCCCCGTCATCGCCACGTCGGCGTGAACGGGCCTTCCTGACAGGAGCGACGCAACAGCCGTCGCGATCGTGATGCCGGCGCTCGGACCGTCCTTGGGGATCGCGCCCGCGGGCACGTGGATGTGGATGTCGTGGGTGGCGAAATAGTCCTCGGGAAGCTCAGGGAACAGCTCATCCGCGTGGCTACGAAGGTGCGATAGGGCAGCCTGGGCGGATTCCTTCATCACGTCGCCGAGCTGGCCGGTGATCTGCAGCTTGCCGCTGCCGGGCATCGCCGTCGCTTCGATGAACAGCACATCGCCGCCCACGGGGGTCCATGCCAGCCCGGTCGCGACTCCGGGGCGTGAGGTCCGCCGACGCGATTCCCAGAAGAACTTGCGTCGGCCGAGGAGCTCTCGGACGCGCGGCTCGGTGACCATAACCTTGCGCTTCGCTTTCCCCTCCGCGAACTGCCGTGCGACCTTCCGGCACACGGCTCCGATCTCCCGTTCGAGCTGGCGCACGCCGGCCTCGCGGGTGTAGTCGGCGATGATCGCTCGCAGCGCCGGGTCGGTGAAAGCGATCCTGCTGTCCTTGAGCCCGTTGCGCTCGATCTGGCGCGGCACCAGATATCGCTTCGCGATCTCGAGCTTCTCGGCCTCCGTGTAACCGGCCAGCTGGATCATGTCCATGCGATCACGCAGCGGCCCGGGGATCGTCTCGAGCGTGTTCGCCGTCGTGATGAACATCACGTGGGAAAGATCGAACGGCAGGTCGAGGTAGTGGTCGCGGAAGCTCCGGTTCTGCTCGGGATCGAGCACTTCGAGCATCGCGCTCGACGGGTCGCCACGGAAGTCGGCCCCCATCTTGTCGATCTCGTCGATCATCAGCAGCGGATTGTTCGCGCCCGCGTCGCGCATCGCGCGGATGATCGTCCCCGGCATCGCGCCGATGTAGGTGCGCCGGTGGCCGCGGATCTCCGCCTCGTCGCGCACGCCGCCGACGCTGATCCGCTCGAACTTGCGGCCCAGCGCGCGTGCGATCGAGCGACCGAGCGAGGTCTTGCCCACCCCGGGCGGCCCCACCAGCAGCAGGATCGAGCCGCGCGCGTCGGGCTTCAGGCTGCGGACGGCTAGAAACTCGAGGATCCGGTCCTTGACCTGCTCGATGTCGTAGTGATCCTCGTCGAGCACCTCGCGGGCATGCGCAAGGTCGAGCTTGTCCTCGGTCGACGTGTTCCACGGCAGCGCCGCGATCCATTCCAGGTAGCCGCGCACGACGCCGTACTCGGCCATCGCCGGCTGTAGGCGCGCGAGCCGGGCGAGCTCACGGTCGACCTGCTTGCGTACGTCTTCTGGGAGCTCGAGCGCGGCGAGCTGCTCCCTGAGCTCGTCAGCCTCGGCCTGGGCCTCGTCGGTCTCCCCCAGCTCGTCCTGGATCGCCTTAAGCTGCTGGCGCAGGAAGAACTCGCGCTGGCCCTTCTCGAGCTCGGACTGCACCTGCGACTGGATCTTCGATCCGAGCGCCACCACCTCGAGCTCGCGGGCGAGGAGCTCGGACAGCCGGCGTAGCCGTTTGGCGACGTCGACCTCCTCGAGCAGTTCCTGCTTCTCCTCGGTCCTCAGCCGCAGCGCGCCCGCGATCAGGTGCGAAAGCGCGCTCGGGTCATCGACGTTCTGGACCATCACCTGCAGCTCCTCGGGGAGATACGGCACCTCCTCGACGATGCTCGAGAACGTGTGCTGGACGTTGCGCTTCAGCGCTACCAGCTCGGGTGTCTCCTTGATCGTGTCGGGCGCCTCGACGATCTCGGCCACCAGGTACGGCTCCGTCTTCTCCCAGCGCTCGATGCGAACGCGCTGACCGCCCTGGACCAGCACTCTGATCGTCCCGTCGGGAACGCGAATCATCCGCGCGACCACGCCGAGGACGCCGACCGAGTAGAGATCGTCGGGGCCGGGCACCTCGACGTCGGGGGTGCGAGTGGCGACCATGACAATCGTGCGATCGCCGCTCAGCACGTCGTTGATCAAGTCGATGCTCCGCGGCTGACCGACGTTCAGCGGCAAGAGCATGTCGGGAAACGTGACCATGTCGCGGAGGGGCAGAACCCCGACGGACCCGGGCAATGCACGGCGAGCGCCGACCTCCACCTCCTTGGGGCCTCCGTCAGCGGCCCCGATCTCGATCACCGGGGCTCCCGGCGACTCTGGCTGATCTCGATCGGGACGCTGCGTGTGCGCGACTCGGACTCGGCGAGCGGTAGCTCGATCCGGAGGATCCCGTCCTGGTAGCGCGCCTTCGCCTGGTCTGGGATCGCCTCTCCCGCGAGGTCGACGATGCGCCGGAATGGACCGTGCTCGATCTCGACCTGCTGGTAGACCTCACCGTCAACGGCGGCCGGCTTGCGTTGGCCGGCGAGGATCAGCTGCGATCCCTGAAGCTCGAGGTCGAGGTCGCCAAGCTCGATGCCCGCAAGCTCGGCGGTGACGATCGCTCGTGGCGGATCGGACGCGTAGGTGACATCGACAGCGGGCGAGAAGCCGGCGCGCTTGCGTCCGATGCCGGTGCGCTCGAAGACGTCTCCGAACAGCTCGTCCATCTCGCGGCGCATGCGCTCGAAGTTGGCGAAGAGGTCACGGTCGGGCATGTCGATGAGCTTACTGCCGTCGGTCATACGCACGACACGGGCCGCGGTCGGGCAGGCCCAGGAACGATGCCCTAGATGGTGTAGATCTCACCCTCCGCAGCGAGCTCGACGGGGCCGCCGTAGGTTCGCTCCGCCTCGGCCCTGGCCCACACCGGATCGAGCTCATCGGAGATGTGGGTGATCACCAGCCGTCCGGCAGCGGCGCGGCGGCCGTGCTCGCCGGCCTCGCACGGCGTCAGGTGGCCGCGGACACCGGTCCGCTCGGGACGCGGCAGCGTGGCCTCGATCAGCAGTACGTCCGAGTTCCGGGCGAACTCGATCAGCGCGTCGTTGGGGCGGCAGTCGGCGCCGTAGGTGAGCCGGCCGGCGCCGTTTCCCTTGCTCGCCAGCTGGACCGCAAAGGTCGGCACGTAGTGGGGGACCTCGCAGAACCGGACCGTGAACGGACCGATCTCGAGCTCGTCGGTCCCGGCGTACTCACGCAGCTCGAAGGCGTGCTCGATCAGGTCCTCGCTGCCCCAGTTCGAGACGATCCTGCGGAACGTCTCGGTCGCGCCGACCGGCGCGTACAGCGCGGGCCGGGCGGGGTGCCCCGTTCCGGGCCAACCGGCCACGGGCACCGGCTGCTGACGCGGCGCGTAAGTCAGCGCGTAGGCGAACGGGACCAGATCGAGAAAATGATCGGCGTGGAGATGACTGATGATGACCGCGCCGACGTCGACGTAGTCCCGAAACCGCCGCAGCTTCGAGAACACGCCGTTGCCACAGTCGAGCAACAGCCCGAACCCGTCCTGCTCGACCAGATACCCGCTGCAGGCGCCGCCGGCGTCCTGCCAGGCTGGAGACTTCCCCAGAACCGTGATACGCACGTCGCTCCTCTCTTCCTGTGAGGGAAACTTTAGGGGGTAGCGGTGTCATCGGAGGGCGCCGAGGCGCTCGCGGCGCCGCTGGGTCGGAAACCGAGTTGGAAGCAGGCGCGATAGTCTCGACTCCGGAGAGTCGGGAAGCCTGGTCGGCGTGCCCTTTGATGGGGGCGTCGCCATGTATCCAGACCAGCCCGACAATCCTCGATGCCTCCCCCGACAGCCGCCCGCAGCCGACGCGCCTTCGGCGGTGCAGCGTCGTGAGTGACGCGCTACTCGCCGCCGTCTTTGTCCTGGCCGCGGCGGTCAGCCTGTCGACGAGCTGGCTGCTGGTAACGCGACTCGAGCGCGTCGGGGCCCGGTTCGGCCTGTCCGAGGCGCTGCTGGGTATGCTGGCCGCGCTGGCGGCCGACGCACCCGAGATCACTGCCAGCGTGACGGCGCTCGCTGGCCATCACGCGCGAATCGGGGCGGGCGTCGTGATCGGTTCTAACGTGTTCAACCTCGCCGCCCTGCTCGGGCTCGGTGCCGTAGTAGCGGGTCGAATCGAGCTCCACCGGCGGGTGATCGTGCTGGAAGGCGCGGTGGCGATGTTGATCTCGGTGGTCTGTCTTGGCGTCGTGCTCGGCGGCCCAGGGCCTGGAATCGGGCTGCTCGCCGCCGGCGCGGTTCTGGTCCCCTACTTGATCGTCTCGGGGGTCAGCCCTGCGAGGCTGGCTCATCTCGGGTTGCCCCAGTCATGGGCACTGTGGCTGTCACAGGCCCTCGCGGATGAGGACCGAGAACTCGAGCCGGCGATCCACCCCCCACGCGCGGACGCTCTCGACATGGTCCTCGCCGTGCTCGCAACGGCCGTGGTGGTCGGCGCCAGCATCGCGATGGAGTTGACGGCGTCGAAGTTCGGCACCCGTCACCACATCGCGGAGATCGTGGTCGGAGGGCTGATTCTCGCGGGCGTGACCAGCCTGCCCAATGCCGTCGCCGCGCTTTACCTGGCAGCACGTGGGAGGGGCACAGCCACGCTCAGCATCGCCCTCAACAGCAACGCCCTGAACGTCACCGCCGGCCTGCTGATCCCGGGGACGCTCGTCGGGCTGGGCCCGCCATCGGGGCAGGCGACGCTCGTCGCCGTCTGGTACCTGGGGCTGACTGCGATCGCGCTAGCGTGCGCGTACTCCGGTCGCGGGCTGCGCCGAGTTCACGGCGCGGTGGTCATCTGCGGCTACCTGGCGTTCGTGGCGGCCGTGCTCGTGGCGAGCTGATCCGAGCGCGAGGGGCGCCGGCGCTCAGCTCAGTGCCGGTCGCGTTCGGAGTCGCCCTTACGCGAGGGGTCAACTGCCCAGCCGACCAGTACGGCGAGCAGTACGAAGACGATGAAGCCGCCGATCAGAGGCGCGTACACGCACGGAAACATACCGGGCCGCGGCGCGGGCCGCGTCGGATCCGGCCGCGCCGGCCCGCACCACCACACCGAGCCCCCGTCACGCGTGCAGCGCCACTTGCTCCTGCGCCGAGGGGAACGCCCACGCAACCTGGAGGCTCCGCTCCTGGCGGAACACGAAGCGCAGCTGCTTCGGTGGGCGAAGCCCGTCCGGATGGGCCGGCCGGAAGGTCGGACAGGGGCGGGAATCGGACACCGCGCAGAGGCTGTTCTGATGGAAATAACAGTTCTCGCAGCTTGCCTTCATTGCCCGTGTGCGCCCGTCAGCCATGCCCCGTCAACTCTCCTCCGTATGGTGAACCCAACTCGACGACGCCACCCATCAAACTGCGTTCGCCCCCCTCCTGCAACCGACTTTCCCGGAAAACGCAAGAACTTCACATCTGCCGTGATTCCCTGCAAACAGCGGGAATTCTTGCGCTCAACCCGAGAACCGCCCGCATTTTCCGTAGCTTTCCTGAGGTGCCGGCACCGTGCGTCCAGCTGTTCGTCACCTGTCTGGTCGACCTGCTCTACCCCGAGGTCGGCGAGCGCACGGTAGCGCTGCTCGAGCGCCTCGGCTGCGAGGTCGCGTTTCCATCCGCGCAGACGTGCTGCGGCCAGCCCGCACTGAGCTCAGGCTACCCCCGTGACGCGGTCAAGGTCGCAGACCGATTCCTCGACGCGTTCGCCGACACCGAGGGACCGATCGTGGCGCCGTTCGGGTCCTGCGTGCACATGGTGCGCCACCACTATGCGCGCCTCTACGACGGCGAGCGCGCCACGGTTGCCGCTGGGCTCGCCGCTCGCATCCACGATCTGCCCAGCTTCATCGTCGACGAGCTCGGCCGGCCGGCGGTCGGAGGACGCTACCCGGGCCGCGCCGGAACCGCGGTCGCCTACCACCACGAGTGCCACATGAGGTACGGACTGGGCGTGACCAAAGCGCCGATGTCGTTACTGCGCGGCGTCGCCGGCTGCACGATCGTCGAGCCCGCCAGGGGCGAGCTGTGCTGCGGGTTCGGCGGCACCTTTTCGCTGAAGCTCGGCGATGTCGCGGTCGCGATGGCGGACGAGAAGCTCGATAGCGCGCTGGCCGCGGGAGCGCAGGCGATCGTCTCGACCGACGTGGGCTGCCTGATGCACCTCGAGGGTCGCGCGCGCCGGCGCGAGCTGCCGCTGCGGGTGCACCACCTCGTCGACCTGCTGGAGCCTGACGGCCGGCTGTTGAGCGTGCCGCTCACCCGACCTCGCCCGAGGACCCGAGAGGCCAACGAGTGAGCGGGCTCGTGATCGAGCCGCCCCGCGGCGGTCCGGACCCGGCGGTGACGCCGAACCTCCACCATGCGGCGGGCAACTGGGCCACCCACCGCGCCGGCGCGCGCCGGCGTGTCGACTGGGAGGCGTGGCGCGAGCGCGCGCGCGAGGTCAGAGCCGACGCCGTTCGTCATCTTCCGGAGCTGATCGAGCTGCTCGAGGCTCGCGTCGTGGCGGCCGGAGGTCACGTGCACCACGCGCTCGACGGTGAGCAGGCATGTGGCCACGTCGTGCGGATCTGCCGCGTGGCGGGCGCTACGCGCGCGGTCAAGGGCAAGTCGATGACGAGCGAGGAGATCGGTCTCGGCGCGGCACTCGCAGAGGCCGGGATCGAAGCGGTGGAGACCGACCTCGGCGAGTACATCGTGCAGGCGATGGGAGACCGGCCGTCGCACCTGCTGGCACCCGCAGTGCACTTGAGCAGCGGCCAGGTCGCGGAGTTGTTCGCCCGGGAGTCAGGACACCGCTTCGATCCGGATGACACGGCCGCGCTCGTCAGCTACGCCCGCGGCGTGCTGCGAGACCGATTCCTCGCCGCCGAGGTCGGGATCACCGGAGTCAACCTTGCGGTCGCCGAGACCGGCACCCTCGCGATCGTGGAATCCGAGGGGAACATCCGGCTCGCGACGGCACTCCCGCGCGTCCACATCGCGCTGATGGGGATTGAGAAGGTCATCCGCGACTGGGAGGGCGCCGCCCATCTGATCCAGATGCTGCCGCTCGCCGCTCACGGTACGCCGGCCGCCGCCTCGACTTCGTTCATCACCGGGCCGGCGCGCGACGGCGACGATGGCCCCGAGGAGATGCACCTCGTGCTGCTCGACGGCGGCCGCTCGGCGATCCGGGGCACGCCCTTCGAGGAGGCATTGCATTGCATCCGCTGCGGCGCGTGCCTGTATGCCTGCCCGGTCTACCGCCAGGTCGGCGGCCATGGCTACGGGACCACATACAGTGGACCGATCGGGGCGGTGATAACACCGCTGCTCGAGCGCGAGGCCGACGCCGGCGAGCTGCCGTGGCATTCGTCCCTGTGCGGCGCCTGCGTCGAGGCGTGCCCGGTGAAGATCCCGCTCGACGATCAGCTCGTGATGTTGCGGGCGCGAGCGCACGAGCGCGACCCGGCGCGCGCTGAGGCAGCGCTGTTCGCTGCCTGGGCCCGGCTGTGGTCTCGCCCGTCCGCATACCGTGCGACCGCCGCGACCGCCGGCCGAGCCCTGCGGCCGCTGTGGTCGGCGCTTGCGCACGATGGCTGGCAGCGCCGCGCGCCGTTCCCGTTCTCAGGCTGGACCGACGGCCGCGACGCGCGTGCTCCCGACCCCGAGCCCTTCCACGTCCGCTGGAGGCGGCAGCGTGGTGGCGCCTGATCTGATCGACGAGTTCCGCGCCCGCCTCGACGAGCTCGATGCCCGCCTGCACGAAGCGCCGTCGCTGGCGGCGGCGCGCGCAGTCGCCCACGAGCTGATCGGCGCGGCGACGGTCGCCCGCTGGCGCGACGAGGCGCTCGATGGCATCGTCGAGGACGAGCACGAGGCGCCGGCGGTCGACGCCGAGGTCTCGCTGATCGTTGCCGACGTCGCCGTCGCGAGCACCGGCGCTGTCGGATTCGCCCACGGCGCCGGACGGCCGCGCGCGGCCGGCGTCCTGCCGAGCAGGCAGGTCGTGCTCCTGGACGCCTCCGATCTGGTCGCCGACGTCGCATCGGCGTTGCACCACGTCGGCTTGCGGGCCGGCGGCACCGTGCCGCCCGCGAACGTCGTGTTCGTCGCCGGACCGAGCCGCACGTCGGACATCGAGCAGCGATCGATCCGCGGCGTCCACGCACCCCGGGAGATCGCGGTTGTCATATTCCGCGGGTGAACATTCTCGTCACCGGCATCACCGGCTACGTCGGGTCGCGGCTGACGCCACGACTGCTGCGCGACGGGCACAGGGTCCGCGGCTTCACACGCCACCCGGGCCGCGTGGAGCTAGGGATCCCCGTCGCGACCGGCGACGCGGTAACCGGGGTGGGACTCGACTATGCGCTGCGCGACATCGAAATCGCCTACTTCCTGATCCACTCGATGGAGCCGTCCTCGAACGGTGCCTTCGACGTGCGCGACCGCGCCGCAGCCGACAACTTCACCCGCGCGGCGCTCGACGCCGGCGTGCGCCGGATCGTCTACCTCGGAGGGCTCGTGCCCGCCACTGGCCCGGCCTCACTTCACCTCGCGAGCAGACTCGAGGTCGAGCGGACGCTGCTTGCCGCCGTTCCCGACTCCGTCGCGTTCAGGGCGTCGATCGTGATCGGAGCGCGCTCGCGGGCGTTCCGCTTCCTCGTCCACCTGGTGGAGCGGCTGCCGGTGCTCGCCGTGCCGGCTTGGCGCACCCACGTGACCCAGCCGGTGGATGAGCGCGACGTGATCGAGCTGCTGGCGCGCGCCGCGACCAGCGACCGAGTGGGAGGTGAGTCGCTCGACATCGGCGGCCGCGACATGGTCTCCTACGGTGAGCTGATCGATCGCATCCGCCACCACATGCTGGTGTCCCGCCCGACGATCTCGTTCAAGCGGCTCACCGTGACTCCCATCGCCAGCCGCATCTCGGCCGTTATCGCCGGCGAGGATCACGCACTCGTCGGCCCGCTGATGGAGAGCCTGGGCGAGGACCTGCTACCCCGTGACGACCGCGCAGTAAGGCTGCTCGGCGTACGCATGCACTCGCTCGACGCAGCGATCGAACACGCGCTGCGCGAGTGGGAGGCGGCCGAGCGACTCATTGCACGGTAGCCGTCGGCACCCGGTGTAGTGTGCGTCACTCACATGAGCATCGTCCACGCCCAGATCCGGATAAACGCACCCGTCGAGCGCGTATGGGACGTCGTAATGGACCCAAAACGCCTGCACGAGTGGGTCAGCATCCACCGCTCGTTGGAGTCGTTCTCCGACGGACCACCCAGAAAGAACTCGACGATGGTGCAGAACCTACGCATCCGCGGCGTCACCTTTCGTGTGCAATGGACCCTCGTCGACGCGAAACCACCCCGCCTCGCGGAATGGGAGGGCAAGGGTCCCGCGTATTCACGCGCCAGCACCCGGTACGAGCTAACCAGCGCCGGTGATCAACAGACCTTGTTTGACTACACGACGGAGTTCAAGACGCCAGGCGGCCGCCTCGGTCTCGCCGCAAGCCGGGTGATCGTGGGGGGCGCATCGGAACGCGAGGCACACACCTCGTTGGCGCGTCTAAAGGCCGTGGTCGAGCGACAGAGCTGAACGCCCGTGGTTGCAACGTGTATCGTTGCCCTATTAACTTCGCTGCACGACACCCAGAGAGGGACCACACATGGCCGGTTTCGTTGACACAACCGTGAAGGACATCGATGAGCGGCTCCGGGAGCTCAAGGACGAGGTCAGCAGGCTCGAGGCCGCCCGCACGGCACTTACCAGCGACGGCGCGCGACCCGCTGCCGCTGCCACGCCCGCGCCGCGCGGACGGCGTGGTACGCGCGGTAGCACCAGCGCAGGCACACGGCACGGCCGTCCCGGACGCCCGCGCGGACGGCGCGGCGGTAACACCCGCGCCGGCCAGGCGCTGGAACTCGTCCGGTCCGAGCCCGGGATCACAATCCCCCGGCTTGCCGAGGCGATGAAGATCCAGCCCAACTACCTGTATCGAGTGATGCCATCGTTGGAGAAGGACGGAAGCATCAAGCGTGAAGGACAGGGCTGGTTCCCAGCCGGAAAGTAAGGATCTTCCACAGGGCCCGTGAGCAGCGACCGGGCTGCTCGCGACTGGCCGGCCGCGAGCAGCCCGCGATCCGGCCCCTAGATCAATCCGAGCTGCCTGACGGCGTCGCGCTCGTCGACCAGCTCGCTCACGGTGGCGTCGATGCGCGCGCGTGAGAAATCGTTTATCTCCAGCCCCTGGACGACCTCGATGGACCCCCCCGACGTGGTCACAGGGAAGCTCGAGATCACTCCCTCCTGCACGTCGTAAGAGCCGTCGGACGGGATCGCCATCGAGACCCAGTTCCCGTCCGGCGTGCCCAGCACCCAGTCGTGAACGTGGTCGACCGCGGCGTTGGCCGCCGACGCTGCGCTCGAGGCGCCCCGCGCCTCGATGATCGCCGCGCCTCGCTTCTGCACCGTTGGGATGAAGTCGCTCTCGAGCCACTCGTGGTCGTTCACCACCTCAGCAGCATTCTGGCCGTTCACCGTCGCGTGGAAGATGTCGGGGTACTGGGTGGCCGAGTGGTTGCCCCAGATCGTCATCTTGGTCACATCCTTCACGGCGGCTCCCGCTTTGGCGGCGAGCTGAGCGATCGCCCGGTTGTGATCGAGGCGCGTCATCGCCGTGAACCGCTCGGCCGGAATATCGGGGGCGTTGCTTTGCGCGATCAGGCAGTTCGTGTTGGCCGGGTTCCCGACCACCAGTACCTTTACGTCGGAAGCGGCATGGTCGTTCAGCGCCTTGCCCTGAGGCTTGAAGATGCCCCCGTTGGCCTCGAGCAGATCTGAGCGCTCCATCCCTTTCGCTCGCGGACGCGCCCCGATCAGCAGCGCGATGTTGACCCCGTCGAAAGCGGCAGTTGGGTCGTCGTAGATGTCGATTCCCGCCAGCAGCGGGAAGGCACAGTCGTCGAGCTCCATCGCGGTACCCTCGGCCGCCTTTACAGCCGCAGGAATCTCGAGCAGCGAGAGCTGAACAGGAGTATCGGGTCCGAGCAGCTGGCCGCTGGCGATCCGGAACAGGATCGCATAGCCGATCTGACCGGCGGCCCCGGTCACTGCGACACGTACAGGGGATTGGCTCACTGGTTCATCTCCTCGATCACCGCGTCGGCGAACTGGGACGTTCCCACCGCGGTCGGGTCGTCACGGGTGGCTTTCAGGTCGTAGGTCACCTTCTCGCCTTTGCGGATTACCTCGGCGATCGCGCGCTCGAGCCGATCCGCAGCTTGGCGTTCCTCGAGGTGCCGAAGCATCAGCACGCCCGAGAGCATAAGTGCGGTCGGATTGACTCGGTTCTGCCCCTTGTACTTCGGGGCCGAGCCGTGCGTCGCCTCGAACATCGCCGCCTCGGTGCCGATGTTTCCACCAGGGGCGAGTCCGAGCCCGCCGATCATGCCGGCGCCGAGGTCCGACACGATGTCTCCATACAGGTTGGGAAGCACGATCACGTCGTACTCCTCGGGTCGCGACACCAACTGATTGCACAGGTTGTCGACGATCCGATCCTCGAACTCGATCTCTGGATGCCTCGTCGCGACCTCGCGAGCGACCTCCAGGAACAGCCCGTCGGAGAACTTCATGATGTTCGCCTTGTGGACGGCGGTCACCTTGCCGCGATCGTTGCCCTCGGCGTACTCGAATGCCGCCTCGACGATCCGGTCCGAGCCAAAGCGCGAGATCGGCTTGATCGAGATCCCCGAGTCCTCACGGATGCTCGCACCGAGCCCGGCAAGGAACTCGCGCAGCTTCGCGTTGTCCTCGGTCCCCTCCTCGAACTCGATCCCGGCATAAAGATCCTCGGTGTTCTCGCGCACGATCACGATGTCGGTCTCGGGGAAGCGAGTTCGCACGCCCGCATAGGCCTTGCAGGGCCGAATGCACGCGAACAGGTCGAGCTCCTTGCGCAGCAGGACGTTGACGCTGCGGAAGCCCGACCCGACGGGCGTGGTCGTGGGACCCTTGATCCCGACCCGATTGCGCTTGATCGACTCGAGCGTCCGATCGGGGAACGGCGTGCCTTCCTCCGCGTAGACGTCCTGTCCCGCCGGCTGCACGTCCCACGAGAACTCGACGCCGGTCGCCTCGAGCACGCGCCGCGTCGCCTCGACCAGCTCGGGGCCGGTCCCGTCGCCCGGGATCAGAGACTGCGTGGGGCATGTCTGTCCTTTCTCGTTGCTGCTGCGGGATGTATACCGCGGCCAGCCCGCTCACGCTCGGCGCCGGGAGCTCGGCGCCAAACCCGCCACACGTCTGGACACTCGACCGAACTCCCGGCCGGCGAAGCCGCCCCGGGACGTTCGCCGCCAGGCGAACTCCCAAGGGTGGCGAAGCCACCCCTCACACCCCGTAGACGCCGGCCAGCTTGTCCTTCAGGTACGCGAGAAACGGGTCCACGGAGATCGGTGCGCCCGTCACCCGCTCGAGCACCTCGCGGGCGCCCCACTTCGAGCCATGACGGTGTACGTGCTCTCGCAGCCACTCGCGTAGCGGCAGCAGCTCACCGGCGGACATGCAAGCGTCGAGGTCCGGCAGGTCGACGCGGACGCGCTCCCAAAGCTGCCCGGCGACCAAGTTGCCGATCGCGTAGGTAGGAAAGTAGCCGAACAGGCCGGCCGCCCAGTGGATGTCCTGGAGTACCCCGCGAGCGTCGTCGGGAACCGGCAGGCCGAAATCGCGCAGGAAACGCTCGTTCCACACCTCGGGCAGGTCCTCGACGGCGACCACACCGTTGATCACGTCCCGCTCGAGCTCGAACCGCAGGATGATGTGCAGGCTGTAGGTCGCCTCGTCCGCCTCGACCCGGATGAACGAGGGCTGGACCCGGTTGACGGCGCGATAGAACGTCTCGGGGTCCAGGCCCGCCTGCGACTCCGCGAAGATCTCGGCGACCCGTGGCGCCAGGTAATCGGCGAACCGCCGGCCGCGACCGACCATGTTCTCCCACATCCGGCTCTGCGACTCGTGCAACCCGAGCGACTCGCCCGACCCGAGCGGCGTGCGCTGTAGCTCCGGGGCGATTCCAGCTTCGTAGAGCCCGTGCCCGCACTCGTGCATCGCCCCGAACAGTCCCATCGGGAGGAACGTCTCGTCCCACCGCGTGGTGATGCGGATGTCTCCCGAGCCGAGGCCCATCGCGAACGGGTGCACGGTGTCGTCGAGGCGCCAGCTCGCGAGCTCGAAACCCATCTTCTCTACGACATCGACCACCAGCCGGCGCTGGCTTGCAACCGGGAAGGCCCCGTGCAGACACGAGTCATCCACGGCGTCGGTGCGCTCGGCGATTGCCGCGATCAACGGCACGAGCTCCGCCCTGAGCTCGGCGAACAGCCTCGTGACCTCCACGCTCCGCAACCCCGCTTCGAAGTCGTCGAGCAGCACGTCGTACGCGGTGTCAAAGCCGTCGAAGCACTCGACGTAGCGATGCTTGAGCTCGACGCCCTTACGCAGGTACGGCAGGAAGGCGGCGAAATCTGAGCCGGCGCGGGCGGCGGCCCATGCCTCCTGGGCGATCGAGGCTGCTCGCGCGAGCTCGGACGCGAGGTCGCTCGGGACCCGGCGCGCCTTTTCCCAGCGACGCTTGACGACGGTGACCAGTCGCGCATCGTCGGACTCGGGGGAGGCACCGTTCAGCTCCCCCTCGGCGGCGTCGAGCAGCCTCCCGGTCTCGGCGGATGCAAAGCGTCCGTGGAGGATGCGCTGGACGGTCGCGAGCTCGTCCGCGCGCGCCGCCGCGCCTCGCGGAGGCATCATCGTCTGCTGGTCCCATTGCAGCAGCTGCGCAGTGTTTCGCAGGTCTGTCAGCTCGGCCAGTCGCCGGCGCAGATCGGTCTGAGTCGCCGTCATTCGAGGCTCCTGTTCGTCGCCGTTTCGCCACCCGGTCTACACCGAACAGCCCTATGCCACCATTGCAGCATGTTTTCCCGCCGCGGATCGATCAAGCTGATCAACGCGTTCGGAATCCGGATCGGCGTTGACAGCAGCTGGTTCCTGATTCTGTTCGTGCTGATCTACTTGCTCTCGGGCGAGTTCCGCAACACCCTGCACACCTCGGACGGCATCGCTTACCTAACCACGGTGGCGAGCGTGCTGTTGCTTTTCGCTTCGCTTATCGTGCACGAGCTCGGCCACGCGCTCGTCGCCCGGCGCGAGGGAATCGAGGTCAAACGAATCGACCTTTACCTGTTCGGCGGGTTCACGCAGATGAGCCGGGACTCGAGATCCCCTGGTGAGGAGTTCCGGGTTGCGGCGGCCGGCCCGGCCGCGACATTGGCCGTGGTCGTGCTCTGTCTCGCCATCGACCTCGCCGTCGTCGGCCCTCACCGGCTGCTGGACGCGGCCCTGCTCGAGAGCAACGTGAAGGTCACCCCCGTGCTCCTTTGCATGAGCTGGCTACTAGTCATGAACGTGATCCTGTTCGTGTTCAACCTGATACCGGCCTTCCCCCTCGACGGCGGCCGGATCGCGCGCGCGGCCGTCTGGCGGATAACCGGCGACCAGATCCGCGGCACGCGCGTCGCGGCGAGACTCGGGCAGGGCTTCGCATGGATGCTCGGGGGACTCGGAATCTTCTTCCTGATCGCCTTCCGGGATGTCTTCGCCGGGATCTGGTTCGCGGCGATGGGATGGCTGATCAGCCAGGCAGCCCGGGGCGCGATCGCGCAGACCGCGCTGACCGAGCGGATCACGGGCGTCCGGGTCGCCGACATCATGGACCGCCAGCCGGTGGCGATCCCGGGCGAGACGCCGGTCAGCGAGGCACTCGAGGCGTACTTCCTGCGCTACGGCTGGTCCTGGTTCCCGGTCGTCGACCACGAGGGGCGGTTTCTCGGGATCGTTCGCCAGGAACGCGTCCAGGCGGCGCACGACGCCGGCGAGGGGTGGCTGACGGTCGCCGGGGTCGTCGAGGACGGCGGCGCCGGCTCCTGGCGGATCGACGAGGACCGCCCGCTGAACGAGCTCCTCAACTCCGAGCCGCTGGGCCGGCTCGGGGCGCTGATGGCCGTCGACGGCGACGGCACGCTCCGCGGCGTGATCACCATCGAGCAGGTACGACGGGCACTGCAGACGGCGTTCAGCTCGGCGGCGCGGTAGCGCGGGGCGGGGGCGGCGGGGCGCGGGCGGCGGGGCGGGCGCGGCGCGCGCCGGGGTCAGCCCCTGGAGCGAATCCCACGCCGCTGACGGCGTCTCGGCAGGGTCCCTTGGGATGAATAGAATCGCCCGCGGGCCGGCAGCAGCGCCGCCGTCCGAGGCCGGGCACGCCTTCACGACATGAGTACCCACGGTCAAGCAATCGATTACCGGCCCCACCGCCTGAAGACCCTCTGGCGCTCGACGATCGGCAAGAAGTACGTGGCCGCGGTGACCGGGATCCTCCTGGCTGGGTTCGTGATCGCCCACATGCTCGGAAACCTGAAGGCGCTCGAGGGCCCTGGGCACGGCCACGCGGCGCTCGACAGCTATGCCCGCTTCTTGCGCACGCTCGGCTCACCGGCCTTGCCCAACGACTTCGCCCTCTGGGTTGAGCGAATCGTCTTGGTCACGGCGCTGGCCCTGCACCTGACGGTGGTGACCCAGCTCTACCGCCGCAACCAGGCGGCCAGGTCGAAGGAGCACCGGCCGAAGCGCATCCGTTCCACGATCGCCGCGCGGACGATGCCGCTCACCGGACTGCTGATCCTCATCTTCGTGATCTTCCACGTCCTCCAGTTCACGACCTTCACGATCCATCCGACTCCGCTACACGACGGCACGGTGTACGCGAACGCCTACCGCGCGTTCCAGCAGTGGTGGATCGTGCTCATCTATGTTGGCGCCGTCGTGCTACTCGGATTCCACATGAACCACGCGCTGTGGAGCGGCGCCCAGACTGCCGGCGTCGACAATCCGGACCGCAACTGGTTCTGGCGCCGGCTCGCGAGCGGTGTGACCGTGGTCACGGTGATCGGCTTCGCGCTCGTGCCGACGCTGTTCTGGACCGGTGCGCTCCCGAAGCCGGTCAGCACTGTCACCGCCCACCATCGACCGGGGTCCGGCCAGTGAATCTCGACGCTCGCGTTCCGGACGGCCCGATCGAGGAGAAATGGCGGATCTGGAAAGACAACCATGAGCTGGTCGGCCCGCGCCGGCGCAGCGACCACGTGATCGCGGTCGTCGGGACCGGCCTCGCCGGCGCGAGCGCCGCCTCGACACTCGCCGGGATGGGGTATCACGTCGAGGCCTTCTGCTACCAGGACAGCGCGCGGCGCGCGCATTCGATTGCCGCTCAGGGCGGCATCAACGCGACCAAGGACTACTCGAACGACGGCGACTCGCTTCACCGGCTGTTCGCCGACACGATGAAGGGCGGCGACTTCCGCTCGCGCGAGGCCAACGTGTGGCGGCTGGCCGAGCTCTCGACGGAGATCATCGATCAGGCCGTCGCGCAGGGGGTGCCGTTCAACCGCGAGTACGGCGGCCTGCTGGCGACCAGGTCCTTCGGCGGCGTGCTCGTCGAGCGCACCTTCTACTGTCGCGGCCAGACCGGCCAGCAGCTTCTGCTGGGCGCGTACGGAGCGCTGTCTCGCCAGATCAAGCTGGGACTCGTGAACATGCACACGCGTCACGAGATGCTCGACATCGTCATCTGCGACGGTCGTGCGCGCGGGATCGTGGCCCGCGACCTCGTCACCGGCGAGACACGCTCCTACCCGGCCGACGCCGTCGTGCTCGCGAGCGGCGGCTACTCGAACGTCTACTTCCTCTCCACCAACGCGATGGGGTGCAACGTGACCGCGATCTGGCGCGCCTACCGCCGCGGCGCGGGCTTCGCCAATCCGTGCTTCACTCAGATCCACCCGACCTGCATCCCGGCGACGGCCGAACACCAGTCGAAGCTGACACTGATGAGCGAGTCGCTGCGCAACGACGGCCGCGTCTGGGTGCCACGTGACTCAGACGAACAGCGCGAGCCGAATCAGGTCCCTGAGCCCGAGCGCTACTACTTCCTCGAGGAGATGTATCCGCGCTACGGCAACCTCGTCCCGCGCGACGTCGCCTCCCGCGCAGCCAAGCACGTGTGCGACGAGGGCCTCGGCGTCGGACCCACCGGACGCGCGGTGTACATGGACTTCCGCGACGCGATCGAGCGGCGCGGCGAGCACGAGATGGCCGCCCGCTACGGCAACCTGTTCGAGCTCTACGAGCAGATCACCGGCGAGACGCCTTGGAATGTGCCGATGCGGATCTACCCGGCGCCGCACTACGCGATGGGCGGCCTGTGGGTCGACTACACGCTCCAGACGACGATTCCGGGTCTGTTCGCGGTCGGCGAGGCGAACTTCTCCGACCACGGCGCGAACCGCCTCGGGGCGAGCGCGATGATGCAGTGCCTCGCCGACGGTTACTTCGTGCTTCCGCATACGGTCACCGACTACCTCGCGCGGCTCGAACAGCCCCACGCCGACCCGAGCCACCCCGCCTACGCCGAGGTCGAGGTCGAGGTGCAGGAACGGCTGCAGGCCCTGCTCCGGGTCGAAGGCACAACACCCGCGAGCCACTTCCATCGTGAGCTCGGCAAGCTCATGCTCGACTGCTGCGGAGTCGCCCGCTCGGGGATAAAGCTCGCCCATGCGGTCAACGAGATCCCGAAGATCCGCGAACGGTTCTGGTCTGCTCTGAAGGTCGGCGGCGAGGAGCGCTCGCTCAACCAGAGCCTCGAGTACGCGGGACGCGTCGCCGACTTCATCGAGCTCGGTGAGCTGATGTGCCGGGACGCGCTCGTGCGCGACGAGTCGTGCGGGTGCCACCTGCGCGAGGAGCACCAGGGAGCCGACGGCGAGCCGATCCGCGACGACGAGCGCTTCGCGCACGTCGCGATCTGGGAGCACAAGGGCCCGGGCGTCGCGCCCGTACGTCACGTCGAGGAGCTCGAGTTCAACGAGATCAAGCCGAAGGCCAGGAACTACCGGTGAACTTCACCCTCCGCGTCTGGCGGCAACCGGAGCACGACGCGCCTGGCCGATTCGAGACCTACGAGGTAACCGACGTCGAGCCCGACGAGTCGTTCCTCGAGATGATGGACGCACTCAACGACCGGCTGATCGTCGAAGGCGCCACCGCGGTCGCGTTCGACCACGACTGCCGCGAGGGCATCTGCGGAGCGTGCTCGATGACGATCGACGGGCGCCCCCACGGGCCCGGGGACGGGACGACCACGTGCCAGGTCTACATGCGCCAGTTCAGTGACGATGCGACTATCACCGTCGAGCCCTTTGGGGCCTTCGCGTTCCCCGTCATCAAGGACTTGATCGTCGACCGCTCAGCGCTCGACCAGATCCAGCAAGCGGGTGGCTATACGGGGGTGAACGCCGGCCCGAAGCCCGAGCCGAACGCTAACCCGGTCTCGCCCGAGGACGCGGAGGAGGCGATCGACGCCGCGATCTGCATCGGCTGCGGCGCATGCGTCGCGGCCTGTCCGAACGGCGCCGCGATGCTGTTCACCGGCGCAAAGATCACCCACCTCGGCCACCTGCCGCAGGGGCAGCCAGGTCGCTACACCCGTGTCCAGGACATGGTCGAGCAGATGGACGCTGAGGGCTTCGGCGGCTGTACGAACTTCGGCGAATGCGAGGCCGCGTGCCCGAAGGAGATCTCGATCAGAGTGATCGGACGCCTGAACCGCGACTACCTGATGGGAGTGCTCTACCACCCCCGCAACCCGCGGGGCGGCATGAAGCCGCAGTAGGGCGGTCGGCGCCCGAGTCACGCCCCGCCACGCGCCCACTCCGGCTAGCGGGTGGGGGTGTCGGCCGCCGGCCAATTGCTGAAGATCCCGCCACAACGCGCGAGCCTGCCACCCGGCAAGCCCTGGGGCCGCCGGCCGACACCCCCATCCGCCGCGTAGAATCGCGCTGGATGCCGTCACACGACGTCCTGGTCATCGGTGCGGGCCTGGCGGGCCAGCGCGCTGCGCTCGCCGCCGCGAGTGCGGGGGCGACGGTCGGGATCGTCAGCAAGGTCCATCCGATTCGGTCGCACTCGGTGGCCGCCGCGGGCGGGATCAATGCGGCGCTCAACCCTGAGGACTCGTGGGAATCGCACGCGTTCGACACCGTCAAGGGCTCCGACTACCTGGGCGATCAGGACGCGATCGAGATCATGTGCCGCGAGGCGCCCGACGAGATCCTCTACCTCGAGCACATCGGCGTTACGTTCCATCGTTCCGAGACCGGCCATCTGGGCACGCGGGCGTTCGGCGGCGCCTCGCAGGCGCGGACGTACTACGTCGCCGACATCACCGGCCAGGCGATCCTGCATGTGCTCTACGAGCAGCTGATGAAGCACCAGGGCCGGCTCGAGCGCTACGAGGAATGGTTCACGACCGACCTGCTCCTGGGCGACGACGGGCACTGCGTGGGAGCGATCTGCCGCAACCTCCGCGATGGCCGCCTCCAGGTGTTCGACGGCAAGGCGGTCATTCTCGCCTCGGGGGGAGCCGGCCAGGCGTTCAAGCCGACTACGAACGGCCTGATCGTCACGGGAGATGGGATGGCCCAGGCCTTTCGCGTCGGCGCCAAGCTGATGGACATGGAGATGGTCCAGTACCACCCGACCACGCTCGCCGAGAACGGATTCCTGATCACCGAGGGCGCCCGCGGCGAGGGAGCCTGGCTACTGAATGCCCGCGGTGAACGCTTCATGGAGAAGTACGCGCCGAACAAGCTGGATCTGGCATCCCGCGATGTCGTCTCCCGCGCCGAGCAGACCGAGATCAACGAGGGCCGCGGCTTCCCCGACGGCACGGTCGCGCTCGACATCACCAAGGTGCCGCGCAAGCGCACGCTCGAGGCGCTGCGGGAGATCGTCAACATCGGCCGGGACTTCGCCGGCGTCGACATCACCCGTGAGCCGATCCACATCCGCCCGGGGATGCATTACATGATGGGCGGCGTCAAGACCGACTCGTTCGGGCAGACGAACGTCCCCGGGCTGTACGCAGCCGGTGAGGTTGCGTGCGTATCGGTCCACGGCGGGAACCGGCTCGGCGCCAACTCCCTCCTTGACACGCTGATCTTCGGGCGGCGCTCCGGCGAGCACGCCGCTGCCCGCGCGAAGGTGATGCCGATGCCGTCGACGCCGGTTTCTAAGCTTGCCGACGCGGAGGCGAGCATCGCCGCGATCATCACTCGCCCGGCCGGCGGACGCCGCATCGCCGCGATCAAGGAGGAGCTGGGGACGACGATGAACAACTACTGCGCCGTCTTCCGCGACGCCGACGGACTCGCCACGGCCCACGAGATCGTCCGCCGGCTCAAGGAGGAGGCGCCGCAGGCGGGGATCGACGACCGCGGCTCGGTCTTCAACCAGGACGTGATCGCGGCGATCGAGCTGGGATACATGCTCGACGTGGCTGAGGCGATCGTGATCGCCGCCGAGGAGCGCAAGGAGTCCCGCGGCGCCCAGTTCCGCACCGACTTCCCCGAGCGCAACGACGCTGTGTGGCTCAAGCACATCGACCTGGTGCTGGGCGACGGCGACGTCCCGAACGTCGAGTACTCGCCCGTGACGATCACCCGGTGGCAACCGCAGGAAAGGACTTACTAGCTTGCCCGACTACACGCTGAGGATCCGCCGCTACAACCCAGAGTCTGGTGACGCCGCGTACTGGGAGGACCACACCGTCGAGATGAAGTCCCACAGCTCGGTGCTGGAGGCGATCCTCGAGGTGAAGGCCAAGCAGGACGGGTCGATCGGGATCCGCTGCTCCTGCCGCGCGGCGATCTGCGGTTCATGCGGCGTGAGGATCAACGGCAAGCCGGGGCTCGCATGTAACACCCACCTCCAGGCTGCGGCGGAGCGCGGCGCCGGAGGAGAGCCGATCATCGTCGAGCCGATGGGCAATATGCCGGTGATCCGCGACCTGATCGTCGACATGGATGCCGTCCACTGGAAGAAGATCCGCCGCGTCACCCCGTGGCTGATCAACAAGGAGCCGATTCCCGAGCGCGAGTACATCGTCCCGCACGAGAACATGGTCGATGTCACGCAGTCGATGGCGTGCATCCAGTGCGGAGCGTGCGTGTCCGACTGCCTCTCGATGGAGGTCGATCCTGGCTTCATCGGCCCCGCCGCGCTGGCCAAGGCGTACCGGTTCGTCGGTGACCCGCGGGACGCCGAGCACTACGAGCGCCTGAAGGACCTGTCTGAGGACGAGCACGGCATCTATGACTGCACGCACTGCTTCAACTGCATCGACGCGTGCCCGAAGGGGGTCGCGCCGATGAGCCAGATCATGCGCCTGCGCCGCGTCGCGGGGACGGACTTCAAGATCGATGACCGCAACAACGGCCACCGCCACGAGCGAGCGTTCGTCAAGAACATCAAGCGCAACGGCCTGCTGCACGAGGCGGACCTTCTCCCCGACTCCTATGGCGGGAAGCTCCACCCGCGGGCCGCGCCTGAGCTGATCGAGTCGCTGCCGACGGTCATGAAGGCAGTCGCCCGGGGAAAGGTGACGCCCGCCAAGGCGCTGCTCCACCAGCACAAAGCCCCCGCCGAGGTGAAGCAGATCTTCAAGACGATCGAGGGACGTCCGCAACGTGAGGAGCTGAACCTGTACGTGACGGGCTACGAGGACGCCGAAGAGAGGCTGGACCTCGCCCACGTGCCGCACACCGACGACCCGACACCGCAGGTCCCACCCGAACCGCCGCCGGCGCCGAAGCCCGCCGCCGCCACCACGCCCAAACCACCACCGCCGCCACCACCGAAACCCCCGACCGACCCCCCAGCGGACAAGGCCCCCACCTTCCCACCGCCCAAGTCAGTCGAATCACCACCACCCGGGAGTTCGGCGCCAAAATCGCCACCACATTCCGAGCCCGCGACCGAACTCCCAATGGAATCGGCGCCGGACGATTCCACGCCTCCATCCAACGCCACGGTAGCCGATTCCACCACCCCTCCATCCAACGCCACGGGAGCCGATTCCACATGAAGGTTGCCTACTGGCCCGGGTGCGTCAGCCGCGGGTTCACACCCGAGCTGCACGGATCGATGGCCAAGGTCGCGCCGCTGCTCGACCTCGAGCTGATCGAGCTCGACCGGGCCGCGTGCTGTGGCGCGGGCGTGATCGCCGAACACAATCAGGAGCTGGCGGACACCCTGAACGCGCGGACGTTCGCCCTGGCCCAGCAGACCGACGGCGAGCTGATGATGAACATCTGCTCGACCTGCCAGGGGGCTCAGTCCGAGTGCCAGGAGCGCCTCGACGCCAACACCGAGTACCGCGAGCACGTCAATGCCACGCTCGCCGGCGAGGATCTCCGGTACGAGCGCGGCCTGACGAACAAGAACTTCCTCTGGCTCCTGGTCGAGGAGATCGGCCTCGACACGCTTCGGTCGAAGGTCAAGCGACCGCTCACGAACCTTCGCGTCGGACCGTTCTACGGCTGTTACATCGTGCGGCCGGCCGATCGCCTCGGGGTCGATTCCGAGCATCCCCGCGACCGCTACCTGCAGATGGTGATCGAAGCGCTCGGCGGTACGGTGATCGACTACGCGGGCGTCTACAAGTGCTGCGGCTTCCCGATCGTGACGATGAACAAGCACGCCTCGCTGTCGATGGCCGGACGCCACCTGGGCGACGCGATCGACGCCGAGGCCGACTGCCTCGTCGTTCCCTGCCCGCTGTGTCATCTGAATCTCGATCTGCAGCAGCCCGCGGCGCAGAAGGTGGTGGCGCGAGAGCTCGGGATGCCGGTGCTCCACCTTCCCCAGCTCGTCGGCCTCGCGCTCGGACTCGAACCCAGGGAGCTCGGGATGGCCAAGCACGTCGTGCGCCCGACCGCCGTGATCGATTGGACGACATCGGTCGTCGCCGGCGCGGCCTGAGCGGCTTGGTACGCTCGGGCCGGGCGCGCCGGCTCGATCACGGACCGGTTGGCTGCCTCTCGATAACCGAATGCCAGCGCCAGCAGCCCTAGCGACCGATCCCCAGCCGCTCACCGTCGCGCTGGTGAACAACATGCCCGACGCGGCCTTCGTCGACACCGAGGGACAGTTCAGGCGAGCGGTGGCCGCCGACCCCGCGAGTGGCGCGGTCGACCTGCAGCTTTACACGATCGCCGAGCTGCCTCGATCGGAGGCGATGTCGGCGGTGATCCACGCGCACTACCGCGGTCTCGATGACCTGTGGGCGCATCCGCCGGATGCCCTGATCGTCACCGGGACCGAGCCGGCGCAGGCCCATCTACCGTATGAGCCCTACTGGCCCTACCTGGCGCGGCTACTCGAGTGGGCCGCGAGCTCGGTGCCCACCACCCTGCTGTCCTGTCTGGCCTCGCACGCCAGCATCCTCTTGTTCGACAAGATCGACCGGGTTCCGCGGCCGACGAAGCTCAGTGGCGTGTTCGGGGCCGCGATCGAGGATCCGGACGACCCCCTCGTCGCCGGACTGACGGAGCTGGTACCGGTCCCGCACTCGCGCATGAACGACATCCCCGAGACGGCGGTCACTGACGCCGGCTACCGCATCGTCCTCGGCTCAGGACCCGCCCGCTCCGGGTGGTCGGTCGCGACGAAGAGCTACGGCGAGGGGATGTTCGTGCTCTGCCAGGGCCATCCCGAGTACAGCACTCTCAGCCTCCTTCGGGAGTACCGCCGCGACGTGCGCCGCTCGCTGTTCGGCCGCGGCGGCGTGCCCTATCCGAGCCTCCCCGAAGGGTATGTGTCCTCGGAGGGCGAGGCGGTGGCCGAACGGTTCGCCCAGCGAGCCGCGACGCCGGGTGCCGATCCGCTCGAACTCTGGACCAGCTTCCCGTTCGAGGAGCTCGTGCTCACCGTGGAGAACACGTGGGTCGCTTCCTCGACCACCCTGTACGCCAACTGGCTGAGCCTCGCGAGGGCGGCACTGCCGACCTCGGGGACAGCGCGGGCCTGAGCAGTGCGCGACGAGACGGTGGCTATCCACGGCGGTTACACAGCCGATTCAACGCGGGCGGTCGCGGTCCCGATCTATCAGACGGTCGCTCACGACTTCGTCGATGCTGAGCATGCCGGGGCGGTGATGGATCTCGAGGTTCCGGGGTTTCATTACAACCGGATCAACAACCCGACCGTTGATGTCCTCGAGCAACGTTTGGCGGCGCTCGAGGGTGGTACGGCGGCGATGGCGGTGAGCTCGGGGGCGGCGGCGGTGAGCATGTCGGTTCTGAACCTGTGCGATTCGGGCGACAACTTCGTGTCGGCGCCGCAGCTGTACGGGGCGACTTACACGTATTTCGCGCATGTGCTTCCGACGCTCGGGATCGAGTGCCGCTTCCCGCCGGATGATCAGCCGGAGTCGATCGAGGCGTTGATCGACGAGCGGACGAAGGCGGTGTTCTGCGAGACGGTCGGTAACCCGGCGGGGAACGTGATCGATCTCGCGCGCGTCGCCGAGGTCGCGCATGCTCATGGGGTGCCGGTGATCGCAGATAACACCGTCCCGACGCCGCTGTTGCTCAAGCCGATCCGCTATGGCGCGGATGTCGTGATCCACTCGTTGACGAAGTTCATCGGGGGACACGGCACGACGATGGGCGGGATCATCATCGATGCGGGGACGTTCCCATGGACGGAGCATCCGGTCCGGTTCCCGCGCATGAACGAGCCAGAGCTGGCGTTTCACGGCGTGCGCTACGCAACCCAGTTTCCCGCCGCGCCGTACGTGACGCGCTGCCGGACGGTCGGTCTGCGTAACGTCGGGTCCTCGATGTCACCGTTCAACGCGTTCCTGCACCTTCAGGGCCTCGAGACGCTGTCGGTGCGTCTGGAGCGCCTCGAGGCGAATGCTCGCGTGGTCGCGGATTACCTCCAAAACGACCCGCGCGTGTCATGGGTGAGCTTCTTGGGGCTTCCCGATAACCCCTACCACGAGCTCGCGCGGCGCTACCTGGGGGATCGCTGCCCGTCGATCATCACCTTCGGCGTCCGCGGCGGCTACGACGCCGGGATCGCCGTGTTCAACCGTGTCAACCTGTTCAAACGCCTCGTCAACATGGGCGACGCGAAGTCCCTGATCGCGCACCCCGCATCGACGACCCACCGCCAGCTCACCCCCACCGACCTGGCGCTCGTCGGCGTGACACCCGACATGGTCCGGCTCTCGATCGGACTCGAACACCCCGACGACCTGATCGAAGACCTCGACCAGGCACTCTCACCCCAAGATCTCCACCACACAAGCCCCGAGATCCTCGAAGGCCCGGATCCGGCTCTTCGGTGACGGGATGTAGTGGGTGAAGTGGCGGACGCCCTCCGTCAGCACCCCGAACATCCAGATCCGCGTCTGCGCACGGCCGTTGATGTCGATCGGGTGGGCCTCCGGGGTCAGATCGACACTGCCGACGTTGACCGCGCCATACCGGAACTGGCTCACGCGGCCACGGACGTACAGGCCGGACAGGAGTACCGACGCCGAACCCTCGATGCGGGGCTCTTCGAGGTGACCACGGATCACCACGTCAACGTCGCCGGCCTGGGCATGGCGCAACGCCGTCGAGCTGATCCGCGTGCCGCCCTCCGCGCGGCTGAGCGCGGGTCCGAGCGCAGGCGCGGGGCCGTAGGGTAGGCGCACGACACCGGCGTCCATCAGCGCAAGCAGCTGCCGCGACCTCAGCGCGGGCGGGCCCGCCACGAGACGGGTGATGCGGCTGCGGATATCTGCGTTGAAATCGAGGTAGGACTCGAGCGACAGGCCGCCGTGCTCGACCACGGATCGCATCGGGTCGCGGAAGATGCGGAAGACGTCGGCGGCCGATTTGACAGGGCTCGCTCCGAGCGGGATCTCGGCCTCGCGAAGATCGTCGGCCAGCATCGCGTAGACGGCGCGCTGATAGTCATCGCTGGACTCGTATTGCGGCTCGTGGCCGAAGAACAGCGTCTCGGCATCGAACGGCCCGAAGGACGCAGCCTGGTGCTCGAGCTCGGCTTGAAAGCGCTTCTCATCCCACGCGGCCCGGAGCCGCTGGCGCACCGCCCTCCCGTCGGCTGCCGAGCCGGCTTGGAAGGCGAGCTGAGCGTAATACCGAGCGCACATCTCGGCGAACATCAGCGGCAGCAGCTCGGTGCGCACATCGACCTGGCGGCGCGCGCCGTTGGACCTTCCGCTCAACTGATCGAGCGCCTCTGTGGTGCAGATGATCGGCTTGTACACATCGGTGCGATCGATGCCCGTAACCGGCTTGGCCGTGAACGGCAGACCGCTGCGCGAGAACAGGTGAATCATCGGCTCCCGTCCGCTGCGCTCGTACCGCAGGCCCTGGCCGCGGTCGACGAATCGGCCACCGCGACCGAGGCTGAGCGCGGTCAACACGTCGACCGCCACCAGCCCGATCCCGGATACGCCCACCTTCGCGTCGACCGGCAGGGTCTCGACGTACCGCGAGACCGGGTAGGGGCTCAGCGAGCGCGGCCCCGACGTCGCCTGCCCGTCATCCTTGTTGGCGGTGTGGCCGGAGGTTACAACCACGTGATCGACGACCACGGTGCTGCCATCTGCGAGGCAGACCTCCTCGCCCCCGTCGCGTGTCGCAACAAGGTCGACGGCCGCCGTCGGGTGAAGCGCGATCCGGACCCCGGGCGGGGCGTCGGCCACCAGGGCCCGATAGAACCATTGGAGGTACTCGCCCATCAGCCGCCGGGGGAGGAAGTCGTGGGGCTCGATCGTGCGCCCCGAATGGTCGACACCGCAGACATCGCCCACCCACCGGTAGCCCTGGCCCACCGCCCATTCGTAGAGGCCGACGCCGTACGCGGGCTGGTCCGCCTCGGTGGCATACGGGTACAGCGAGATCTGGCTGCACGCGTTGTTCATCAGCAGATAGTCGGGCTGGGTCACGTCGTAGACCCCGGAGCCGGGAGTCCCGGGCTCGATCACGTGCACCATGACCTCGAGACCGGGCCGTAGACCGCGACGAGCTGTCGTGACCACCCGCTCCAGGGCGCACACGCCCCACGGGCCCAGTCCGATGATGGCGATGCGCAGCATAGAAGTGCCCCTTGGAAATCCCTTGTCCTCACCAGTCTACGACCACCGCGGCAGCACGCCGACCAAGGTACCGCGATGGTCGAGCAACCCCAACCGAAAAGGGAGCGGGGCCCGTAGGCCCCGCTCCTGGTGTACCCCGCTGCTCGCCCCTTCTCAAAGCTCGCCCCGGATGATCGCGGGTCGCGCCCCTGCCGTCGTCCCCTCGGGGGGGTGATCCTCGGGTGAGGCCATGACGCGTTACGGGTTACGCGGCCCTAACCCCTTTTCGCCCAAATGCCGATACGATGTCGGCCAGGTTGGTCCAAGGGAGCGCCCAACGGAGGAATATATGGTCAGTCGCTCCCCGATTACAGTCGCGCTTGCCCGATTCGAAGACCTCGTCAGTCTTGGTCTGCGCGCGCTGATCGACGAGGACGAGAGTCTTCAGCTGGTAGCCGTCGACATCCCGCACGAAGGGTTGCCGGACGCCCTGACCAAGCACGCTCCACGGGTGGCGATCCTCAACTTCGGCTCGTTGCGCAGCGCAGGCGAGGTCCGCGACCTCCACTTCGCTCATCCGAGTACCCATCTCGTCGTGCTCGGGAACCGGCCCACGCCGGCCGAGTCAAGCCAGATGCTCTCGTTCGGCGCGACCGCGTGCTTGGCGAAGACAACCCAGGCGCGCGACGTCCTCAACGCGATTCACCTCGCCTCGCGTGGCCTGCACGTGCTGCCGACGACCCTGTCCAGCCGGGATGCCACCGGCGGCGAGCGCCAGGTCGCGGGTCCCGAGCTGCTGACGCCTCGCGAGTCCGATGTTCTCGACCTGCTGCAGCGTGGGCGCTCGAACGCCGAGATCGCCGCGAGCCTCCACGTCAGCGTCGAGACGGTCCGCACCCACGCACGGCACATCTACCGCAAGCTCGGCGTCAGGACGCGGCGGGAGCTGCGCGCGAGCCGCTGAGCAGATCCCGTGCGACCAACAGCTCCGCGATCTGGACCGCGTTGGTCGCGGCGCCCTTGCGCAGGTTGTCGCCGACAACCCACATGTTGAGCGTGCGAGGGTTCGACTCGTCGCGCCGGATCCGGCCCACGAACACCTCGTCGCGCCCGGATACCTCCGAGGCAAGCGGGTAGAGCCCGGCTGCCGGATCGTCCACGACGATGACGCCCGGCGCCTCGGCGAGCAGCGTCCTGCACTGGTCGGGACCGAGATCCTCACGAGTCTCGACGTTCAGCGCCTCGGAATGGCAGTTGCGGACAGGGACGCGCGCGCAGGTCACGGTGATCCGCAGGTCGGGGAGGCCGAGGATCTTCCGGCTCTCGGCGATCACCTTGCGTTCCTCGGTCGTGTAGTCGTCGCCGTCCTTGAACGTCTCGACCTGGGGGAGGACGTTGAACGCGATCTGGTGGGGGTAGACGCCGGGCTCCGGCGGCTCCACCCCGCTCAGGATCGCGAGGCTCTGGGCCTCGAGCTCCGCGACGGCGCGCTTGCCGGTGCCGGAGGTCGACTGGTAGGAGCTGAACACGATCCGCGCGAGGCCGACCGCATCGCTGATCGGCTTCAGCACGACGAGCGCCTGCATTGCGGTGCAGTTGGGGTTGGCGACGATGCCGTTGTGACGCTCGAGCGCCTCGGGATTGACCTCCGACACGACGAGTGGCACGTCGTCATGCATCCGCCAGCACGAGGAGTTGTCGACGACGACGGCTCCCCGCGCGGCGAACCGCGTGGCCCAATCACGCGAGACCCCAGAGCCGGCGGAGAACAGCGCGATGTCGAAGCCGTCGATCTCGTCCTCGCTCAGGGCGCGCGCGGTGAGCCCGCCCGCGAGCTTCTGGCCCGCGGAGCGCTCGGAGGCGAAGGCCACGATCTCTCGCGCCGGGAAGTCGCGCTCCCGCAGGATCTCGAGCATTGTCCTGCCGACCGCGCCGGTGGCGCCGACAACGGCGATTCTGACCTCGCTCATCGCGGCCCCTCGTCGTGCTGGATTCCATCGGTCCCGAGCTCGAATGCCGCATGCAGGGCCCGCACCGCCCGCGGAACGAGGCTCGAGCGGATCACGCACGAGATCTTGATCGGTGAGGTCGAGATCATCTCGATGTTGATCTCCTCGGCCGCGAGCGTGTCGAACACCTTCGCGGCGACACCAGGGTGCGAGCGCATGCCGGCGCCGACGATCGAGACCTTGCCGATGTCGGGATCGGCGTCGACGCGCGATACGCCCAGCTCTCGCGCGACCGGGCGGAGCACGCGGTCGGCTGCGGCCAGATCCTCGTGAGGAACGGTGAACGAGACCTCGGCGTCGCGACCGTCCCCGAGCGGCTCGTTCTGGATGATCGTGTCGACGATTATGTTGGCCTCGGCCAGGGCGCGAAAGATGGCGGCGGCGGCGCCCGGCCGATCGGGCACGCCGAGCAGCGTGATCCGCGCCTCTTCGGTCGAGTGCGTGACAGCGGTGACTAGCGGGCGTTCCATCGTTTCGTCCTCTCCGAGCACAACGGTACCCGGACCGTCGCTGAAGCTGGAGCGGCAATGAATCCGGACGCCATGATTGCGTGCGTACTCGACCGACCGGAGCTGGAGGACCTTGGCGCCCGAAGCAGCCATCTCGAGCATCTCCTCGAAGCTGACGACCGACAGCTTGCGCGCGTCGGGGACGATCCTGGGATCGGCGCTGAACACTCCCGCGACATCGGTGTAGATCTCACACACCTCGGCGCCCACCGCCGCGGCGAGCGCGACCGCCGTAGTGTCGGAGCCGCCGCGTCCCAGAGTGGTGACGTCGCGGCTCGTCGAGACCCCTTGGAAGCCCGCCACGAGGACGATCCGATCCTCATCCAGCGCCTCGCGAATACGATCTGCGCGAACATCGAGGATTCGTGCCTTAGTGTGGGAGGTGTCTGTGACGATTCCGGCCTGGGATCCTGTTAACGAGATCGCGCGGTGGCCGAGGTCGTTGATCGCCATCGCGCACAGCGCGCAAGAGATTCGCTCGCCGGTCGAGAGGAGCATGTCCATCTCGCGCGGATCTGGGTTCGGCGACACCTCGTCGGCCATCGCAATCAGATCGTCGGTGGTCTTGCCGCGTGCCGAGAGCACGGCGATCACGCGGCGTCCAGCATCACGCTGGGCGACGATGCGACGCGCGGCGCGTTTGATCCGCTCGGCGTCGGCGACGGACGTCCCGCCGAACTTCATCACCACGGTTTCTGTCCTCAGCACGGCCAGGAAGGGTACGTGGCCCTGAGTTCACAGGCGGCGAATAGGCGCACGGGACCGAGACGGGGCAGTGATCGCTCGCGCGCGGTGCGCCGGCGCCGCACCGTCGCGGGCGCCGTGATCGTCGCGCTTGTCATAGTGGCGATCGTATTGGCGAGCTCGGGCGGCAAGACGGGGTCGCCGCCCCTCGGAGGTCCCGGACCGGCGTCCGTCCTCGGAGCGAACGCGCCGGCACACGTGGGCAGCCTGATCGCCCACGCCGCGCCGTTCAAGCCGGCCGCCGCCGCCGTCGCGGCCGCTGCGCGACTGCCGCTGTCCGGCCAGATCTCGCAGCTGTTCCTGATCGGTCTACAGGGAACCTCGTCGAGCTCTCCCGACATCGCTGCGTTCGGCGGCACCGACTGGGGTGGAGCGGTTCTGAGCCGCTCGAACTTCGTCAGCGACTCGCAGATCGCAAGCCTGGCCGGCGACGTCGCCGCTCTGGCCAAGAGTGCGGGCAACCTCCCACCGCTGATCGCCGCACCCCAGGAAGGTGGGGCCGAGACGGCCTTCCCGGATCTACCACCCGAGGCGGAGCCGACGATCGGGGCCACCGGTAACCCCGCCGTGGCCCGCGCACAGGCGCAGCTCGCAGGCAAGCGGCTGCTGGCGCTCGGGGTGAACATGACGTTCGCCCCGCTCGCCGACGTCGACGTGCTCGGCGGTGCGTTGAGCGGTCGGCTGTTCAGCTCCGACCCCGGAGCAGTCGCGCGGTTCGCGTCCGCCGCGGTGAGCGGCTACGACGCTGCCGGCATCATCTCGGCCGCTAGCCACTTCCCGGGCGCCGGCGCAGCATCGGCCGACCCGGACGAGATGACGGCTACCGTCGGCGGCGCACTGACGACACTCGAGCGGCGTGATCTGGTGCCGTTCGGGGCGCTGGCGGCAAGCGCGCCCGTGATCATGATGTCGAACGCCGCCTACGCCGCGTTCGACGGCGTCACGCCGGCGGGTCTGCTGCCGCAGGCGGTGAGGCTGCTCCGCGACCAGTTGGGTTTCGGAGGCGTCGTGATGACCGACGACCTCGACGCGGCGCTCCTGTCGACCGGCGGCAGCGCCGGCCAGGCGGCCGTGAGCGCCCTCCAGGCGGGCGACGACCTGCTCTACATCACCGGCTCGCCCGCTGAGCAGACCAGTGCCTACCGCGCCGTGCTGAGCGCCGCGCAGCGCGGCCAGATCTCCCGCGAGCGGATCCAAGACGCGTTGCTGCGCGTGCTGACGCTGAAGGCGCACTATGGGTTACTCGGCTAGGCGGGCTGGCGGGGCTTACACCGCTCGGCGGCCCGACATTGCCCGGCCGAGGGTCAGCTCGTCCGCATACTCGAGGTCGGCGCCGACAGGCAACCCGCTCGCGAGCCGCGTGACGGATACGTCCGGAGCGCGCTGCCGTATCGCTTGGGCGATGTGCAGGGCGGTGGCCTCGCCGGTGGTTGTCGGGTTGGTGGCGATCACGACCTCTCGCACGATCCCTTCCTCGACGCGGGAGTACAGCTCCGCGATCTTCAGGTCCTCGGGGTCGATGCCGTCGATCGGCGACAGCGCCCCGCCGAGGACGTGGTAGCGCCCCCTGAACTCGTGCGTGCGCTCGATCGAGATCACGTCCGAGGGCTCCTCGACGACGCAGATCAACTCCGGGTCGCGGCGCTCGTCGGCGCAGATCCTGCAAACTGGACCGTCGGCGAGGTTGAAGCAGACCTCGCATAGCCCGATCCGCTGCTTGACCTCGCGGATCGCGTCGGCGAGGGCAAACGCGTCCTCGTCGGAGACGCGGAGCAGATGAAATGCGAGCCGCTGGGCGGTTCGGCCGCCGACGCCGGGGAGCTTGGCGAGCTCCGTGATGAGACGCTGGACCGGTGGCGCGTACACCGTGTCAATTGCTCTCAGAGACCTGGAAGACCGAGTCCGCCGAGCCCGCCTGCGATCCCACCGAGCTTCGCGCTCGCCAGCTCTTGCGCGGCACGGAGCCCTTCGTTGACCGCGGCTAGGACCATGTCCTGGAGCAGCTCGACGTCCTCGGGGTCGACAGCCTCGGGATTGATCGTGATCGAGTTCACGTGCAGTTCGCCGGTGACCTGGACGGTGACCATCCCGCCACCCGCGGACGCCTCGACTACCTCGTCCTTGAGCGACTCCTGTGCGGCGAGCATCTCCTCCTGCATCTTCTGAGCCTGCTTGAGCAACTGCTGCATGTTCGGCTGGGGTGGCATCTATCTGGCCTCGCCTTCGTGGTCGGAATTGTCAGGCCTCGGGAGTTCCGCGCCAGCCGACTCCACCGGGAGTTCCGCGCCAGCCGAACTCCCAATCGAATCGACGCCAGCCGATTCCACCGGGGGTTCGGCGCCAGCCGAACCCCCAATGCAATCGCCGTCAGGCGATTGCACGAGCTCCTCGGCGTCGAACTCCTTCAGGAAGCGTTGCACGAGCTCCTCTCCGGACAGCACGGTCACATTCGCGCCGGCCGAGAGATCCTCCTCGCCGAGCGAGTAACGAAGCGCGAGCGAGCGCCCGCCGACGGCTTGCAGCGCGTCGGCGGCGACCCTTCGATGGTCGTACTGCTCGGCCTTTCGCTTCAGGAACGCGGCACCGGGCGGAAAGGCGAGCTCGAGCTCACGGTCGCTGACGCCGGTCGGCCGGGCTTCCTTCAGCAGCGCAGCCAGCATCTTGTTCTGATCACCGACCAGCTCGACCACGGCCGGCCAGAGCTCGACGGCGGCGGCCAGATCAAGCGTGGGCTGCGCCCCGACGTCCTGCTCGAACGCGGGAGCGACCCGGGCCGCAGCGGCGGGCGGCGAGGACGCGCCGGCCCCGGCGGTACGCGCGGCGGGCGCTTCGGGCACGCCGGCAGCGCCGGGCGCTGGAGGCGCGGGCTGCTGCTCGGTAGCCGAGACGGACCGGAGCCCGGCCACGGCCCCGGACCGGAGCCCCGCCTCGAGGCGCTCGATCCTTGCCAGCAGCGCTTTCGTCGATGGGTCGACCTCGGGAGCGGCCGCCTTGACCAGTGCCAGCTCGAGCTGGATGCGGGCCTGTGAGCCGTTCGAGGTGGACTCGAGCGCCGCCGAGACGAGCTCGAGCAGCCGCACCGCGTCGGTGCTCGAGAGGGCCTTCGCCTGCCCTGCGAGCCGGCGGTCACGCTCAGGCGTGACCTGCAGCTCGGACGGAACCTCACCGAGGATCTGAACCATCATCAGCTCGCGCCCATGGGTCTCGAGATCGCGCAGAACCTGGCCGGCATCGCGTCCCGACGCCGATAGCTGCGCGGCGGCGCGGAGGGCCTCGGCGGCATCCCCCGCGACGATCGCCTCGACAGCGCTGAAGAGCTGCTCGGCGTCGGCGACACCGAGCACGGCGAGTACGTCGGCCGGCTCGATCCGCCCGCCTACGTAGGTGACGAGCTGCTCGAGCGTGCCCAGAGCATCGCGGAAGCTCCCCGTCGCGTGCCGCGCTACGAGCGCGAGCGCGCCGGCGTCGATCTCGATCCCCTCCTGGTCGGCCACACGCCGGCAGACCGCCACGACCTGGTCGACCGAAGGACGGCCGAAGTCGAAGCGGTGGCAGCGGTCTACGACGGTCGGCAGCACCTTCTGGGCCTCGGTCGTCGCGAGCACGAAGACGGTCCGCGGCGGCGGCTCCTCGAGCGTCTTCAGGAACGCGTTCCACGCCTGCTGGGAGAGCATGTGGGCCTCGTCGAGGATGTAGACCTTGTGCCGGCCCGATACCGGGGCGTAGGCGACCTTCTCGCGTAGGTCGCGGATGTCGTCGACCGAGTTGTTCGACGCCGCGTCCATCTCGATCACGTCGAGCGACGTTGCGTGGGCGATCGCGGTGCACGACTCGCACTTCCCGCACGGTTCGCTGGTCGGGCCGCGCTCGCAGTTCAAGCATGCGGCGAGGATCTTCGCCATGCTGGTCTTCCCGGTCCCGCGCGAGCCCACGAACAGGTAGGCGTGGTGCACCTTCTCCTGCTCGATCGCGTTGCGCAGTGTCTGCACCACGTGCTCTTGCCCGACCACGTCGGCGAACGTGCGGGGGCGGTGGCGGCGGTATAGCGACGGGCCGTCGGACACTGGGAGGCCAGTCTAGTGGCGACTCCGGCCAGGCCCGGTGCCGCACGGGCGACCGGGGGTATGAGTGGACCGTGCACCCCTCGTCGAAGCCGGTACCTGGGCTGCGACCGCCGCCAGTTGGCTCCGGCTCAGCGTCCCCGCAACGCCTGGAGGTGACCGCTTAAGGCTGCTTCCTTCCGGACCTGACCTGGTTCACGGGTCTCCATCGCCACGGGACCGAGCCATCATCGCCGCTGACGTGGCGCTGACCCAGGCCTGCGCCCCTCGAAGGGGAATTCAGCCCCGCTAGAGCGGATTGCGGATTCAGGGCGCCGCTAACTCCCCGCCTAGCACGGTCCGCGGGGGATCGTACCGGTGGTGCGGCGGCCGCGCGCCGCGGGCGTTAAAATGTCCGCCAACGTGATCGAATCGTCACGCCGAGGACGCCGGATCCGCTTGGCGGAAGAAGCGGGCGTTTCGGTGCGTTATGTAGGTCGGTACGAACAACGAGTTTAAGGGCCTGTATGCCGACGGCGCGGCCCGGCAAGGATGACGCAATGCGTGGCGAACGAAACCGGCGAGTGAAGGGGTGGGGCGGGTGCCGATAGGGGCTGCCGGCTTGGAGGCTTACCGCGAGACCTTTCGCCGGCATCGAGTGCTGTTCTTGGTGCCGGTGGTGGTGGCGCTGGTGTTCGCGGCATGGTCTGTGGTCGGCGCACCGAAGTCGTACGTGTCCTCAGCGAGCCTGTGGGTCGATAACGCGGCGCCGTCAGGGTCGAGCCTCGATAACGTGAATCCGGCGACCGTGCCGCCGTCGCAGCAGGAGCAGACGGTGCTCTCGGAGCTTCTCTCGACGGAGACCTTCGTGACGGCGGTCGCGGACCACTCGACGTTGCCGGCGTATCTGAAGGCGCATCCGACCGAGGGTTCTGGTCCTTCGGCGTTGTTGTCGGGGCTGTCCGGTGGTGGTGGTGCTTCGATGTCGACGCGGCTGGAATCCGCGTTGGGGGCGAATGTGAGCTCGGCGGTGCCCGGCCCGCAGGTGCTCCAGCTCAGTTTCGCGGGACCGACGCCGGCGGTCGCGCAGAGTACGTTGAACGCGCTGGTGGGTCAGTTGCAGTCGTCGACGGCTCAGTTCAGCACGGATTACGGCAAGAGCCAGGCCACGTACTATCAGTCGCAATATCAGGCGTCGGCGTCGGCGGCATCGGCGGCGAGAGCTCAGGCGACGGGGTATCTGTCGCAGCATCCCCACGCCACCACGCAGAATAGTCCGACCTACAGCGCGTTGATCGCGGCCTCGACTGCCGCGAACACACAGTTGACGCAGGCATCTTCGGCTCTGCGTCAGGCGCAGAACGCGACCGGGTCGGGCGGCGCGATCGTGCGGGTGATCGACCCACCGTCGGTTCCGACCGCAGCGACGAGCGGTAAGAAAGCCGAGGCGGAGGGAATCCTCGGCGGCCTGTTCGGCGGTGTCGTGATCAGCCTCCTGGCGGTCATATTGATGACCAAGAACAACACGCGCACGGCACGGCCCGAGGAGGAAACGGGCGAGGACGAACTACCCTCCTACGCCGACAGGCTGCCCGCACGGCCGGACATGCTGCCCGCGCCGGCCGCAAGGCAGTCGGCACAGCCGGAGCGGTTACCCGCTCAGACTCGCAAACCGCCACGCGCAGGCGATGCGCCAAAGAGATTGACTGCCGTCAGCGGAGCCGAGGCTTCATCTGACCGCACCCTCGCCGACACGACCAGCGCGATCGAGCGACTCGAAGCACTCCTGGGTGAATGATGGCGATCCTGTACGGATCGTCTCTGAGCAGCGCCGATCAGTGAGCGGCTGATACGTGCCCATAGCCATGAGCCCGTTGACGTCGCTCACGCGATGACAGACGGGATCACAGCCGTACCAGCCACCGACGTGATCGCCGCCGGCGCCATGGGCGGCGAGGTCAGCTCCAGCGAGCTCGTGAGTCTCGGGCCGGCGCCTCAGGAGACTCCGGCAGACGACAGTCCTCGACTGGGCCGCAACCTTCGCGCCCTCGCGGGTGGGCAAGTGGTCACCTGGACGATGACGCTGCTATGGACCCTTGTCGTCCCGAGGGCGCTCGGACCGGCTGGTCTGGGCATCGTCGTCTCAGCCTTGGCGGTCAGCGGCGTCCTCGGACTCGTGCTCGGTCTCGGGACCCGCAGTTACCTGGTGCGGGAGATCGTGCTCGACCCTGCCACTGGCCCTAAGCTGATTGGCACCGCGATCGTGATGAAGCTCTTGCTCGCGCCGCTGGTCGGGTTGGCGGCGGTGGTGTTTGCGGATCTTTCCCACTACGGGCACGATGCGAAGATCGCCCTCTACCTGGCGTCGGCGATGACCGTCTTGACGATCCTCGCGGAGCCCCTGCAGGCCGGTTTCCAAGCGATCGAGCGAATGCAGTACCTGGCCTACGCCGACATCATCAACAAGTCGGCCCAGAGCGTGATCGGCATCGCCCTCGTGTTGGTCGGGTTCAGGGCCGACGGCATCGTGGCCAACATGGCGATCTTCGCCGGCGTCGTACTGCTGCTGAACGCGCTCTGGCTCCGGCGCTTCATCCGCATCGACCTCAGGACCAACGCCCGGATGATCGGCAATATGACCAGGCAGAGCCTCGCCTACTGGGCGTCCGGCATGTTCGGGCTCATCTACATGTGGATCGACACGGTCATGCTCACGCTGATGACCCGCTCGGAAGTGGTCGGTTGGTACGGCGCAACGACCACGCTGTTTCAGACGTTTCTGTTCATTCCGGTGCTCGTGGCGACCGCCTGGCTGCCGCGACTGGTGAGCGCGTTCGACCAGAGCCGCGCGCACATGATCAAGACCGCGCGCACGCCGCTCGAGTTCGTGCTCGTTATCAGTATCCCGGTTGCCGCCGGCATAGCGCTCGTCGCGAGC
>Ga0302325_10000539_pt1 | contig 104260 bp, 93 predicted proteins | sample Palsa_T0_2_FD_201948 | JGI IMG/M metagenome (GOLD analysis project Ga0302325, IMG submission 201948) | Peat permafrost microbial communities from Stordalen Mire near Abisko, Sweden - Palsa_T0_2 | ecosystem: Environmental > Terrestrial > Soil > Palsa > Peat permafrost | place: Sweden: Abisko...
CACTCCAAGCGCTACGCCGCCGAACTCACCGCCGGAACCGGCCACGACCGCTTCGACTTCACCATCGGCCTGATGATCGACGGCCTCGCACACCGCTAGGCAACAAGCCGGGGCCGCGTCGTTGCCGGGCTTTCGGTGGCACGCCGCGAGTCGCCGCTGGAGGGCGATCTCATGCCCGTAGCCCAGCTCATACAAGAAAGGTGATCTATCATTTGCGTGCATTGTTCGTTTTGACACGAACAGTGTTCTGAGCTAGAACAGTTGTCATGTCTGAGTCCACCGAAACCACGCGTACCCCCAACCATAAAGTCCTCTTCGGCCTCGGGCTGGAGACCGGCGTCCACCAAGTGAGCGAGATGCTCGGGCACGCCCGTCTAGCCGACGAAGCGGGTCTCGACGTCGTCAGCGTCGGCGACCATCCCTACTTCGCCGAGCGCGTCGACGCCTACGCCGCGCTGGGGTTCGTTCTGGGCGCAACCAGCAACATCACCGGAGCGGTGATCTGCACAAACCTGCTAAGCCGTCCCGCTCCCATGCTCGCCCGGACCGTCACGGGACTGGCTACGATCTCTCGCGGTCGTGTCGTTCTCGGAATGGGTGCGGGCGGGCTGTGGGAGGAAATCGCCGCCCTCGGTGTCCCCCGCCTGTCGCCCGCAGCCCGAATACGCGCGCTGGAAGAGGCGATCATGGTCGTGAGAGCGCTCTCCGGCGGCGGCGATCCGGTCACGTTCGACGGCGAGTTCTACCACGTCACCGGGCTGACACCCGCGGCCGCACCAACGCCACCGATCTGGACCGGATCGCTCGGCCCGAAGGCGCTGGCAGTAACCGGCCGACACGCGGACGGATGGATACCAGGACACCTCGCGGACTGGCGCAGCACGCAGGTTGCCGAGTCACGGCCCATCGTCGACGAAGCGGCTGCTTCGGTAGGGCGAAACCCTACCGATGTCGACACCATCTACAACGTGTCAGGGCGCCTTGCCCGGGTCCCGCTACCAGAGACCCGCGACGACGACGGCCGCTGGATCGGGGGCGGAGTGTCGCAGTGGGTAGCGGAACTGACTTTCGCCGTGCTTGAACACGGCGCCGCCGCTTTCATCTACTTGGTCCCTCCTGGCGACAGCCTCAGCGACACGACAGTGAACCTCTGGGCACACGAAGTCGTGCCCGCCGTCCGCGAAGCAATCGCCAAGCGCTGACCTCCGGCGACCGGCAAGCGAGCTCGATCCACACAAGATCGCAGCTAAATGGCCCGTTCGGGCCGGCTCGAAGCGGCTCCGCTTCTTTCCCCGCCCCGGAGGCCGACCCGCCGGTGGCCGCCCCGCATGCCTCGCACGCGTCCGGGTGCTCCGCCTGGTTGAGCCGGCGCATTCCGGGCAGCCGCGATGCGCCCAGCAGGCCGGGTCACCGGCTTCCTTGTGCTCGGCGGCTGGAGATGAGGAGACGCCTGCCGCTTCTCGTCCATCGACGCCGTCATTCGCTGCCCTGCGGTGTGTGCTGCCAGCGCAGGGCGAGGAGGGCGATGTCGTCCCCGGCGGGCTCACGGCCGACCAGGGCTCGCATCACCGAGGCACAGACCCTTTCCGGCGGCTCTGGCGAGACGGTCTGGCAGAGGCGGGCGAGGCGGTCATCGATGGGCGTGTGCCGGCGTTCGACCAGCCCGTCGGTGAAGAAGCACAGCACCGTGCCGGGCGCCAGCGGCAGGGTGGTGGTCTGCCGGCGCGGGTCATCGGCGACGCCGATCGGCACGCCGACCGCGATGTCGGCCAGGCCGGTACCGCCGCCTCCAGGCCAGATCCGGCCACGTCGCCCATCACCAGGCATAGCTCGCCGGACGGCAGGGTGAACACGTCGTACCAGTCGCCGCTGACCCGGCCGTCCCCGGGTACGTACCGGGCGGCGATCTGCACGCCGGGCACCGCGGGCAGCTCCGGCGGGAGCAGGCTCTGCTGGAGGGCGGTCGCGGCGGCGCGGTCCTCACGGGACCTAAGCGACTGCACGGCCAGGGCCGCGCGATCGGCGGCCATCTGGAGCAGGGCCGTATCGTCGCCGGTGAATACGCGGCTGCCGACCGAGCCGACGTGCAGCACACCGATCACGGCACCATTGACCAGCAGCGGCACCCCGATCAGCGACCGGATCCCTTTTTCCAGCAGGATCGGGTTGAGCACGTTGCCGTGGTCGACATGATCCAGGATGATCGGCCGCGCTTCCGCGGCGATCCGGCCGGCGAAGCCCTGGCCGACCGGGAGACGCACGCCCTGCCTGACTTCCTCCTCCAGCCCGCTCGCCGCCGTGGCGATGAGCTGCCGGGCGGAACGGTCCAGCAGCAGCACCGCTGCGGTGTCCGCGCCCAGGCTTTTCTTCACCCGGCTCAGCAGCGCGGTGAGAAATTCATCGGCGCCCAGATAGGACAGGGCCGCATCGGTGATCGACCGGATGTCCCGGAGATTGTCCTCCGCTTCCGGCGGCGGGCTGAGCGGAGTAACCACCAGTTTCAGCCGGGGTAGCACCGGCAGCAGTTCCTGCAGTAGCACGCGCAGTTCCAGCCGGGCGAGGTGCTCGCCTAGGCAGCGGTGCGGGCCGCCGCGCCCGAAGGTCGTATGCGGATTCGGTGAGCGGCGCAGATCCAGCCGGTAAGGATCTTGGAAGACGTTCTCGTCCCGGTTGGCCGAGGTGTACCAGACCACGACCTTGGCACCGGCGGCGATCCTGGATCGCCCGAGCTGGACGTCGCGGGTGGCGGTGCGGCGGAAGTGGTGCAGCGGGGTGGTCCAGCGGAGCAGCTCCTCCACCGCGATGCGCCAGCCGCGGTCATCGGCGGCTGCAGGCAACGGACGCCCCCGTCGGCTGGAACGTCTCCGTCCAGGACGGCCGACTGCTGGCGGGGCGGGGGGTTGGCGGCGAGCCTGATGACGCCACGGTTGTGGTATCTGCCCCGGTTGAGGACCTGGCGCTGATCGTCTGGAAGCGGTGGCCGCCGCCACGCCCGGGAGTGGACGTCTCGGGGCCGGTGGATGTCCTCAAACGCTTCCTGTCGACGGACTACATCCCGGATCCGCGGACCACGCCCGCACACTGACCAGCGCGCCGACGGCATGCGGCTACAGCTGTGGGAATAGGTCTGAGACCCCGGGCGGCTGACGTGCACGGGTCGGCTTACGCTCCGCCCGGGTACGGTACGGCCGCGCGGGCCGAGCGCAGGCCTGGTTTATAGGGCACGACCTCTGGTCACCGCTCGCAGCCCGGCCAGGGTCCTCCGTCCGCGAAGTCGAATTCGGCTGCTACCTTTTCGTACCCTTTCGCCTCCGCCGAGCGGCTCGTGCGGCCAGCGCACGCTGGGAGATCTGCGAGCCTTGGCGTCACGACCTGCGGGTCTGCCGAAAACGCCCACGTTCAGCGGCCTGCTGGACATTAGCTGGTTGCCATGCGTCAAGATGAGTCATGAGAGCCTGGTGGGTGCCGCCGACGCTGCGGGGCTACCGGGCAGCGTGGCTGGGCGCCGATGCGCTGGCCGGCCTGACGCTGGTCGCTGTGGCTCTGCCGGGGCAGATGGCCACCGCCCGGCTGGCGAACCTGCCGGCGGTAGCCGGGCTTTACGCCTTCGTCGCCGGATCCCTCGTCTACGCCCTGCTGGGCACTAACCGTCACCTGTCGGTCGGAGCGGACTCCACCATCGCGCCGCTGCTGGCCACCGGCGTGGCGTCGGTCGCAGCGGCCGGAACTTCCGGCTATGGCGCCGTGATGGCCTTCACCGCCGTGCTGGTCGGCGGCCTGCTGGTCGCTGTCGGCCTGTGCCGCCTCGGGTGGATCTCGGAGTTCCTGTCCACCCCGGTCATCACCGGAGTCCTGGCCGGGATCGCCGTCGAGATCGTTGTCCGCCAGATCCCGGTCATCCTCGGGGTGAGCGGCGGGGGAACCACGACCATCGACCGAATCCGCCAGGTAGCCGGCCAGCTGAGCCACATCAACGGCTGGTCAGTGGGCATCGCCATCGGGGTCCTGGCCATCATCGCCGCCGCCCAGCGCATCAGCCGCCGGCTGCCGGGGACGCTGCTCGCCCTGGTCCTTTCCATCGTGGCCGTCAACGCCCTCGGCCTGGCGTCCCGCCACGGCGTGGCGATCGTCGGTGCCGTCCACGGCGGGCTGCCGCCGGTCCGCCTGCCGTCGGTCTCCTGGTCGCAGCTCCGCCGCCTGCCCGGCCTGGTGCTCACCGTGGCCTTCGTGTGCATCGCGCAGACCGCGGCCACGGTGCGGGGGTCGAGCGCCGGGGCCCCGGCGGCCACCGATGTCAACCGGGACCTGATCGGCGTCGGGGCCGGCAGCGTGGCCGCCGGGCTGATCGGAGTGTTCCCGGTGGACGCCAGCCCGCCCAACACGGTGATCGCGACCGCGGCCGGTACCCGCTCGCAGCTCGCCAATACCATCGCCGCGGTCGTTGTCCTGGCCGTGGTGCTGGCGGCCACCGCACCGCTGGCCGACCTGCCGCAGGCGATGCTGGCAGCCATGCTGGTCTACATCGCCAGCAAGCTCTTCCGGGCAGGTGAGCTGCGGGCCATTCTCCGCTTCGACCGGATCGAGTTCGCGCTGGCGGCCGTCACTCTCCTGGTCGTGGCCTTGGTCGGCATCGAGCAGGGGATAGCCCTGGCGCTGGTCCTCTCGCTGGCCGACCGGACCCGGCGCTCCGCCCGGCCCCGCGACGCCATCCTTGGGCGAGCGCCGGGGACCGACCACTGGATTCCGGCCGACATCGGCCTTCCCACCGAGCAGGTTGCCGGGGTTCTGGTGTACCTGGTCTACGCCCCCCTGTGGTACGGCAACGCCGATTACCTCCGCTTGCGGATCCGTCACCTCGTCGACGCCATGCCCGGCCCGGTCCACGCGGTCGTCCTCGACGCCGCCGGCGTGTCCGACATCGACTACACCGGCCTGCAGGCGCTGGGGGATCTGGCCACCGAGCTCGGGCAGCGGGGCGTAGCCATCGGGATCGCCCGGACCTCGCACCTGGTCCAGTACGACCTCAAGCACGGCGCGATCCTGAAACAGCTTGGCCCCGACCACCTGTTCCCCTCCGTGGACCAGGCCGTCAACGCCCTCCAGCAGCGCCCCTGAGCCGGCCGGCTCCCGGCGTCAGGCTGACCCGCGGCCTCAACCGCACCAAGGAAAAACGATGTCGCGGGCGGTACCGCTTGCTATCTTCACGCCGGTACGGGCGCCGCGCGAGGGTTATCTGGGGCTGACATAAGAACCCGCGAGCCATATGCCAAATCCTATTTCCGAGCGGGTTAGGTCATTACTACACTTAACCGATGGGAAATGTATATTTTTGCTTTGCCCCCGTGAGTACGACCGTCGCGATGCTGATCTGCGCGGCAGCGGAGTCTGCTACCGCAAAGACGAGCCGCGCGTGAACGTCATCCGGAGATTCGCAAGCCTGCGGTGGGCCCCATGGTGCCGCGATGACTGACGAGCAGCGGGAGGGCTCGCGCGCCAGCCTCGGCATCCTCGCAACCGGCGCCCTGGTCGTCGGCGGCATCATCGGGACGGGCATCTTCGCCGTGCCGGCCGCGGTGGCGAAGTTCGGCTGGGTCGCCTATCCCGCTTTTGTCGTCGTCACCGCGGGGTCGATCCTGCTCGCCGTGACGTTCGCCGAGCTCGCCCGGGAGGATCCGCGTGGCGGGGGGCCCGCCTACGCGTATGCGCAGCGGGCCTTCGGGCCGTTCACCGGATTTCTGTCGGCGTGGGGGTACTGGATCCAAGGATGGACGGGGCAGGCGACGATCTCTGTCGCGGGCGCCGGTTACTTGATTGCGCTGCTCGATGTCAGTGGCACGGGCTGGGTGCTGGCTACCTCCCTGGTCCTGCTGTGGCTTCCCGCGATTGTGAACGTGATCCGGCCCGGCGCGGTCGGCGGCGTGCAGATCGCGGCCACCGTGCTCAAGCTCCTCCCGCTGCTCGCGATTGGCGTCGCGGGCATCGTCATCTTTCACCCGGCCGATGTCGGCAGCCCGCTCGGCCACACCGGCACCGCCGGCGCGCTCGGCCCGGCCTGCGCGGTTCTGCTCTTCAGCTTCCTGGGGATGGAGGGCGCCGGGGTGGCGGCCGACCGCGTCAAGGACCCGGCACGCACAATCCCGCGCGCCACCGTGCTCGGCGTGGTGGCCTGTGCGGCGGTCTACGCGATCGGGCTGCTCGGCGTGCAGGGCGCCGTCCGGCAATCGGCGCTTATGGCGTCATCGGCTCCGTTCGCCGCCGCGGCCCGAGCGATCACCGGCGCGGGCTGGACCGCCAACGTGGTCGAAGTGATCGCGGTAATCTCGGCCCTCGGCGCGCTCAACGGATGGACGATGGTGAACGGAGAGATGGTCGAGGCCGCCGCCCGCGACGGCCTCTTCCCCGAAGCCGCCGCCAAGCGCGACGCCCGCGGCGCGCCCACCTTGGCCATCCTGCTGAACACGGTGCTTGCCACGCTCCTGCTCATCAGCTACTCCGCCGGAAATGTCGTAGGGCTGTTCACGACCCTGGCGCTGCTCAGCACGTTCGCCTACGTTTTCACGTACGTCCTGTCAGTGGCGGCGTACCTGTTCAGGCTCGTCCGCGCCGAGAGCACCTTCACCGGCCGGCCGTTGCTTGCTCAGTCCGTCGGCGCCGCGCTGGCCCTCGCCTTCAGCATCTGGATGATCGGCGAGACCGGGAAGGACACGGTCTTTGACGGCGTCATCCTGATCTTCATCGGCATCCCGGTCTACCTCGCCGACCAGTGGCGCCGCACCCGCAGGGCCACCGTCGGCGCCGCGACGCCTACGCCGAGCGACAGCGTTTAGCGCTCGGAGCGACCCAGGCGTCCGAGTTCGTCCACGTGTGGCAGAGGCGGGCGAGGCGGTCATCGATGGGCGTGTGCCGGCGTTCGACCAGCCCGTCGGTGAAAAAGCACAGCCGTCACCGGACAGTTTCCGGTGACTAGGTCACGCGAGCGGCATGGGGCGCTGCGGCCGGCTCGTCCGCCGCCGGTTGGCGGCGGCGAGTGACCACCATGGCACCCGCGGTAGCTGCGACAAGAATGAGCAGTACGACGACGTAGTAGTTTCCTGCTATCAGTTCCAGGCCGCGCCAGGTGTACTCGAGGTTGTGCCCGCGGTTCGGCGCGAACCGCAGCAGACCGCGGGGAAGCAGTCGCGCCCTGGGATCGTAGCCGCCCTGGGCGCCGATGGGCACGGGCCAGAAGCCGAACAGCCCCACGATGAACGCGACCCCGGCGATGCGGTAGCCGAGCCGCCGCGGGCCGTAGGCGGCGAGGGCAAATGCGGGGATGACGTAGACGTAGTGGTGCGACCACGAGACCGGGGACACCAGCAGGCTGGTGGCGGCGCAAGTGACCAGGCCGAGCAATTCGTGGCCGCGGCGGCTGGCCACCACCGACGTTCCGAGGCCCACGAGGGCGATAACGAGCGCCGCAGCCAGCCAGTACCTGTGCGCGTGGTGCCCGGCGTGGGTGAGCCGCAGGATAGCGCCGTAGAGGGACTGGTTGAGCAGATGGAACGGAGTGCTGCCCGGCTGCCCGAACTGCCCGCCCCAGTAGACCGCAGAGGCGTGTGGCAGCAGCGCGAAGCCAAGCCCGATTGTGGCGGCAAAGGTCAGCCCGCTGACCGCTGCGGCGCGCACTCTCCGCGTGAGCAGCAGGTACGCAATGAAGATCAACGGGGTCAGCTTGACCGCTGCCGCCAGGCCTATGCCGATGCCCTTGCCTCGGGTGCGGTCAGGCAGCGCCAGGTCGCCGACCACGAGGGCCAGCAGCACGACATTGATCTGCCCGAAGAATAGTGTCATCGCGACCGGTTCGAGCCAGAGGCTCACTGCCCCGATCGCGAACGCCGCCGCCGCCCTCGCCATGCCCGCCGGCCGCCCGGCGATCCCCAGTGCCTGGTACGCCACGACGGGCAGCAACACGATCGTCAAGACCGCCAGCACGACCTGCCAGCCGGCGAACGGTAGCAGGCTCGCCACCGCGAACAACAGCGCGGCGAACGGCGTGTAGGTGAACGGCTGCTTGGCTACCCCAAGCCGGAGCGTATACAGCCCGGCCGGCTGGTGCCGTACCGCGAGGCCGGCGGCCTGGTACACCGTCGCGTCGGTCTGCTTCCAGTAGTCCTGCGGGAGCGCGTGCACGAGCAGCGCATAACCAGCCACGGCCAGCAGGAACAATGCGGCCGCCCGCGCGAGCCAGCCAGCCGGTCGGATTCGAGTCACCGTTCTCGCCTCCTCAGCCCGCCGTCGCGCCGATGAGCGCGGGAAATGCCTTGGCCAAGGCCGACCGCCAAGGGCTCACTGGCACCGGGATCCGCCGACATTGATCACGCTTAGCCCGTCGTGGCCGACCGGCGTCGTCGTTAGCTTCTGCTGACGCAACGCAGTTGTCCACGCCTGCTGCTCGGCGGTTATCACGTGCGTGCGGACGAGCCAGATCTTGCCGCAGGCCCGGTTCCGGGACAGGGCCTGGGATAGGGCGGCATCGACCCCGGCCGAATCCCGGGTGCGCGCGACTACGATGTCCGGCTGGTCGGGGAAGTATGCCTCGTATCCCTGCAGAACAGCGGCGTCGGCCCGGCGGCCAGGAACGCCGGTCGGCCAGTAGTAGGCGAAGCCCCAGTTGCTGCTTAGGTTCACCAGGATCACGTCGCCGCGGGCAGCATGAGCGGCGACGTAGCGCGCCTGGTCGCGCACATCCTCGTTAGGGATGTTGTGGCTTCGCACGTACGGCTGGACGTGGATGACGAAGGCCGCCACGGCCAGGACCGCCAGCCCGGCCGCGAGCGTGCCTCTGAGCCGGGGCCGCAGCAGCGAGCACACCCCGGCCACCCCGATCGCGGCGACTGCGGTGGTGATCGCGAGCAGGAACGTCGAGGTCCGGAGGTCGAGGAACGGATACTTCTGCGCTGCGGAGACCACGAGCATCTCCGGCCACAGCACGACGGCCGTGACGGCTGTCGCGGGCCTGCCGAGCCGGAAGATGGTGACGAGCCCGGCGAGGACCAGCGGCAGCGCCAGCCAGGCTGGGCCGAGGCCGAGATAGGCGTCTACGCCGCTGAGATGCGAGGTTACGAACTTCATGTCGGCATGCAGGCCTTTGCCGACCGGAAGGTAGAAGTTACTCCAGTAAGCGGTGAGCCCTGGCACCGTCGCGCGGGCGTCGAATCCCTCGTACACGCCGAGCATGAGGACGGCCGTGCCCGCGCCGACGGCGGCCACCTCCGCTAGGCGGCGCCAGGCCCGCCGGGCGAGCTGGACCACGCACACCGCCCCGAACGCCGCCACACCGGCGAAGGCTGCGGCGTCGCTGAACAGCATGCCGCCCCAGACAGCCGCCGACAGGGCGATCAGGCCTGGCCGCGACCATTCGCGCTCGAGCCGCGAGGTCAGAGCCAGCACCAGCAATGCCATGCAGGCGTCGGCGGTGTACTGCTTCAAGTCGTCGCGCACGAGCATCGCGGGCACCAGGAGCACGGCGACTCCGGCCAGCAGCCCGGCGGCCACCGAAGCCTCCCGCCGTGGCCAGCCGAGCTCCCGGCCGAACCAGTAGGCGATCACGACAGCGGCACCGGCGAAGGCGAGGGGAAGGAGCCGGGATGTCTGCTCTCCCCGCACGGTGAGGAGGCGCATCAGCACGGACCAGCCGATCGGCGTGCTGGAGGTCGTGGCGGGCAGCTGCGAGAGCGGGAACCGGGTGGTGACAGCCACCCAGGCCTCGTCGTTCCAGAACGGCAGGTTGAGCAGGTATCCCACGTCGTGGACCACGAGGACGAGCAGGCCGAGCAGGAGCACGGCCAGATGCTCGGCGGTTCGTCGCCACCGGCCCGGCTGACGCACGCGGGCGCGCAGACCTGCGGCCGCGGCGCTGGACTGCGCCGGATTTGTGCCTGAGCTGGCTCGGTGAGCTTGCGGATGAGTCATGCGCCGGCGCCCCGCGGACCGCTAGGCGCGGCGGGCCGCGAACCGCTCCCGAAACAGGATCCACAACGCCTCGACCCCGTCGCGTGCGGTGAGCTTCTTCCCGGCCTCGCGGCTGCGCGCCCGGTAGCTGATCGGAACCTCGTAGGGCCGGATACCTCGCCGCAGCAGCTTCCCGGTGACCTCGGCCTCCATGCCGAAGCCGGTCTCGCGGATGCCCAGCTCACGGTACAGCGCGGTCGGGATCAGCTTGAAGCAGGTCTCCAGGTCGCTGATGTAGCAGTTGAACAGCACGTTGGCGAAGGTCGTCACCCCCTTGTTCCCCAGCACGTAGGCGTAGGAGTAGGCGTTGTGACTGCCGAACATCCTCGTGCCGTACACCACCTCAGCCTGACCGGCTATCACCGGCGCGAGCAGCGAGGGGATCTCGGCCGGCGTGTACTCCAGGTCCGCATCGCACATGATCACATAATCGCCGGTGGCGACCGTGGCGGCCGTCCGGATCGCCGCGCCCTTGCCCTGGTTGCGCTCGTGCATGCGGACCTTCACCCGCGGGTCGTCCGCGAGGGACTCGTACAGATCCCTGGTCCCGTCCGTGCTCCCGTCGTCGACCACGACGAGCTCGATCTCGCACGGAGAGTCAACGTTGAGAACCTCCTTCACCGCGGAGGCCAGAGTGGCACGTTCGTTGTATACGGGCATGAGAACCGACAATTTCACGCAGGGCAGCCTACGCGGGATTGCCGGGTTAAGAGGGTAGGAGCCGTACAAACCGGATAGATTGCGGCCAAGCCGATAGATTTCGGCCCACAGGTTCGTCGTGCCCGTGGTGGCGGGCCGTCGGAAGGAGGCTGGTGAGCCAGGACTCGGTGCGAGGTCGGGGCCGGGTCTCGGCCGACGGATCCCGGCGGGTCCTGGTGACGGGGGGCTCGGGTTTCATCGGGTCGCATCTGTGCCGGCGCCTGCTCGGCCAGGGTCACGACGTGCTCGTGGTGGACAACTTCTACTCGAGCACCCGGCACAACGTGGTCGACCTGCTCGGCGAGCCGCGGTTCGAGCTGATGCGCCACGATGTGACGTTCCCGCTCTATGTCGAGGTCGACCAGATCTATCACCTGGCCTGCCCGGCCTCGCCGGTGTTTTACCAGCGGGATCCGGTGCAGACCACGAAGACCTGCGTGCACGGCTCGATCAACATGCTCGGGCTGGCCAAGCGGCTGGGCGCGCCGATCCTGCTCGCCTCGACCTCGGAGGTGTACGGCGACCCGGCCGTGCACCCGCAGCCGGAGTCGTACTGGGGCAACGTGAACCCCGTCGGCGTCCGGTCCTGCTACGACGAGGGCAAGCGGTGCGCGGAGACCCTGTTCTTCGACTACTACCGCCAGCACCAGCTGCCGATCAAGGTCGCGCGGATCTTCAATACGTACGGCCCGAACATGCTGCCCAACGACGGCCGGGTGGTGTCGAGCTTCATCGTCCAGGCCCTGCGGAGCGACCCGCTCACGATCTTCGGGGACGGCTCGCAGACCAGGTCGTTCTGCTACATCGACGACATGGTCGACGGCCTGATCCGGCTGATGAACGCGCCGCCGGAGGTCACCGGCCCGGTCAACCTCGGCAATCCCAGTGAGTTCACGATGCTCGAGCTGGCCAAGAAGGTCCTGGCCCTGACCGACAGCGACGGTGCGATCGAGGAGCGCCCACTGCCTTCCGACGACCCGGTGCGCCGCAAGCCCGACATCGGCCGCGCCCGGGAACTACTGGGGTGGGAGCCGACCATCCCGCTGGAGGAGGGTCTCAAGCGGACGGTCGAATACTTCCGCCACGCGGGGGGTCCGGCCGCGTAGCGGGGCCAGGAGCAGGCCGCGAGAAAACTGATCGAGGTCGCGATGCGTGAGGCGAGCTTGCGCAGCGGGGGAGTGGGCGTCGCCATCTGTGCGCACACGCCGTCCTGTGCCACGGCAGCCGTCCAGCTCACCGAACGAGAAGATCATCCTGTTCGGCGGGCCTTTGGGCGGGCGCCCTGGGGGTGATCAGTAGGCTTCCCGGGCGGTTCGCGGCTAAGGGATGGGCCGGGCGCCGGGAAGCCTGCTGGCTATGGATTGTGTGGTGAGCGGACCCGGGCCTGCAGGAACTTCCCGATCTGCTCGGTGGCCTGGGCTGCCTCGGGGGTGCCGAGCAGGAGCTGGTAGACGTGGGGCAGGCCCTCGCCGATCTGCAGGGTGACGTCGGTCCCGGCTTCGGCGGCCGCGGTGGCCAGGCGCTCGGAATCGCTGAGCAGCAGGTCGGCCGTGCCTACCTGGATAAGCAGCGGCGGGAGCCCGGCCAGGGAGGCGAACAGCGGCGACGCCAGGGGCGTCTTCGGGTCAGCCCCGGCCAGGTAGTCGGCCGCAAACTGGCGGAGCATGGCAGGGGTGGAGACCGGATCCTGGCCGTCGCGCTCGGTCATCGAGGCCCCCGAGCTGGTCAGATCCACCGTCGGGGACATCAGGGCGGCGGCCGCCGGCAATGCTTCCCCGGCATCACGCGCGGCCACCAGCAAGGCCACCGCGAGCCCGCCGCCAGCCGAATCACCGGCCACCGCTATCGATGGTGCGCTCAGGCCCTGCCCGGTGCGCAGCCACCGCCACGCGGCCACGACGTCATCGATGGCGGCGGGGAAGGGATGCTCGGGGGCCAGCCGGTATTCAGGGAACAGCACCCGCATGCCGCTGGCCCGCCCCAGCCGGGCGGCCAGCTCACCGTCGCTGCGAACCGACCCGAGCTCATACCCCCCGCCGTGCAGGAACAGCAGCACCCGGCCGGTGTCGGTTCCCGGGGCGGCCAGCCAGTGCGCTGGCACCCCGCCAGCAGTCACCTCCGTAACCAGCACATCGTCCGGCACCGGATGAAGACGGTCCCCCGGGACGAAGGCAGCGCGGCGCTGTTCCAGCGCCGGCGGGGCCTGGCCGGCACTGGCCCGCTGCCGGTCCCTGAGGGAGGCGATCACGTCCTGCATGGCCCGGCTCGGCATGTCGGCATCTCCTTCAGCGTGGGCTGCGTGTCTGACTCGGCGTGCATAGCGCTTCTGCGGCCGGGCCAGGATCCCGGCGGGACGGCCGATCGCTCCTGGCCATCACCCTTGCGACCCCTAACGACCGCGTTGCTGCACCGCTGCCGCGGAGAGCTACGGGGCTAGACGACCCAGCCGCCGTACGCCCCGGTGTGGCCCGGCATTTCATCTCAACGTATCTTCGGCCAGGCTGTTGGCGCCGGGGCGGCGGCGCCCTTACTGGCCAGTGACGGTCTCCCCGTCCGGGAACACTTCGCTGAGCCGCCCGGTGCTGACGTCAAAAACGAACCCCCTGACCGGAACGTCCGGCGAGATCCATGGATGTGACCTGGCCTTCTGAATCTGCTCCTTGGTGTTCGCCTCGGCGTCGGTGAAGCTGTAGAACCTGGCCGGCGCAATCGGCGCCCGCCCCGTCTCCTTGCGGAGCCGGTCCTCAAACTCGCTGTCGGTGAACCTGAGCATCCCGCAGTCGGTGTGATTGATGATCATTATCTCCCGGCTGCCCAGCAGCCTGGTCGAGAGAACAAGCGACCGGACCGCGTCGTCATCGATCACGGTGCCGAAGTTCCTGATCATGTCGACATCGCCAGCGGCGAGACCCAGCATCTTCTCGATGATGGTTAGCCGGGGATCCGCACAGGTGACGATCGCGATCTTGGGCGCCGGCGGCTTCACGCGGCTGGGATCGTAGTCGTTGGCGATGGTCGCATTGGCGCTCAGCGCCTCATCGATGACACTCATGACCTTTCTCCTTCTCCTTGGGCGTGCCGGTTCTCCCGGTCGCGTTACGACCAAGCTCGGTGAGCGTCCCGTCGGGCACGTTCAGGTTGAGCCCGCCAACGGCCACGGTGCGGTCCGGGTTCTGTTTCGTTACCTGCTCGAAAGTGATCACGGCTGGGCCCCTGCCGCCATCGGCGGGCTGGCACTGGCCTCAGGGTCACGCTCGGGGCCGGGCCGTCGCGCCCGTGTAAGTCCCTGGCCCCTACCCTGGCCTGCCGGCCAGCAGGGGTTCGGCGCGCCTGCGTGAAGTCCATCTCGGCCACGGAGGCGTAGATGACCGTGCTGCTGAGCAGCGGCAGCGCGGACGCGAGCGGCGGGATGTGGCTGTGCTCCCAGCAGATCAGCACCGCGCTGATGCCGCTGTTCAGCACGGCGGTGGCGAGCTGGTCCTCCGCTGACCTGTGACGCACGAGTCCGGGAGGGCCTCGAAGGAGGAGGCGTGCCGAGAATCTCGTCCACAGATCTGAATGGCTGATCGGATGCGCCGCGGCGGCGGTCGCGAACAGTAATCCCGGCTTGGGCGTGCAGGCCGCTGGCGGGCGGTTTCAGCCGCGGGGAGCCCGTAGGGTGTGACCGTGCCGGACATTGGATCAAGGATTGCCACGGGTATTTCCTGGGCCGTGGCGGGCGGGCTCGCCGCATGGGCGGCGGCCAGGGTCACCGCGGCCGATCGCGTGCGCCGCATCGAGGGTCCGGTGGCGCCGTTGCTGTCGTTCACCCCGCTGGCGGCCGCGGCCGCGCCGGCGGCCACGCTGACGCTGGGCCTGGCCAGGCGGAGGGGACCGGCCGCGACAGCCGCACTCGCTACGGCGGCGCTGGCCGTGGTAATGCGACCGCGTGCGGCCCGGCGGACGCAGCCTGCTGCCAGCGGGCCGGTACTGCGCGTGCTCACGGTTAACCTGCTGTGCGGCCGAGCCGACGTGGAGGCGGTCGTCGCCCTGGTCCGCCAGACCGGCGCAGATGTGCTTTTCTTGCAGGAGCTCACCGGCGATACGGTGACCCGCCTGAAGCAGGCTGGGCTGGGTGACCTGATGCCGCAGAAGGCACCCGAGCCCAGGGGCGGACCGCGAGGCTCGGGCATCTACTCCCGGTTCCCGCTGAGCGATGGGCCGCCCCTGGTGCCCGTGCACGCGGCGCAACCCACCGCGGTGCTGAAGTTGCCCGGCGGGGAAATGGTGGAGCTGGCCTGCGTGCACCCGCACCCGCCAAGGCCGCCATGGTCGCGAGGGGTCGCCCGGTGGCGTCGGGAGCTCGCGGTGCTGCCCCCGCCTGGGGAACTCCCGCGGGTGCTGGCGGGGGACTTCAACGCCACCCTCGACCATGCCGTGTTCCGCAGCGTGCTGCGCCTCGGCTACGCCGACGCCGCGCTACAAGCCGGGAAGGCGCTGACACCCACCTGGGGACCGGCCGGGAGGCCGGCGCTGATCACCATCGACCATGTGCTGGTGGACCGGCGTTGCGCGGTGCTGGCCAGCGCGGTGCACGCCGTACCGGGCAGCGATCACCGGGCCGTCTACGCGGAGGTCCGGCTCCCCGGACAGTAGCCGACTCGTCAACTTCGCGAACGGTCGTGCTCGATTTGCTCGACGAGCACGAGCCGGGCGGCAGGTCCGTCGGCCATGGATACCGCGACGGCTTTGGTGAGCGCGATGACCGGGGAGGCGTGGGTTCTCCTTCGCCAGCATGCGACACTGCCTCCCACAGGTCCTTCGGCCGTCAGCGGGCTATGCTGAGCTGCATGACCGCGCAGCACCATCGACCTCCGGTAACGAACCGCCCGGCGGAGACGCCCGCGGCGATCCGGGCCACGCTGGCCGCGGGTGCCGTTCCCGAGGTGCTGGCGCAGTATGAGTCCGAGCTGGATGCCGCGTTCGCGCAGGCTCGTGAGACCGGCGACCTGACGGTGCTGACCACCGCGGTGCGGCGGTGGTGGATTGAGGCGCTCGAGTGGCAGCGCGACCCCGCCGGACAGCGGGACTTCCTGGCGCGGATGGAGCGGTATCTCGCTGAAGGGCCGCCCGGGCCTGAGCATCGGATCACCCGCGAGGAGTTCCGCGCGCAGCTCGGCGTCTGAGCTTGTTCAGATGAGAGCTGGAGGACTTGGCCCGCGAGCAGCTCGCCGGCATGCGACCCCTGGTGCAACTCGCGCTGTCCGACTTCATGGACGCCGTAGTGATTGTCGACCCGGCGGAGTACCACCGGCGGCCTGATGAGCCGGAGCGGCCGCTGCGGACCCTGCCATTCGGGGAGGTCGGCCTGGTGACTTTTTTGGTGTACGAGCCCGACGATCTCGTGCCGGTCACGCGGGTCATCTGGACCGGCTGACCTGGCGTCAACCAGTCCCTGGATCGGGGCAGCGGACGCCGTCCGTGGTCGCGGGCAATTTCATCGGGCCGTAATCGTCGGCGCGTACAGACAGATAGCGGACAGGCAAGATCACTGAGCGGGCAGCTGGCCGGATAAATGCAGGTCAGCTACCTTGCCGCCGTTCGCGGGCGCCCGCCTGCGGCGCCCGCGAACGGTGCAGGTCAGTCAGGTGCATCGTCGTCACCTCGCTCGCTCCGGCCGGGCGGTGGCCCCGAGCTCTCCCGCACGATCAGCTCCGGCTCCGGTCTCGGCCAGGGCGCCGTGCCGCGCCCCATCTGCTCCTGAAGCAGGGCGAACGCGGCCCGGCCCAGCTCGGTGAAATCGAGCCGCACGGTGGTGAGGGCCGGGGTGAAGAAGGCCGACTGGGGCGTGTCGTCGAAGCCGACCACGCTGAGCTGGCCGGGTATCGTGCGCCCGGCTTCAAGCATGGCCCGGGTCACCCCGAGGGCGAGGTCATCGTTGCCGCACAGGACGGCGGTGACCGATGGGTCGAGCGCGAGCACCCGGCCCGCCTCGTATCCCGATCGCGGATTCCAGTCCGCCTGCATCGGCTCGGGCACCTCCACCCCGGCCGCGGTCAGCGCTCCGGTCCAGCCCGTGAGCCGGGGGCTGATCCCGGTTGAGGAGGGGATGGAGATATGGTGGACCGTCCGGTGCCCCAGGCTGAGCAGGTACTCCGTCGCCAGGGCGGCCGCCTCCCGATCGTTGATCCACACCCAGGGCTTTCCGTCGCCTTGGTCGCCGGCCGGGGTCTCGACGGCCGCCACCATCGGCACCCCCGGCGGGACGACGGCCAGTGCGACCGTACCAACCGGGTCGAACGCCACGACGATCAGCGCCCCGCCAGGCTCGAGGGCGCGGCTCACCGCGTCCTGGACGACCTCTCGCTGCCCGGACTCCACGACCCGGACACCCACCGCGAAATCCGCCGCCCGCGCGGCCTCCTCGATGCCCTGCAGGATCGCCGCGTAGCCGTAGAGAGTGGTGTTGGACGTGAGTACGGTCACGGACTGGACCGGGCCGCCGGCCAGCGTCCGGGCGGCACGGTTCGGGCGGAAGCCGAGCCGCTCGATCGTGGCCTCCACGAGCTCGCGGGTGGATCCCTTGACGCTCGGATGCCCGTTGATCACCCGTGAGACCGTCTGGTACGAGACCCCGGCGGCGGCGGCGACATCCCGGATGCTCACCGAACGGGAACCCCCGGCTGCGGCCGCCTCGGTGCCCTCCTCGCCGGCACCCCCACCTGCCCCGCCGGCTTGCGCGAGGCCGCCGGCTAGGGCATGGTCAGTTGTGTGACCGGTCACAATCATAGGGGAAGTGTGACCGGTCACACAGGTAGTGTCAAGGGACCGGAGCCCTCTCCTCGCCACGTCGAAAGGGCGGCATCTGCCCGGGAAGGACTCCGGGTTGCTCATCCGCGAGGAGGACTACGTGATCGCCGGGACAACGTCAGGGGCAACCGTCGGCTGGTCGGACGATGCGATCGAGTTCTCGGTCGGCGTGGACCCCGCCGGTATCGCGCGCATCACGCGCTTCCGTGCGCCGGCCATCCGCGGCGGGCCAGCCGGGGGCAGCGCGCCGGCCCGGGGGAGCGGGCCAGCCAGGCCCGCCGCCGGGACGGCCGGCCCGCACGAGATGGGGCTGCCCCTGGTCGACGTGGTGCTGGCCGGCGAGGGCAAAACCTGGTCCGGGCGGCGTTACTGCGAGTCTGCGGCCGGGGCCCGGCTCCGCTACGCCGGCCATCAGGACAGCGGCGAGCCAGCCACGGCGGGGGCCTGGTGCCAGCTGCGCGTCGATCTCGATGACCCGGTGACGGGCCTGCGCGCCGAGGTATTCTACCGGCTGCTGACCGGACACGGCGCCCTGCGTTCCTGGGTTCGTCTCGTCAACCGGGGCTCGCAGCCCGTGATCATGGAATCGGTCACCTCGTTCCTGTGCGGTAGCTTGTCTGGCGGCGGTGCCGCCCCGGGGGTGCCCGACGATCTCGGCGCCCTCGACCTGCGGTGGGCGGAGAACGACTGGCTCGCCGAGGGCCGCTGGCAGCGCCGATCCCTGCGCGATGCCCTGCCGGACCTGCATCGGGGCGCGCAGAGCGCCGACCCGCGTGGCTCGTTCGGCCTGACGAGCACGGGCACGTGGTCATCTGGCACGTTCCTGCCGATGGGCGCGGTGGTTAACCGCGGCACCAGGCACACCTGGATCTGGCAGATCGAGCACCAGGGAGCCTGGCACTGGCAGGTCGGCGAAGGTACCCGCCGGGCCGCCCCAGACGTGGCCGCCGGTACGGCCGACCCGGGCACCGGCGTGCCCACTGCCGGCGGCGCGTACCTGGCCCTGCTCGGGCCGGCCGATACCGAGCATCAGTGGCGCATCCGGCTGGCACCGGGCGAGTCGTTCACGACCGTAGCGGTCGGCCTCGCGGTCAGCGCGGACGGGTTCGACGGCGCGCTCGGCTGCCTGACCGCCTACCGGAGGGCGATCCGCCGCCCGCATGAAGACCACCGCCGCCTGCCCGTGATCTTCAACGACTACATGAACACCCTGATGGGCGACCCGACCACGCAGCGGCTGCGGCCGCTCATCAGCGCGGCCGCTGCCGCCGGAGCCGAATATTTCTGCATTGACGCCGGATGGTACGCCGACCTGGACGAAGGCTGGTGGGACACGGTGGGCGCGTGGCGGCCGTCCGCCAGCCGCTTCCCGGATGGCCTCAGCGAGGTCCTCGACCATATCCGGGCGGCCGGCCTGGTACCCGGGCTGTGGCTGGAACCCGAGGTTGTCGGCGTGCGCAGCCCGGTCGCGGCCCAGCTCCCGGACGGCGCGTTCTTTTCCCGCGGCGGCCAGCGGGTGGTGGAGCACGGCCGCTACCACCTGGACCTGCGCCATCCCGCGGCGGTCAAGCACCTGGACGAGACCATCGACTACCTGGCCGGCGATCTGGGCGTCGGCTATTTCAAGCTCGACTACAACATCAACGGCGGCCCCGGCACCGACGTCAGCGCCCCCAGCGCCGGAGCCGGGCTGCTCGGGCACAACCGCGCTCACCTGGACTGGCTGGACGCGGTGCTGGACCGCCATCCCGGCCTGGTCATCGAAAATTGCTCCTCCGGCGGCATGCGGACCGATTACGCGCTGCTGTCCCGGCTGCAGCTGCAGTCCACCAGCGACCAGCAGGACTTCCTGCGCTACGCGGCCATCGCCGCCGCCGCGCCGGCCGCGATCGCGCCGGAGCAGGCCGCGGTCTGGGCGTATCCGCAGCCGGGCTTCACCGAGCACGAAATTGTCTTCACCCTGTGCAACGCCCTGCTCGGCCGGGTGCACCTGTCGGGCCACCTCAACCGGATGGACGAGGCGCAGCAGCGGCTGGTGGCTGAGGCCGTGCGCGTCTACAAGCGGATCCGGCTGGACCTGGCGCAGGCGTTCCCGTTCTGGCCCCTTGGCCTGCCGCGGTGGCCGGATTCCTGGCTGGCGGCCGGAATGCGGGCGCCCTCGGCCACCTACCTGGTGGCCTGGCACCGGGGTGGTCCGGCCAATGGCGGTCCGGCGCCGGATTCCGGGCCGTCCCGGGCCATCCTCGATCCCGCCCATGCCAGGCTGCCCGTCCCGCACCTGCGCGGCCGGGCCGTCACGGCCTGCGTCCTCTATCCGGAGGACGGTCCCGCCGCGGTGAGCTGGGACGCCGGCCGCGGCGAGGTGACCGTCGCGCTACCGGCGCCACCATCCGCCTGCCTCATCCAGCTCTGGTAGCAGCCAGACTTAGCCGATCAGGGATCTGGCTGGTCCTGGCGTCCGGCAGCGTGACGGAAGGTCCTGAAACGGCTGCCGTTAATGCTGCGGCAAAAGCGGGAGGGGAAGAGGAATGCAGCGTGGGCCCTACTGGCTCGGTACATGCGCAGGATCAAGGATCTGCGGCGTCACGCGCCGGATCGTAGCCTATTGGCCATTTACCGGGATGCTATAAAGCCGTGTGCCTCTAGCAGCACCGAAGCCGTGTGCCAAAAATTACCTTTCCGCGCTTCTCAGTAATGGCATTATGCAAATTTTGCCTTCCACAGGCTCGCTCAGGGCAGACCCCCAGCCGGCGCCGGAATCGGCGCGGCCACGAACGGGATCGTCTGCGGGCCTTCCGGCAGCACGCACACCCGGGCCCGCGGGCCCGCCGCGGCTAGCTCGGCCGTGACCGCGGCGGCGATGTCCGGCACCGCGAACAGGTGCGCGCTGCGCAGGTCGGCGTCGGCCACGCCTGAGGTGTGCATGCCCACCCGGGCCTGCCGCAGTACCCGGGCCAGTACTTGTACCTGCCACTGGTCCGGTACGGTCCGCGGCCGGGCCGCGATCGCGGCCAGCAGCTGTTCCGGCGACGGCTGCGCGGCCAGCTCCTCCCGGAACGAGCCGTAATCAGGCCACCCGTCCGCGCACTCCGCCGCGCAGATGATCAGCCCGCCCGGCACGGCCACGGTGGCCGCCGCGGACATGCCCTTGACCGCCTGGTACAGGTTCTGGTCCAGCGGGAACCCTGAGTTGGTCGTCACCACCACCTCGAACCGCCCGTCCACCGGGCGCATGGCGACCTCGCGGACGAACGCCCGGGCCGCGGCGTGCATGGCCAGCACCTCGCCGCCGAACGCCGCCACCACCTCCTGCTCGCGGTTGAGGACCACGTCGAAGGCGAAGTCCACCCTGGTCGCGGCGGCGATTGCGCGAACGTCGTCGTGGACCGGGTTCCCTTCGCACACCGCCCACGTGGCCTGGTCGCTGCCGATCCGCCGGGCGTCGTGCAGGGTCAGCGTGGTCTCCAGGCCGGCCAGGCCCGGCGCGACCAGTTTGGGGCCGCCGCTGAAGCCCGCGAAGAAGTGCGGTTCCACGAACCCGGTGGTGATCTTGACGTCGGCGTCCGCCCAGTGCCGGTTCAGCCAGACCGGCACCCCGTCGCCGTGCACGCCACACCAGGTCAGCATGCTTTCGTCGCGCGCGTCGTGATTGATCACCCGCAGCCGGGCGGCCAGCTCGGCGCCGAGCATCTCGCCCAGCTCGGCCGGGGTGTTGCCGCGATGAGTGCCGGTGGCGATGAGCACGGTCAGGTCACCGGGGGTCACGATCGCGTCCAGCTCGTCCAGCAGCGCGCGGAGCATGGCCTCCCGGGGCTGCGGCCGGGTCACGTCACAGACCGACACGGCCACTCGCTGCCCCGGCCGTACCACCGCGCGCAGCGGCGGCCCGGCCACCGGGTGGCGCAGCGCCTCCCGCAACGCGGCTGGCACATCCCGGGCGGCGGGCTGGTGAGCCGGAGTGACCACCGTGGTCCGGTCCGCGGGCAGCGAGACGCGCAGCCCCTGGCGCCCATAGGCCAGGTCGATGTCCAGCAGGCCGCTATCAGGCATACCGCTCCGTCACGTTTCGTCCGGTACCACGATAGCGAAGCGGTCCAGCGTGGCGGCCACCTGCTCGCCGCTGCGCGCACCGCTGACCACCCGCAGTTCGCGGTAGCCGCGCTGCCGGATCTCACCGCACCCGATGGTGAACCGTCCGGATTCCTGGTAGTAGACGGCCTTCACGACGGGCTCCGGCCGGGACGGTCACTGTGCGGGGCGAATCTCGCGGGCGGCATGCGGCGTCAGCCTGCCGGGTCACCGCCGTGCCGTCAGCGGTGGTGGCCTCCACCTGGAGCGTCACGGTATGCGACCGGGCCCGCGAGGAACTCGGCCCGCTGGCGGCGGTGCACTGGTCAGTCCCCGACCCGGTACCAGCCGGAGACCCTGATAGCTTCGACGCGGCCCTGGCTGAGCTGGGTCATCGCATCGAGCGGTTCGCGCCGAGCCTTACCGCTGCTCCCTGACCCTGGCATGCCTGCCGGTGCGCGCTGTCCCCAGCGGGCCAGGTGGCTTTGCCAGGCCGTCATGAGGACAGCGCCCTCATAACCAGCATTCCCTGACCAGGCCAGGCAATGGGATCCATCACTTACTTAGGCGGGCTGGTGGCCGGGAGCGGCCAGTGCGGCCAGGTGTTCCTCCCCGGTGGGTTCGGTGGCGCGGAGGGGCACGAGGGCGATCCTGCCGGCCAGGGCGCTCACCCGCTCGATCTGCCCGGCCTCGCTGGCGGCGCGTAGCCGCAGGAACGGTGCCTGGGGGCGGGCGGCGGCGATGGAGTTGTTGATGACCCACGCCCAGGGGCGGATACCCGCGCGCTCCAGGTCCTCCTGCAGGTCCTGGGCTTCCAGGACCGGTGTGGTCTCGGCGAGGGTCACCAGGATGACCTTCGTCTGGGCGGGGTCCTGCAGGCGCATGAGGGGGGTGGTGAAGTTCCTCGAGTCCCCCATGTGGCGGGCGACCTCGCGGTGGTAGGAGCCGGTGGCATCCAGCAGCAGCAGCGTGTGCCCGGTGGGTGCGGTGTCGACGACGACGAAGCGGCGCCTGGATTCGCTGAGCACCCTGGAGAACTGCTGGAAGACCGCGATCTCCTCGGTGCAGGGGGACAGCAGGTCCTCGGCCAGTACCGCCCGCCCGGCTTCGTCCAGGTCTTTGCCCTTCGTGGCCATCACATGGTCGCGGTAGGCCTGGACCGCCGCAGCGGGATCGATGCGGGAGACCTGCAGGCCGTCGACGGTGCCGTGCAGTGTCTCGGTAAGGTGCGCCGCCGGGTCGGTGGTGGTCAGGTGCACCTCGCGGCCGGCCTGGGCTAGCGCGACGGCGATGGCCGCGGCGATGGTGGTCTTGCCGACCCCGCCCTTGCCCATGCACATGACCAGTCCGTGATCGGCCCGCAGGATCTCGCCGACCAGCCTGGCCAGGGGCGCATCGGGGAGATCCGGCAGTGGGGGCGCGCAGGTTCCGGCGGTCGTGCTTGCCGCGCTGAAAAGCGTGCTCAGGGTCTCCACGCCGATCATGTTCGCCGCCTTGAGGGAGAGCATGTCGCGCGGCAGGCCAGCGATCGCGGGCGGCATGGCAGCGAGGGCGGTGGCCTCCCTGGCCCGCACGGCCCGGGTAAGGTCGTCCTCACCGGCCGTCTGGGGCAGGACAGCGTTGATGACGACGTACTGGCCGGTGATGCCGATCCGCCCGAGTTCACCGCTGGTGCGCTCGATCTCGGCCAGCGCCGAGGCCTGCGGGCGGCCGACCAGGACCATCCTCGTCTGGCCCGGGTCCCGCAGCGCGCCGACGGCCCGCGCGTACACGGCTTTCTGCTTCTCCAGGCCAGACAGCGGGCCCAGGCAGGACGCGTCGCCCTTGCCCGCCGCCAGGAAGTCAGTCCACGACCCGGGAAGCTGCAGCAGGCGGATGGTATGACCCGTCGGCGCGGTGTCGAACACGACATGGTCATACCGGCCGGTCAGGCTCTCGTCGGCCAGCAGGGCGGTGAACTCATTGAACGAGGCGATCTCGGTGGTGCACGAACCGGACAGCTGCTCGGTGATCATGGCCAGCTCTTTGTCCGGGAGCAGCCCGCGCACCGGGGCGATGATCCGCTCGCGGTAGGCCTCCGCTGCCTGCCCGGGGTTGATCTCCAAGGCCGACAAGCCAGGCACCTGGTCTACCGGGGTGATGGTGTTGCCGATCGTGATGCCGAGGACCTGCCCGACGTTGGACGCCGGGTCAGTGCTGACCAGCAGCGCCCGTTTGGCGCGGCCAGCCAGGTGCAAGGCTGCGGCGCAGGCGACGGACGTCTTGCCGACCCCTCCCTTGCCCGTGAAGAACAGGAACCGCGGCGGGGTTTCCAGGAACCTCATCTCGCTGGCTAGCAGCATCCGGCCGGCCCGCAGCTGTCGCCGGTGACGGCGGTCAGCCCCAGCTCGGTCACGCCCGCCGGGGCGGCCACGCTGGCCAGGCCCGCGTAACGGAGCAGCCGATCCCGGGCCGGGTACCTGCCGATGGCGACGGTTACGCCGTCGACCATGGTCAGCGGCAGCCCCTCAGATCCGGCCACCTCCAGGAAGGAGCGCACGCTGTCGTTTCTGGCAAAGGCGGCCGGGTCGCTGGCCAGGTTGTGCCGGGAGATGTCGGCGCCCAGGCTCTTGAGGTGATCGACGTCGGCGGTGAATGTCACCAGGGCCTGGTCGAGGTCGGGGCCGCACACCCCGGTGCTGCAGCACAGGGCTGGCTCGTAGACGTTGATCGCGGGCATGGGATTTCTCCTCTTAGCAGGCCGGGTTAGCGGCCCTCGTCCTGGCCACTGACTTCAAGAGCCAGGTGGGCATGCGGCGCCGGCAGCTCCAGTCACCACGCCCGCCCCTCCGGCTTTCCTTATCGATAAACATCGATGCAGGCCCCAGCTTGCCAGCCTGGATAGATAACCGTCAAGATAGAGGAATGTCGATACAGGCGGAGCGCTCCCCGGCAGCCTTCATCCCGGCCGCCGAGTTGCGGGTCGTGGTCGACGCGTGCTCTGCGCCGCTGATCGGCGAGCCGCTCAGCGAGAGCGCGGCGGCCGGGCTGGCCCAGGTGTTCAAGGCCCTGGGCGACCCGGTCCGGCTGAGGCTGGTGTCGCTGATCGGCGCGCATCAGGGCGGCGAGGTATGCGTCTGCGACCTGACCGCCGCGTTCGACCTGACCCAGCCCACCATCAGCCACCACCTGAAGGTGCTGCGCGAGGCCGGGATCATCGACTCTGAGCGGCGCGGCACCTGGGTCCACTACTGGCTGGTGCCCACGGCACTGGAACGCATGTCCGCCCTACTCTCGCCACCCGCCCGCTAATTGCCCGCGGCCTGGCGGAGGGCGCGGCCGGTCGCCAGGAGCAGCAGCGCGGCGGTGAGCGGGCACACGGCGACGGCGGCCAGGAACACGGGCGTGTAACTGCCGGTGGCCGCGTCAAGGCCGCGGCGGCGATCGTGGCACTGCCCAGCACGGCACTGGCGGTGAGGAGCATGACCGGCCGCGACCGGAGGGCAGCCGCGAGCTGTGCCCTCTCCTCGCGGCCGGGCAACATCACGGGCGGAGCAGCGCATGAGACGGTCGGCGGCCCGGGACGCAGGGAACACTGTCACGCCGCCATCCAGGACGTTCGCCAGCCTGGACAATCACCTGTGGGCGCTCTCCTGCAAGTGGGCGACCTTCAGGCACGCCAGCAAGCCGAAGAAATGGATCGTGGCCCGCTCGTCACAGCTCATCACGAAGCCTCTGGGCACTCATACTGCTCTGGGCGGCGGGCTTCCTGCTCCCTGCTCTGGGCGGCGGGCTTCCTGCTCCGCTCTGTTCAGGCATTCGCTCAGGATCTCGGCAATCCCCTGGATGTGATCGGTGACGCTGGACATGAGCCCCCCTGCCACCTCGTGCTCCTCGCTGTGCGCCGCCTCCTTGCACCTGATAACCGGCTGCCACGACTGGGCGATCGCCGGCTCTTCCCGCGCCCAGTAGAAGGTGATCTTGCCGCTGAAGATCCCTGTCCGATAGCCCGCCGCCACCCAGTTAAAGACCCCCACATAGTCTTTGTACAGCGCCTCCCGCGGCGGGAACATCGCTGCCAGCCGCGGCTCGATCGCCAGCAGCTTCCCGAAGTCCTGCACCCGGCTTCCTCCCGGCCGCAGGCGCCGGTAAACGTGCCGCTGCGCGTGCCGGGCCCGCAGGTACAAGTCCGCCTGCCGCCTGCTCCCCGGCCGTATGACTCTATGCACCCGCTCGAATGCCGCCCACAGCGCGCTGGTCTGGATCGGCTCCGACGGGTTGATCAGGCCCAGGAACTCGACCTGCTCGCCGTCCCGCTCCAGCTGCCGCGCCATCTCATAGGCGAGCAGGCCGCCGTTGCAGAACCCTCCCAGCCGGTACGGCCCGCGCGCCTGCACCCCTCGCATCGCCTCGATATGCGCGCTCGCTATCGCCTCCAGCGTCGGCGCCCCGTCGCGGTCGCTGAACGCATACGGCTCCAGGACGTAGAAGGGCTGCTCCGCTTCGCTGGCCCGCGCCAGCGCGAAACAGTAGAACGCCCCTCCCGTCCAGTCCCCATGCAGGAAGAAGAAGGGCCGCCTGCTCCCGCCCGCCTGCAGCGGCAGAATCCGGGCCTTTCCTTCCCCTTCTTTCCCACTCTCCTGCAGTGCCACAGCGAGCTGCTCGATCGTCGGATTCGCGAACAGCGTCGACAGGGCTAGCCTCTTCCCGTACACCCGCTCGATTCGGCCCACGAGCTGCGCCGCCAGCAGCGAGTGCCCCCCGAGGTCGAAGAAATTGTCCCTGATCCCGATCGGCCTGGCCTCGAGCAGCTCCGTCCAGATCTGCACCAGCTGCTGGTGCAGCAGCAGCTGCGGCGCCAGATATCCTTCCTTCCCTCTTCTCTTCCCTCGCTCTACCGCCGGTAGCCTCCGCCGGTCTGGCTTGCCCGTCGCCAGCCGTGGCAGCCTCTCCAGCTGCTCGATCACCGCCGGCTGCATGTACCCAGGCAACTTCTGGAGCAGATACCTCTGCAGCTCCTCCTTCAGCGGCTCGGCAGTCCGCCCTGCCACGTAGGCCACCAGCTCCTTGTCGGCGCCAGTGCCCGCCGCCAGCACCACCGCCTCCTCGACGGCCGGGTGCTGGGCCAGCGCCGCCTCCACCTCTCCCAGCTCGATGCGATAGCCGCGGATCTTGACCTGCTGGTCCTCTCGTCCCACGTACTCGATGCGCCCGTCGGACAGATAGCGCGTCAGGTCACCGGTCCGGTACAGCCGGCCTCCCGGCTGTGCTCCGAAGGGGTCCCGCACAAAGCGCTGCCTCGTCAGCTCCGGCTGATTAAGGTACCCCCGCGCCAGCAGCTCTCCCCCGATATGCAACTCTCCGACCACTCCCGCCGGCGCCGGCCGGCCGCGGCGATCCAGGATGTACACGCTGCGCCCCGGCAGCGGCCGTCCGATCGTGATCCGCTCCTGCTCCTGCCCGACCTCGCCCAGCGTCGCCGTGATAGTGGTCTCCGTCGGCCCGTAGGCGTTCAGCAGCCGCACTCCGCGCAGCCCGAGGTCGCGCCACTGCCGCACCCCCTGCGCTTCCAGCCGGTCGCCTCCCACGATCACCAGCCGCAGCTGCGTCCTCGCCAGCTCCTGCCGTTCCTTGGCCCACTCCCGCAGCGCCTGCTGCCAGTACGTCGGCGGCAGGTTCATGACCGTTACCTGCTGCCTCTCCACCTCTTCCAGCAGCTGCCGCGGCGACCAGATCTCCCTCCCGCGCATGATCAGCCGACTGCCCGCCGCCAGCGTGGGCAGGATCTGCTCCAGCGACGCGTCGAAGCTGTACTGGCTGAACTGCAGTACCCGGTCCTGCGTCCCCAGCCCGTACTCCTCGATCATCACCCGGCTATGCGCCGCCAGCACGGCCCGCTCTACCATTACGCCCTTGGGCTGCCCCGTCGAGCCCGAGGTGTAGATCACGTACGCGAGCTGGTCTTCCTTCGGCTGATCGGCGAGCTCCTCGTCGCCTTGCTGGCAGATCAGCTCCCTGTCACGGTCCAGGCTCACTACCTCTGCCCTGGTCCCGCTCACCTTTCCCTGCAGCCGGTGATGCGTCAGCAGCAGCGGCATCTGGGTATCTTCCATCACATACCGGATCCGCTCCTCCGGCGCCTCCGGGTCCAGCGGCACATACACCCCGCCTGCCTTGAGGATGCCCACGAGCGCGATCACCTGGTCCAGCGACCGCTCCAGGCACACTCCGACAGCCGTCTCCGCTCCCGCTCCCCGCGCCCGCAGGTACCGCGCCAGCTGGTTGGCCCGCCCGTTCAGCTGCCGGTAGCTCAGCTGCTCTCCCTCGCAGACCACCGCGACCGACTCAGGCATCGCCGTCGCCTGTCCGGCAATCAGCTCCGAGATGCTCACGTCAGCCCGCGCCTCTGCCGCTGCGCTCCAGTCCCCCAGCAGCTGCTGAGTCTCCTGCTCTCCCAGCAGCTCCAGTTCCCCGACCGGCTGGCCTGGCTGCGCGACCATCCCCTCCAGCGCCATCCGCAAGTGCCCGATCATCCGCCTGATTGTCTGCCGCTCGAACAGATCGCTGTTGTAGAACAGCCGTCCTCTCAGCCGCTCCGCTCGCTCATCCACCTCCAGGCACAGGTCGAACTTCGACGTCTGGGTGTGCACATCCGGATGCATGATCTCCCACCCCGCCGGCTGCGTCGGCGGCTGCGGCTCGAAGCTGAGCAGCACTTGCACCAGCGGCTGGTGGCTCATGCTCCGCTCCGGCTGAACCGCCTTCACGATCATGCCAAAGGGAGCGTCCTCGTGGCTGGCCGTCGCCCGGCTCGCCGCCCGCGTTCTTCTCAGCAGCTCCCGCACGCTCGGCTCGCCCGTCAGATCCGCGCGCAGCACCACCGTGTTGAGAAAACAGCCCATCGTCCGCTGCACCTCAGCCCGGTTGCGCTGCGACACCGACAATCCGAGCAGCAGGTCTTCCTGCCCCGTGTAGCGATGCAGCAGCGTCGCGAAGGCCGCCGTCAGCGTCACCGGCAGCTTCACCTGCTCCTGCCTGCTCAACTCCCGGAGCCCTGCGCTCAGCTCACCGCTCAGCGCAAATGCCTGCATCCCGCCCCGGTAACTCGGCTGTCCCGGACGCCGGTGGTCCCCCGGCAGCTCCAGGACGGTCGGCGCGCCCGCCAGGTACTCCTTCCAGAAACTCAGGTGTGCAAGCAGCTCCTCTTCCTGCTGCCTCTCCCGCTGCCAGCTCGCATATCCGCCGTACTGCAGCTCCACCTCATCCAGCTTCGCCGCCCGTCCCTCGACCCTCGCCTCATAGAGCTCCCGCAGTTCCGGCACGAAGACCTGCGCCAGCGACTTCTGGTCGCAGATGATCTGGTGCAGCGTCATGAACAGCCGGTGCTCCTGCTCCCCGAGCCGCACCAGCAGAGCCCGCACCAGCGGCCCCTGCGCCAGGTCGAAGGGCTGCCTCGCGTCCTCCTCCGCCAGCCGCTGCGCCTCCTGGTCTCGCTCCGGCTCCGCCAGCCCTGACAGGTCTGCCGCCGACCAAGTCCACCGCCCCTGCTCATGCACCGCCTGCACCGGCTGCCCGTCCCGGCAGGGAAAGCTCGTGCGCCAGATCTCGTGGCGCTGGATAAACGCCGCGAGGCTCTCCTGCAGCGCCTCCCTATTCAGCTCCCCGCGCAGGGTCACCGTCACGCACTCGCTGTCCAGTGGCACGTCGGGCATCAGCTCGTGCATAGACCACAGCTGCTCCTGCTCGTAGGACAGGGGCGCCGCTTTCGCTGCAAGCAGCCGCGCGGTATCACCCATGTCTTCTCCGTCCATCCCGCAAGACGGCCGCCGCAGCGGCGACCGAGAACAACCCCGCCACCCGTTTTCCCATCAATACCATGCCCATTATCTCCTTGGCTTACGGCAGCGCATACGATCGCATGCGCCCGCACCAGGGGCCGGCCGGTCGCCCGTCGCTCATCTGCAGTTCGGCGCAGCGCGCCCAGGGGATTGCCTGCGTTCCGCGGAGCAGCATGCGCAGGCCCTCGTGGCTGATTGTCGCCGGTCCACCCCCTCGGCCACCAGGAAGTCCGCCAGCTTGGCCAGGCTCCAGGTGGAAAACGGGGGGTCGTACTCGGCCGGCTTGGCCTTGGCGATCTTCTTGATCTCCCGGCGTTGCGGCAGCGTGAACTTCGGCGGGCGGCCGCCTTTGTGCTTGGGATACAGCGACCCGAACCCGTCGGCGCTGAAGTTGCGGATAACGTCCCGCACCCGGTCCTCGCTGGTAAAGGCCACCTTGGCGATCGCGGGCACATCCATGCCCTGCGCGGATAGCAGCACCATCTGCGCCCGCCGCCAGGTCACCACCGACCCGATGCCCCGGCGGATGATCCGCACCAGCCGCTGTCCCTCGTCATCGTCGATCTCACGGACCCGCAGGCGATCTGTCACCGGCCCAGTCTCGGCGATCAGCACCCGCCAGGAAAGCCCCGACTGGGGCAAACGTGACCTGCTACGGCACTAGCTACTTCGACCTGAAAAAGCCCCCGGCGTGATGCCGGGGCTGGCCGTGCCGGAGAGAGATGGTGGAGCGGCTGGCCTGCCGGGCTTGTTAGCTGGCCAGGGCGCCGGCCTTGACCAGGTTGTGGGTGAAGACCCCGTGTCCGCACCAGATGGCGGCACCTTCTTTAACCGTCCAGCCGGGTGCGGTTCCACCCGTAGGTGTGCTTGAGATAGCTGATCCTGCCCTCGGAACCGGTGCGCCACTTGACGAGTTTGCGGAAGCCCGGGCTGTGCTCGGTGGCCGTGCGGCCGGGTGAGGTCTTGGCCTGGCGGGGAATCGCGACAGCGCGCACGCCCAGTGCCTGCAGGTCGTGCCCGGCGGCGGCCTGGCCGTAGCCGCGGTCGGCGGTAACGGCGCGCGGCACGCGGCCAGCACGCCTGTGGACGCGTTCGACTGCGGGCGCTAGCTGTGGCCCGTCTGGGGCGGCGCCGTATTCCACGCTGTAATCCAGGACGACGACGCCGTCGTCGTTGTCGGCGACCTGGGCTTTGAACCCGAACTCGACGGACCGGTCGATGCGCCCTTTGCGGATCGGGCGGGCATCGGGATCGTGCAGGCTGACCAGCCGGGCCGCGCTGTCCGGGAGCTGTCCGGCCAGCCGGCTCCGGGTCTGCGCCACGATTTTGGCGGTCCGCTCGATCGTGACCGCCAGGTCATCCAGCGCCCGCCGGAGCCGCCCGCGCATCCGGCCGCTGATCGCCTTCGGCAACACGCACCGGCCACACCGCGCCCTGAACCAGGCCGCGCCGCTTCGCCCGCTGCCAGATGGCGTCACCGACCTGGACCACTTCCGTGTCCGGCGGCGCGACCGCGCCGGAGGCGTGATTCATGAATATCGCCTGGTGGCATAGGTTTTCGGCACGCACACTCAGATCCGGAGGCTGGAAGACGTCTGAAGTTCCTATCTGAGGAGACGTCAATGCCAGCCGGTGTCTGGATTCTCAACCTGGTCGTACTCGGGGCGGTGCTGGAGGCCGACCTCGGCCGCCGGAAGATCAGCCGGTTCCAGGTGCTGCGCCCGCTGCTCACCGCGATCTTGGTCTGCCCGCTGTTCCTGGACAGCGTCCCCACCAACGGTCACAACGTGGCCCTGCAGGCCGTTGGCATTGGGGTGGGGGCGCTGCTCGGTGGCCGCCCACCTGTTCGTCTCGGTCGGTTATGGCCCGGTGAAGGGCAGGAGCGGCACACGCGACCGGGCGGTCAGCCGGACCGGGGTTCGGCTACGCCGCGTTCTGGACGGTGATCTACGGTGGCCGGCTGCTGTTCATCTACGGGACGCTCCACTGGTTCCCCGTCCCCCTCGGCCAGTTCATGGCCGCCCACCAGCTCAGCGCCGCCGGGCTGACCGATGCGCTGATCTTCATGGCCGTCGCCATGGCGCTGGCCCGCAGCGCGCTGCTGAGCGGCGTGCGGCCGCGCGGCCGCACGCCGCTTCGCCGCCGGGACGGGCGCGTCGGCCACGGCCGCGAGCACCACCCGGTAACTGGCCCCAACCGATCTAACCAGCCCCAGCCGGGCGAACGGCCACGAAAGAAGGAACCCGAGCCATGATCACCCTGATTCACCTGCTGGAGCACCTGGGCCTGCCCTCGGGAGCGGCCATCGCCGGCAAGAAGTTCCTGAAAGGCGGGATCGCCAGGACCAGGCGCGGGGGACCGCGATCGCGGCCAGAGGCGTTCCGGTGACTACCGCAGAGCGCATGTCCCCGCACGCGGACGCTGGGGTCATCCGCGTGCGCGGGCCCGCGGATGGGACAATAGGGGCATACGCCGGAGGCAGAAACTGGCGCCGGAGCCCTCGGCTACCTGACCAAGGACGCCGGCCGGGAGCAGATCCCCCGCGCGCTGCACGCTGCGGCCGAAGGCCAGGCGATCCTCGACCCCGCTGTTCAGGCCCGTCTCGCCGCCGCGGCCGGGCCCGCCCCGGATGCGGTCCCCTCCCGGCCGCTGCCCACGGCCTGACCGCGCGAGGCCGAGGTCCTGTCCCTCGTCGCGGCCGGCCGCGACGAGGGACAGATCGCCGCCGCCCTCGTCGTCAGCCCGTCAACTGTTCCATCCGGTGATGGCGGGCGAGGGGAAGACCGGACGGGTGAATGCAGGTGAATCTCCGCATGCTTCGTAATCGTGACTTCCGCCGGTGGAATGTGCGAGGCGGATGACACGGCTGGCCGCTGTGAAACGGCGGGTGCCGATCGGAGACCCATCGCTGATCGGGAGGACACCACCGCCCCGGAGTATAGGAGGCACCCACCCCGGTCGTATCTCACACGTGCGGAACACGGAAAAGCCGGGCAGGGTCCGGGCCGCCTGGGGGCGGTCCCGGTAGGCCGACCGTAAGGAACCCGGAATTCTCTGCCGGGAACAGGGATGCCAAAAAAGCAAATGCCGGGACGAAGGTGAAGGTCTTGCGGGACAACGGCAGCGCGGCACAGTACAGTAGCAGAATGTGACGAACAAATCGCCATCAGGATGAAAAGGCTCACTGGTTCAGCGGCTGACGTGCGGGCGAAATACGCTTAACTGGCGTCTCCCGGGTAAATACATGATTAGCCCTATGCGGGACGCGACGGCACATTCGCGTTTCCCGGTCGATTCTTCTCGGTGAAGATATATCATCGGTGATTGCGGTTTGCGCGCTGTCGATCTGGGGATACAAAAGGCGAACCTGCTCCGGGAGCATTTCGCCAATGTCAATATTACCTGTACCTATATCCGGATGCGAGAGCCGGGAAAGCAGGGGGCGTACATGAATGAGAGCCGCGCGGAGAGGCTGCTGCGCACCGTGGAAGGCGTGGCCTACTGGGCGGTGGCGGCGCCCGTCGTGGCCTGCCTTCCCGCAGCCCTGGGCTATCGCATCGCCTGCTGGCGCGGCGACTGGGACTTCCGGTCCAGGCACTGGAAACGCGCCGCGCTGATACATAACCTGGGGCAGCTGCTCGGGGACGAACTCGGCCCAGGCGCTGCGGAGGAGCTCACCAGATCCTGGTTCCGGTTCGCCTCCTGCGAGGCGATCGACGTGATGCGACTGCGGGGCAGGGCCCGGGCCCTGCGGCGACTGGTCGAGGTCCGCGGGCGTGAACACCTGGATGCCGCCCTGGCGGCCGGCAAGGGAGCCATTCTGTGCTCGGCTCACTTCGGCTCCTTCGACTGTGCCTTCTCGGTACTGGGCGCCAGCGGCTTCCCGGTCACCACGGTCGGACGCTGGCAGCACAACTACACGACGGGTCTGTCATCCGCCGAGCGGCGGTTCTGGGACCTGGTCTACGCCCGGCGGATACGCCGCCACCGGCACAGGCCGAACATCGAGCCGTGGGCAGGCCGCGCCGGGGTCGCGGCACGAGCAGCGGCCGTCCTCCGTGCCAATGAGGTGCTAACGATCGCGATCGACGCGCCGCCGCTGAGCAGAGACCTGGCCCGCACCGTGGAGGTGCCCTTCCTCGGCGGCCGGGCCAGGCTCCTTCCCGGGGCCGTGACGGTCGCCAGGCTGACCGGCGCGCCATTGCTCATGGGCTTCATGTACCGCACGCCAGACTACCGCCACCAGGTGCTGGAGATCTCCGCGCCGGTGGAGTTGCCGCAGGAAGACGACGATGCGACGGCATTCGCTCGCTGCGTCGCCGAGGTGAGTGCCGCCATCGGGCGCAGCCCCGCCCACTGGGCCTACTGGGCAAGCAGGGCCGACCTCGTCGGCCTCGGGCTGATCCCGCCGGACGGGCGCGGGAAATCGTCGGCCGTGAAGCAGATCATCTCGCATCGCGAACATCCGGATATGCGCACTTCAGTGTTATTGCGAGAACAAGATGCAGCTGCACCAGTTCTGCCGCGGTGCAGCGGCTCCGCTCCATGCGATTACTCCTTACAGCAAATCATCGCTCTGTTTCCAGCGAAGGGGGTTCTGCGGATGGCTATGTCCGTATCTGTACGTCAGGCCGAGACCTACGGCGAGATTCCGTCGCCATTCGCGATGGACGGCCCGGCCTTCCGCGACCTCGGTCACGAGCTCGTGGACACTCTGGGGGCCTACCTTGAGGCACTGCCGGAGAACCCGGTGTACCGGCCGCTCCCCGCTGAGGTGCGAAGGCAAATCGAGGAAATGCCGCTCCCCGCTGAGGGAATCGAGCCCGATCAGATCCTGGAATTCTTCATCCAGAGGGTGCTGCCCTATGGCCGCGGCCAGAATCACCCCTGCTTCGCCGCCTTCGTAGACCCGGCGGCATCCAAGCTGAGCATGCTGGCGGCCTTCGCCGCAGCGGCGACGAACACCAGCGGTGCCGGCGGAGAATACGCGGCCATATACCTGGAACAGTTGGCTGTCCGCTGGCTCATGGAGCTCATCGGCTTTCCCCGCGACGGGAGCGACGGTGTTTTCCTCGGCGGCGGCTCGGACGCAAACCGGCACTGCATGGAGGTCGCGCGCCACTGGGGCGCTCAGGTTAACGGGTGGGATATCAGGGACGAAGGTCTCCAGGGGCACCCCCGGCTTACCATGTACATGTCGGCGGAGGGGCATTCCTGCCTGGACAAAGCCGCCTTCACGCTCGGGCTCGGCAGGCCCCGCAAGGTGGCCGTTGACCGCGACTTCCGAATGGACCTTACCGACCTGCGCGCGGCGGTCGAGGCTGACCGCCGCGCAGGTCACCGCCCCTTCCTCGTCGCGGCGAACGCTGGAAGCGTGAAGACGGGAGCCATAGACCCGCTCAGCGACCTCGCCGAGTTCTGCCGCCAGGAGTCCCTCTGGCTGCACGTGGACGGTGCCTACGGCGGGTTCGGAGCGCTCGACCCGCGCCTTGCGCAGTGCTATGCCGGCCTGGACCAGGCCGACTCCGTCGCCATCGACCCGCACAAGTGGATGGCGGTAGCCATCGGCTGCAGCTGCGCCATGATACGGCGGGGCGAGTTGCTGCAAGACACTTACAAGCTCGTCCCCTCCTATCTCAGCCTGACGCCGGGGAAGGGCTTCGCCGGCCACATCTGGTACTCCCACCGCAGCGCGGAGCAGACCCGAGATTCGGGGAGGGCGCTCAAGGCCTTCTGGAACATCCAGCAGGCGGGCAGAGCCGGCCTGGTGAGCCATGTAACGCGGCACATCGACCTAGCGCGTCACATGGAGAAGATCATCGAGGCCAGCCCCGACCTGGAGTTGAGGGCAGCAGGGCCACTGACTGCGGTGTGCTTCCGTTACGTGCCCGCGAACTGGCAGGGAAGCGACCAGAGCCTGGACCTGCTGAACCAGGCGATCATGGAGGACGTCCAGGTCGGGGGCCGGGCATTCCTGGCGGGAACCGACATCGGCGGCCGCTTCGCCCTGCGCTCCTGCGCCCTGCACTACGCCCTGAACGAGGGGCACGTGGAATCCATCGTGGACGCCGTGCGCGAGGCCGGAGCTCTCCGCATTTCGGGCGGCATGCCATTCCCGAGACGGACCTTGCCGGACGGTGCGGGACGGACGGCGCGGGACTGGCGCGCGGAGGACTTCGAATGGACAAGGTAGGAGGACTTCGAATGGGCAAGGTGGCGGGTCCGGGCAGCGACCAGGAGGGAGCCGCGCAGGCGGTGATGGACCGCGGCCTCGCGCAGGCACTATCCGCCGACCGGGTGCGCTTCACGCTCGCGCTCGCGGCGGCCAAGGGGGCGGGTGCCGCGGGCAGGCTCCTGAACATCGGCGGCGGGACGAGTTTTCCCGGCACGGTTGCCCGGCGCATAGACCCGCTGGTACTGCGGAAGGTCATCGCGGCGAGCACAGTCGGCAAGGCGGCTATCACCGGCAGCAACGGCAAGACAACGACCTGCAGAATGCTCGCCGCCCTCGCACAGGCCGCCGGCGTCAGCGTCGCCCAGAACCGGTCCGGGTCGAACCTGCTGCAAGGGGTGACCTCGGTTGCCGTGCGGGAGGCCGACCTGCGGGGCAAGATGGGTGCCCGGCTGCTTCTCCTCGAGGTCGATGAGGCGACCATGCGGCAGGTGGCACCAGAAGTGGCGCCGGACATGATTCTCATCACGAACATCTTCCGTGACCAGCTTGACCGCTTCGGCGAACTGTACGCGATGGCCCGCGTGCTGGAGGCCTCCGTTGAGGCGCTGCCCGCGCGCGGCAGCGTGGTTCTCAACGGCGACGACCCGCTCGTGGCGAGCCTGGCCCCGCAGGCCGCGGCTCGCCGCCTGTACTTCGGCCTCTGTGCGGAGGACGTCGGCACGGAGACTCCCGAGCATGCCGCGGACACGATCCGCTGCGTGCGCTGCCAGCACCCGCTGACGTACCACCGGGTGTACGCATCACATCTCGGGGATTACGAGTGCCGCGCCTGCGGAACCAGACGGCCGGACCTCGACATAGCGGTCACCCGGGTGCAGGAGTCGCCGGACGGGGGCACCGACATGACCGTCGAGACACCGGCGGGGACCGTGCGCCTGCACGTGCCCCTGCCAGGACTGCACAACGTCTACAATGCCGCCGCCGCGCTCGGCGGGACTTTCGCGCTCGGAGCCCTAGAGCCCGGCAGCGCCCAGTCGGCTCTCGCCAGCCTGCGTCCGGCGTTCGGACGCCTCGAAGAGATAAAGGCGGGCGGCCGCAAGGCGATACTGTCTTGCGTCAAGAACCCCGCGTCGTACAACGCAACTCTCCGGGTCATCCTGCAGCGCCCTGGCCGAAAGCACCTGCTGGCCGCGCACAGCAACACGGCCGTCGACGGGGAGGACTTCGCCTGGCTCTGGGACGTGGACCTGGAGCGGCTCGTGCCGAAACTCGAGAGCCTGGTCATCAGCGGGACCAGGGCCGAGGAAGTCGCGCTGCGCATGAAGTACGCCGGGGCCGACCGTGCAGGCATGTGGCTGATACCCGGGTGCCGGGCCGCTCTGGATGCCGCCCTCGCCCGCATACCGCCGGGCGAGCCGCTGTACATCCTCGCCGGCTACACGCCGATGCGCGAGTTCCGCCGGATCATGCAAAAGCGCGGCTGGGTGCCGCCGTTCTGGGAGGAATGACATGGAACACGCCGCACCGATCTCGATACGCATCTGCCACCTCTACCCGAGGCTGCTCAGCGTGGCCGGGGACCGGGGGAACCTCTTCGCCCTTACCAGGCGGTGCGCCTGGCGGGGGATCCAAAGCAGCGTCGTCGAGGCCGACCTCGGGGAGGTCCCCGACTTCACCGAGTTCGACCTGATCCTGATGCACGGCGGCCAGGACTGCGAGATGCGGGTGGCGGCTCGTGACCTCGCGATGAAGGCCGGACCTCTGCACGAGGCGATCGAGACTGGTTCTGTCGTCCTGGCGGTGTGCGCCGGCTACCAGCTTCTCGGCAAGTACTACGCCCCTGCGGGGGTACCGCCGATCACCGGAATAGGAGTGCTGGACGCGGTCACCGAAGGCGGCAGCACCCGCTTTATGGGCCACATCGCCGTAGCTTGTGACCTGGACGGCGGCGGACAGCACCGCCTCGTCGGCTTCGAAAACCACAGCGGCCGCACTTACCTCGGACCCGGCGTAGACCCGCTCGGGCAGGTGATCGCGGGATCCGGCAACAACGGACAGGACGGCACGGAAGGGGCCCGCTACCGTGAGGTGTACGCCACCTACCTGCACGGACCGCTGCTGCCGAAAAACCCCTGGCTGACCGATCAGCTGATCTCCGCAGCGCTGCGGCACCACTACCGGGACGTGGGACAGCTTGATCTCCTGGCACCGCTTGAGGACCAGATGGAGGCCGAAGCGCACACCGCGGCGCTCAGGCTGGCCTGCCGGCCGACCGGAAGGTGGTGGGCGGCCATAGCCGCCCGGCGGCTGAACCTCACAGACGCTCGAAGCCACGAAACCGTTCCCAGTCCGTGACGGCCTTCTGAAATGCCTCGATCTCCACCTCAGCGGCCCGCACATAGTGAATGACGACATCCTCTCCGAATGCCTTCATGGCTGCCTCGCTGCTGCCGAACAGCCGGACAGCCTCGTTGAGGGTGACCGGGATCCTGGGCTTGGCCGAAGCGTAGGCGTTGCCTTGGAGCATCGGCTCCAGCTCTAGGTCGTTGTCAATGCCGTGCAGGCCGGCGGCGATCAGCGCCGCGACCGCGAGGTACGGGTTCACGTCGCCGCCGGGAACCCTGTTCTCCAGGCGCAGCGTGCCGTCGCTGCCGACAACGCGCAGCGCGCACGTTCGGTTGTCCAGTCCCCAGGCCACGGTAGTGGGCGCGAAGCTGCCCTCAGCGAAGCGCTTGTAGGAGTTGATGTTGGGGGCAAGCAGGAGAGTCAGCTCGCGGAGCAGTGCCAGCTGCCCGGCGATGAAGCCATCCATGATCGGCGAAAAGCCGTTGGGGCCGTCCCCGGCAAGGACGGCCTCGCCGTTAGCGCCGCGCAGGCTGATGTGGATATGGCAAGAGTTGCCCTCGCGACCGTTGAACTTCGGCATGAAGGTGAGGCTCTTTCCGAGGGAGGCCGCGATCTCTTTAGCGCCGTTCTTGTAGACAACGTGGTTGTCGCACGTCGTCAGGGCGTCGGCGTACCGGAAGGCGATCTCGTGCTGACCGAGGTTGCATTCGCCCTTCACGGACTCGGCATACAGGCCGGCCCCCTCCATGCCGCGCCTGATCGCGCCGAGCAGCGGCTCCGCGCGATCCACGCCAAGGATCGAATAGTCGACGTTGTACTGGTTGACCGGGACGAGGTTGCGGTATGCGCAGGCCCAGGCGTCCTCGAAGCTCGTGTTGAAGGCGATGAACTCAAGTTCTGTGCCGACGAACGCCACGAGGCCGTGCTCCGCAAGTCGGCGGACCTGCTCTTTGAGGACCTCCCGGGGCGAGACCCGCACCGGGCTGCCGTCCGCCCAGGCGATATCGCACTGAACCATCGCGGCCCGGTCCTTCCACGGCAGCAACCGGAGCGTCGCGAGGTCGGGAAGAAGAACGAAGTCGCCGTAACCCCGTTCCCACGAACTGATCTCGTAGCCGCTGACCGTGCTCTGCTCGACATCCACGGCTAGGAGGTAGTTGCAGGCCTCGGCTCCGTGGCTGAGAACCTCATCGAGGAAGTAGCGCGCCGAGCATCCCTTGCCCTCCAGCCTGCCCTGCATGTCCGTGAACGCGACGATAACATTGTCGACTTCCCCGGCCGTGACCTGCTGTCGCAAACTTTCGATCGTGAGTCGTTCGTGTGATTCCAGCATGAGAAATCCTCGCTGCTTTGACTGCGGACAACGCATATCTGGCCACATGACCCGCTCTCAGCCAATTGATGCAGCAGATGGTTAAAGATCAAGATCATCATCCAGAACGACAGGTGTATCACCCGACCGCCGCAGAATAAGGAAATGGCGCAGGGCGGCTCATTTTAGCTGCGTAGGTATTCAGCCCGAGGCCTGAGCCTGCCCTTGGGTATCCAGCAGCGCAGCGATGCGCTTGGCCAGTGCAGTCGCCGAGTAGAGCAACTCGTCGTTGAGATCCTGGTCCGCGAGGGTGATCCCGAATTTCTCCTCAAGGATGAGCAGGTATTTGAGCGCATCGATTGAGGAGAAGCCGTACCCGTCGATGAGGCTGTCCGTGCCCTCGGTGCTCACCGCGGAGCCGTGTCCGGCTGCCTCGCCGCCCTCCGCGGTCATCATCTCGGCCGCCGTCTGGTGCACGATGTCCAGGATCCGCTTGTCATCCACGCCGTAGTCCCTCCAGTGAACTCGCAAAATCGCCTTCGCGCCGTGCGCTGTCGGCCGTGCCAGAGCGTCGCGCCCGGGCCCGGGGCGAAGCCGGACCGTCATGGAGTGCCTTCGCGCCGCCACGCCAGACGATAACACGCTGTCACTTTTGATCACTATCGGTAACCGGATGTGTAATCTAACGATCAACCGAGCGGCCCGCGCCACCACCGTTAATCCATGTCATACCTGAGGACGGAGTCACCCATGCAGCAGACGGCAGCACGCATACAGACGACGAACGCCGAGCAATTCGCCTCCACCCGGGAGGTCATTGCCGGCGGGGTGAGCAGCAGCATGCGAGCTCAGGCGATCCCCGAGCCGCTCGTCGTACAGCTGGCCAAGGGGGACCGGATCTGGGACGTCGAGGGCAGGGAGCTGATCGACCTCAACATGGGGTACGGTCCCCACCTGTTCGGCTATGCGGATCCCGAACTGGCCGCCGCGCTCGCCCAGCAGTTGACTGAGGGGGCGATGACTGGGCTGCCGCACCGCCTCGACCGGCAGGCCGGGGAACTGGTCGCACGGCTGGTGCCGTCGGTCGAACAGGTCAGGTTCGCCAACTCGGGTACCGAGGCGGTCGCCTCTGCGCTACGTCTGGCTAGGGCGGCCACTGGCCGTACGGAGGTGCTCACCTTCGAAGGGCACTACCACGGCTGGAGCGAGACCGTGCTGCGAGCGGGGAAAGCGACCTTCCATGAGTCGGCGCCGGGCTCCGCCGCACTGGGGTCCACGGCGCCGGGGCCGGGCGCGGCGGGCATGATCCCGGAGGCGCTCGCCCACACGCTGGAGGTGCCCTGGAACAACCTGTCCGCCCTGCGTACCGTGTTCGAGGTCCAGGGCGCACGGCTCGCGGCGGTGATCTGCGAACCGGTGATGGGCAACGCCTGCGTCGTGCCGCCGGCTCCCGGTCAGCTCGAGGAGCTCCGTGCGCTGTGCGACCGCTGGGGAGCATGGCTGATCTTCGACGAGGTGATCACCGGGTTCCGGCTCGGGCAGGGCGGGGCGCAGGAGCGCTACGGGGTCATGCCGGATCTGACCGTGCTCTCGAAGGTGATGGGCGGCGGCGTCCCCGTCGCGGCATTCGGCGGATCTCGCAACACGATGGCCATGCTCGCGGACCACCGCGCGATGCATCTCGGGGTGTACGCCGGCAACCACATGTCGGTGCGGGCGGTCGTCACCATGCTCGAGAAGATCGAGCGCTCCCCCCAAATTTACGAGCAGCTTGAGAAGTCCGGCGACTACCTCGAGCACCAGTTGCGCTCCATGTTCGCCGAGATGAAGCGCCCGGCCCTGGTCACCCGGATTGGCTCGCTGCTTTCCGTGTCGCTGCTGCGGCAGCCCGTTGACCTGTCGTATGGCCCGCGCGTGGCCGCCCAGGCGATGGACTTCGCCGCCCATCGCGCGCTGCAGATCAGGGCTCAGAGAAGGGGCGTGTATTTCCATCCCAGCCCGATCGAACCCTGGTTTCTCAGCACTGCGCACAGCCTCGAAGACCTCGATCAGGTGGTCGCCACCGTGCGCGACGCGCTGGCCGACGTGCCCGAGTTACGGTGAGCGGCGACAGCGGCCTCGAGTTGCTCCAGCTACTGCGGGAGACGGCCGTGCGATCCCCGCGGGCCGTACTCTTCGCTGAGGACCCGGGGAATACCACGGCACAGGCCCTTGTCGAGCTCGTCGAAGCCCGCCTCGATGCCTACCGCCGGATCGGGATCGGGCCGGGCTGTCGGGTCGGAGCAGTGGCCTGGCCGGCCGCCTCGTTCACCGCGGACGTACTCGCGGTGCTGGCTCTGGACGCAGTGGTAGCTCCGCTGCCACGGCAGATGAACGAATGGGAGCGCGAGCGGAACGAGGCTCTGGTAGCGGCGACGCACCTGGCCGCACCGCTCGACTGGCCGCTGCTGCCCGGAATCGGCGACGTGGTGGCGGGCCGGCGGCTGATCGTCCGCAAGCCGTCCGGCGAGGCACCGCCCGGTGGCGCCGCCTGCGCTCAGCTGACCTCTGGCACAAGCGGGCGTACCCGGGTGGCGCTGCGCCTGGTCAGTGCCCTGATGGCAGAGGCGGAGAACTACCGCGCCGCGCTCGACCTGGCCCCGGGGACTGTGCTGGCCTGCCCGGTGCCGCTGCATCACGCCTACGGTTTTGGGTTGGCGGCCTTGGCTGCTCCCCTGGCCGGCGCCACTACGCTGGTCACCAGCGCGGACCGGCCGCGGATGCTGTTGCATGCCCTGGATCAGCATGACGTCACCCTCGTCGTCGGCGTGCCGCCGATGCTGCGGCTCTTGGCCGAGGCGGCCATGAGCCGGCCGACGCGACGCATCGGCTACTTGACCGCAGGGATGCCGATGGACCTTCGGACGGCCGAACTCATCGGAAGGGTGCTTGGCGGTCGGCTCGGCGAGGTGTACGGAACGACCGAGACCGGCCCGATTTGCGTGCGGCCACCGGTCCCCTGGCAGGACGCGCGGTCGCTCGGCCAGCCGCTGCCGGGGGTTAGGATCGAGCTCCGTCCCCTCATCGACGCCCCGGAGCCGAAGCCGTCGGCGGACGACGCGGCTCTCGTGCAGTCAGGTCTTCTCGTCGTCCAGTCGCCGACTGCAATGTCCGGATACCTGTACCCGGACCGGGTCGATGCCGCTCCGGTCGCGGACGGTTTCGTCGTCGGCGATATAGTCCGCCTAACACCGGACGGCGGCGTGGTGATCGTTGGCCGACTAGCCAACTGCGTCAACGTCGGAGGCACGAAGGTGAGTCCCGAAGAGGTCGAGGCCGTTTTGCTCGAGTTCCCGACGGTGCGCTCGTGTCTGGTCGACGGTGTGCCTGACGAACGGCTCGGCCAGCGGATCCGGGCCATTGTGACGCCGGTCGATGTCGACTTGTCCGCGCTGCAGGCATTCTGCCGGCAGCGGCTGTCTTCGGCGAAGCTGCCGAGCCGGTTCCTTAGCGTCGGGGCCCTCGAGACCACGGCGACCGGGAAGGTGATCCGCCCGGTCGCGCGGTGAAGTCTGGGGTGGGCTGATCAGCGAGTACCGCCAGGCGGCATAATTGTCACCGGGCCAGTCTTATAGCCGCATTCCTGCCGGGCACAGCTCGCCGACCAGCATGAGCCCGGCCGGGCCGATGCCCATGGTGATCATGTCCGCACGGCTCACTTCAGCTTTCACAAGCGCCACCGCATCGACGGTCGGGCCTACGCTGCGGCGGGGGAGACGGCGACAGCAAACCGACTGCCTGAGATCGCGGGTCAGAGGCAAGAAGCCGGCGGGACGGTCGGTATAACCGCTGCGCCCGCGCCGTCCGTGTATCGTGCCCCTGGGAACTGGGGACGCACGGACGCATAGCGGACGGCGGCGGCCCGCAACCCGCCTCGAACTGCGTATGTGCAGGTCAGCCACATTCAGCTCGGGCAGGAGGACGGAGGTCTGACCAAGAAATGATTACCTCAGCCCACTCGGGTGACCGCAGTTCCGGGCATGGCGAGATGGCCCCGTGACAAGCGTTGCCCGGGGCCTGCGGTGACGCATCACCGTCCGGTGATCGGCCCACCGGCCACCTTGCCGGGGATGCGCCGGCAGCAACGGCCGCAGCCGCTCCCATTCCTCATCGGTCAGGTCATGACGTTTCAGCCGTTCAAGCACCGCACCGATGTACACGGTCCAGCCACGAAGATCCACGGGACACGCCCTAGCCGCATCTGGCCCCGCTGGTGCCGCCAGGAACGTGGCCAGCGTGCGGGAGACGCTAGGCCTTTCCGGCAAGCGCGCCGTCATCAAGACCCTGATGACCATTACCCTGCACTTTCCCGGCCGGGGCGCCGCCACGCGCTCGGCCCGGCCACGGTGCAAGGTTGCCTGGCGGCACCCGGATTAGCCGTGTGCCGGGACCGTCGCCGCCGCCTTGCTGTGCATGCCGCCGCGCCGTGAGACCTGGAAGATGCCCAAGGTCTCCAACAAAGGCAGCAGCGTGTTCTTGAACTCCAGCCGCGTGATGCCAGCGTCAGCCAGCAGCGGGCGCAGGGCCGCGGGCCCGTAAGGAGCGAGCTGGCGCATCCGGCCCAGCAGGTCGCACGTCTTGCCTGCGAGGCTGGTCGCCTCGAACGGGGCAACCGCCTGCTGATCAAAGTTCCGGAGATGTTTCCAGGCACTGTAGACCCGCCGGCCGCGCTCGGCACGCGCCGGGGAGATGCCCATCGTCATGGTGGTCTCGTCCATGCCAGCTTCTTCCCGCTGCCTACTGTCCGCTAAGAAGGGTAAGTCCATCCCTGCGTACAGTGCGCGAGCAGACGTTGGGCCGCAGTGATCAACGGGACGCCACCGGTCGCCGCCGGGGTGGGGTGAGTAAACGTTGTAGCCGACGAACTTGGCCGGGTGGTCCAGGTTGCCCACGACCCGCTAGACCTGCCCGTCTGTCATGACGACGTGGTCCAGGTCGCGGACTTCGGTGACGTGCGTGCTCATAGGAGGCCTCCGTTGACGACGGGCTGCGCGGCCCGCAGCCGGGGGATGTGGTGGCGGGCGGCGTCGGTGATCAGGAAGTCCTGGATGGTCATCAGGGCGCGGGCGTTCGCCTGCCAGTTCCGGGGTTCGGACCCGGGCGCCCGCTGTCGTTCTTTCTCGGTGATGTGGTCAAAGAGTTGCGGCAGCGACTCGACTGTGAGGAGCACGGGCCGGACTGTCACTTCCCGGTCCGCCTGGAGCAGCCGCGTGATGAGGGCGCCGTAGAAGTGAGATCCCTCGATGACCGCATCCATGCCATCGCGGGCAGCTTCACGGCGACGGCCGCGACGGCGGGGAAGACCGCCTCGGCATGGCTGGTGAACCCCGCGATGATGCCGCCCGGCGCGGGGTCACCGGCCAGCTCCCAGGCGGTGTGCGAGACCTTTGCCAACACCGGGGACTGGTCTGCGGGGACAGACAGTCTCTGGACTTCCCGAAGGTAGTCGGTGCTGATCACGGTGCGGATGCCGTTGTCGCTGGCGTATCGCAGCGCCGTGGTGGACTTCCCGGCGCAGGCGATCCCGTAGATCACGTGCAGCGTCATCCCGGCTGTCATCGGTGGTACCCGTACCGGTTGCCGGCCAGCCGTGCGGTTTCCAGCTGGCTGGAGGACAGTCCTGCCAGGGCCAGGTTGGCGGCCAGCCCCGCGCCGAACAGGACCGGGTCGTCGGAGTTGATGCTGACGGGCAGCCCCAGGCTCATCGCCCTCGCTGCGGGGCTGGAGCGGGTCCAGTCCAGTCCCAAACGCCCAGCCGGGTGTTGCTCACCGGGCACATGTCCAGAAAGATGCCGTTCTCCCGGATCAGCTCGACGGTCGCCGCGTCGTCCAGCAGCAGGACGCCGTGGCCGATCCGGCTGGGGATGATGCGGGACAGAACCCGACGGGAGAACCCGGTACCGAACAGCTCGCCCAGGTGGATGCTGATGCGCAGGCCGCCGCGCTGGAGGTCGTGCAGCGTGCCCAGGTACCGGTCAAGGGCGGGGAGGTCCGCCGGGCCCATGTTGATGTCCAGGCCCGCCAGCCCGCCGGACGGGGCGGCTTCCAGGACCCTGCCGAAGACCGCGTCGAGCACGTCATGGGGCTTGGAGAGGTTGACGGCCCCGAGGAACGAGACGGTCAGCGTGTCCGGGCCGGGCAGCGCGGAGCGGAAAACTCCGATGGCGTCGGTCAGGGAGGCGATCCAAGGCCAGCGGTGCATGAGGACGCCGACGCGCAGGTCGACGTGTCCGATACCGGAGCTGGTCATCTCCGCACTCAGCTGCCGGACGACCTCGGCGAATACCTCGCGGGTGAAGATGTCCTGGCCCTGTGTCAGCCGCGTAACCTGCTGGTCGAGCAGGCTTGGCCTCCCGGCTGCGGTGGCCCGCGCGTAGGAGGGGGACTCGAATGCCGGCCGCAGGCGTTGCAGTTCCCCTGGCCGGGTGACCGCCAGGGCGCGCAGGGCCGACTCGAAGTGGCAGTGCAGCAGGGGCCGTGCACGGGCGTCTCCGTCCGGGGCACGCGACGCCCGCGTGCATGTCCCTGACGGCGAGTACCTCACGCGGGTACCCGGCTCGCAGCTCCGCCAGACCGCTCGCCCGTGCGCCCATTACCGCCAGCGCCGCCTTGCACACGACGGGGGCGAACCTCTCGATGCCGCGCCGTGCCTCCGGCCCGGTAGCGGCGGGGATCAGGTGGCTGTTGTACAGCACCGCGTGATACCGCTCCCGGTCACGGAAAAGGTCAAAGCCGTGGCGGCGGAGGAACATCGCCCGGTTGTAGTCGTCCTTGGCACGCAGCACCGCCTCGCACTCGCCCAGCGGACGCGGCTCGCCGCCCAAAGACACCAGGCACTTGCGGGCGCGCGACGGCAGGTCGGACTCGATCCAGATGCGGACCACCGGGACCGGGCAGATCCACGCCAGCGCCCAGGAGTCGAATACGGTCCGGTCCCGGGTCCGGGCAAAGTCCACCAGCCGCGATTCCAGCTCTGCGTCCACAGTGCCGTCCTGGCGGGCGGCGTTGATCGCGTCGCCCTGGCTGAACCACGGGTGCGCGTCCCGGGGCACCCGCAGGATCTCGAACAAGATGTCCGTGGCCGACACGTAGTCGAAGCCGAGGTCCGTCGCCAGCCGCCGCGCGTGCGTCGTCTTGCCGGCCGCGGTCAGGCCGGCGAATGCGATGTTCGTCATAACGGGCTACCAGCCGTTCAGCGTGAAAGTGAGGCCGCGCTCCGCCGCGGTGATCACGGCGGCGGTGTACTCGGCCGTGTCGGCGGGCAAGGCGGCCGGGTCAGCCCAGATGAATTCGGAATGCTTGTGCGGCTCGGCGTTGGCAGGCTCGCCGTTCCACGCGCTTGGGGTGAACGCGAACCCGATCCCGATCCGGGTGTCAGCGCTTCCGGGGTTGCGCTGGTGAATCGACAAGACATGCTGCAGGGCAGCATGGTCGAGGGCGATGCCGGTCTCTTCGAAGGTCTCACGGACGGCGGCCTGGCAAATGCTCTCGCCTCGCTCCATGTGACCTGACGGCAGGCAGAGCTGTCCGCTGGCGTAGACGTCGCCGGCACGGCGCAGCGGCAAGACCCGGCCAGCCCGGCGCAGGATGACGTGGACGTCGATGACGACGGCGAATCGGTCAGGCACCATGATCGCCGGCTTCCTCGGTTTCCCTGGCCACGGGGCTGCGCGGTCGTAACGGGTCGTTAGGGCGGCGTGTGTGTCTTGGGCGGCTTCGTTAGCTTCAGCGGGGAGGCTTTCAGGCACGAGATGCTCCTGCTTAGTTGCTGTCTCGATTGGGGATGGCGCCCAGTGAACGGTTCCTTTGGGAACGGCTGAGCAAAGGGAGTGGCGAGGCAGGCGCGCCACCTACCGATATTTCGGCCTAGACGCACTTGCCGGCCTGGCCGATGGCCGGTCGGCAACCCCACGCTCCGCCCGTGAGGGAGTCGATGATGACCAGGCCGCGCCCGGTCTCCGCGAGCCCGGAGGCCTCGCGCAGGACGGGGACACCGGGAGCCTGGTCCCAGCACTCGATGGTCAGTACGTCTCCGTCGGTAAGCAGGCACTGGCGGATGACAAGTACATCGCCGGCTGCTTGCGCGGGAGCGGATACCTTGACCGTGTTGGCGGTCATCTCGCTGGCGATCAGCTCGGCCGTGTCAGTGAGCTCGCCGAGGCCCCAGGAGGCGAGGGTGGCCCTGACGTGGCCGCGGGCCAGGCCGGGGGCGGTCGGTAGCGCGACGAACGGCGGCGTCGCGCTCATGGCCGTCCGCGTTGCGGGAGCGGAAACGCCCGCGCTCCGGTCGGCCATAATGACGGCTCCGGGCAGCCTGCGCCCGGCACCGGGCCGTGACGGGCTGCCAGCCACGCCGGAGCGCCCGTTGCTGTCGTGGCCATCGTCTTGCCTCCTAAGCCGCCTGGTCCTGCTGGTGAGGCAAGACGGTAGCCGCGTTAAGGAGGCGTTACCCGCAGCGTCGTGAACGCAGTGAACACGCAGCTTCGTGCGTGCCGGGAACCCGTACGAAAGTGCGGGTCAGATCACCCCGGCGCGGCGGGCTAGCGGGCGCAGCTCGGGCGTCGACGGCTGGTGCTCGCGGCGCAGCAGGCTGGTGATGACCTCGCGGGTGCGGCCGTCGTAGCGGACGAGCTGCGGGCTGAGCCGCTCGGCGGCCAGCAGCAGGTTCATGGCGGCGGCGTCCTGCTTGCGCATCGCGTACGCGCGGGCGAGGTCCAGGCTGAGCTGGGTGCGCCTGCCGGTTAGCCCGGCCGGCAGCGAGGCCGGGTCGAGCGATTCCCCGGTCTCGATCGCTGCCTTTGCGTCCCCGAGCTGGAGTGACGCGGAGATCGCGTGCATCGCCACGTTTGCGTGCCCGAACGCTGTGCCCATCCGCTTGCCGTCCCCAGTGCGGGCGGCAATATCCCGCGCCCGCGCGAGCAGGGTGGCGGTCATCGCCCGGTCGTATACGGCGGCGGCAGCGTGCACGCCGGCTAGGTGCAGTGCCCCGTACACGCTGAGCGTGTCCGCGTCCGGGCCGCGCATCACCCGCTCCAGCCCGGCGGACGCTGACATCGCCAGTTCCAGCGCCTCGGCCGGGTGCTTGCGGTCGGCGATCACGTACGACAGCCGGTACGCCTGAAGGGCCACCAGTTCGGGGCGGCCGGACTGCTCGGCCGCGGCTAGGGCACGGTCGGCCGCCGTCCACGCCAGGCTCGTCTCGCCGACCCGGTGCAGCAGCGCCGCTGCCGTGTCGTAGACCAGCGCGCGCACCGAGCATGCCTCCCGGTCGTTCCCGCCCGCCCCGGCCTCGGTCTCGCGGATCAGCGCAGGCAGCATCCGCCCTGTGTCGTCGTAGCGGGTGGCCTGGTACCCAGCGTAGGCGGCCGAGGCCCTGGCCCGCAGGTGCACCGGGGCGGCACTGGCACCGGGCTGGCGCCCGCCGATGGACGCGCTGACCGCCTCGTAGCCCATCATCGCCCGCTCGATCTCGGCTGCCGGCTCGTACACTCGCTGCCCCTCCTCGCCGTCACCCCCTCCGGGGCCGGTCAGCTCCTCTACCTCGACCCGCAGGACATCCGCCATCCGGGTCAGCACGGCATGGCTGTCCGATGGGGGCTGGACAAGGCGGCCGACACATGCCGGCTCCTGCGAGCCGGGCAGACGTACGGGGCGCTGGTCCTCGCACGGGCACAGCTGGAGCGGTGGACGCTGAACGTGGCTGCCCATCATCAGGTCGCGCCCATGACTGACGCCGAGTCCGCAGCCGACTACGTTCGCCGTGTCTGGTCCGTGTATCCGCCGGTAGCAGAGTCGTTCGATGTGGGTCTCGCATGGACTGACCTGTCGGAATGGCTGCACGGCCGCGGGCAGGTCACCGCTGCGCTCAGCGAGATCGCCGATGCGGCCAGCCTCGCCGATCCAGGCGCGCTGCCGGCCATGACCGGCGTCCACGAGCGGATAAGCGCTCTCGCTGAGGTCGTGCTGCGCCAGGTCCGCGGCGGGGTAACGCTCCTGGCCGAAGAGCATTACGGAGACAAGTCCACCCCCGCCCTGCAGATCACGCCTCGCGCAGACAAGAGAGACGAGACCGAGCCCCCGCATCTCGGCCTCCTCCTCGACGCCCTCGACTTCCAGGCCGCCTTCGGCGAAAAGGGCCAAGGGGCGGTCCGCTGGGCTATCCCGTACAGGGCATTCGTGGGCCATCCGGCCCCTGCAGACCTGCTCGCAGCCGGCACGTCGCCAGGGCTTGCGGCCGGTGCGATGCTGGAGCGGCGGGGCCGGGCCGTGCAGCGGGCGCGGAAGGCATTCGCCGCCGAGCAGGAGGCGCTCGGTGACAAGTTCGACCCGGGGAACCTGGAGGCGAGGCTTTTCCGGTACATCGCGATAGGGGAGGCCGCCTTCCTGGCCGCTGGCTGGGCCAGCGGACCGAAGCCGACGCGCTGCGCACCGCCGCCGCGGCGCGGCAGTCGGCATGGTGGCTATGGCTGGAGGACACCGATGACGCGATGCCCTGCGTGCGAGGCGTGCTCGAGCAGGCCTGCCGTGCCCGCGCCCACCGCGTCAAGCCGGCCCGCGCAGCACGCGTGGAGGACATGGGAGCTGCCGCTGGCCCCGCCCGCTGGCTGGAGGCCGCCGGCTGGAGGCGCCTGGCCGTGCTCGGCCGGGCCCTCGGCGAGTTCGCTCACGTCAGCTTCCGGGCGAGGTGGAGCGGCGCGCGTGACGCGCTCGCCGCACTGCAGGCCAGCGGCACCCCGCAAGCGGACTCGACCGCGCGAGGACACGCGCTGGACGCGTCGGCGCACCTGCTGGCCCATGAGGTAGCCGCGAGGCTCGACCTGGCCTGCCCGGCGGTCGCCGCCACGTTCCGCGCACGTGTCACCCAGCTCGATACCGACCGGCACGAGCAGTATGTGGAAGAGCTGCTCCGGCGGAGCCTTGACCTTCGCGCCGCAGACTTCGGCCCGCCTGACCTGCAGCCCTTGCCGGCCTCCGCCTAGCGGGGGAGGCGGCTGGCGCTGGATTTGGCTCTGCGGCCTTCGGTCGCCTTTGTCCCTGGTGCCAGCGGGGCCGTGCACGGCAGGCGAGCAGGTGCCGCTTGGCGCGCACGATGTCGATGCGGCCGGGCTGGGCGTGCTCGAGCGCGGCCTGGGCGAGTTCCGGAAATGATTCGGACAACCTCCATATGCTGCCCGCGCCGTGGCATCATGACGGCGTATCGGCCGGGCGGGGCGTGTCATGGCCTGTCCGCCCCGTGGTGCCCCGTATTGGCCCGACGACGGCCGGTCCGGGGCGCGGGCCGTATCCGACACCCCGGCCCGCATGTGGCCGGTCCTGGCGGGGCTTCTCGGCCCTGTTGCCGCAGCTGCGGGCCCCTTCTGCGGGCCGAGTACCAGCAGGTCAGCGCGCTGATATACCTCAGATGTACCTGCGGCGGAGTTCCTACCAAGGACGTCGACGGCGCCCTATTGGCCGCGCTCAACAACGTGCGCGGGGCGGCCTGAAACGGTCGCCACCCTCGGACAGCCGGTGCTGAATCCGTGCTGATACCACGCCCCTCGACAGGCCGCTGAACTGCGGAAACTGCTCGCTAGTCCACGATCTTCACCTTTTTGAGGGGACGAGCGAAATTCAAAGGATGATTATCGGCCGGGCGATCACCGGGCTGGACGTTAGATAGTCTGACCTGCGGATATACCTATCATGTACCCGGAAGACGGGCCGGTCTCCGCGAGCGGTCAAGGATGGTGAAGCCCCGGCCCGGCCCGGAGTATGGTCAACAGGCGTTTCCGTGGGGGAGCGGCGTCCGCGTGCGGCGGGCCGGACGGGCGGGGGTTGGGCGTGGCCGATCTTGAGGCTGTGCTGATCGAGGATGTCGGCGTGCTGCTGAGACGGTGGCGCCGGGAGTGCGCGGACCGGCCGGGGGCCGAGCGTTCCAGGCTGCTGCTGCTGGCGCTGGAACGGGAGCAGATCGTCGCGGTGGCCTACCGCGAGGAGGCGGTGGCTGGGCGGGTCGCGGAGCTGGATGTCGGGGACCAGGCGCGGGCGCTGATCCGCCAGACCCTGGTGTGGATCTGGAAGGACGAGCAGCTGCACGCGGAGTTCACCCGCGGGCTGCTGCTGGAGGCGGGCGGGCTGGCGTCCTCACTGGTCGTCTACGGCCGCCAGGTGCAGGGCGCGCTGTCGGGGTGGACCTCGTCGACGGCCACCAACCGAATGGCCCGGTCGGCCCCATTGCGGACCGGGGTGGCGGGCGTGCTGGTGGCCGCGGCTAAGGTGGCCCGTCGGATGCCCGCGGCGCTGGCCAGAGAGCTGCGCTACCAGACCTTCCATAAGTACTGCGCGCTGAACGTGGCCCTGGAGTCCAGCGCCGAGTTCGCGTACCGGCGCCTGGTGGAGGTGGCCCGGTCAGAGGAGGAACGGGTGGCCTTCGACCGGATCCGGGCCGACGAGGCACGGCACGCCGAGGCGTTCCGGCTGCTGACCGAGGTCATCACGGAGGACGACCGGCTGGCCGACGGCGTGTCGGCGGAGGACCTGGCCGCGCGGCTGGCCCGGATCAGTCCCTGGTTCATCCCGGCTGCCCAGCGGCCGCGGACCGGCGCGGACGAGGGACAGCGGTCGTTCGGCTCGGGGGCGCAGGTGGTGGTGCGCGGCGGCCGGACCGACGCCGACAAGCCCGCGGTCCTGTCCGAGTGCCTGGACCGGGCGGGCCTGGACCGGCTGGCCGGGCGCGCCCGCTCGGCCGCCATCCGGGTGTCGTTCATGCTGGGCTATGACTGCGCCGACCGCTCCAATATCAGCGACCCCGAGCTGGTCGACCTCCTGGCCCGGTACCTGCGGCAGCACGGCGTGGCCGACGTGGCCGTGCTGGAGGCGCCGACGGTGTACGGCAACCTGTTCTCCGGCCGCTCCGTCGCATCGGTGGCCAGGTACTTCGGCTTCGCCTCGCCGGCCTACCGGATCGTGGACATCGGCGCGGACATGCGGGCCTGGGTCTTCGACCGGGGCTTCGTCCAGAAGACGATCAGCGGCACCTGGCTGGACGCCGACCTGCGCATCGTGATGCCCAAGCTGCGCACCGACCCGACTGAGTTCGCGCATCTCAGCCTGTCCACGCTGGAGGGCAGTACCGGTGCGATCGACGAGAGCTTCTACGCCGGGCGCAGCGTGGACTTCCGGTCCGCCACCATGATGCTGCTGGACGTGGCGCCGCCGCACTTCGCGGTCGTGGACGCTTGGGCGCCGGTGGCCGACGGCCCGTTCGGGGTGATGGGATGCCATCGCCCGGTCCAGATCCGCTACCTCTACGCCGGGGCCGACGCGCTGGCCGTAGACGCGGCTGTCCTGGCCGACCTGGGTATCGGCGCCCCCCGGCGGGCGCCCATCGTCGCCCAAGCCTGCCACTGGTTCGGCCTGGAGCCCGGGTCGGCGGCCGTCGACGGGCCTCAGGCCCCGCTGCGCCAGCAGCTGCGCGGGGCTCATTCCTCCTCGCTGCTGCGCGGCCTCGCCACCGTCTCCTACCCGGTCTACATGTACCTGAGCAACCGCGGTGAGCTGTTCGTGCCCGCCATGGACACCGCGGCGTTCCCGCCCTCGGCGCACTCCAGCGCCCCGACGCGGGCCGTGCGGTGGCTCAGCCAGCGGGCCTTCGGCCTGCGCGCCCCGGCGCAGGTGCGCTGATGGGCCTGAGCCGCGTCCAGCTAGGCGGCCTGCTGCGGACCGCCCGGGCCGGCCATGCCCCAGCCAGGGCGCTGGCCATCGCTGACAGCCGGGCCCTGGTCCGGTCGCTGTTCCTGGCCTCGGCCATCCGGACTGGCCTGCTGGACGTGCTGGCCGGCGGGGCCAGCTTCGCGGAGATCGCCGCGCGGGTCGGCTGCACCCGGCCCGAGCGGCTCCAGGCCTGGCTGGAGGTTGGCACCGAGCTGGGCGAGATCGCCCGGCGCTCGGGCCGGTACCGGCTGCGCGGGATCCGGGCGCGAGCCATCGCGGGCGGGGACATCGTGCTTGACGCGCACTACCGCTCGATGATCGACTACCAGGCCGGCTGCTACGCCGACCTGGCCGGCCTGCTGGTCTCGGCGCCCAGCGGGGGCCGGGCCGACCTGGACGACTACGCCGACGACATCGCCCGGGTGTCGCTGGCCGCGACGCCGTTCATCGAAACGTACCTGACCAGCGTCATGGCCCAGACCCGGCCCGCACGGGTCCTGGACGTCGGGTGCGGCACCGGCGTGTACGCCCGGATCGTGGCCAACCTCAGCCCGCATGTGCTGGTCGATGGCATCGACCTGGCCCCGGCGGTGATCGACGCTGCGCGGGCCGAAGTCCGCGCCGCGGGCCTGGATGGCCGCATCCGGCTGCATGCCGGGGACGTCCGCACCTGGACCCCGGACGCCGGCGTCGGCTATGACCTCATCTTGCTGCTCAACAACATCTACTACTTCCCGCGCGGGGAGCGGGCCGCGCTGTACCGCAGACTCGGCGGCTTGCTGACCCGGCCAGGGCACCTCATCGTCGCCACCCTGGCCGCGCCGGGCTCGGTCGCCGCCGCGCACCTGAACTTCATGCTCGCCTGCCAGGCGGGCGCGGCAGCCCTGCCGCGCGGCGGAGAACTGGAGGCCGACCTGGCCGAGGCGGGCTTCGCGGGCATCCACGCCCAGCCCATCGTCCCGGCCGAGCCCTTTCTGGCCGTGCGCGGCGTCCTGCGCTAGCGGCCAGAGCTGCGGCGCCTTCTTGTGCCGCGTCCTTCCGTGCTCGGCAACATACGCGGGTCGGCCGGAAACCGCCGCCACCCCCGGAAATCCCGCGCTGGATCCGTGCTGATACCACGGGGGTCGGCAGGCCGCTGAACTGCGGAAACTGCCCGCTAGTCCACTATCTTCACCATCTTCGAGGGCACCAGCGAAATCCAGCGCATGATCATCGGCCGCGCCGTCATCGGCCTCCCCATCCGGTAGCCTGACCTGCGGTTTTACCGGCCATCAGTACAGAAGGCGGCCCGCCCTTGTGTCCGCATTGTCCGATTGATACCAGTTATTTCCCGTTGTTTCCGGACCGCGTGCTGAATTGGTGCTGATACCAGCGCGGCATAGGTCTAGACCAATTCCATGGGGATGGGCGGGATCGGGGCCGTGTACGGCTCCATAACTCGCCGCAGGTGCTGTGACCTGCGAATTGGCCTGGATGAGCCGGTTGCGGCAAGATCGCGGTTCGTGTCCCTTCGCCTGCTCTACCTCATCATGGTCCGGGTCTTCGGCTGGCTGGTGCTGCTAGGCCGCAGCCAGGCGTCCAAGGATGCCGAGATCATGGTGCTGCGTCATGAGGTCATGGTGCTCCGCCGTCAGGTGACCCGGCCCAGGCCGGACTGGGCCAGCCGTGCCATCTTGGCGGCGCTGGCCCGGCAGCTGCCAGGCGCGCTGCGCGCCCACCGGCTCGTCACGCCGGGAACGCTGCTGGCCTGGCACCGCCGCCTGATCACCCGCAAATGGACGTACCCGAACCGGCCCGGCCGCCCGCAGACGAGCCAGGACATCCGCGGACTGGTGCTGCGGCTGGCGCGGGAGAACCCGGCGTGGGGGTACCGCAGGGTGCACGGCGAGGTGTGCCGGCTCGGTCACTGCATCAGCGCGGCGACGGTGCGGCGGATCTTGCGCGCCTGTCAGTACAGGCCGGCCACGCAGTGCGTGGATACCTCCTGGCGGGCGTTCCTGCGCACGCAAGCGGATGGCCTGCTGGCCTGCGATTTCTTTCATGTGGATACGGTCTTCCTCAAGCGCCTGTACGTGCTGTTCGTCATGGAGGTGAAGACCCGGCACGTGCACGTCCTCGGCGTGACCGCCCACCCGGACGGCGCGTGGACCGCCCAGCAGGCCCGTAACATGCTCATGGACCTCGGCGGCCGGATCAGCTGTTTCCGCTTCCTGATCCGGGACCGGGACGCCAAGTTCACCGGCGTCTTCGACGCGATCTTCGCCGCCGAGGGCGTGACCGCAGTGAAGACCCCGCCTCGGACCCCTCGCGCGAACTGTTATGCCGAGAGATGGGTACGCACCGCACGAGCAGAGTGCACCGACCGGGTGCTCATCTACGGCGAACGGCACCTGCGATCGGTACTGGGCCAGTACGCCGGCCATTACAACGGCCACCGCCCGCACCAGTCCCGCCAGCAACGACCACCCGACCACGACGGCCAGGCGAGCCCGCCGCTGGATCTCCCAGTCCAGCGGCGGAAGGTGCTCAGCGGCGTGATCAGCGAGTACTACCTGGCAGCGTAGCTGATCTTACGAACCCCAGGTCAGACGCCATGCGATGGGTTTTGAAGCGGTACAGGTCTGCCGTTGAGTTAGACAAGGATCTGCGGGACGGCCGGGTCGATGCGGGCGATGTCGCGGGGGTCGCTGGTGACGATGGCGTGGTGGCGCTGCCGGGCGCAGAGCACGACATGGACGTCGACGACATCATCGTGGTCAATGTCTGCGCATATCAGCCCGACGCTGCGGGCCACGCTGAGCGTCATGACCGCGATGTCGATGTCGGGGGACTTGAGCAGCCGGGCGAGGCGGGCCTGGCGGCGGCCGCGCCATGCCTGCGCGACGGCTTCGGCGGGGATGCAGATGGTGCCGCCGCGCTGCCGTGCCGCTTCCAGGCGCGCCTGCATGGCCAGGGCCTTGGCGGGGTGGTCAAGCGCCAGGAGCGCGCCGGTGTCGAGCGTGAGCCCGGTCGTCGCGGTCGCGCTCATCCAGCCTTCCTGTCACCCCGCTCAGGCTGGCCGGTCAGCCCGGCCCGGTCCAGTTCGGCTTCGGCCTGCCGCCGAACCTCCTCGGGCACCGGCGTTTCCGCGCGCCAGGCGGTCAGGATGTCGTCGAGATTCTCGCGCTCCTGGTAGTCCTCCAGCGCCGTGGCCACATACGAGCTGACCTGCCGCTCGCCTCCGGCCGCGCGCCGGATCTTCTCGACGAGCTCGTCAGGAAGACTCACCGTTATGCGTTTCATACGATTATCATACTCTGCTCGCCGTGGATGAGTTTTGGCACGGCACAGGGTAAGGAAGCGCTGCTCGTCCTTCTGCCCGAGGTGACCGGCGGCTTGCCGGCACGTGCCCTTGCGGCCGATCCAGGACCGCCGCCCGCCTGCTCGCCCGCGCCGGATGCCGCGATGGCACATCGACGCGATGGCGGGAAGCGGACCGCGATCCCGGCATCGGCACTGCCCGGCCAGCAAGATCCGTTGACGGGACCGGGCGTCAGGGCAGGAAGGCCATCGACTCCAGCACGCGCCTGCCAAGCCGCTGATCACCGGAGATGACGGTGTCAGCAGGCACGTCAGCGCGCCCGCCGATCAGCGCCGCGAAGGTGGCCACCGGAACCTCCAGGTTCACGGTCGCATCGCCCGGATTGGCCGCGAGCCGCCCGCGTCCCCCCGCCATCTCGACGGCGGCCGGCGGCCGTGCGCCGATGCGGAAGACCACCTTGGCGCCGTCCGGGGCAGCGGCCCGCTTCCCGACGAGGTAGGGCAGAAAGCGCGAGAAATAGGCCACAGCCGCCTCCACGGCCGGCCCCTCGGTGTTAGCGGATCTGCTGCGGGGCACTTCAGGGTCGGGCACTGTCAGTGCTCATGCCACCACGATTCACTTACCTAGCTGTGCTGAGGGTATTCGGCTGGCTTGCCTTGCTCGCCCGGTCCGACCGGGCCAAAGACGCAGAGATTCTCATCCTGCGTCACCAGGTCGCCGTGCTCCAGCGCCAGGTCAAGACCCCGAGACTGTCCTGGGCAGACAGGGCGGTCCTGGCCGCGCTGGCCCGGCTGCTGCCCAGTGGTGCTCTCCGTCGGCTGCGCCTGATCGTCTCCCCTCGGACCTTGCTGCGCTGGCATGCCGACCTGGTCAGGCGGCGGTGGGCCTACCCGCGCCGCACTCCGGGACGGCCGCGCACCGCGCAGGCCGTCCGCGCGCTGGTGCTTGAGATGGCACACGACAACCGGGCTGGGGTTACCGGCGCATCCACGGCGAACTCACCGGCCTTGGATATGAGCTCGCGCCGTCGACGGCGTGGCAGATTCTCAAGGACGCGGGCATCGATCCCGCACCCCGGTCCGGAGAGGCCTGGCGCGTGTTCCTGGCCGGGCGTGACCGGGACACCGAGTTCACCGCTCCGTTCGACGCGGTGTTCACTTCGGTCAGCATGCGGATCATCATTCTGTGGACTGCGACGCAGGAGCATTCCACAGAATCCTGTTTTTCATCGAGCACGGCACCCGGCGCGTGCTCCTGGCGGCCAGAGCGGCAACGTTCAGTGGGTCACGCTGGTAATCGTGCAGCAGTAGCAGGCTCTGCGACGGGTCGACGGGGTTGGTGTAGCCGTGGCAGGCAAAATGCGCGATAGTGCAACTGGGCACATACGTCAAAACGTTTGCCTTCGTCGGGAGCTCATCAGCGACAGAAAGATTGCCAGGTTCGGGTTCGAGAAGCAGTACCGAACCGGGCAGGCGAGCGTGCAGCATGGCGGCTTCGGCGGCTACGTAGGGCGGCCGACCCTGGCGAGGGAGACCGGGAGTAGTGGGCATCGCGACAACCAAGGCTCGGATCGACGAAGCTATCTGTGCCCGAGCCGCTGACGAGCGTAACGCAGGGCACGAATTGTGGGGGTGTTACCCGCATCTGGGCCTGAGCCGCCCTGCGACTGGCCGCGTCGGCGCTTACGTCGGATCCGATACGGAGGGCCCGGTGGAAGTCGCTGACCCGCTCCAGCACAGCACGCCGCGAGAGGCCTGGCAGTTCAAGCGAGGTAAGGCGCTGCCCGGTGAGCAGCAGGGCGTCACTGCGGTAGACGCTGACGTTGAATAGTGAGCTCGAACCGCTTTCGCAGCGCATTTCCCAGATTCGACAGGGTCTCGGCGTGGGCGGCGTCATCAGCGGGAATGGCGGCCGCCGCCTAGCGGAGCGCGTCGACCGCCTCGTCCAGGGTGGCCTGATCTCCGGTTCGCTCAGACAAGTTCGACAACGCGATGCCGAGCATGGACAGCATCGCGGGACGGCTAAGGCGGTCAGCCGGACGGATAGCCAGAATCCGCTGCAGAAGTCTGATGGCCACCCGCAGATATGCCTCGTCGGGGGCAGCGAATGCCGAGTCGAACAGGTCGACAGCGATGGGCGCGGCTTGGTCCGCCAGGATAGGAAGAAGCGGTTCGGGCAGGGGATCGATGTCGTTGATAAAGCAGGGCGTGAACATGGTGATCGCGATGTTCAGTGCACGCTCGCTTGCGCTCGTGTCGCGGCGCAGCGCGCCGTAGCGGTACCAGTGCACCCATCCGAGCAGGTGCCGGGCCGCTAAATCGCCATCGTCGTCACGGAGCAGTTGAGCGAGACGACACGCTGGCGGCTACCTGGGATGACGTGGATGGCGGGCCATGCGGACAATGGGTGCGTGATAGGTGCCAGGTGGGGCGTGACCGACAGCGAGACCCTGCGCTCCTACCCGTGCGACGACCTTGTCGCCTCACCCGTGCTGCAAGCGTGGCGCGGCGTGCACGTCGGGGCACCGCCCGAGGCGGTGTGGCCGTGGGTCGCGCAAGTGAGAGCCGCGCCGTACTCCTACGACTGGATCGACAACCTCGGCCGTCGTTCCCCCAGGGAGCTGCTGGACCTCCCGGAGCCTCGGGCCGGGGACAGGTTCACCACAGCTGGCGGGCGTGAGCTGGGCCGGATCGTCTCGGTCGATCCGGGGAAGCAGCTAACGGGCACCATAATGGGCGCCTTCATGTCCTACGTCCTCGCACCCTGCGACCATGACATGACGCGCCTGCTGCTCAAGGTGGTCATCCAGGCTCCCTGGTGGGCCGCCCCGGGGCTAGCTATCGGCGACCTGATCATGGCCCGGCGGCAGTTGCTGAACCTGAAGCAACTCGCCGAGCGCCACCACTGCCAGGTGGCAGTCCCGGATTAGTGCGCAAATCCGCCTTCCGCACGCCGAGAACCTCCAGGTCAGCGCGATGAGCCGACCACGAACCGGAATCGTGGGGTCTGTCAAGTCTTCGGCTCTGTCGCACTTTCGGTGGTGACAGGAGGTCATACTTTGCCATGATGAGTTATATGTGACGAATGTGTCTAGTGAGTACGGTGTTCTCTGGGCTGTCTGCGCTGGTCATCGAGGATGTGCAGGATGCTGGCGAGGTGATCTGCGTGCGGCGAGGACTCCGGGCGGGGCGGTGGCGTGCCCGGGCTGCGGCAGGCATGGGGGTGCAGCGTGTCATGCGAGGACCATCTGCCGGTCGGCCCGGCCGAGGAGTACCTGGAGTTCTTGCGAGTGGCCCAGCAGTCCTCGCCGAACACGGTCCGTTCTTATGCCACCTCGCTGGCCCGCTGGTGGGAATACCTGACTGCGGCTGGGATGGCCTGGGACGAGGTGAGCTTGCCGTTCTTTGTCTCGTTCGTGGCGTGGCTGCGGGCCGCGGTCCCTGCCGGGGTGGGTGAGGCGGCTTCCCGCCGGGGATCAGCCCGCAGGGCCAGCGAAGTCGACGCAGGCTAGCTCTGCGAAGGCGGTCTGCGGCCGCTGCGAGGTCGACAAAAGCTGCTTGTCCTAGGCCCTGGAGACGATGCCGCACGGTATCTGGGGCGGAACCACTAGGGAAGAGCGTATTGCTATGCGCGTTTCGCCGGCCGTTCAGGTACAGGTTCGAATGCCATGGAACTAGCACGGGCCGGGAAGCGGGGAATCCCGGTTGCGTGGCCCGCGGTCCCGTCCGCGCACGGGACCGGCAGGCCAGCATGAGCTGGCCTGGACGGCAGCAGCGGGTTCTTGACCGGATCGAGAAGAGGCTCCTTGGCGATGATCTCCGTCTGGGCTCGCTGTTCGCGGTCTTTTACCAGGCTGGCGTCGGAGGATGCGATGCCCCCGACAGAACGGGTTGAAGCAGGGCCGGGGCGACCGCGGCAGGCAGCGCGTCCGGGAGGCCGTGACCAGACGCGGGCCGGCGCCTGGCATGGCATCTCGCCGCTTTCCCGCGTAATCGCCGCCCGGGGAGCCGTACGGGCTCCTGGGTACCGTCCGGATTATCGCTTAATTTCCCATCCGGGGCAAAGGCGCGTATTGTGAAAATTGTTGCTCCGGACCCTGGCAGGTGCACCCGCGAAATTCGCGGCGGCACGGCAGGGCCCGGATTTTTTATTCGCTGGGCAGTGCAGGAAAGACGCGGCGGCTCGAAACTCCGTGAGCGGGAGAAAGGTTCTCCCGCTTCATTACCAGCATGACTGGTTAACCGCGCGGTCAGCCCGATGCTGACAAAGGGCCGCCATGAGCGACATCGCCTGGGCCTGTCATGAAATTTACCAGGATTCACTGTCGTCTGTGGTGTCGGCCCACCAACGATAGTTCGTTTAGCCGGGCACTAACCAGCCGGGCCGGCCAATTCGGGCTGGGCACATCTTGATAGAGGCTCATTATGAAAGTCCTGATTATTGTTCTCGTCATCGTCGTGGTGCTGGCCCTCATCGGACTGGCCATGGCGGTGCGGATCATCAAGCAGTACGAGCAGGGGGTACTGCTGCGATTCGGCCGGGTGCAGGGCCCGCGGGCGCCGGGGCTCCGGCTGATCATCCCGTTCGCCGACGTGCTGCGCCGGGTGTCGCTGCGGATCGTGACCATGCCGATCCAGTCCCAGGGCATCATCACCCGCGACAACGTCAGCGTGGATGTGTCCGCGGTCGCCTACTACCGGGTCACCGACGCGGTCAAGTCAGTCGTCGCCATCGAGAACGTGAACTCGGCGATCGACCAGATCGCCCAGACCACCCTGCGCAAGGTGGTCGGCCAGCACACCCTCGACCAGACCCTGTCGGAGACCGACAAGATCAACCTGGACATCCGCAAGATCCTCGACGTCGCCACGGTCGCGTGGGGGGTGGAGGTCACGCTGGTCGAGCTGAAGGACATCCAGCTCCCGGACACCATGAAACGTGCGATGGCCAAACAAGCCGAAGCCGAACGGGAAAAGCGCGCGAAGATCATAAACGCCGAAGGGGAATCGCTGGCCGCCGCCGCGCTGGGCGAGGCATCCGACACGATGATGGCCCACCCGCTGGCCCTGCAGCTGCGCAACCTGCAGAGCCTGGTCGAGATCGGCGTGGACAAGAACACCACGGTGGTCTTCCCCGCCCCGCTGATGACCACCATCGCCGAACTCGGCTCCTTCCTGGCCCGCGAGCAAAACGCCGCCACCCCCGCCCCGCCCGCAATCACGCCGGTACCGCCGGCCAGCGGCACCGCGCCCGTCACCGCGCCCGTCACCGCCAACGGGGTCAGCCCGAACGGGCGCAGCCCGGGCGGCGCCGGCCCGGACGGGGCCGCCGGCCCCAGCTAGCAGCCCGCCCCGTCCCGGTCAACCGGAGCGGGCGGGCACCCGCCCCCGCACGCCAACCTCTCTCACGAGGAAGAACACTATGAAACGCAGAACCTTCGACATCCTGATGGCCACCGCCGGCCTATTCCTGGCCGTCACCCTGATCGCCGCAGGCGGCCTGCTGACCTGGGCCCACACCTTCATCGGCAACGAAGTCCACACCCAGCTCGCCGCCCAGCAGATCTACTTCCCGGCGAACAACAGCCCGGCGATCAAGGCCCCCGAGTTCGCCGCCATGCACCAGTACGCCGGGCAGCAGCTGACCACCGGCGCCCAGGCCGAGGTCTACGCTGACCACTTCATCGCCAACCACCTCAAGGCCATCGGCGGCGGCAAAACCTACGCTCAGCTGTCCGCCGAAGCCATCGCCCAGCCCAAGAACGCCGCCCTGGCCGCGCAGGTCAATACGGTGTTCAAGGGCGAGACCCTGCGTGGCCTGCTGCTGAACGCTTACGCCTTCGGCACCATGGGCACGATCGCGGGGATCGCGGCGATCGCCGCATACATCGCCGGGGTCGTCATGCTCATCCTCGCCGGTCTCGGCTTGGTGCACGCCCGCCGCACTCCCTACGCCACCGACATCCTTAACGGCCATCCCGCCCACACACCGGACCCGGGTACCGCACCCGTGCCAGCCACCCGCACCAGCGGCAATGGCCTCGCCGCTGCGGCACCTGGCGGCTCACCCAACCCGCCCGCCTAACCACCGCTGAATTTCCCGCCACGCCTCGTGATGCGGGCCCGTACCCCCGGCCCGCATCACGAGGCAATCGCACGTAGCGGCCGTTCAGGGTACGGTCTGCGAGCGCTCCCGCGGCTTCGCGGCGTAGCTCGTTACCGTCGAACAGGCGGAACACGACCAGGTAAACCCGGCGTCGACCGGGAGCGCCACGCCGGTGATGTGGCGGCCCTCGTCGGAGGCCAGCCAGGTGACACGACTCCGCTGAACGGGGAAGCCATCAGAACCCGAGCCGATCACCCTGTGCTGTGCCAAAACCCTGCGCATGACCTGAACTGCTGGTTTACGCTCGGCGGTCGTGCTCATGCGACTCGTATGCCTGTTCATGGTCCGTGTGCTCGGCTGGCTGGCCCTCCTGGCGGGCGGCGGCGCTGCCAAGGACGCGGAGATCTTGGTTCTTCGCCACGAGGTCGCGGTGCTGCGGCGGCAGGTCCCCCGTCCGAGACCGGACGGGGCTGACCGTGCCGTACTCGCCGCCCTGGCCAGGATGCTGCCCGGTCGCCTGCGGCTGCGCCGGATCGTGACGCCGGGCACCCTGCTGGCCTGGCACCGGCGCCTGGTCAGCAAGAAGTGGACCTATCCGAACGCGCCGGGACGTCCGCCGGTCCCGGACGAGGTTCGCGCGCTGGTGGAGGATCTGGCGCGGCAGAACCCGCGCTGGGGGCACCTGCGCATCCAGGGCGAGTTGCTCGGCCTGGGGTACCGCGTGGGGGAGGGGACGATCCGCCGGATCCTGGCCGCGGCCGGGTTCGGGCCTGCGCCGCGGCGGGCGTCGCCGACCTGGCGGCAGTTCCTGGCCGCCCAGGCCTCCGGCATCCCGGCCTGTGACTTCCTGCATGTGGGCATCGTGCTGCTGCAGCGCGTGTACGTATCAGTTACGTGGAATCCGAGCGCAGAAGGCTCTGTCGGCCGAAGGCCGTCCTCACCTGCGAGGATTCCCACGTAACACGGATTCTGTGGACTGCGACGAAGGAGCATTCCACAGAATGCTGTTCGTGATGGAAATCGAGACCCGGACGGTGCACATCCTGGGCGTCACCGCGCACCCGACCGGAGCCTGGGCGGCCCAGCAGGCCCGCAACCTGCTGATGGGCCTCGGCGAGCGGGCGAGCAGCTTCCGGTTCTGGTCCGCGCCCGGGGCGGCAAGTTCTCCATGGCGTTCGACGAGGTCTTCTCTGGTAACGGCACGCGGGTAGTCAAGACGCCGGTCCGGTCGCCGCGGGCGAACTCATATGCGGAGCGGTTCGAAGGCACGCTACGCGGCGAGTGCCTGGATCACGTGCTGATCCTCGGCGAACGGAATCTCCGCAGTGTCCTGGCCGAGTACATCCGGCACTACAACGGCCACCGTCCGCACCAGGCCCTGCGGCGGAACCACCGCTATGCGAGCCCGGCAACGCCGTCGATATCACCGCCCGGATCGAGCGCAGGCAGGTCCTTGGCGGTCTGATCAGCGAATACCGCAGAGCGGCCTTACGGGCGCGAAACGCCAGGTCAGCGCCTATGCGCGGGTTTTGGCATAGCACAGGGCTATTCCGGAACTGCTCACGCTCGCCCGGTGAGCGGCTGATCGCGGGGCAGCATCGCGAGCTTCACGTACCCGGCCGCCTCTTTCTGAAAGGGATCTACCTGCGCCCCGGTGAAGTCCGGTGGCCCTCTGCGGGAGCGTCCGGATGGGGGTTCATTTCGGAGGGGGGATCGACCCCATACCCCCATATTGCTCTATGTGCTACAGCGCCGAAGTTGATCTCCAGCAGACGGAGGCGTGATGCCCTCTGAAGTGCAGAAACGCTGCCTGCTGCGTAGGGCAGACGCTGGTCCGGGGTCGCTCAGGGCCAGAACCAGGCTTGACGTCCTGCGGGAACCGACTCGAACCCCCATAAAAACCGACTTGAACCCCCATGAAACATATGGTTTGTGCGGATGTCGGGGCGGGGCCTGGGCCGCGTTCCCGTGTCGGTGTCGGTGTCGGTGTCGGTCAACCTACCTTCCGTCGTTTGTCGCGGCGAGCGCTTGAAGGCTGAGCACCGTCGGACGACTGGGCGCATTTGATCAGGAGTCATCGACGACATCCGCAGCCTCGGCGACGAACGCGGGCGCGTGACGCTGGGGTCCCGGTGCCGCTGGTTGGCTCACGGGGGTTGCGGTGCGTTTCGGGATGATGAAGGTCGCGACGAGCACGCCGAGGGCAAAGAGCCCGGCTGCCCACCAGAACGCCGCTGTGTAGCCGTGGACTGCCGCATCTTGGGCCAGGCTTTTGCTCGCGGCATGACTGGCCTCGTAGCCCGCAACTGAGCTCGCGAAAACGAGACTGAGCACTGTCGTGCCGACGGACCCTCCGATTTGCAGGGAGGTATTTACCAGCGCGCCGGCGATCCCGGCGTCACCTGGCTTGACGCTGACCGTGCCTCCAAAAATTGCCGAAGAGAACAGGCAGCCGACGCCGAGGCCAGTGAGAATGAGGCTGGGGACAATCTCGCTTGCATAATTGCCGTGCGGGCTGAGCCGCGTGAACAGGACCTGGCCGATAACAGCCAATGCTGATCCGGCCATGATCAGCCATTTGACGCCTATGCGCGGCAGGATCGTTTTCTGCGCCCTGATGGAGGTGAATGCGACGGTGACAGTAAATGGCAGGAAGCCAAGCCCGGTCTCGATCGGGGAGAAGCCGAGATCTTTCTGCATGTAGAAGCTGAGGAAGAGGTACTGAGCGAAGATGCCCGATCCGAGTACGAACATCGTGGCGTAAGACCCCGCCCGAACGCGATTCCACACAATGTGAAGTGGCAACAACGGGTTCATCGCGTGGTTTTCCAGGACGACGAACGCGCTCAAGAGCACCGCGCTCGCGATCAGTGCGACGATGGTGACGGGAGCTGACTGCGGCATCACGAGCATCGACCATGCCGACAAGACCCTGGCCAGCCGAGGAACCGAAACTGCTCGTCTTGGCGATCACTGGCGCCAACGCCAACGTGTTCTGCATGCAGGCGTTCGATCGCAGCAGAGTGTGGGGTAGCCCTGAATCAGCTAGGACGGCCTCGATCTCGGCCTGCCCGCGCTGGCGACGACGTTCAGTTCTTGGGCCGTAACGGCAGGGCTCACGACCACAACTGCGGTGACACCCGCCATCGCCTCGTCGATGCCGGTTGGCACGCCCAGGTCGCCGACGGCGACCTCAGCTCCAAAGTCAGCCAGCGACGTGGCCCTGTCCGGATCTCGCACCAACACCCGCACGGGCGCTTCTCGCTCAGTGAGAAGACGCACCGCCTCGGAGCCGACCTTGCCGGCCGTCGTTACGAGTATCACCCGTGGGTCTCCCCATCCGCTGAAAATGGGTTGTGTAACTCACAATATGGCAGACCGGACTGGGTTGTCAAACTCAAAATGTTGCTAGAATGGGTGCATGGTCAACGAGACGAGTGGCCGGCCGAGGCTGACACCCAAGGGTGAGCGCACCCGGGCGCGAATAGTGGAGGAGGCCGCCGGCCTGATCCACGAGCGCGGGGTCGCGGGCACCACCCTGGACGACGTCAAGGCGGCGGCGGAAGTCAGCGGCTCGCAGCTTTACCACTACTTTCCCGACAAGAACGAACTCGTGCAGGCGGTCATCGACTACCAGGCCGACACCATCGTCAATAACCAGCGGCACGCGGATCTCGGCAGCGTGAAAGGAGTCGAAGCCTGGCGGAACATGGTGATCACGGCGGCGAAGCGCGCCCAAGCAAAGGGCGGCTGCCCCCTCGGTTCGCTCGGCGGCCAGCTCGCCGAGAGCGACCCAGGGGCCCGGTCCCTCATCGCCGCCGGGTTCGAACGGTGGACAGCCGCAATCAGCGAAGGGCTCAGATCCCTTCAGGCCGACGGGCAGCTCCCGTCCGACATCGACCCGGATGACCTCGCCGTCACTCTGCTCGCCACGCTCCAGGGAGGGCTTCTCCTCGCCCAGGTACAACGGAGCACCCGTCCGTTCGAAACTGCGGTCGATACCCTCCTCGCCCTTACCATCGGCGGATGAGCCCAAGCCGCATCCATTCACGGCCATCGACAACCCACCTCTCTTAATCTGGCTTGCGGCCCAAAGTACGCAGCGAACGCCTTCAGCTGACGTCGGCTTACAGCTTTTGGATAGGGCAAGTGCATCGGCATGCCCACTGAGCATGCGCGAGTTCATCGCCTCCGACCGCCGCGCGTAGCTCGACGAGGCGCGCGTCCACGACCGTGTCCTCGATGCGGTCGCGGGCGGCGACAGCCAGCGTGGCTGGAAGGAAATGGACCGCCTCTTCACGCTCGGCGAACGTATCGCGCGCCGCATCGCCCAGCGGGGCAAGTCCCCGGTCCCCGACGCCAGCGGCAGAACCGAGGACGACGCCGTGACTCAACGGCCGCGCCGACGGCAAACGCCGCCGGTCAGGCGGGGCATCACCGGCCGGCATCTGTGCGGGCTGATGTTTTGGATTTTCCCGAACAGATGCCGGTGACTGCCGCAGTGGCCCGAAGCTACGGCGTGGTCTTGCGGCTGCCTGCGCGCCAGTCTTCCTCCACCCGGCCTCGCCGGGATCCACGCCGAACGACCGCAGTTGCGGCCGCTCGCGCAGGCTGCGCTTGAGCTCGGCGAAGCCTGGGAAGCCGGCCAGGCCCGTGACGTGGTCCCAGAGCCGGACGGCGTCCTCCGGACTCGGCAGCCGGCTGCCGGCCCGAACAGCGCCGTGCCTTCCGGCGGGCTGAAGTGGAGGATCGGCGTGCCGACGTCCCTGCCAGTCAGCGACAGCGCCTCGTCCCCCTCGGCCCGGATCTCATCGTCCCAGCGCGTGTCGTCGAGCGCGTCAGCCAGCTCGGCGGGCAGGCCCGCCTTGGAGAGCAGCGGCCCGGCGAACGCCCGGCTGCCGCGGGTAGCGGCCGTCAGCGAGGCAGCGCCGTGAGAGTCGAAGATCTCCCCGCTCACCACCTCGTAGAACCGCCCGACCGCGGCCCGCCCGTGCTCGGCCCGTGACCGCGCCGCGACCCGCAGCAGCCGCAGCCCCGAGGTGTGCCCCTCCTCGTAGCCGACGGGGAAGTGGCTGTCGTAGTCGATCTCTGAGTTGATCATCCGCAGCGAGATGAACCGCCAGTCGACGGCGTAGTCCCGCTGCCCGGCGACCATGCGCACCCACTTGCTCGTCATCCAGGCGAACGGGCACACCGGGTCGAAGTAGAAACGGACGTCTGCGTCTGACATGCTTCCGCTCTCCTGTTGGATCACGCCACGTGCTCGCGCACGTATCGGACGAGGCCCACGACGTCGTCGGGGACGAGCCGCCCGATGGCACCGCTCGAGTACACGCTGACGATGACGTTGCCCGCCGGGTCGAGCACGAAGCCGGTCGACTGGAGGTACACCGGGTCCGGGTTGACGAACGCGCCGGTGAGCTCGGCGACGGCGCGGGCGTCCGCGCCGTAGCCGACGGGGAAGGTCAGCTTGTTCTTGGCGGCCATCTCGGCCGCGGTCTCCTTGTCGTCGACCGAGAGCGCGGCGACGCGGATGCCCGTCTCCGCCAGCGTCGCGCTGGCCCGCTCGAACACGCGCAGCTGCGCGTTGCAGAACGGGCACCAGGCGCCCCGGTTGAACAGTACGACGGCGAAGTCGCCGGCGAATGCGTCCGGGATGGCAAGCGCCTGCCCGTCGGTGGTGCTGATGGTCAGCCGGGGGAACGGGTCGCCTGGGTTGAGCAAGGGCATCGCGGTTCTCCTCCACGGTCGTCGCGGCGATCCCAGACAAGACCGCCTGACACGTAGGCGTCGCCTCCGCCCAAGGTCTTACCGATGAACTTCACGAAGGCGCGGCCTGGTAAGACACCGCCGCCGTGCGCCCGCTAACGGCGAGAGCGAAAAGCTCAAGAGCATTCAGCGGAACGGTCCCGGCTTACTCCCGTCCGCCCCGCTCGCACCGTCCACCGTTGAGGAGACCGCAGTGACAGCTGACTTCGCCGGCAAGACCGCACTGATCACCGGTGCCGGGCGCGGCATCGGCCGGGCCATCGCGCTCGGGCTGGCCGACGCCGGCGCCCGCGTGATCCTGCTCGCGCGGACCGCAGCACAGCTGGAGGAGACCCGCGGTCTGCTGCGCGAGCGGGGAGTGCCCGCCGGGCGGATCAGCGTCGCGCCCGCCGACCTGTCCGATGAGGAGGACCGCCGCCGCGCGGCAGTGGCAGCGCTCGCGTCGGGCCGCGTCGACGTCCTGGTTAACAACGCGGCGACCGTCGAGCCGCTCGGCCCCACCATTGGTATCGCGGCTGCGGACCTGCGGCTGGCCTTCGAGGTCAACGTCGTCGCGCCGGCCGCGCTCACCGCCGCCGTTCTGCCCGGCATGCTCGACGTCGGCTGGGGCCGCGTTGTCAATGTCTCCAGCGGGATCGCCGCCTTCCCGGCCGGGATGGTCCGGGGCAACGCCTACGCCACCACGAAGGCCGCGCTCGAGGCGCACACCGTGAACCTCGCCGCCGAGCTGCGCGGCACCGGCGTGACCGTCAACGCCTACCGGCCGGGCGGGGTCGACACCGCCATGCAGGCCTGGATCCGCCAGCAGGACCCCGAGCGCATCGGCGATGGCCTGCACGAGCGGTTCAACCGGAACTTCGCCGAGGGCACCCTGATCACCCCGGAGCACTCCGCCGCGGCGCTGCTCGCCCACCTGGCCGGCGACGACACCGGGGCCATCTGGGACGTCAGCACCGCCCCCGTCGGCGCCTGACGCCCAGCCGGGCCGCGTGTCCTGCCCGGTCGCCTGACGGCGACGGCGACGGGACGCTGGAGCGGCGCCGTCGGCCAGCGCGGTGTCAGCCGGCCAGCACTTCGGGCAGGCGGTCGAGGGCGGGCACGGTGAGGTCCGGCTGGGCGCCGATGGTGTCGAACGGGGCGGCTGAGCGGTTCACCCAGGCCGTGCGCATCCCGGCGGCGCTGGCCCCGACGCTGTCGAACGCGTTGCCGGTGACGAGCCGGACCTGTCCGGCCGACACCGACAGCCGCCCGGCCGCGTGCCGGTACACGACCGGCGACGGCTTGAACACGCGGACCTCATCGACGCTGATCCGCTGGCCGAAGAAGCCCGCCAGGCCGCTGTTGTCAAGGCAGTTCGCGATCATGGCGGGGGTCCCGTTGGAAAGCACCGCGAGCTCGTACCCCAGGCCGGCCAGCGCCCGCAGCGCGGGGACGGCGTCCGGGTACGGCTGCAGGTGGTCATAGAGCCCGATAAGGCGCCGGGCCTGCCCGTCCGGCGCGCGGGCCCCGATGGAGGCGAGGGCGAAGTCAAGCGCGCGGGACGTCACCCAGGCGAAGTCCTCGTAACGGCCCATCGCCGTGAGCCGGAAGGAGTATTCCAGCTGCTTCAGCCTCCAGAGCCTGGCCGCCTCGCGGCCCTCAGACTCGCCGAGAACCCGGCTGAGCTCGCCGGAGATGGCGATCGGGTCAACGAGCGTCCCGTACAGGTCGAACGCCAGGACCTCACGGTTCGTCACCGCGCCTCCCGGACCGCCCGCCGTGCTAGCCATTGGTGACCGCCAGGAGGAGCCCGGCGAAGTCCTCGCCGCACGGGGCGCAGGCAGACAGGTGGGCGGCGACCCCGGGGTAGCGCCCGGCCGCGTCCTCGCCGACGGCCACGAGGTCGACGTAGATGTGCAAGACGGCCATCGCCTCGTCGCATCCGACGTCGCGCGGGTCGGTCCGCAGGAACCGCTCCAGTCTCTCCAGGTCACTCATCGCCGCTCCAAACCCGGTTCTTCCAGGTACCCGTTGGCGACCAGCGCCCGGCGGATCTTACGCCGCGCGTCGAAAATCACCTTGTAAAGGGCGTTGCGCCGCAGGCCAAGCTCGGCGGCCAGCGCGTCCAGCGGCGTCCCGTCGACCACGATCGCCACGAAAACCCGCCGCTGGTGCGCGGTCAGATCGTCGTCGACGACCCGGCGCACCTCCGCGAGGATGCCCGTCGCCTCCGCGTGCCGCGCCGGATCGATCCCGAAGCGGTCGGGAAGCCGCTCCCACTGCCCGGCGTCCAGCGCGACCGGCGGGTTGCGCCAGTAGTGGCGGCCGAGCTTGCCCGACACCTCGAGGATGACGAACCGGTACGCCCAGGTGGTGAACCGGCTCTCGCCGCGGAAGTCACCGAGCTTAGCCAGGATGGCAATCATCGCGTCGCCTGCCGCCTGATGCGCGACGTCATCGAGTTCCGGGCCGGTCACCGGAGTGCTGGCCGACCGGCGTCTGACCTCCACCACCGCGATGCGAACCAGCCGTGCGTGCAGCTCACGCTCGGCCGCCTGCCGCTCCCCGCCATCGGCGCCCAGGCGGCGCAGCCAGCCCGCAGACTCCTCGTCCAGGCCCTTCGCCGGCAGCCTGGCACATTCCATGCCCAAAAGGCTACCGCCAGCCGCGGCCGGTTCCACTGCCGAAGATCCCCGCCGCCTGTCGGGCCCGGGCCTATTTTGAAGTCGTCACGCACCAGGCGGGCGCAAGACTTCCGTAATTCTTCTTACGGATGGTGGCGCAGCGAGGACGACGTGTAACACGGCCAATGCAGCCGGCACTGATTGGGCGGGTCCGCGGATCACCGCTGATCCTCCCCACGCAAGGAGAAGGACATTGCGTAAGCGCACACGCCTGGCAGCAGTGGGCGGCGGCCTGCTCGCGGCCGCGATCGGCATCGTCGGAGTGCCTGCCGTTGCCAGCGCCAGCACGCCATCGCCGGTGGTCGGCTACACCTACATCGACGGTAACACCGCCAAGGCCAATACCATCGACGGGTACGCCCGGCACGCGGACGGCTCGCTCACCGCGCTAGCCGGCTCCCCGTTCGCGGCCGGGGGCGCGGGCCTGGGCACGGGCCTGGCCTCCCAGGGCGCGATCCAGGTAACCCAGGACGGCAGGTACCTGCTGGCGGTGGACGCCGGCAGCAACCAGATCTCAGTCCTGCGCATCACCGCGGGCGGCGTGCCGGTGCTAGTCGGCCAGCCGGCGTCCTCAGACGGGATCAAGCCGGTCAGCGTCGCGGTTTCCCCGTTCGGCCTGGTCTACGTGGCGAACTCCGGCACGGGCGGCAGTAACTACACCGGCTTCCGGCTCAGTCCCTTCGGGACGCTGACGCCGGTCCCCGACTCGACCTACGCAATCCCGGATGGCTCCGGCCTCGGCGACGTGTTCTTCAACGCCTTCGGCAACCACCTCATCGGCACCCGCACCGGCACCTCGCTGATCGACAGCTTCGTGGTGGCCCCGGACGGCCGCCTGCTGCCCGCCCAGGGCTCTCCGTTCACCGGGCAGGGCGTGGGCCAGCTCGGCGCGGAGTTCTCGCCCGCCAACCCCTCGCAGCTGTTCGTCAGCAACGCGCACAACGGCGCCGGCCTCGGCACGGTCTCCGCGTACTTCGACAGCTTCACCGGCCAGCTCTCCTCGATCGGGTCCTCGCCCTACGCTGACGGGCAGACCGCACCCTGCTGGGCGGAGATCAGCCACGACGGCAGGTACCTGTTCGCCGTCAACACCGGCTCGGGCAACATCTCCAGCTACGCCATCACCCCAGGCGGCTCCCTCGCCCTGATCGGCAGCACGCCCATCAACGGCGGCGGGGCCGACATCGACGCCCGGCTATCTCCAGACGGCAAGTACCTGCTGGTCGACGGCTCGGGCATGCACTTCGTGTCCGTGTTCGCGGTCAACGGCGGGTCCCTTACCGAGGTGCCGAGCTCGCCGACGCCGCTGCCCGCCGGGGTCACCTCCTCGGCCGGGATCGTCAACACCTAGGTTGGACAGACCTCGCGGCGCTGAACGAAGTCCCCTGACGCTGTCCCAGCCCGGATCGAGGAGTACGGTCAGCCCGGCCAGGGAACTTCCTCAGGCGCTGCCTGTTCCGCCAGCTCATCTTGACGGGCGTGCGGGGCTGGTGCCGGGCCTGGAGGTGTCGCGGCTGGCCGGCGCTGGCCGGGGACCGGCATCAGCCGATCGAGCTGTTGCTTGCTGGCCGGGCGCTGCTGAACGATGCGGACGGGATCTACGATCCGAACTGGTACAAACGATTGCCTCCTGCTGGAGCCGAAAAGGCACGATGAGCGAAGCGTCAGGCCGACGTTGACAGGCATGACATCTTTGTGCGGACCTTACCGTTATGCCGAGGAGACGCCGTAGGTGCGCTGGGGAGCTTCCTCGGGGTGCCGGCAGGTCGGCATAATCACGGAGGGATGACCCCCAGCCGCAGTTTCCTTGCGGCTGGGGGTCCTGAGCTCAGGTGGCGACACGGCCGCCATCGACGGGGATGGTGACGCCGTGGATGAAGCTGGCGTCGTCGCTGGCGAGGTAGGCGATGGCGGCGGCGATCTCCCCGGGTTCGGCGAGGCGGCCGGCGGGCGCCAGTGCCGCGAACCGCTGCGGCATGTCGCCGTAGGCGTCGTTCATCGGGGTCCGGGTCGGTCCGGGGGCGACCGCGTTGACCCGGACGCCGCGGGGGCCGTATTCGGCGGCCCAGGCCTTGGTCAGCAGTTCGAGGGCGGCGCGGCTTGCCCCGTAGGCGGCCATGCCCGGCTGGCCGAAGCTCGCGACCATGGTGCTGGTGCTGACGATGGCACCGTGCCCGCGCGCGGCCATGGCGGGTGCCAGGGACGCGACGAGGAAGAACGGGACCTTCACGTTAACCGCGAAGATCTGGTCGAACTCGGCCTCGGTGACGGACTCCGTCGGCCCCCCCGGGGCGACGTCGACGTTGTTGACGAGGATGTCGACATGGCCGTCGCCGGCCTCTTCAGCCCACGCGGCCAGGTCACGGGCCTGTTGCACACCGTCCAGTGCCGTCAGGCGGTAGGCGGCGGTGCCGCCGCCGGACTCGATCTCGGCGACCACGCCGGCGGCTCGCTGCTCGTTGCGGCCGGTCACCAGCACGCGGGCGCCCCGGGCGGCGAGCGCGAGGGCCGTGGCCCTGCCGATCCCGCTTGTCGAGCCCGTGACCAGGGCGGTCTTGTCCTTGAGGTCGTTCATGACTTGTCTGCTCCTAATGTCTGTCTTTACCTTGTGCCTGGCTCGCGGCCCGGGCCGGTGCCGCGCTTTGTCCGGGTCAGGAGAACGCGGCGGCGTGGTCGGCGGCGAACTGCTCGAAGGAGCGGGCGGGGTGGCCGAGGATGGCCGGGACGTCGCCGGTGACCCATTCGGCGTCGCCGTCGGCGGTGAGGCTGAACGCCTGGGCGTTCATCTGGGCGATCTGCTCGGGGACTCCGGCGCGGATCATCGCGTCCTTGTTCTCCTCGACGGTGAGTTCCCGGTAGGTGATGGTCCGGCCGAGCAGCCTCGACAGCACGCCGGCCACGTCGTAGTTGGAGACCAGTTCCGGGCCGGTGAGCCAGTAGGTCTTGCCGGCGTGCGGGGCGGGGAAGGCGGCGATGGCCGCGGCGACGGCGGCGACGTCGCGGGCGTCGACCATCCCGGCGCGGCCCTTGCCTGCCGCGGAGCCGAAGCCGCTGGTCGCGGCGATGGCCGGGGCCAGGGCGAGGACGTTCTGCATGTAGGCGTTGGAGCGCAGCAGCGTGTGCGGGATCCCGGCGGCGGCCAGCCCCGCCTCGATCTCGGCCTGCCCGCGCCGCCGGGCGATCGGCGAGTCGGCCGACGCCTTGCTGGTCGCCTTGACGACGTGAGCCACGCCGGCCCGGGCGGCGCTGGCGACGGCGCTCAGTTCCTGGGCCGGGACGGCCGGGCTGACCAGCACCACCGCGCTGACGCCCGTCATCGCGGCGTCGATGCTCGCGGGCACGTCCAGGTCCCCGGCGGCGATCTCCGCCCCAACCTCGGCCAGCGCCTTGGCCGTCGCCTTGTCCGGGTCCCGCACCAGCACCCGCACAGGCACGTCTTGCTCGCGCAGCAGCCGGGCCGCCTCGGCACCGACCTTTCCGGCAGTGGTCACAAGAATCACGGCAGACCTCCCAGGCATCAGAAAATGAGTTATGTGACCCATTGTGCTGGGCCTAGACTGGGTTGTCAAACTCATAAATCTGCTATGGTGGGGACCATGGGGAGCGAGGAGCAGGGCCGGCGGAGGCTCACCGCCAAGGGGAGCGGACCCGCGCGCGGATCGTGGATGCAGCTGATCGCGGCTGATCTACGAGCGGGGCGTGGCGGGTACCACTCTCGATGACGTCAAGGCGGCGGGTGTGAGCGGGTCGCAGATGTACCACTGCTTTCCCAACAAGGACGCGCTCGTGCAGGCGGTCATCAGCTACCAGGCCGACGTCATCGCCGGCAACCAGCGGCAGGCGAACCTCGGCAGCGCCGGGGGGCTGCGGGCCTGGCGCGACATGGTGATCGCCCAGGCCAGGAGCGGGGAGGGCAAGGGCGGCCGCCCAGTCGAAGACCCGCGGCCTCTTGGAGCCGTTTCCGCAGCTGCGGCGCTTCCACGCCTGGTCGGGGGCGTGCGCGGTCAGTACGTCGGCGCGGGACTTGCCGGCGTCGCCCGCGACGGCCTGGCTCTTGGGGACGGCGGCGACGTAGCCGATACGGCGCTGCTCCAGCCAGTCCCGGAAGCTGCCGTCCTTGCCGTAGGCCTCGTCCGCGGTCACCCGGGAGGCCGGGACGCGCGGGTCCAGTGCCCGGCCCAGCATCAGCCGGGCAAGGTCGGTCTTGGAGGCGAACTGCACGTCGTCGGGGACGCCAGGATCTCGCCGCGCGCGGTTGAGATCCGGACCTCCGTCCAGGTGAGTCGGCACGTCTACGGCGGGAGCGTCGCGGTTCTATCCTTGCCCGGTGACCGTCAAGAATCGCAAGTGGCCGCTTCCGGGAGATCCCGATGCCAGTGTCGGTGCGCGTCACCACCGCGTACCGAGGTTCTACCTGGAACGGTTCGCCAACGAGCGATTGCAGATCACGACTGTTGACCGGCGCACCGGTGAGCGCAGGACGGCGGCGATCAGGGAAACAGCGGCTGAGAAGGACTTCTACACGGCAATCAATACCGACGGGGAAAAGGACGGCAAGAGCGAGCACCTACTGACGCACATCGAGGGCAACGCCGCCCGCGCGATCCGGAACATCCTGGTTCCTGCGTTCCGCCTCTTTCCGCCTCGGCCGCAAGACCGCGCTGACTTGTGCTTGTTCCTTGCCTTCCAGAAAGTACGAGGCAAGCAGACCCGCAAGAGGATCGAGATGCTCGGCGACCTGTGGGCACGCGCGCGGTTTCCGGCCAACATGTCAAACGAGCAGGCGGCTGACTGGCTCAGGGCCAATGGGCAGGAAGCCACGCCTGAGTCGATCGAGGAGATGGTGGATTTCAGCGGGCATATGGACGACTTCCAGTTCGTCCCCGACCCGAATGAGCACCTTCGCGTCATGGGCGACACGGCGCTACGCATCTCTGAACTGCTCGTGCGCCGCCCGTGGTACATAGCGGACTATGGCGTCCCCGCGCTTCTGACCAGCGATGAGCCGGTTGCCCTGCACTTTAGGGATGCGAGTCGCCCTCCCGGCCACGACCGGGGTATCGCATACGCCGACGAGATCTGGTTCCCCCTAGACCCCCGTAGGCTGCTCATCCTGGGCAGGCCCGACGACCCGGTGCCAGAGCAGTATCTGCACCCGCCAATCGAAACCGCAGCAACGGTAAACCTCACGATCGCCGCTGGCGCCTACGAGCACATCTACATGCATCCTGATCAGGACTACCTCAAGGGCGTACAGCTACCCAAAGTCGGCCCGATCCTCCAGGTCAGCGCGGAGTTGCCATTTGACCTCAGCCGCTATAACCAGCCGATTACCGACACCCGCACCCAGAGACGCAAGTAACGTAACCGCCTCTCGGCTAGCAGGGTGAGAAATCAGGGCGTGGCAGCGGCGCCGTCGCGGACTGCACTGGTGAGTGCGGGGACGCGGCTGGGCGTTGCGCCTGTTCCGAGCGCTGCTCCCCGACTGGGAGCGGGCCTCGGTCCTGGCGATCCCAGCGCCTTCACCTTCCGGAACAAGGTACCGGACGCATTCCGCAGGAGGAGCGGTCTGTAAAACCGTCGGCTACGCCTACGTTGGTTCGAACCCAACACCTGCCACAACACCTGCCACTACCTGCGGAAATAGCCCGTGAGCTGGATTTTCCCGGTCTCGCGGGGCTGTTCTTTTAGCCTGACGAGGTCCCACTGTGTCCATGTCAGTCCGGCTGTGTCCAGCTGTGCACGGACATATAGTGGACAGCGTCCGCGATCATGAACCCGGTCAGGTGGCCTGTGTAGTCGGATCGCCCTGGGCGAGGAGGCGCAAGAAGCGGTTCACCCCGAACCGCTGGCTCCGTCCATGTCCATGGTCAGCGTCCTCGGTGACGGGGCCCGTCGGGCCACGGGAAGATCACCGGTGATCGCCGATCTCGTCCACGCTTAGCCCTGCTCCTGCCGAAAACCTCATCTATGCTGGTGGGAGCCGATGCATGGGTGAGGCCGATGTTGTGCGCTATTGCGGCCAGTGGGGCCGCTCGTGCGAGAGAGGAACGCTGTGGCATGGTGATCAACCGTGCTGCTGCGACTGGCCTACCTTGGTATGGCAAATGTGTTCGCACTGCTGCGGCTGCTGCCGATGAGCAACCGGGACAAAGACGCAGAGATCCTTGCGCTGCGCCACCAGCTCTCGGTCCTTCAGCGGCAGCTCGGTCCGGGCAGGTTGCGGTCCACCCCTGCTGATCGGGCGTTGCTGGCGGCGCTGCTGCACCGGCTCCCGAGGCACGTGCTCAAGCGACTGCACCTGGTGGTGCGCCCGGATACCGTGCTCCGCTGGCACCGCGATATGGTCGCGCGTCGGCACGCCCAGCGGTCCCGGCCCCGGCACCCGGGCCGGCCGCGCACCGTGCGCTCGATCCGCGCCCTGGTGCTGCGGCTGGTCCGCGAGAATCCAAGGTGGGGGTATCGCCGGGTACACGGCGAGCTGCTGGTGCTCGGGGTCAAGGTCGCCGCTTCCACCGTCTGGGAGATCCTGCACGACGCCGGGATCGACCCGGCGCCCGAGCGCAGTTCCACCACATGGGCCGATTTCCTGCGCTCCCAAGCCGAGGCCCTGCTGGCCTGCGACTTCCTCGAGACGGTCACCCTGTCCGGGGCGCGGCTGCACGTGCTCGCGGTGATCGAGCACGCCAGCCGGAGAATCAGGATCCTGGGCGCCACCGCCCACCCGACAGCGTCCTGGGCGGCGCAGGCCGCCAGGAACCTCGTGATGGACCTGGAGGATGCCGGCTGCCGGGCACGGTTCCTGATCAGAGACCGGGACGGAAAGTTCCCCGGCCTGTTCGACGCCATCCCCGCGGACGCGGGCATCGACGTTGTACTCAGCGGGGTCCGGATGCCGAGGATGAACTCGATCATGGAACGGTGGGTGCAGACCTGCCAGCGCGAGCTACTGGACCGCACCTTGATCTGGAACCAGTCCCACCTTCTGCACGCCCTGCGGGAGTTCGAGCAGTTCTACAACGGGCACCGGCCGCATCAGGGCATCGCCAACGCCCGCCCGCTCCAGCCACTGCCCGTGCCGCTCGTGACCCCTGACCAAATCGCCAGCCTCGACATACGACGACGCGACCGACTCGGCGGAGTGCTCCATGAGTACCAACGTGCGGCATGAGCTGCACGGATGAGATTTTCGACAAGGGCAAGGCCAGTCGCAGCAGCACGGTTGATCACCATGCCACAGCGTTCCTCTCTCGCACGAGCGGCCCCACTGGCCGCAATAGCGCACAACATCGGCCTCACCCATGCATCGGCTCCCACCAGCATGGATGAGGTTTTCGGCAGGAGCAGGGCCTGTTTGACCCGAAGAAGCCACTGCCGCAGACCAACGCTCAGGACTTCGTTGCCTACCGGGATTTTCTCGATCTGGACTACGGAGTGTCCAAGCAGCGCGAGGGCGGCGTCACCCTCAGCATTGCCAGCAACGGCGGCGAGGTGGACTGGATTTCGGGCCTGCTGAAGGTCAGCACGGGCGATGCCCTGAAGTTCCTGCGCGACGAGGACCTGGAGATCAAGGATCGCTTTCCCGGCGAGTTCGAGATGATGGCCAACGCGCACGCGCTCGAAGAGAGCTGCCGGCCGGTCGTCGAGGAGATGATCAGCAAGGGCGGCGCTAAGGCGATCGCGGTGTCCTCCAGCTACGGCGACGGCACCGATCGCGTCTTCCTCGACAGCCCCAAGGCCGAATGGCTGTGGGAATATGCGGAAGCGAACGACATCGTGGTCCACATTCACCCGCCCATGGTGGCGCTCGGCCACGAGTCGCTGATGCAGTACCGCCTCAACGAGGCGGTCGGCCGTCCCTTCGATTCGACCGTCACGGCTGCCCGGATGATCGGGGCCGGCGTGTTTGACCGCCACCCGAAGCTCCAGGTGCTGATCGTCCACCTGGGCGGCGGGCTCACGTCGGTCATCGGGCGCCTCGATTTCAACTGGCACCTCAACTACAACGGGATCGCCAACCCGCCGGCCGGCAAGCCTTACACGAACAAGCGGAAGCCATCGGAGTACTGCAAGACCAACATCCTGGTCGACGGCATGGGGTTCAGCGCACTCGGGCTGCGAGCCGCGGTTGAGATGTGCGGCGTGGACCGGGTCGTGTTCGGCACCGATTACGGTGCCGTGCCCTACGGCATCAAAGAGCACGTGCAGATCGTCGAAGACGTGCTCCCGGACCAGGCTGACCGCGACCTGGTGTTCTGGAAGACAAGCAACAGGATCTTCCGCCTGGGCCTGCCCCAAACCGGTCCCGCCACCAGCCCTCTCGTCACCGTTTAACTCCTCCGCCGAAAGGTGCTGCGGACGCGCGTGAGAGCGGGCCATGTCCGCGCAATACGCAACGCCCGGATCGCGCTCCTGCGCAAAGGTGCGCCCAGGCCGTGCGGTTATGGCGGTCAGTTTCCGCCAAGCGTGGAAAACAGCACCAAAACGAGGGTGGTGACGGCCAGGATGCCGTGAGCGACGACGACCGGCACCGGGAAGTTCCGTTCTGGAGGAACAGTATGTTTCCTCGTAAGCGACAAGCCGGGGTGAGCGAAGGTGCGGTACACCCGGACCCAGCGTGCCGCCATGACCAGGCCCAGGACGGCGACAGTGCCCAAAACGGCGACCGAGACCCAGGCCAGCCGCTCCTGATCTGCCAAAATGTAGCTAAGCCACAACACCAGGCCACCCATACCCAGCAACGCATGAGCAGATATCACCGGCACAGGCAAACGGGTCGCAGCCGCGCTCTGGAACTCGCTGTCGTACTCGATGATCCAGATCACCAGGAGGATGAGGCCACCGAAAATGGTGAGCAACCAGGCGAACAACGCGACGATGCTCATCTCGCTCTGAATCCTCCGCGGTCTCCGGATCGGCGTCTTTGCGGTACTTACTACGGGCCGAGCGGCAGGCGGGATTGATTGTGACAGTTTGTGTGATCTTCGGTTACAGATCGCACAGCTGCGTACCATCGGTCCGTTCCGTGTCCGTGTCCAACGGCCGGAACCTGTCGGCGATCCGGCCCCAGTTTTGGAATTCTTTCTGGCTGCCAGGCCGTACCCAGCCTCTTGCCCGGGTGAAGTGGGGGCTGGCGCGGTCTCGCTGATGCTGGGGATGGCCAGAGCCCTTGCGGAGCTCAGCCCTGCGTGCCTGCTGCCCCCTGGTACTGGGCGAGGACGTCGGCCGGGGCCCGGCCGCGGTTTTTGACCTGCAGGCCGTGCGCTTTGGCCCAGGTGCGTATGTCAGTGTTGGTGGCGCCCAGTGCGGGAGTCTTGCGCCCGTTGTGGGTTGTGCGGGTGGTGCCGGCGACCCTCCGGCCGGCTTCGATATACCGGGCCAGGGCTGATCATTCTGCGGCCGTCCCGGGCCGGACGGCGCCGTGTCGGCGCGCTGGCGGCGCGGTCCGGACACGATGCCGCCGTCGGCGCCACAGCCCGCGTGTGGCCGCCCTCGCGCCAGCTTCCGCCCGGGGTGCCCATTCCTCTTTCGTGGCAGGGGAGTGACAGGTCAGGGCGCGAATATACCTGGGATGTACCTTGATAGACCTCCAGATGGCGTCGACGGCGATCGCCGTGAGCGGGCAGGGCATGATGAGCCGGACGTGTCTGTACCGGCAGGATGCTTCAGGGGAGATGGCGGACAACGGCTGTGCGGATTGAGTGCGCTGGACAGCCCAGACCTATGGCCACGGCGACACCGCCCGCGGGTGGCAGCCTGCCCGCACGACTCCTGCCTGCTGCTATCGCGCTGCGTAACCACGGCGGAAGGGGTTCAAACAGCTGGTCTAGACCAATCGGCCCGACGCCGGGCCCGCCAACATCCGACCGCCGAGCAAGCACGGAGCGAGCACGGGCAGAAAATCTGGACAAACCGGGCATCAAAAAGATGACCCGAGACGGTAAAACCCCAGGTCAGAATGGGTGCGCCGCCAGGGACTTGAACCCCGAACCCGCAGATTAAGAGTCTGCTGGTTTGCCGTTTATGCGGTGTCAAGTAGTGCCGGGAAATGCTGTGACCTGCCGGGCTGTACAGCGAACCGGGAGACCGGGTGCCGCGTGGTACCGCCCGCTACCGGCCCGTACCGGGACATCCGAGCAAACATGGAGCAAACATGGATGCGGCCGATCTTGGACCGGTGCGGGGACAGCGGTGTCCGCGGAGCCGGGTCGGCGGCACAGAGCTAGCTTATGCGGCAGATACGGTCCGTAATCGCCGCTGCTGGCGTGGATGGAGGCAGATGCGACCCGGCATCCAGGATGGTACTGAAGCTCACGGTGTTGGCGGATCGCAGGTCGGCCAGAGGGCACTCTGCTGCGCGTAGCGATTGACCTCCGGTAGACCTGCGATATACCTCTCATGGACCTGCGGGAACTATCATCCTCCAAGCCCTGATGATGCCTGCTTGCGCTGCCAGATCCGGGCGCTGGACCGGAGACAGGCACATTCGTCACCATCACCCCAGTCGGCGAGACCTGCGGCTGGTACGCCTCCGTGAGCCTTCTGCCCGACGGCACCCGCGAGACCGAGCGCGCCGACCCCGTCCGCGGTGAGGAGCACACCGCCACCACCGGCACCCCGGCCAGCATCGCCCGTGACCTCATCACCTGGATCACCACCCGCGACTAAAAGATCAGCAACCCCACCCTTTTGGAACACGGCCTAGGTCCTGCACGCCCTGTACGGGGTCGGCGCCGATGTGACGGTCGCCAAGACAGCGTCAGTGGGCTCTGGCGGCCCGGCGGGGTTTCGCGTCGGGGCAGCCGGGGGCCAAATGGCAGGCGTGAACATCCTGATCGGGCGACGAGATCACCTGCCGCCGGGCGCTGGACCACACTTGACAATGCCAGAATGACCGGCCGTAAAGTGACCTTGTTACAGCTGCGTTAAATCCTGGTGACGACGTCTACATTGGGCTAGTGACGGGCTATGTCGCAGCCTCAGGCCGCCGGAAGTTGCTGTGCGAAACGGTTCGATGGTCCGCCAAGTTCTTGATCTTCCCTCCGAAGGAGGTTCCCGGATATGGCGGACAGCAAGCTCTTCGCTGCGGGGCACCGCTAAGTGAAGAATCTTGATGTTACTCATAGGCAGTGGGCTTCGGCGATTTAAACAAGCTTCCGCAAAGGCCTCGATCGCGTTCCCGCAGGTGGCGGTCTTGATCATCACGAATTTCCGGAGATCTGAGTCCCGCGTAGTGCCAGGTGGTCCCTTGATCGGAGCAGCCTGGTGCACCATCGTGAGGATCTCATCACAGTCGGCTGCGCATGGGCATCGGTTCCTGAATATTCGCTCCGTATTCTGCCCTGGAAATGTGCTGGCCGCCCTTTCCGGCGGGCCCGTACGGCGCGCCGCTAAATGCAGCTCCAATGGCCTGGCTAGCCAATGACTAATACGACACTAGCGCTGCGCCGGCCGACGGTGTAGCGTCAGAGCCAGCGGGCTGCGCGAATGGCGGCCTGGTTGGTCGTCAAGGGAGACGGTTATGTAGAGCCCGTAGCGAAGCACAGGGAGCAGCAATGGCCTCCATCGACGCTTCAGCCGACGTTCCCGGCCAGGTTACCTGCCCGGACGGCCGGGTTGAGCTGGTCGGCCCGGAGGCCATTGGCGGGCGGTTCTCGAACGCTGACCTGGCTCCGGTGCCGGTCGGCCGGCGGACGTGGACGACCTACAACTACCTGGCGCTGTGGGTTGGCATGTCGCACAACCTGGCGACCTACGCGCTGGCAGCAAGCCTGATCGTGCTCGGGATGAGCCCCTGGCAGGCGCTGCTGACAATCGCCATCGGCAACGTCATTGTGCTATTCCCGATGCTGCTCAACAGTCACGCCGGGACCAAATACGGAATCCCGTTCCCGGTGTTCGCGCGAGCCTTCTACGGCCTGCGCGGCGCGAACCTTCCCGCGATCCTGCGAGCCCTGGTGGCCTGCGGCTGGTTCGGCATCCAGACCTGGCTCGGCGGCGAGGGCGTTTACGTGATTGTCGGCAAGCTGGCCGGCCAGGGCTGGGTCAACGCGGCGCACTTCGGCGGTCAGCCGTGGACGGTGTGGCTTTCGTTCGCGGTGTTCTGGGTGATCCAGGTCGGCATCATCTGGCGCGGCATGGACACTGTCCGCCGGTTCGAGAACTGGGCTGCGCCAGCGGTGCTCGTGGTGTTCGTGGCCTTACTGGTCTGGATCGCCGCCAAGGCCGGCGGCTTCGGCCCGCTGCTGTCGCAGCCATCGCGGCTGGGCTGGGGGCCAGGGTTCTGGCGGGTGTTCACGCCGTCGCTGATGGCCATGATCGCGTTCTGGTCCACCCTGTCGCTGAACATCCCGGACTTCACCCGGTTCTCCCGCAGCCAGCGGAGCCAGCAACTGGGTCAGGTGCTCGGCCTGCCGACCACGATGACGTTCTTCTGCCTGCTGGCCATCCTGATCACCTCGGGCGCCCAGGCGGTGTACCACCAGGAGATCTGGGACCCGGTGGAGCTGGCCGCCAAGCTGTCCAACCCCGCCGTGGTGATCCTCGGCCTGCTGACCGTGCTCGGCGCGACAGTCTCCGTCAACGTGGCCGCCAACGTGGTCAGCCCGTCCTACGACTTCTCCAACCTTGCCCCGAAGCTGATCTCGTTCCGCGTCGGCGGGCTGATCACCGGGGTGGTGGGCGTCGCGCTGCAGCCGTGGCGGCTGCTGTCGAACCCACACGTGTACATCTACACCTGGCTGGGCTTCTACGGCGGGCTGATCGCGGCGGTCTCCGGCGTGCTGGTGGCCGGCTACTGGGTGCTTTGCCGGACCCAGCTGAACCTGGCCGACCTGTACCGGGAGCATGGCAGCTACTGGTACCAGGCCGGCTGGAGCTGGACCGCGGTGGCGGCCACGGTGGTCGGCGCCGGGCTGGCGGTCGGCGGGGCATACTCGGCGCCCGGGCAGGGGCCGTTCCCTGCCGATGGCCTGGTCCCGCTGCTGAAGCCGCTGTACAACTACGGCTGGGTGGTCGGATTCGCGGCCGGGTTCGCGGTCTATCTCGTGCTGTCGGCACTGGACGGCAAGCGCAGGGTGACCGCGAATGTGGCCGCGCGCGCCGGGTGACCGGCGCCCGGGTGGGCGGGAATGGCGGGTGAGAGGTCCCGCCAGAACCGAGCTAGGAGGAGACCGAGCTAGGAGGAGACATGGTGACAGAGATCGTCAGGGCGGGGCTGGTCCAGCACAGCTGGACCGGGGACAAGGATTCCATGATCAGCAAGGCGGTCGGCGCGATCGGCGTGGCTGCTTCAGCAGGCGCTCAGGTGGTGTGCCTGCAGGAGCTTTTCTACGGGCCGTACTTCTGCCAGGTGCAGGACAGCGACTACTACTCCTACACCGAGCTGATCCCGGACGGTCCCACCACGCAGCTGATGCGCGAGGTTGCCCGGCGGCATGGCGTGGTGCTGATCGTGCCGATGTTCGAGGAGGAGCTGCCCGGTCTCTACTACAACACCGCAGCGGTGATCGACGCGGACGGCAGCTATCTCGGCAAGTACCGCAAGACGCATATCCCGCACGTCGCGGGGTTCTGGGAGAAGTTCTACTTCCGGCCGGGCAACCTGGGCTATCCGGTCTTCGACACCGCGGTCGGCCGGATCGGCGTCTATATCTGTTACGACCGGCATTTCCCGGAGGGCTGGCGGGCCCTCGGCCTGGCCGGCGCGCGGATCGTGTTCAACCCGTCGGCCACCAGCCGCGGCCTGGCGCAGTACTTGTGGCGGCTTGAGCAGCCGGCCGCGGCGGTTGCCAATGAGTACTTCGTCGGCGCGATCAACCGGGTGGGCGTCGAGCCGCTGGGTGACGATGACTTCTACGGCCAGTCCTACTTCGCCGATCCGCGCGGCCAGCTGATCGGCGACGGCGCGTCGGATGCCGCCGACGACGTCGTGGTCCGGGACCTGGACATGGACCAGCTTGAGGAAGTCCGCCATCTGTGGGCTTTTTACCGCGACCGGCGGCCGGACGCCTACGGGCCGCTGACCGAGCCGTAGACCGTCGGGCAGTGCAGACCGCAGGCAGCGCAGACCGGAGGCAGTGATGGGCATCCTGATCAGCGGCGGCATGGTTATCAGCGCGAGCGGCGCCGCACCGCTGGACGTGCTGACGGACGGTGAGCGAATTGCCGCGCTTGCCGCGCCGGGAACCGAGGTTGCCGCTTCCTGGGCGGCGAGTGCCGACCGGGTGATCAGCGCCGCGGGCAAGTACGTGCTGCCTGGCGGGATAGACGCGCACACGCACATGGAGATGCCGTTCGGCGGTACGTTCGCCGCCGATACTTTCGAGACCGGGACCCGCGCGGCGGCCTGGGGCGGCACTACGACGATCATCGACTTCGCCGTGCAGGCCAAGGGCGCCTCGCTGCTATCGACGCTGGACAACTGGCACCGCAAGGCGGACGGCCAGTGCGCGATCGACTACGGATTCCACATGATCGTGTCCGATGTCAACGATGCGACCCTGAAGGAGATGGACGCTTGCATCGGGGCCGGCGTGAACAGCTTCAAGATGTTCATGGCCTATCCCGGCGTCTTTTACGCGACCGATGGCGAGATCCTGCGCGCGATGCAGCAGGCTGCGCAGACCGGCGCGCTGGTCATGATGCATGCGGAAAATGGCATCGCGATCGATCAGCTCGTCGCGCAGGCCGTAGCGGCCGGGAAGACCGACCCGGTCCAGCACGGCCTGACCCGGCCGCCCGAGCTGGAAGCCGAAGCCACCTCGCGGGCGATTGCGCTGGCCAGGGTGACCGGCTCGCCGCTGTATATCGTGCACCTGTCCGCTGCGCAGGCGCTGGATGCCGTCACGGCGGCACGCGACACCGGCCAGAATGTGTTCGCCGAGACCTGTCCGCAGTACCTGTACCTGTCGATCGAAGATCTGGCCAGGCCCGGCTTCGACGGCGCCAAATTCGTCGCCTCCCCGCCGCTGCGGCCCAGGGAGCACCAGGGGTCGCTGTGGCGCGGGCTGCGCACTAATGACCTGTCGGTCGTGTCCACCGATCATTGCCCGTTCTGCTTTGCCGAGCAGAAAGAACTTGGCCGCGGCGACTTCAGCAAGATTCCAAACGGGATTCCCGGCGTGGAGCACCGCATGGACCTGCTGCATCAGGGCGTGACTGGCGGAGAGCTCTCCCTGGCGCGCTGGGTCGAGGTGGCCTCGACGACGCCCGCGCGGATGTTCGGCCTTTATCCAGGCAAGGGCACGATTCAGCCGGGCGCGGACGCCGACATCGTGGTCTACGACCCGGCCGCCCGCCAGGTGCTCTCGGTCGCTACCCACCACATGAACGTGGACTACTCGGCGTATGAGGGTATGGAGATCACCGGGAGAGTGCAGACGGTGCTGTCACGCGGCCGGGTCATAATCGACGCCGGCCAGTATCACGGCGTGACCGGCCACGGCCGCTTCCTGCAGCGGGAGCTGTGCCAGTATCTGAGCTGATGCAGCAGTAGCAGAGCTGATGCAGCAGTAGCAGAGCTGATGGGCCAGTCGCGGAGCTGAACGGCCGGTAGGGCCGCTGCGCAAGGAACGGGGAGACAACCGATGGAATTCGGCTTGGTTCTGCAGACTGATCCGCCGGCCAGCGGTGTCGTCAGCGCGATGCGCGAGGCCGAGAACCTGGGCTTCCGCTGCGGCTGGACTTTCGACTCGCATGTCCTGTGGCAGGAGCCGTTCGTCATCTACTCGCAGATACTCGCGTCGACGTCGGCATTGGTCGTCGGCCCGATGGTGACCAACCCGGGTACCCGCGACTGGTCGGTCACCGCCTCGCTGTTCGCCACGCTCAACGACATGTTCGGCAACCGGACGATCTGCGGCATCGGCCGCGGCGATTCCTCCCGGCGGGTCATCGGCCAGCAGTCGGCTTCGCTGGCCACGCTGGCCGAGGCGATGCGGGTGATCAAGGACCTGGCCGAGGGCCGGGAAGCGACGCTGCACGGGACCGTGGTGCAGATCCCGTGGGTACGCGACGGCAAGCTGGAGATCTGGATGGCGGCCTACGGGCCGAAGGCGCTTGCGCTGGCCGGCGAGCAGGCCGACGGGTTCATCCTGCAGACGGCCGACCCCGACATCGCCCGGTGGACCATCGGCGCGGTGCGCGACGCGGCCAGGGCGGCGGGACGCCCCGCCGATGCCGTCACCATCTGCGTGGCCGCGCCCGCCTATGTCGGCACCGACCTGGCCCATCAGCGGGATCAGCTCCGCTGGTTCGGCGGGATGGTGGGCAACCACGTGGCGGATCTGGTGCGCCGGTACGGCATCGACGGCCCGGTGCCGACGGCGCTGACCGACTACATCTCCGGGCGGCAGGGCTACGACTACTCTCATCATGGGCGGGCCGGGAACCCGGACACCGAGTTCGTGCCCGACGACATCGTGGACCGGTTCTGCCTGACCGGGCCGCCGTCCGCGCATGTCGACCGGCTGCGCGAGCTGGCCGGCCTCGGCGTCGACCAGTTCGCCGTCTACCTGATGCACGACCAGCCCGAAGCCACCATGGCCGCCTACGGCGCCGACATCATCCCGGCGCTGAGCTGAGCATGTACCGGTCCGCGGTTGAGCTGGTCAGCGGCAAGGGCAGCCGCGTCACTGACGCGTCGCGCCGCAGCTACCTCGACTTCTTCGGCGGCATCCGCACCAGCATGCTGGGCTACGACGTGGCCGAGGTGCGCGAGGCGCTCGAGCGGCAGCTCGCCGCCGGCGTCACGCACACCTCCGCGCTGTACCTAATCCGCAACCAGGTAGAGCTGGCGGAGAAGATCGCCCGGCGGCTGACCGCGCGGGATTCTCCGCGGGGGGCCGCCGGAACCAGCCATGATCACGGGACACAGGAGAACGGAACGGGCAATGAGGCACATATCGCACTGGATCGGCGGCAAGCCGTGGTCAGGGGAGGCCGCCCGGCGTGGCGATGTCTACAACCCGGCGACCGGGCAGGTGACCGGCACCGTGGACTTCGCCGGCCGAGGCGAGGTGGCGGCCGCGGCTGCGGCCGCAGCGGCGGCGCTGCCAGGCTGGCGGGAGACCTCGCTGGTCAAGCGGGCCAGCGTGATGTTCGCCTTTCGCGAGCTGCTGCGCGCCCGGCAGGGTGAGCTGGCCGCGCTGGTCAGCTCCGAGCATGGCAAGGTGGTCTCCGACGCGGCCGGCGAGGTAGCCCGCGGGCTCGAGGTCGTCGAGTTCGCCTGCGGCATCCCGCACCTGCTCAAGGGTGGCTTCTCGGAGAACGTGTCGACCGGGGTCGACGCCTATTCGATCCGGCAGCCGCTGGGAGTGGTGGCGGGGATCACCCCGTTCAACTTCCCGGCCATGGTGCCGATGTGGATGTTCCCGATCGCGATCGCGTGCGGCAACTCCTTCGTGCTCAAGCCATCGGAAAAGGACCCGTCCGCGTCGCTCCTGCTGGCCGAGCTGCTGGCCGAGGCCGGACTGCCGGACGGGGTGTTCAACGTGGTGCACGGCGCCAGGGAGGCGGTCGACGCCCTGCTGACCCACCCCGACGTCCGTGGCGTCAGCTTCGTCGGATCGACGCCGGTGGCCCGTTATGTAGCCGAAGTTGGCGCGGTTGCCGGCAAGCGGGTCCAGGCTCTCGGCGGCGCGAAGAACCACATGGTCGTCCTGCCCGATGCCGACCTGGAACTGGCCGCTGATGCTGCGGTGTCGGCGGGTTTCGGCTCGGCGGGCGAGCGGTGCATGGCCATCTCGGTGGTCGTGGCGGTCGAGCCGACCGGCGACGAGCTGGTCGGGAAGATTGCCGAACGGGTCGCGCGGCTGCGGGTGGGCCCCGGTGATGACCAGGAGGCCGAGATGGGGCCGCTGGTGACCGAGGCGCACCGGGACAAGGTGGCCTCCTACCTCGACTCCGGCGTGCGCGACGGCGCGGTGCTGGCGATCGACGGGCGCGGGCACCCGGTGACCGGGGGAGAGCCCGGCGGCTTCTGGCTGGGGCCGAGCGTGCTCGATCACGTCACCCCCTCGATGGGCTGCTACACCGACGAGATATTCGGCCCCGTGCTGTCGGTCGTGCGGGCCGCCAGCTACGCCGACGCGCTGCGGGTGGTGAGCGAGAACCCCTACGGCAACGGCACGGCGATCTTCACCAACGACGGGGGAGCGGCCCGCCGGTTCACCAGCGAGGTCGAGGTCGGCATGATCGGGATCAACGTGCCGATCCCGGTGCCGATGGCGTTTTACTCCTTCGGCGGCTGGAAGGCGTCGCTGTTCGGCGACACGCATGTGCACGGCACCAGCACGACGTGGTGCCGGACCTGATCGCGTTCGCCAAGGGATCGAACTCCGGCTACGTGCCGGCCGGCGGCGTGATCATCTCCGACGAGATAGCCGCGACCTTCGACGACCGGGTCTTTCCAGGTGGGCTGACCTACTCTGGCCACCCGCTGGCCTGCGCGTCCATCGTCGCCACCATCGACGCGATGCAGGACGAGGAGATCGTGCAGAACGCGGCGCGGATCGGGACGCAGGTGCTTGGCCCTGGCCTGCGCGAGCTCGCCGCGCGGCACCCGGTGATCGGCGAGGTGCCCGGCCTGGCTGTGTTCTGGGCGCTGGACCTGGTATCCGATCGGGCGACGCGGGCGATGCTCGCGCCCTACGGCGGCTCGTCGGAGGCCATGCAGACCCTCGTGGCGCAGTGCCGGGCCCGCGGCCTGATGCCGTTCGTGAACTACAACCGGCTGCACGTGGTCCCCCCGTGCACTGTGTCGGATGCCGAGGCCAAGGATGGCCTGGCCATCCTGGACGAGGTCTTCGCCCTGGTCGACCACTACTACGAGGGCTAGTAACTACTGGGTTCGATCACGGCGTGGCTCCGGCCCGTACGGGCCGGGCCGTGATTTCTGACCTGTGGGTGCCGAAAACCTATGCCACCTGGGCAGATGCCCTAGGATCGCGGTCGGTTCGGTCAAGCGGCTCGGCGTCGGCCGGGCCGGTCTTGGCTCGGCCGGAGGTGGGATGATCTTCGGCTTATGGGCTTGAAGCTGGTCTTCCTGGTCGTGTCCCGTGTCATGTCGCTGCTCAGGCTGTCGCGCCGGGAGTCGTGGTGGAAGGATGCCGAGATCTTGATGCTGCGCCATCAGCTCGCTGTCGCCGAGCGTGAGCGGCCGAAGGCGCGCGCCCGGTTGGCGTGGCCGGACTGGGCGTGGCTGGCGCTGCTCGCCGGGACGGTGCCGGCCGGGAGGCTGGCCGGGATGCGGCTGCTCGTCACTCCGGGCACTATCTTGCGCTGGCATCGCGACATCGTCCGCCGCCGGTGGGGGCACCTGTCGCAGCGTGGCCGGTCCGGGCGGCCAGCCACGCACCGCAAGGTGCGGTCGGTAGTGCTGCGGCTCGCCCGGGAGAACGAGTCCTGGGGCTACCGGCGGATCCACGGCGAGCTCGCGGGACTGGGCATCACCGTGGCGCCGTCCACGGTCTGGGAGATCCTCAAGAACGCCGGGATCGACCCGGCGCCGCGCCGCGACGGTCCAGGGTGGGCCGAGTTCCTGCGATCACAGGCACAGGGGATCTTGGCCCTGGACTTCTTCACCGCCGACCTCCTCAACGGCGCCAAGGTGAACGCCTTGCCGTGATCGAGCACGGTACCCGCCGCGTCCGGATCCTGGGCGCCACGGAGCATCCCGTCCAGGCGTGGGTCGTGCAGCAGGCCCGGAACGTGCTCATGGACCTGGCGGACGCCGGGACGCGGGTCAAGTTCATGATTCATGACCGGGACGCCAGCTTCACCACCGCGTTCGATGAGGTCTTCCGTGCCGCGGGCACCAGGATCGTCCGCTCCGCCATCCAGGCGCCCCGAATGAACTCGGTCATGGAACGGTGGATCGGCAGCTGCCGCCGCGAACTGCTCGACCGGACTCTGGTATGGAACCAACGCCACCTTATGACCGTGCTGCGGGAGTACGAAGACTTCTACAACACCCACCGGCCGCACCGAGCCCTGAAACAGGCCGCGCCGCTGCGCCGGCTGCCCGGCAACGTCACCGACCTTGATCGGATCCGGGTTCAGCGACGTGACCGCGTCGGCGGCGTGATTCATGAGTATCGCCTGGTGGCATAGGTTTTCGGCACCCACAGCGCCCGTTACGAGGCCGCGCATCTGCCACTCACGCACGTCCGTGCTGAGCCGGTTCGGGGGAGTCCTGCGTCCCTTTTCCGGGCTGGCCGGCGGCTGTTGCTGGTGACCTTGCGGCCGCCGTTATCGGTCCCGTCAAGGTCGGGCGCGTGCGCCCTGGGATTTGTGATCGCCCGCGCCAGGGCACCGGCCGCATGGCGGGAACTCTCGGTCGGCCCGTGGCTACCGTGGCGAGGGCCGCAGACCCGCTGTCCTCGCTCGTCGTTCGCTGCGGCCGTCACTGTGGGTGAGGGAGGTCCGGTTCAAGGACGTCGCGCCCGGCGACCAGGACCCGGCGCACCCCTGGCGGTGCCTGGCAGGGCCGCTCATAGGTGGCGGTGTCGATGAAGCTGTCCGGGTCAAGCAGGACGAGATCGGCGCGCAACCCGGGAGCGACGCGGCCGCGGTCACGCAGGCCCAGCCGGTCCGCGGCCCGGCTGGTCAGCCTCACCACAGCTTCCTCGGTCGTGACCAAGCCGTCCCGCAGCGCGTAGCGGCCTAGCACCCGGGCTGCGGTTCCGTACAGGCGGGGATGCGGACGAGCGTTGAAGATCCCGTCGGAGCCGACGAGCGCCCCGGGCAGGGTGAAGATCGCCCGGACTACCTCCTCAGTGGCGTAGTGATCGACCATGCCGGCATTCAGATCTGTGTCGGTGAGAAGGTCCAGCACCGCAACTGATGGCTCGGCACATCGCTCGGCGGCTATCTGCTCAATAGTCATGCCGACATCGGCGGCACGCGGCCGGCCCGCCTCGGTGATCGTGATCTGGGCCGGACCGCACGCGGCGAAGAGGTTTTCCCACCCCGGCAGGCCGTTTTCGATGTCCCGCAAGATCCGCAGCCGTTCGGCTCTGTCGCGTAGCCGGCCCAGGATCGCCGCCGGGCCTCCATCGAAGGCCCACGGCGGCAGCAAGGCGCTGAGCAGGGTGCTTCCCGCACCATAGGGGTAGTGGTCGAAACTGAGATCGATGCGCTGCGCGGCATCGGCTATCAGGAGCAGAAGAGAGTCCAGCAGATGGGGTGACCCGACGAGTTTGAGGTGAGACAGGTGCAGGGCCGCCCCAGTGCGCTCGGCAATGCGCACAAACTCCCCGATAGCGTCGAGCACTCCGGCCCCCTCGTTGCGGACGTGCGGCATAAGCGGGACACGCTCGTCCGCGGCGACCTGTGCCAGGGCGATGAGTTCGCCCGTATCGGCGTACAGGCCTGGTGCGTAGATGAGCCCGAAAGAAAGCATCCGGGCTCCGGCCCTGAAGCCCGCCGTAACCTCGTCCTGCATTCGCCGCAGCTCAGTGTCGTCAGGGGGGCGCTTGGCGGGCCCGAGGACGACCTCCCGCACTGCTGAGTGCGGCACGCTTGCCACCAGGCTGGTTACGGCGTGCGTCGCCTCCAGCGCGGCCAGGTAGTCAGCCAGGGAGCCCCACGGCCACTCTTCGGGGCCAGGACCTTCGAGCGCCGACAGGTAACGGCGGCGCTCCGCACGCCCATCCGGGGTTACCGGCGCGGGACCCAGACCGTCTGGGCAGATCACCTCGGTGGTAAAGCCCTGGGCCACCTTCGGCGCCTGCCGCGGATCCAGGAAAGGGTGCAGCGCCGAGTGGGCGTGCATGTCGATGAATCCCGGGCACAGCAGCAGACCGCGAGCGTCAACCTCCTCCCCGCACGACTCAACCGGCAGCCGCTCGCCGATGGCGGCAATTCTCCCCTCCGCTACGGCAACATCGCTGGTGCGCACCCGTTGCTCTCCGTCGGCCAGCTGTGCGGCCCGGAAGACGAGATCAGCGTGCATTACCGTGCCTCTCCCGCGCCGAAGGTGTCGATCATGAGCCGCACGTCGTCGCCGAGCGGGTAGAGGACCGGGCAGGTCGCCCCGTTGGCGATGTACTCCCCGACCTTGGCCCGGCATTCCTCCGGCGTCCCGGTCGCCGAGACGGCCTGCACCGCGTCGTCGGGAATGAGCTTCATGGCCGCGCGGATCTCCTCCGGGCCGGCCGGCCAGGTCAGCACCTTGCCAATGGCCTCGATCAGCGCCGGATCCACGCCGCTGGCCGCCATGATGTGCGGCTGCTGGCCGAGGTACTGGGTGAGCAGCTCGCGGGCGCGGTCCAGGGCGAGATCCCGGTCGTGGTCCATCGAGCAGACGATCAGCTGCGGCCGGTCGATGTCGCCGGCCGTGCGCCCGGCCCGCGCCGCGCCGGCGCTCAGGGCCTCCAGGGCCCGCGCGGTGTACTGCGGGGTCACCATGTAGTTGAGCAGTACGCCGTCGCCGATCTGCCCGGCCAGCTCCATCATCCGCATGCCGGTGGCGCCGATGTAGATGGGCACCTGCCGCGGCGACCGGTCGCCGTGCACGATGTCCAGCGCGACGTCGTCGAGGTGGACGTACTCGCCGTGATAGGTGACATGCTGCAGCGCGAGCAGCTGCCGGGTGGCCTCGACGATCTCCCGCATCGCGCGCAGTGGCTTGCGCCGGTCCACGCCTACCTTGGCGGCCAGCGGCTCCCACCACGCGCCGAGCCCGAGGATGACCCGGCCAGGGGCCAGCTCATCCAGGGTGGAGAACGTGGCGGCGAGCAGCGCGACATTGCGCGTCCACATCGAGACCACCCCGGAGCCGATCTTGATCCGGCTGGTCACGCCGGCGTACGCGGCCATCGGCACCGTGGCCTCGCGGGCCAGCCTGCTCTCGGCCTGCCAGACCGCCTCGAAGCCGCGTGCCTCGGCGTAGCGGGCGTACTCCATGCTCTCGGCGATCGAGTGCTTGTCCTGCAGGTAGAGCGCGACCCTCATCTGCTCCTCCGTCCGCCGGGCGCATACGTATGCGGCGCAATGCCCTCAAGCCGCGCCCACAGGCGCGCGGCTTCCGCCGAGCTCCCGGCCGCCAGCGCGGCCGCGTCCAGCCGGGTGGACTGGCCGCCGGCGACCACCCGGTCCCCGGCAACGTAGACGTCCCGGACGCAGCGGGCGGTCAGGCCGAAGATCCAGTGCCCGGCCAGCCCTGCGGCGGTCAGCGGAGCAGGCGCCGGATAGTCCAGGATCACCAGGTCCGCGGGAGCGCCCGGCTGCAGCGTGCCGAGCAGCGGCTCGCCGGACGCCCGGCCCGCGAAGGCGGCCCCGGCCGCGAGCCGGGTTAGCGGCCAGCGGGGCGGCACGGCCAGTGACTCCTCCCTGGCCCGGAAGAAGCCGGCCTGCGACTCGGCGATCATGTCGCCGCCGATCCCGTCGGTGCCGAGGGCGACCCGGCCGGACCGGAGGGTGAACGGGGAGTGCCCGACGGCGTTGTTCATGTTGCTGCGCGGATTGCAGACGACCGTGGCGCCGGCCCTGCCCGCCAGCTCGATCTCCGGCCCGGTGACGTGCACGCAGTGCGCGAGCAGTGCCTGCCCGGTGATGACCCCGGCACGATGCAGCCGGGCGGCGGCGGTGCGGCCGCAGCGGGCCAGCGCGTCGCGGTTGTCGGCGGCGTCCTCCGCGACGTGGATGTGGATACCCACCGCTGCCTGCCGGGCGCCGTCGACGCAGGCCGCGAGGGTTTCGTCGGACATCGTGAAGGAGGCGTGCGCGCCCATCATGCCGCGCGCCAGCGGCCGGTTTGCGGCCAGGAACCGCAGGTTCTCGGCGATCCCGGCGCGGGCCCGCCGCGAGCCATCCCGGTCGGTGACCTCGTAGCACAGAACGCAGCGCAGCCCCAGGCTGGCGAGCGCGTCCGCGATGATGTCCAGCGACCCGTCGATCGCGTTCGGCGACGCGTGATGGTCCACGATCGTCGTCGTCCCGGCCAGCAGTGCCTCAAGCCCGGCGCTCAGTGCGGAGGCGCGGATCGACGCCTCGTCAAGCGCCCGGTCCAGCCGCCACCACACCCGCTGCAGGATCTCGGTGAAGTCGGTCGGCGCCGCGAGCCGGAACGGCATCCCCCGCGCCAGTGCGGAGTACAGGTGATGGTGCGCGCAGACCGCGCCGGGCACGATCAGGGTGCCGGTGGCATCGCGCCGCACCGCGCCGCGCGGGGCGGTGCCGGCCGCGAGCACCCGGTCCCCGGCCAGTACCAGATCCGCGTCGGTGACCTCCGGCGGGTCCAGGGACGTCACGATCGTGCCGCCGCACAGCGCGAGCATGGTCTGGCCGGGCGCCACCGGCCCGTTCGCTGTTACTGGCCCGTTCGCTGTCACCGGCCCGCCGGCGGTCACGGCACGGCCGGCTCGTCGGCGGTCACTACCGGCTTCTGGCCAGCCGCGGCGTGGCGGCACGGGCCGCAGCCGAATCCTTCATCGGCAGCACGGTCCGCCACGTCCCGTCGAACGAGTGCAGCGCCCCGGCCACCGCCGCGGCGGTGGGCACCAGGCCGATCTCGCCGACGCCCTTGGCGCCGTAGGGGCCCTCGGGCTGGTTCTCCTCGATGAACCGGCACTCGACCTCGGGCATGCCGGCCGGCGGGATGATGTTCAGCGACTTCAGCGTGGTGGTGACCGGATGGCCGGCCTCGACGATGTACTCCTCGGACAGCGCGTGCCCCAGGCCCATGTGCACGGCACCCTCGATCTGGCCCTCAAGCAGGGTGGGGTTGATGACCCTGCCCACGTCGTGCGCGGCGATGACCTTCGCGATCCGCCCGTCGCCGGCCAGCACGGCGACCTGGGTGGCCCATCCGTAGGCGAAATGGGTCACCGGCTCGGCCACGTCCGCGCCCGGCGCGGTGGTCCAGTCGATAACGACCTCGCCGTAGAACTCCTCACCGGCCAGCCGGGCGAGCTGCTCGCGGCTCGGGCCGCCATCGCCGGGCGGGGGCCCGTCCAGCTCGGCGAGCCGGTCGCGGAGCCGGGCGGCGGCGGCGATAACCCCGCGGCCGCCGAGCACCGTGCCGCGGGAGGCGGTGGTCTGGCCGCCGTCGAGCTCACGCTCGGTGTCGGTGGTCACCCGAACCCGGTCGGGGGTCAGGCCGAGCTGCTCGCACACGATCTGGGCCAGTACGGTGTACAGGCCCTGGCCCATTTCGGTCCAGGACTGGTACAGGGTCACCGTCCCGTCGGCTTCCGGCCGCAAGATCGCCCGGCCGTACTCGGCCAGGCCGTTGCCGATCCCGGTGTTCTTGACCGCGCACGCGATGCCGGCGTAGCGGGCGTTCTTGTAGTCGTCCCGGACCGCCAGCAGGGTCTGGCGCAGTCCCACGCCGGGGCCGAGCCGCTGGCCGGTGCCGAAGATGTCGCCGGTCTGCAGCGCGTTGCGCCAGCGGATGTCCCAGCCGTCCAGGCCAGTCAGCCCGGCGAGCCGGTCGAGCAGGCCTTCGATCGCGAAATTGACCTGGTTGGCGCCGAATCCGCGCATCGCACCGCACGGCACGTTATCGGTGTAGACGGCGCGGGCCTCGACGTCGACGGCGGGTACCCGGTAGGCGCCGCAGCTGTGGCCGGCGGCCCGCTCGAGCACCTTCGCGCCGACGCTCGCGTACGCGCCGGTATCACCGGTGATCCGGGCCCGGACCGCGGTGAGCCGCCCGCCGGCGTCGCAGCCGAGGGTGTAGGTCATCGTCAGCGGGTGCCGCTTGACGTGGAAGCGCAGGCTCTCCGCCCTGGACAGGGTGAGCTTGACCGGCCGGCCGGTGCGCAGGGCCAGCAGCGCCGCGTGTCCCTGGACGTTCAGGTCCTCCTTGGCGCCAAAGGCGCCGCCGCAGCTGACCAGGGTCGCCCGCACCGCGTCCTGCGGGAGGCCGAGCAGCCCGGCGACCTGCCGCCGGTCGCTCCAGATGCCCTGGCCCTGGGTGTAGAAATGCACGCCCGGTCCCGCCGGGTAGGCCAGGCAGGACTCCGGCTCGAGGAACGCGTGCTCGATGAACTGGGTGCGGAAGGTGTCGGTGACCACGTGAGCCGAGGCCGCGAGCGCCGCGTCGGCGTCGCCGCGCTTGACCGTCGAGACCGACAGCACGTTGCCGGGCGCATGCGGGTGCAACTGCGGCGCACCGGGCTCCGTCGCGGCGGATGGATCGGTGACGGGGTCCAGGACCTCGTAGTCGACCTCGATCAGCGCCGCCGCCGCCCGCGCCGCCGCGCGGCTGTCCGCCGCGACCAGCGCGAGCACGTCGCCGACGTAGCGGGTGGTCTCACCCGCCGCGTACAGCTGCGGCCAGTCCGCGACCAGTTCCCCCTGAACGCGCTCGCCGGGCACATCCTCGGCGGTGAGCACCGTGACGACCCCCGGGTAGGCCCGGGCGCGCTCGGTGCCGATCCGCAGGATCACCGCGCGCGGATGGTCGGCGAACCGGATCGCGCCGAACGCCATCCCCGGCATGGTGAGGTCGTTGACGTAGGCCTTGTCTCCCAGCGCCAGCTCGGTCCCCTGATAGCGGGCGGTGCGCGAGCCGACCCGGCCCGAATGATCGGCGGCAGGCAGCGGCACGCCGCGCCGGGCCCGCGCCGCGAAGCCGATGGCGTCCAGGATCTTGGCGTAACCGGTGCACCGGCACAGGTTCCCGGCCAGGGCGGCGGCGATCCGGTCCCGGCCCGGCTCGGGTTCCCTGCGCAGCAGGGCCTCGGCCTTCATCACGATTCCCGGCGAGCAGTAGCCGCACTGCGACGCGCCGGCCAGCACGAAGCAGTCCGCCCACCGGGCACGCTCGGCCTCGCCCAGGCCCTCGGCGGTGACGATCTCGCGGCCCTCGAACCGCCTGGCCGCCTGGGCACAGGCGACGACCGCCTTGTCGCCGGACAGTACCGTGCACGCCCCGCACGAGCCCTCTGGCGCGCATCCGTCCTTGACCGAAAGCGCCCCGCACTGCTCCCGCAGCACTTCCAGCAGATGCTCGTCCCCGCGGAGGTCCACCGAGACCGGAGTGCCGTTGAGGACGAATTTCACCGCGCGCTCCCTTCCGTTTTGAGCGACCCAACATCTTCTCCGGGGCTGCCGCCTAGGGTCAAAGGTCCAGAAGCGAGGGCGCAGAGATTCCCCGCGGCCGGTCCTGCGGGCAGCGGCCTAACGCCCGTAATCTCCCGCAATCTCCCGGAAATGCCCGCGCCCTAAGCTCGCCAGCATTCAGCCCGCGGGTCTGCTGCCGCGGGGGACCGGGGAGGGGCGATGAGCCAGCCCGAGGGAGCGTCCCGCGGCAGGGCGCTGGCGGCAGCCGCGCCGTTAGGCGGCTGGCGGGCGGTGTTCAATCGCTGGCTGATCCTGCCGGCCGCCGCCATCGGGGCGCTGGTCATCGGGGCCGTGATCATCGCGGCGATGGGCGCCAATCCCCTGACCGGCTACCACGCGCTGATCAGCGGCGCCTTCGGCGGCTCCTACCAGCTGGCGAGCACCGCGGTCAAGGCGGTGCCGCTGCTGCTGGTCGGCGTGGGCATCTGCATCTCGTTCCGGGCCAATGTGCTCAACATCGGCGGCGAAGGACAGCTCGTCATGGGCGGCCTGGCCAGCGCCGCGACCGCGCTCGTGCTGCCGAACCTGCCGGGCTTCGTGCTCATTCCGCTGGTGCTGCTGGCCGGGGCCGCCGGCGGGGCGATCTGGGGTGCCATCCCCGGCGCGTTCAAGGCCTACCGGGGCGTCAACGAGGTCCTGTCCACGATCATGCTCAACCTGGTTGCGGTCCAGCTGATGAACTACCTGCTGGCCGGCCCGATGATCGACAGGACGGAGTCGTTCGCGGTCGTCGGCCGGATCCCGCAGACCCGGCTGCTGTCGCCGAACTCGTGGCTGCCGATCATCGTTCCCGGCACCCAGCTGCACCTGGGCGTGGTCATCGCGGTGCTGGTCGCGGTGGCGGCATGGGTACTGCTCCGGCAGACCGGGTTCGGGTTCCGCATCCGCGCCGTCGGGCTGTCCACCGACGCGGCCAGCTACGCGGGGATGGCCGTCAAGCGGACCACGATGCTGGCCCTGACCCTGTCCGGGGCGATGTGCGGGCTGGCCGGCGCGATGCTCGTGTTCGGCAGCATCAGCCACCGGATGGTGACCGACGGCTCGCTCACCGGGTTCACCGGCAGCGACGGCTACTACGGGATCGTCGTCGCGCTGTTCGCGGGCCTCAGCCCGCTGTGGACGATCCTGTCCGCGTTCCTGTTCGGCGGCCTGCTGGTCGGCGGCGTCTCGATGGGCATCGCACTGAACGTGCCCTACTCCTCCGACCTGGTCACCACGATCGTCGGCCTGATCGTCTGCTTTGTCGTCGCGCTCGATGCCGTCCGGCGGCGGTCCGGCCTGCCGGCCGGGGCCGCCGGTCCCGCCAGCGTGCGCGAGCTGCTCACCAGAGGCTGGTTGCGGCGAGATGATGCCCGCGCGACGGCCGTGGCCCAGGCGGCGTCCGGCCAGGGCGCCGCTGAGCAGCCCGTTCCTGGACAGGCCAGCCCTGAGCCGGCCGCCGCCGCGGACCAGGCCGGGGAGGCGCAGCCGTGAGCCACTTCTTCACCGCGGCCGTCCTGTCGGCCACCATCGCGTCCGGCATCGCCCTCGGCGCACCGCTGCTGCTGGCCGCCCTCGGGGAGACGGTCGGGCAGCGCAGCGGCGTGCTGAACCTGGGTGTCGACGGCATCATGCTGCTCGCCGCGTTCGGCGCCTACCTGGTCGCGCTGCGGACCGGCAGTATCGGGTGGGGGGTCCTCGTCGCCCTGGCCATCGGCGTGGTGATGGGCCTGATCACCGCGTTCATCAACGTGACAATCGGCGCCGAGCAGGGTATCAGCGGTATCGGGATCTACATCGCCGCGCTCGGCCTGTCCGGGCTGCTCTTCGAACGGTACGTCGGCACCCCGACGCCGATCACCAACAGCCGCGGGCCGTTCGTGGCGGTGCACATCCCGCTGCTGGACCGGATTCCCTACCTCGGCACCATGCTGTTCAAGCAGAACATCCTGGTCTACGCCGCGCTGCTGCTGGTCCCCGCGCTCACCTACGTGCTGCACCACACCACGTACGGGATGAACGTGCACGCGGCCGGGGAGAACCCGGCGGCCGCCGACAGCCTCGGCGTCAGCGTGACCCGGGTGCGCTACACCGCGGTCATCTTCGGCAGCACGATGGCCGGCCTGGCCGGGGCCTCGCTGCTCATCCTGGACGGCATCTTCCAGGAGAACCTCACCCAGGGGGCCGGGTTCATCGCTGTCGCGCTGGTGTACTTCGGCGGCTGGCGGCCGGCCGGGGTCGCCCTCGGTGCCCTCCTCTACGGGCTGACCGGATCGGTCATCCTCACCTGGAAGACGCTCGGCATCATCCCGCTGTCCCTTTCCGACCTCGCGGCGACGGCCCCGGCGGTGATCGTCGTGCTGGCCCTGCTCTTCCTGGTCGGGCGGTACCGGCAGCCCGCCGCGCTCGGCAAACCGTACCGGCGGCAGTGACCTGGCCGCTGGCTGTCACGGCACGCAATAAAGCAGATAAGAGAGGCAAGACAATGAACATATCCTTCACCAGGACGCGGTGGCTGGCCGCAGGAGCTGCGGTCCTGATCCTGGCCGCCGGGTGCGGCAGCAGCAGTGCCACGCCCACGGCGGCCTCCAGCCACGCCCCCCCGGTACTCAAGGTCGCGCTGATCACCCCCAGCGCCACCAACGACCTGGCGTTCAGCCAGGCCATGTACGCCGCCCTGCAGTCGCTGCAGGCCAAGGACGACCTGAAGATCTCGGTCCAGGACAACATGTTCGTGGTATCGGACGCGGCCAACGCGATGCAGGAGTTCGCGTCGCAGGGCTACAACCTCATCATTGCCAACGGATCGCAGTACGGCAGCACGGTTCAGCAGCTGGCCGCCAAGTATCCCAAGGTGTCGTTCGCCTGGGGCACGGCCGGGTCGACGTACGGCCTGAAGAACGTGTTCGCCTACCAGGCCGCGGCCAATGAGGGCGGCTATGTGCAGGGCTACATGGCCGGGCTGCTGAGCAAGAAGAAGGTGATCGGGGTCATCGGCCCGATCAACGTGGGTGACGCCCAGCTGTACACCGGGGGCTTCAAGGCCGGTGCCCTCGCCGCCGACCAGCACGCCACCGTGCACCTGTCGTTCACCGGCTCGTTCAGCGACGTATCCCTGATGGCCAGCGCGGCCAAGTCCTATGTGTCCGAGGGCGCAGACGTGCTCACCGGCAGTTCCCAGTCGGTGGTCGGCGCGATCGGCGTGGCCAAGTCCGACAACGTGGCCTGGTTCGGCACCCAGTGGGATCAGTCGTCGCTGGCCCCCGCGGACGTGGTCTCCAGCCAGGCTTACAACTGGGTTCCGGTGCTGTCGCAGATTTTCACCGCGATCCGGGCGGGCAAGCTGGGCGGTGCGACCTACACGATCACGCTGAAGAACGGTGGGGAGAAGATCGAGTTCAACCCGGGCTACCAGCTGCCCGCCTCGGTCAAGGCCGCGGGCGAATCGGTGGCCGGGAAGATCGAGTCCGGCGCGATCACGCCGCCTCAATGAGACCAGCACGGTAGCGACCAGCACAGGGAGAGGGAGACGGCGTTGGCGAGTACCCCCGCGGCGGCCGGCCCGCTGCTCGAGATGCGCGGGATCACCAAGCGCTTCCCGGGGGTGCTCGCCAGCGACCGGGTTGACTTCGATGTCCGGGCCGGTGAGGTGCATGCCCTGTTCGGCGAGAACGGCGCCGGCAAGAGCACGCTCATGCGGATCCTGTACGGCCTCTGCCCGCCGGACGAAGGCGAGATCCTGCTGCGCGGGGAGCCCGTCGCCATCCGGTCCCCCGCGACGGCCATCGCCCGCGGCATCGGCATGATTCACCAGCACTTCATGCTGGTGCCCACGATGACCGTGGCGCAGAACGTGGCGCTCGGGCTGAAGTCCTCCCGCGGCCCGCTCATCGACCCGGGCCGGGTCAGCGTCCGCATCCGGGAGCTGTCCGACCGCTACGGGCTCTGGATCGATCCGGACGCCCTGGTCCGGCAGCTGTCGGTCGGTGAGCGCCAGCGAGTGGAGATCATCAAGACGCTCTACCGCGACGTCTCGCTGCTCGTGCTCGACGAGCCCACGGCGGTGCTGACGCCAGGCGAGGTGCGCGACCTGTTCGGCGTGCTGACGGTGATGATCAGCAACGGCCTGGGCGTGGTCTTCATCTCGCACAAGATGAACGAAGTGCTCGAGCTGTCGAACCGGATCACCGTGCTGCGCGGCGGCCGGAAGATCGCCACCGTCGACGCCGCGAGCACGTCCAAGGCCGAGCTCGCCACGATGATGGTCGGGCACGAAGTCGCGCCGCTGCCCGTGCCGCCCGGGAGGCGGGACGGGGCGGTCCGGCTCGCGGTGACCGGCCTGCGCGCGGCCGGTGATCGCGGCACTGAGGCGGTCCGCGGGCTGTCGCTGACGGCCCGGTCAGGCGAGATCCTCGGCATCGCCGGCGTCTCCGGCAACGGACAGCGCGAACTGGCCGAGACCATCGCTGGGCTGCGCCCGGTGACCGGCGGCAGCATCGTCCTGGACGGCACAAACGTGACCGGCCGCAAGCCGGCCGCTGTGCGCGGCGCGGGCCTGGGCTACGTCCCCGAGGAGCGGATGCGGGACGGGGTCATCGGGGATTTCACCGTCGCCGAGAACCTGCTGCTGGTGGACAGCACCAGCCCCGCCTTCTTTCGGCGGGGGTTCCTGCGCCGGGAAGCCGTCCGGCGGTATTGCGCCGGTCTGGTCGCCGATTTCAGCATCCGGACGCCGCGCCTGGAGACGCCCGCACGTAACCTGTCCGGCGGCAACATCCAGAAGCTGATCATGGCGCGCGAGCTGTCCCGCTCGCCGGCGGTGCTGCTGGTGGCGCAGCCCACCCGCGGCATCGACGTCGCCTCCTCGCGGTACATCCACCAGCGGCTGCTGGGCCAGCGCGTCGCGGGCACCGCCGTCGTGGTCATCTCCGAGGACCTGGAAGAGGTGATGACGATCTGCGACCGGCTGCTCGTCGTATACGAGGGCCGTATCGCCGGCGAGGCCGACCCGCGCACGGTCAGCCGTGAGGCGATAGGCCTGCTGATGGCCGGGACCACGGCCGGCCCGGCGCGGCCCAGCGGCTAGCCCGGTACGCGGAACCCGGGCTGACCGTGCGCAGCGCGGTGTGCCTGGTCATGTGCCTGATCGCTGTATGCCGGTGAACAGCACCGCTACCGTGTGCTCCGGCGCGATGGCACCGGATTCGAGCAGTTCAGGCAGCCCGGCCAGGCCCGCGGTACCCGTCGCGTCGGCGGGGTAACCAGCCTGCACGCCGAGCCGGTACGCCGCGCCGAGCTGATCCTCGGACACCACTACCGGCCTCCCGCCGGTGCGGAGCATGCCTTCCACCACGGCACGCCAGTCGTACGTCTCGTCGTCAAGGATCCCGGCGGCGAGGCTCTTCGGCTCGCTCTCCCACGGCCACATGAAATCCGACCGGTGCCGGGCCGCGGCGGCGACCGCGGCCCGGATATCAGCCGCCGCCGGGTCGGCGGGCAGCGTGCCGCGGACCAGCTCGTAGGCGCGTTCCAGCGGGTGGGCGCCCTCGGTCTGCACGGTGTGGACCTGTGGCACGCCGGCTGCGGCGCCGAGTGCCGCGGCCTCGGTGCACGCGTTGATACAGGCGGTGGCGAGGGCTCCGCCGCCGACCTGGACGACGAGGTGGTCCAGGGCCACGCCGGCCGCGCTCAGCCCGGCGACCAGCTCGAAGCCGAGCGTCTCGCCGCCCTCGATGGCCAGGCCGTTCAGGTTGCCCTGGCAGGTGAACGGGATCGCCCCGCCGGCCAGCTCGGCGCGCAGCCGGTGACAGGACGGGTCGCCCGGCTGACCTGGCCGCCGGGGACAGGTGCTGACGTCGGCCCCCAGGTCAGCGAGCCGCGCCACGGTGCCGGGCGCGGCGTCCGAGGGCACGAACACCCGCAGCGGCCAGTCCGCGGCCCGGGCCAGCACGGCGGCGGCAAGCGCGGCGTTGCCGCAGCTGGCGATGGCCAGCTCCGGGCGGCGGGCCGGGTCGGTGCTGCCGATCCGCTCGGCCACCAGCAGGTGCAGCAGCACGCCCATCAGGTGACGGCCCTTATGCGAGCCCGCCACGTTGCCGGTCTCGTCCTTCACCCAGACCCCGCCGGGCGCGCGGAATCCGAGCACGTCGCTGAGCCGTTCATCGCGCCGCAGCGGGGTACGCCGGAAGCCGTGCCCGTCGACCGAGGCGATCCGCTCGTCGAGCCGGCCGGCCAGGGCGCAGAAGTCCTCGTCGGCCAGGCCGCCGTTGATGGCCCGGTGGTAGCTGTGCAGCAGGCCGCGGTAGGCGGCGAATGGCTCGGCCCGGCCGCCGGCGGCCGGGAAGCGTACCTGGCCGGGATCCAGGACCCGGACGATCACGTGGTCGACGTCGTCGTCCCCGGCGTTGCGGCAGGCGAACGGATAGGGCTCGGACCGCTCAGGTG
>Ga0302325_10000540_pt1 | contig 104074 bp, 96 predicted proteins | sample Palsa_T0_2_FD_201948 | JGI IMG/M metagenome (GOLD analysis project Ga0302325, IMG submission 201948) | Peat permafrost microbial communities from Stordalen Mire near Abisko, Sweden - Palsa_T0_2 | ecosystem: Environmental > Terrestrial > Soil > Palsa > Peat permafrost | place: Sweden: Abisko...
ATGACCACCCCAAGAAACGCGAAGCCCATCCCGGCTTCGATCACCGAAAGTGCGCGCGCCAGACTCGACGTGGGCACAATGTCGCCGTAGCCCAGGGTGAAGAACGTCTCCCCGCTGTGGTAGATGATCCGGCCAAACGTGAGCGGCTCTTTGCCCAGTTGTTCGTGCCCGCCAATGCCGTATTGCAGCAGGCCGAAACCGAAAATCAGACTCACGGCCCAAAACTCCATCAGCAAAATCAGTGACAGCGGTCCGAAGTATCCCAGAAAACTTTGCTGCCGCGAAGGAGTCCGGATGCGGCCGGCAATCTTCTTCCACGGAATCCAGGTACGCCGGTAGAACCATGCCGTCAGCCTGAAGTGCCGCGTCACGCGCCGCGGCAGCACCACCGTCTCAAACGCGTCCAGAAGCACCACGCAGATGATGACGATGCCGAAGATAGCCGTGGGAATGCTGGGGTGAATGCTCATGCCGGATTCTCGGATTGCAATCTTGATGCGGAAGGAAGGGTAACAGATTCCTGCCCGGCTTCCGAGCCCGAGGCAACTCGCTTGCGATTTTCCGGACGCCGGAAAGCCGGACGCCGCATTCTCTCACTGCGGCTTGGATTGCGCCGGTGTAGTTTGCGGCGGCGCAGTCGCCGGGGTCGTGCCCGGCGTTGTCGCCGGCTTTTTCGCTACAGGTTTCTTTTTCGCCGCCGGCTTCTTCGGCGGCTCGTTGTCATCCACCACAATTTTCTTCGGAGGTTCGGCCGGAATCGCCGCCTGCGCCGTCTTCAAGTCCGTACGCAAACGCACAATCTCCTGCTCTTTCGAGGCGGCCAGGGTCTGCATGCGTTCCGCCAGCGCTTTCAGGTTCTTGTCGAGACCATCGAGATCGTTCGAGAGAGCCTGCAAATCGTCCTTGGCTCCAAACGCGCCGGTTGATTCGACCACACTGCCGAGCACGTAGTCGAGGGTGTCGAGGTTGCGATAGAGCTTGAAGGTGACGGAGAGGTCTTCCGGCGCATTGCGCAATTGCTCAATGATCCCCGGCAACGCATTCTGCAGATTGCGCTGGAGAGAATCCACGTTGCCCAGCGCCTGCTTCTTCGAGCCAGCGTCGGTCTTCCAGTGTTCAATTCGCAGCTTCGTGAGGTCAGCCGCTGTGCTCTTCGATATGGCCTCCAGTTGCGCCAGCAACTCGTTTAGTTGCGTCATCGACGTATAGGAAACCGCCGCGCCCTGCGGTGGCGACGCCGCGGAAGCAACGCTTCCCTGCGTCGAACGACCCGTGGCTGCCGCAGCCAGCGCCGCGGCACTCTGCCCAAAGGCAATCGCAATCCAGAGCAGCGTAGACAGCACGAAAGAACAGGAGAAAAGTCTAGGGTTCATTGAGTCTGGAGTCGGTGGCGTCGTGCGTGCAACAGAATATCGACAAGCCGAGGATACTACAAGCCGACGCATTCTTTCCCCGGGTTCTTCGAGATCCCTTTTTATCGAACTCATGGACACCGCCCGCCCACACAACATTCTCGCCCCGATAATCACAATCCGTCTGCCGGTTAGCGGATAGACCCCACCTAGGACGATAATAGTTCAAGACCATCAAAACCGACGCATCCAAATAGACGCATGACCCGCACGACCACAGCATCAGCAAATCCCCGTCGCACGTTACTGTTTATGGCCATCGCCCTGTTTGGGTTCAGTCTCGCTCTGCACTCCCCCGCCCAGGACCTGGCTCGTCGTCTCATCCTTAAAGACGGATCCTACCAACTGGTTACCGAGTATGAAGTCAAAGGCGACCGCGTACGCTACAAAAGTGCCGAGCGCAACGAATGGGAAGAACTTCCCTCCTCCCTGGTGGATTGGCCGGCCACCGAAAAGTACGAGAAAGACCGCGCCACCTCCCCCATCCCCGAGGCCGCTGCCCTGGACAAGGAAAAGGACAAGGAGACGGAAGCTCAAGCGTCCCAGCTCCCACAAGTCGCCCCCGGACTGCGCCTCCCGGAAGATTCCGGCATCTTCCTGCTCGACAACTTTCAGGGCCAGCCGCAACTCGTCGAAATGCAGCAAACCGAGGGCGACCTCAACCGCAACGCCAAGGCCAACATCTTTGGCGGCATTCCCATGGCTGGCGCCAAGCCGACCGTGGAACTCGAGGGCGAACACGCACCCGTGCACGTTCACGTCGCCGTGCCTTCCATCTATATCAATGTCGACGAGCAAGACCCCAGGCTGCCGCCGAACGGCGAAACCGCGTCCCCCCAACTGTCCCAGCCCAGCCTCGACGCTCCACGCGCCGAGGCGCAACGCCCCCAGGAGCAACCCGCGCAAGCAAGGGTACCTTTTGATCGCTTCCACATCGTGCGCGTCAAAGTAAAAGGTGGCAAGCGCATCGTGAGTGCCCTCAAGCGCAACGCCGGCGGCAAGCTCAGCCAGGACCAGGATTTCGTAAACGCCACTATCGACCGCATAAGCGGCGGATGGTACAAGCTAACCCCCACCCACAATCTTGAACCCGGCGAATACGCCCTGATTGAAATCCAGGGGAACGAGGGCATGAACCTCTACCTCTGGGACTTCGGCGTAAACCCCAATGGCCCCGCCAACGCAAACCCCTGGAAGCCGGAAGTGAAAGATAAAGATAAGGATGCGGCCGAGCCGCAGAAGCCCAAGGAAAATTTTTGATACTCCCACGCCTGAAGGCGGGGGATTCTAGTCGCCTTACGGCGACCTTAACTGGTTCAACCAAGATTGCTGGCTATCGCCAGACTTACATCTTGTCCGCAGTCGTTTTGCCTCTCCACGTATCCCGAGGCGACGAGTTGTCTTATGCATCTAGCATCGACTTGGGCTAGCTTGGTTATCGCGCTAGCCCAACGATGCTGAACGACAGGTTATGCAGCACAGAACAATTTAAAGCAAGCAAAATCGTCGGCTTATATCCCCGTGCCTGAAGACAGGGGCTTTACCCCAACCTCTGGTAAGGAAAATCGGCAATCACTTCGCAGGTTCCAAATCGCTAATTACACGATTACAGAATTATTCGGTTTCACTCTTCATCACTCCCCGCTGCGCAATCCCAATATTGTCCCGGGTCGAGTTCTTCACCAGATACATCATCTCGTCGGCCTGCCGGATGATGTCGCGCGCGTCGCGGGCATCGTAGGGATAGGTCGCCAGTCCGATGGAAGCTCTCACATTCAAATTCAGACCCTCTTCGCGGCAGAAACTGCTGGCGCGGAGCGCATCGCGCAGCCGCTTGGCCACCACCAGCGCGGAATCCTTGCCGGTCTGCGGCAACAACACCACGAATTCGTCGCCCCCGTAACGGAAGGCAATGTCAATCAAACGCAGTTGCGCTTTGATCAGGTTCCCAATTTCTGCCAGCAGCTTGCTGCCCACCAGGTGGCCGCGGGTGTCATTGACGGCCTTGAAGTGGTCGATGTCGATGAACAGCACGCTGAACTGGTAGCCGAAACGGGCCGAGCGGTAGACTTCGGTCTCAAGCGTCTTGTACAAGTGGCGCGCGTTATAAAGGCCGGTGCAGTCGTCGGTGATTGTCAGTTCCTGGATCTTTTTCACCCAGCGCGCGTTCTCGATGGCGATGGCGGCGTAGTCGCAAAGCGCCCGCAGGAAGAAAAGTTCCTGCTCGCTGAAATGCGCCATGTCCACATTCACCAGTTCGATCACGCCGAGCACCCGTAGCCTCGATCGCAGCGGTACGCAAATCACCGAGTGCGTCTCCCACCGCGTGGTTTCGTCGACGCGCTTGGCATAGCGCGGATCCTGTTCCACATCGGTCGAAATCACCTGCTCGCCGTGCATCGCCACCCACCCGGCGATACCCTCGCCCATCTTCAACCGGACATTCTTCAAAGCCTCCGCCGCTTCGCCCACCGCAATGGCAAAGTAGAGCTCACTCTGCTCCTCATCCACCATCAGCAACGACCAGGTGTCGGGACGGAAATACTCCGCCATCTTTTCCATGATGGTCTGCAAAATGGAGTCAAGGTCCAGCGACGACGTCAGCGCTTTGGCCACGTCGTGGAAGATGATCAGCTCCTGGCTCTGGCGGGTGAGTCGCGTGCCGGTGGCCTCGGCCATAGCTGATTCCTTGATCTCTGATCTCTCGAGGACGGAGTGACAGTCCCAAAAAGTATATGGGTGCACCGCCACTGGAGCAATGAACCTTGGTAACCCGAACCCCTAAAGCCAATGGGACCTATCGAATACGGCCGAGGTGAAGCTATGCGGCTTGCGAGCTTTCTTTGCAAGCTAGCCTGCGGGGCGTATTCTGATAGTATGGGAATGATCACTGGGCGCGAAATTACGCTGTCGAGCGCGTTCCTGCTGGCCTTCGCTTCCGTGCCCATCTTCGAAGCCCAAAATACCCCTGCTGCAGACCCCAAAAGCGTTGCCGTCATCGACGGCGGCATCGGCCCATGCTCGGCGGATTTCACGGTCCATGATTCCAACGGTGCGCCAGTGTATGACGCCAAAATCCGCGTCCACATTCCGTACCGATTCATGAACCTCCACAAGCTTGACCTTGAAGTCGGCAGCAACGCCGCTGGCAAGGCGCGCTTCACTGGACTCCCCGACAAGACCAAGCAGGGACTATTCTTCCGCGCCTCCCAAGGCGACCGCGAAGGCTCAGCCTTCGACGACCCTGCCAAAACCTGCAAGGCGGACCTCACCATCGTGCTCGAGAAAACATCCCAGTAAGCCGCTCGGGAGAATGAAGTGGTCCTCGTGTTCTTGGGTGGCGCAATGCGGCTCCAGCGCTGCGATACAGGCTTCGTCGAAAGGCGGGCTTTACCGTCGAGGTGCTGCACATCCGCGGTAAACTTTTTTTCCCAACCAATTCTGGCGTCTGCTCCCGCCTTCGCCTATGATGATTGCATCTCATTACGGGCGCAACTTAACAGGAGCTGTGCGTGGGAGCCTTCGGAGAAAAACTTCGCAAACAGCGCGAGCAGCGCGGCCTTGAGCTCGATGCCATCTCCAACACCACGAAAATCAGCACCCGCATGTTGCGCGCTCTCGAAGACGAACACTTTGACCAGCTTCCCGGCGGCGTCTTCAATAAAGGCTTTGTCCGCGCCTACGCCCGCCAGGTCGGACTCGACGAAGAAGAAGTCGTAGCCGATTATCTAACCGCCTTGCGTGAGAGTCAGTTCCTGCAGCAGTCGATCCTCCCGGATCTCCGCGCCCAGGCCGGTAAACTCCCGCCTGTCGCCCACGATCCTTCCCGCTACAAGCTTCCCGCCAACCCCAACGATGGCGGCCACAATCACAACCACGAACTACGCACAGAAAGCCGCCGCAAACTGGGTCGTCGCAATGAAGGTCGGCGGAATGAAGATCGACGCAACGAAAACCGTCGCGATCAAGACCTTCATCCTCAGCATCAGAGCAAAGATTTTTCCGCGCGGCCGGCTTCCGCGACTCGTGCTCCCGCGGCCAATCTTCCCGCCCAGCGCTTCCGCCAAAAATATCCCGCAGGAAATCCCGGCGAACCCGCCGTTCAGTCTTCCACGCCAATTCCGTGGGGCAAGCTAGCGTTGGCGTTACTGCTGGTAACATTGGCTCTAGCCTTCTGGAATTTTCACCGCCTGGCCGAGCCCACGCCAGCGTCCAACACCGTAGCCTCTTCCAATCAAACTCCGGTTCCGGCCTCTGGTCCGGCGCCAAGTTCGTCTCCGGCGTCAGCAGCAACCCGGACCGCGGGTCCCGCCGGTTCGCTACGGGGAGGACCGGTGTCGCCCGTAGGAACTCAGGCAACAAACTCCGTCGCGACAACCCCGCGCCCAAACTCCGCGCCGCCAACCCGGTCTGCCTCGGCCGCACCCAGTCCTGCCGCCAACCCGCCATCCTCGACGGCATCCGGCGCCGGTTCCGCGGGCAAGCCTGCCGCCCAACCGCCTCAACCACGCGCTAAGCCGGCCAGGGCCACTGCGCACGTGGCTGCCCCGAAGCCGCCCCCTACCTTCACCGTACAGATCCGTGCCGAGCAAAACACCTGGGTCTCTCTCATGGCGGACGGCAAACCCGTCGCCCGTGAAACCCTCATCGCGCCCGCGCATACCTCCATCCGAGCCCGCCACGAGATCATCGTAAAAACGGGAAACGCCGCCGGCCTCAGCTTCCTGCTGAACGGCAAAGAAGTCCCAGCTCAAGGAAACGGAGGCGAGGTCAAAACCTACGTTTTCGATGCCCCCGGAGATGGCCCAGTACCGCCGACGCAACTCCCCGCCACCAATCGCTAGGGACAGTTTCCTGAGGGCAGGGCGAGCCCGTCGCTTTCTGAAGGTTGGGATTCCACCGTATTTTCCGTCTCGGGATCTCTGAATCCCGAAATCCGGCCCATGCCGTTCGCCACCCTAATCCATCCATCCACCGTGCCAATTCCGCTCTTGAATTCACCCCCAGACATGTGGGCTAAAAGATCTTGCGCCACCGCCAGCGGTCTGGTAGCATTTTGATGGAATTAAGTAGTGACCGTTCGTTATGTGATCCTTGCGGCCGCCCGCAGTACCCCCCGGCATCGCCAGAAGCTAAAATCCGAAGCAGTCTCCTGAGGAGAACAAATCTTGCCAGCAGCAAAGAACCGCGCTTTGTTTACTTCCGAATCCGTAACTGAAGGCCATCCCGATAAGATCGCCGACCAGATTTCTGACGCCATTCTCGACGCCTGTCTCTCCGAAGATCCCACCAGCCGCGTAGCTTGCGAAACCCTTACCGCCACGGGTCTTGTGGTCATCGCTGGAGAAATCACCACCAAAGCCTACGTCGATTTTCAAAACGTAGTCCGCGGTACCGTGGGCGCCATCGGTTACGACAATGCCGTCTACGGCTTCGACTGCAACACCTGCGCCGTAATCTCCAGCATCAACAAACAGTCCGGCGACATAGCCATGGGCGTAGACACCGGCGGCGCCGGCGATCAGGGAATGATGTTTGGTTATGCCTGCGCCGAGAATGCGGAGTTGATGCCGACTCCCATCTCGTTGGCGCATAAGCTGACGATGCGCCTCTCGCAGATCCGCAAGAATGGAACCCTTCCCTTCCTTCGTCCCGATGGAAAATCCCAGGTTACAGTCGAATACGATGCTCAGGGTAAGGTGCTGCGCGTGGATGCGGTTGTGATTTCCACGCAGCACGCCGAGACCGTGAGCAACGAGGAATTGCGCTCGTCGATTCTGAAACATGTGATTCAGGCAGTGATTCCGGCGCACCTGCTCGACGAAGACACCAAGTATCACATCAATCCCACGGGACGGTTCGTGATTGGCGGGCCGATGGGCGACACCGGGCTGACCGGGCGCAAGATCATCGTCGACACCTACGGTGGGATGGGGCGTCACGGCGGGGGAGCATTCAGCGGCAAGGATCCGACCAAGGTCGACCGCTCGGCGGCCTACATGGCGCGGCACATTGCGAAAAACATTGTGGCAGCGGGGATGGCGGACCGATGCGAAGTGCAATTGGCGTACGCTATCGGGGTGGCGGATCCGGTGAGCGTGCGAGTGGATACGTTTGGCACGGAGAAAGTGGATCCCGCGATCATTCCGGATTTGATTCGGGCGCACTTCAAGCTGACGCCGCGCGGCATCATCGAATCTCTTAATCTGCGGCGACCAATTTACAAGAAGACGGCGGCCTACGGGCACTTCGGGCGCAACGATCCCGACTTCACCTGGGAACTAACGGACAAGGCAGCGAAGTTGGCGAGCGACGCGGGTGTGGGTGAACCGGAGCACGCGGGGCGCAAGTAGCCGGCGGCGTCGCTTTTTGGGGGCTGACTAAGGTGCAACCCCGGATGAGCCGAAGGTGCCACTCCTAAGTGGCCGGTTGGGTATGCTGACCTTTCTGCCGATTCGTGTATTCTGACTGAGCTGGGCAATCAGACTAAGTCTTTCTAATCGACACAACATAACCAGGTAACTAAAACAACTTCCGCAGGGGAAAGCGCCACAGGAGGCGTATGTCAACAGCAGCACAGATCAATAGCGACATCAAGAGCCCGGAACTGGCCGAACTGGGCAAGAAGCGCATCGAGTGGGCGAACCAATCCATGAAGGTGCTGCAGATTATCCGCAAGGAGTTCATCAAGAACCAACCACTGAAGGGGATCCGCATTTCGGCTTGCCTGCACGTCACGGCGGAAACGGCGAACCTCGCCATTTGCCTGCGTGACGGCGGCGCCGACGTAGTCCTCTGCGCCTCGAATCCCCTCTCCACCCAGGACGACGTCTCCGCCAGCCTCGTCCGCGATCAGGGCATTGCGGTTTACGCCATCAAGGGTGAGGACAACGACACTTATTACCAGCACATCCTGGCGGCGATCGACCACAAGCCGCACATCACGATGGACGACGGCGCGGACCTGGTGACGATCCTGCACACCAAGCGCACGGACGCTCTCGAAGGCGTGATCGGCGGCACCGAAGAGACGACGACGGGCGTGATCCGCCTGCGGGCGATGGCGAAAGAAGGCGTGCTGAAGTTTCCCATCGTGGCCGTAAACGACGCCGACACCAAGCATCTTTTTGATAATCGTTACGGAACTGGGCAGTCGACCATCGACGGTATCATCCGCGCCACCAACTTCCTGCTGGCCGGCTCGAAGTTCGTGGTGGCCGGCTATGGCTGGTGCGGCCGCGGACTGGCCAGCCGCGCTCGCGGCAATGGCGCCGAAGTGATCATCACCGAAGTCGATCCAACGAAGGCACTCGAAGCCGTGATGGATGGCTTCCGCGTTATGTCAATGGCCGAAGCGGCCAAAATAGGCGACGTGTTCTGCACGGTCACGGGCAACAAGAGCGTGCTGACGAAAGAGCACTTTGAGTGGATGAAAGACGGAGCCATCGTTGCCAACTCCGGCCACTTCAACGTGGAGATCGATATTCCGGCGCTCGAAAAGATGTCGTCCTCGAAGCGCACCACGCGCACCTACGTCGATGAATACTCGTTGAAAGATGGACGCAAGATCAATCTGCTCGGCGAGGGACGGCTGATCAACCTGGCCGCAGCCGAAGGCCATCCCGCCTCGGTAATGGACATGAGCTTCGCCGACCAGGCGCTATCGGTCGAATACATGGTGAAGAACTTCAAGACGCTCGAGAGGCGGGTCTACCGCGTCCCCGACGAACTGGACAAGCGCGTCGCCAAGCTGAAGCTGGAGGCGATGGGGATCAAGATCGACCGGCTGACTCCGGAGCAGGAGGAGTATTTGGCCGGGTGGAGTGAGGGGACGTAGGCTCTCACCCGCGCGACCTAGACCCTCATCGGATAGGGTTGAGTTCTCTTGCTCGGAGAGCTAACGGCGGATTGCCTTTGGAGACTTGCCCGAAGCCAAGACTCGAGTCCGCTGCCGTCGGAGTAGTTCTTTAAGCCATCAACACTGGGCCGCTGGCCGCGCGCAGGCCAGCGGCGGTGTTGCGATACATCCTTCTCTTCCCTTCCCTCTTCTCTGCCGCCCGGTCAAACCCATCGAACCAACACAACACCAGGATCAAAGCGGTGTATTTCCTACAAAACCCGGCAGAGAACTCCAGCACTCCGCCCGCTGGAGCTCCCGCTCCGGTCGGGATCACAGAATGTGTTCAGGGCGTGTACGTCAGCGGCTGAAGCCGCGTTCCTCGTCGGACGCTAATGCGGCTCGAGTGAACTTCCCGGACCCCCGATAATCGCATCATTCGCTGACGCGTGCGGAGGATGGGGAGCGTTGGGGCTGGTATCATCCTCAGAATGGCGCGGCGCGGGAAATTTATCACCTTTGAAGGGCTGGACGGAACCGGCAAGAGCACGCAGATGCACAAGCTGGCGACCGTGCTGCGCGCGGCTGGACACAAGGTGGTGGAAACGCGGGAGCCGGGGGGAACGGCTACAGGGGAGAAGATTCGGCGGGTTTTGCTGGACTCGTCGACCGAGGATCTGGCGCCGCTGGCGGAGATGGCTTTGATGTTCGCTTCGCGGGCGCAGCACATTGCGGAGGTGATCGAGCCGGCGCTGGCGAATGGGCAGATTGTGCTTTGCGACCGCTTCACCGACTCTACCGAGGCTTACCAGGGGTGGGGGCGGAAGCTGGGCAGCGCGGTAGTAATGGAGCTGGATCGTGTGCTTTGCGGAGGGTTCGAGCCCGATGTGACGATCCTGCTGGAGTCGGACCCGGCGACGAGCGTAAGGCGGGCGCGGCGCAGGAACCGGCGGGCGTTCCATATTGCGGCGAAGGGTGCGGGCGACAGTGCCCACAGAAGTACGGGCAAACATCCTGACGAAAACCGTTTTGAACAGCAGACGCGCGGCTTTTTTGCGCGCGTGCGGGAAGGCTACGTGGCGATTGCCGCGCGAGCGCCGCAACGGGTTGTGGCGGTGGATGCGAGCGGAACGCCGACGCAGACGCATCAGCGCATTATGGAGGTTGTCGGGCGAAAGCTGAAGCTCGGGGCGAGAAATGCTTGATTCGCCGCGACAGGCGCTTGTGTCATGTTTTATATATTTGACACATTTTCCTGGGACTATCGCTCGGAGACCGCGCTTGCCTGGCTCTCGGGATCGCACTAAAGGCTCCCATCTATTACGGCGGACCAGGCGTGGAAGGACTTGAGGCTGAAGGTTTCGATTCACGTTATCCGTTAGACTCTGGTAATGCCTTTCTCTGATTTTCACGGTAATGGCGAAGCGATTCATCGCCTGCGCGACATGCTGGCGCGGAAGCGGCTTCCGCATGCGGTGATTCTTGCAGGGGCGCGAGGGGCCGGCAAATATACGCTGGCACTCATGCTGGCGCAGGCTTTGAATTGTTTGGCGCCGACTGAGACGGACGGTCTGCCGGATTTCTGCGGGCAATGCTCGAACTGCCGGCGCATCGCCCAGGCCGCCGATCTCGATGCTCGCTTTGCCGAAGCGGTGGAAACGCGCGAAGGCTTGCGCGAGGCCGACAAGAAAGATACGCGGCTCTTCGTGCAGACGCACCCGGATGTGCTGGTCATCCCTCCGGACCCTCCGCAGATGATGATCAAGGTGGATCAGGTGCGGCGGGTCATTGAGACCATCTACTACCGTCCAGCCGAAGCGCGGGAGCGGGTTTATATCTTCACCGACTCGGCCTTCATGCGGGAGGCGGCGAATTCGCTGCTTAAAGTGCTCGAGGAGCCTCCGGAGTTCGCTACTGTGTTTCTGCTCTCGGAGAATCCGGGCGAACTGCTCCCTACGATTCGGTCGCGCGCGATGGTTTTTCCGTTAGGGGCGGTGCCGGTGGAAGAAGTGGAGCGCTACCTGGTTGAATATCGTCCGGAGTTGAAGCCGCCGCAGCGGGCGCTCGTTGCGCGACTGTGCGAAGGCGCGCTGGGCCGGGCTCGCGGCTTCGACGTGGAGGCTTATGTAGCTGCGCGCGCCGACGCGTTGGCCATCCTCAACTCGGCGCTGCTGGGAGGCGAACACACACAGCTCTTCAAGATCACGGAAACGTATCGCGCCGGGGCTGACGGACGGGAGAAGACGGAACAGCTTCTTCGCACACTCTATTCGCTACTGCGCGACCTGATGTTTCTGGGATCGGGGGCGTCTGAGATGGTCCACAACACCGACATTCAGAGCCAGCTCATCAAGATGGCTGAGGCTGCCGATTTCGACTGGATCGCCGCGGCGTCTGACCGGTTGGCCGAGGTGGAGCGCGGCATGCGCCGCAACCTGCTGCGGTCGTTGTCCCTCGATGACCTGAGCCTGGCACTGGAAAAGGCTGGATCGGCCTAACCCTCCGGTGCCGCGGCTGCTTGTCTGGCGGGAAGACTCGAAAAAGAACCTCGGAGACTTCTCAAAGCAACCATCACGCCGCCATAACTATCTTGTTTTCATTTATTTACCTAGATTACTCTGGTGGTTCTACGCCCTTCGGAGAGGTTGCCCCGGTTCTTGCCCGCGCCTATAATCGTTTTGCTCTGGTTAGGAATTCTCCGTCAGGTTCCGGGTAGCAGCGTGGGAGGGTGAAGTCTGTCTTTATCCGTAAGTCTTTGCCCGTGGGGATAAAGCCCGGTATGCGAAAGCACCTGCACATCGTCCTGATGGCCAGCATCTTAGCCGCGACCTCTCTTTCTCGCACGCCCCAACTCCGTGCCGCTGATGGGGGCGACGGATCCTCCGGAACGATCGCTCCAACCAAGATCACGGTGAGCGACGAGCATGGCCGTACGGTCTACGTCAATGATGCCGTGGCGGCGTCTCCCTCTCGCCACACTCGAGATTCGGAACCGCCTCGGCGTACCCTGAAGTACTGGAGTTCCAAAGAAAATCGGTGGAAGCCTGTGCCCCCGGCGAATGGGGCGGTTATGCGAGCGGCGCGGTCGGCGGCCTCTGAGGTCGACGAGTATCTGGGGCATGACCCCGGGCAATCGGACAGCGCCAAGATGGCTGCCGCGAATTTCCGCGGCCCACTGGCGACCTCTGCGGATATCAACAGCGCGATCGAGCAGGCGGCGGCGCGGCATAACGTAGACCCCAACCTGGTGCGCGCGGTGGTGAAAGTGGAATCGAACTTCAATCCCAACGCAGTCTCGCGGAAGGGCGCGATGGGGCTGATGCAGTTGATGCCTTCGACGGCGCGCCAGTTGAACGTTAAGAATCCGTTTGACCCGGAACAAAATGTGGATGCCGGGGTTCGACATTTGAAGCAGCTTCTGGAGAGCTATGGCGGCGATGTCCGATTGACCCTGGCCGCCTATAACGCGGGGGCGACGGCGGTGGCACGCAGTTCCGGCGTGCCGCGCTATGCCGAAACCCAGAACTATGTCCGCCGGATCACCAATCTGTACCATGGAGGGCCCGTTTTTGAATCGGGCGCTTCGCATGAGCCCGTAACCATGCAAAGAGATGCGCGGGGCGTGCTCTACATCAGCAACACGGATTAGGTTTCGCGGCGCTTGTTTTACTTTTTGCTTTTAATCTCTCGGGCACCCAGGACTGATTCCAACGAGCAGGAACGAAGGCACGGGCTGGTTATCTTGAAGACCTCATCGCGCCAGTGTGGTCTGTGGAGAGCATCGCTTGCGCTCGCCGTGGTGGCGGCGTTCGCTCCCGCTGCGTCCGCAGCCCACGCCCGGGCGCGCCATTCCGACGCTTGGGCGCGGGAACATTTCGCCACCGCCGAGCGGATGCGCGAGGCGCTGAACGGAAGGCCTCCCGCGGACCGAACCCGCCGCGACTATCAGCGTGTGTTGAATGCCTACCGCTATGTTTATATGGGAGCGCCGGCTTCCACCAAAGCCGACCCGAGCGTGGTTGCGGTAGCCGAGACGCTGGTGGAAATGGGACGGCGTTTCAACGATAACAAAATTCTTAATGAGGCCATCGAGCAGTATGAATTCCTGCGCCGCGAATACCCTGGCAGCAGGTACCGTTTCGATGGGCTGTTTACCATCGGCGAGATTTACAAGGACGATCTCAACGATTCTGCAGCGGCACGCACCACCTTCCAGGAGTTTCTGCGACGCTATCCCCACAATCGCCTGGCCGGCGATGCCCGTCAGGCCATCGTCGAACTCAACACCGTCCAGACGAACCGGGAGGCGCAAGGCGAGAAAACCGCAGAAGCCCGGACGGCGGCGGAGAAGAAACAAGCGAAGAACGTTAATCCTAACAAGAACGTCGGAGTTGCCGGGGACGATCATGCCTCTCGTGCGCAGTCTTCGCCTGCACAGTCGTCTTCTGGACAATCTTCTTCTGGACAATCGGGGAAGGACGGAGCCTCGGAGGCGCGTTCGGGGGGGCTGCCGCGCGTGACCGGCATCCGGCATTGGTCTACTCCCGACTACACGCGGGTTGCGATCGACGTGGAAAGCAATGTGAAGTTTTCGTCCCAGCGAATCGACAGTCCGGCGCGCATCTTCCTCGATCTGCCCGATACCAAGCTGGCCTCCACTCTGGTAGGCAAGAGCTTCGACGTGGATGACGGTTTTCTGAAGAAGGTTCGCGTGGCTCAGTTTGCGCGGGGCAACACGCGGGTGGTGCTCGAGGTTGACAACCTTTCCGATTACGACGCTTTCCTGCTGCCCGATCCCTATCGGCTGATCATCGACATTCACGGCAAGAATGGGCGCCCGAAACAGGCCAAAGACAAAGATAAAGATAAAGACAAAGACAAAGACAAAGACAACGACGCTGGCGAAAGCGCGGCGGCGGAAGTCGCTGATGACATGTCGCCGCCGAAAGCAATCGGCACGGGCAGCGATGACGCGACCGTGTCTGCCTCGGAGCCCGCGGCCGCGACTAAGAAGCCACCAACGACGGTCGTCAGGAAAATCGTGGAGGCTGACGATGACGATACCGGCGCCTCCTCGGCCGAAGTGGCGACGCGGAATGCTCCAGAGACAGAGACGAAGAGAGGATCGCCGCCCCCGCGAAAAACAGTGGTTGCGAAAAAGCTGGCGGACGGCGACGTTGGCGGTGAGTCGGACGCTTCAGATTCGAATGTCTCTGAACTGCGAAGGGGCGTGGGCGACTCCCGGCGCAAGTCTGGCTCGCGCACGCTTGCTTCTGGCACGCCGGAAGCCGCTTCCGCTGCTTCTGATCTCGGGATTCGCGAGGCGAAGCCTACCGCGGGCGGCGACCGATCCCTGATCCGAGCTTTGGGACTGAAAATCGGCAAGATCGTGATCGATCCAGGACACGGAGGCCACGATACCGGCACAATCGGTCCCAACGGCCTGGAAGAAAAAGATCTCGTTCTCGATGTGGGCCGGCGTTTAGGGAAGCTGCTCGAGACGCGGCTGGGAGCGCAGGTGGTTTACACGCGCAAGGGCGACACGTTCATCCCGCTCGAAACTCGCACGGCAATCGCCAACCAGGCGCGCGCGGATTTGTTTGTCTCTATTCACGCCAACTCGAGCTACGACCCAGGCGCCCGGGGAATTGAGACTTACTATTTGAATTTCACTTCTTCGCCGGAAGCGCTCGAAGTGGCGGCGCGCGAGAATGCGGTTTCGGAGAAATCGATCTATGAGTTGCAAGATTTGGTGAAGAAGATCGCGCTCAAGGAAAAGATCGAGGAGTCGCGGGAATTCGCCGGGGACGTACAGGAGTCGCTGCACAGCGGCCTGGCAGCCAAGAGTCCGGCGATTCGCGACCGGGGAGTGAAGAAGGCTCCCTTCATTGTGCTGATCGGTGCGAACATGCCGTCGATTCTTGCCGAGATTTCTTTTGTCAGCAATCCTGTCGACGAGCATCGCCTCGCCACCAGCGAATACCGCCAGCGGATCGCTGAGTCGCTCTACCACGGCATCGCCAAGTATGCGAATGGACTGAGCGGGGTCAAGGTCGCAAGTAAGATGGATAAGACAGCCGGCCGGTGAGTTCACCACAAGCCAAATCTGAATATTTTGGAGCTGTTCCGTCCCTCATCTCGTGAGGTAGCTGAGATCGCGGGTATGTCCCAAAATCTTTGCCGGCCGGAGCCCTGCTCAGGAAACTTTTTCTCCCCCTCTGTGGTCTAATGATGGAAGGGATTCTGTGTCCAGCGGTCCATCCATGCGCGTATCAAGCTGTGTAATCCTGTTGGCTATCGTTGTTTGTCTCGTAAGCGTGGGCTTCTCCGCCAGCCCGGGTATCGATTCGCCCGCGCCGCCAATCCTGCCCAAGCAGTTCGCCGGGTGGGAAATCCAGGGTACGGCTCAGACCAGTAAAGACGCGGCGGCTGCCGACCCCACAAACGCCGCGCTGCTCAAGGAGTACGGGTTCACGGATTTCGAGGCGGCTACTTACAAAAGTGACGACGGCCGCACGCTGAAAATCCGCGCCGCACGATTTGCCGATGCCAGCGACGCCTTCGGCGCATACACGTTCTACCTGCAGCCGGAGATGGCGCGGGAAGAAATCGGCGACCAGGGAGCATCGCTGAATCAGCGCGTGCTGTTTTACCGCGGTCATATCCTGGTCGAGGCGGTGTTCAGCCAGTTGTCGGTGATGTCGGCGGCGGGGCTGCGGGAGCTGGCCGGCATATTGCCGCGGCCCGGAGGAAATGCGGGCAAACTGCCTCCGATTCTCGCTTTCATGCCACACCACGGCTATCAAGCGAATACTGAGAAATATGCGGAGGGACCGCTGGCACTGGGCGCGATTGCGTCTCCCCTTCCTGCGGACCTGGTCGATTTCAGTGCCAGTCCTGAAGTGGTGATGGGGCAGTACTCCACTCCCGGCGGAGAAGCTACGCTGATGCTGATCGAGTATCCCACGCCGGCGTTGGCTGCCGAGCATTTGCGCCGCATCGATGCCGCCCATCACGCCGCTCAACCCCAGGCCGGGGTTGCGGCCGTCGAAAACGTCGGCCCGTTTTTCGATAAGCGCACCGGACCCATCGTCGCCATCGCGGCCGGCCCGCTCTCGCAGAGCGATGCGCAGACGCTCTTGGGCGCGGTGAACTACGAGGCCAGCGTCACCTGGAACGAGAACACGTATTTCGACAAGAAGAACAACATTGCCAACCTGCTGGTCAACATAATTCTTCTGTGCATCCTCGTGGGTGCGATCTCGCTGGCGGCGGGAGTCGCCTTTGGCGGCGCCCGTGTTCTCTTGCGGCGCTATTTCCCTGGTCCGGTCTTTGGCCGTTCCGATCAAGGCGAGTTCATTTCTCTTGACTTGGCAGAGCCGGTGGCGCAACCGTCCTCGGCCCACCCTCCGGCTAGGACAAAGACCTCAAACGGTTCTTAAGTGCCTCACAATATTGGTTTAGGGCGGTTGGATGGCCTTTCGTCTCAAATTGAAACAGTTCAGGCGCGTGTTGACCGATTCTGTAAATCATTGAAACTAAAGACATTTATTTCCCAAAATTTGCTTGACACCCTCCTTTTTCGGCTCATAAGATTTTGTGCAAGAGAGTTTTGACGGAAATCTTTGCCTCCGTTGGAACTATTCTCCCTTGAAAAGAGAAGGCCGCCCTGTTGCCGGGTGGCCTTTTCGTTTTGCTGGTGAACCGATCCCGTTTGAAGTAGGGCTCTTTGGGTAAGATCGAGTGAACGAAAACACTCTGATCGAACCTCTTAGCACGATTTGCCTATCATCTGTTGGGTGTCGTTTGTTCATCGGCCTGTTGTGGCGAAGGCCGTTCACGAATTAGCGCGGGAGGAAATCATGTTCTGCGATGCATGTGGCACAACGGTGCAACCCGGTCAGGCGTTTTGCAGCCGGTGCGGCAAACAAATCATCGGCCCTGCTACGGTGATGCAACCGCGCCCCGGGCGCGTGCAGGGGCACCTTCATTTACTGGGGATTCTCTGGCTTGCCATCTCCGCATTCAATACCATCGGCGGGGTGGTTTTGTATGTTATTGCCAACACTTTGTTCGCTGTACACGATATGGGAACGCCAGACGCGCCCCCTGCGTTTCTGCGCCCGCTGTTGAGTGTGATCGGTATTCTCGTTCTGGCGAAGGCGGCGTGCGGATTCATTGCGGGATGGGGATTGATACGGCGCGAACCCTGGGCCCGTGTCGTCGCGCTGGTCTTGGGCTTCATCGCGCTGTTCAATGTTCCTTTCGGTACGGCCGTCGGTGTGTACACTCTATGGGCTCTGCTGCCCGCCCAGTCGCAACAGGAATACGACGCCCTGGTCGTCGCTCGCGCCGCATAACTGAGCTGACCTTTAGCTATTCGCTCCGCTGGGTATCGGTTGTCTCGACCATCTGCGGTTCGACGGGCAGCAGCGCAGCGGGAAAGGTGAAGGCGGGGCAGAAGAAGAAGGCGGCATAGCCCAGCAGATTTGTGAGAGCCTGCCGCCGGTATCTGGCAGGCTTTCATTTTGCACATCCGCTTCACCCCACGAATCATAAATTTGAACTTGCAGAATGTTGGGACGAGGCATATTTTTTGCTTCAGAGCTTCTCAGTTTCTGCGCAGGAGGGCAACGTCTATGGCAGTCAAAGAAAATGTGGAGTTAATGCGGCGTTGGTTCAAAGAAGTGTGGAATGAGGGTAAGACGCAAACGATCCACGATATTCTTGCTCCCGATGGCATCGGGATCGGCGAACTTGAGGATGGCAGCCCGCTCCGTGGACCCGGCGAGTTCGTGCCATTTGTCGAGCGCGTTCGGGGCGCCTTTCCCGACATCAACATTGTCGTCGAGGATGCTTTCGGAGCAAAGGATCGAGTCGTTGTGCGCTGGTCAGCCACGATGACACATCGCGGAGATCATCTGGGAATGCAAGCCACCGGCAAGCCAGTGCGAATAACGGGAATCAGTGTTGCTCGCATTCGGGACAATAAAATTATCGAGGGATGGGACAATTGGGATCAGTTAGGAATGCTGAAGCAGATCGGAGCCTACGAGAGTCCTCAAAGTACTCTTCTGAAAAGCGCATAATTTAAGAAGCGGAGTGCATGATTCGCGCCTGAGGTTACGACCGTTAACAATCTCAGTGACTTTCTTGCGGAAAGGAATGCTTTGGGGCATCCCGCCAGCCGACGGGCTTCAGACTCCACCAACCCAGACAACTCGTTGAAATCTGACAAACCAAACTGATTGAGTTGGGATGTGCCGGGCATCAAGGCTTCCTGGAGGGTGGTTTCTGCATGGCGCAAGGGCTACTCGCGCCTGCCAGGCTTCAGACATTCGGCCTTGTAAACCACACCCATTCCGCCACCGCCCAGCTTCTCGACGATGCGGCAGTGCGAGATGCTTTAGCCGATCAACTAGCGCAAAACCCTGCGTCGGTGAAACGGGCAAGTCAATGAAAGCGGTAGAGTTGGCAGTTTGTCTGCTAAAGTTCTGGCAGGGAGGTTGTCATGGACAACCAAGCGCTGCAAAACTCGGTAGCCAAAGTTGCCGAGACCCTGATTACCACGCAACGAAATCTCGTCTCGGTTTCCCGGTCGCTGTGGGCGGTAAGGGTCTCCCTACGGGAACTGCACCCAGACTTTGAAAAGATGTACCTGCATCACTTTGCGGAACCGGAGGAGGCATTCGATAAAATGCGCGACAGCCTCCTCGATTGCGGGCGCGAATTAGCTGATATAGCTGGTCGTCTTCGAGGGGAATCATCGGGATGAAGCTTATTTTAGTCGCTCGCGATGGTCGAGCGTGGCGGGCGTGACAACTGGAGTTCGCCGGTACGGTCACCGCGACGTAACCTTCTACAATGGGCGCGACGATCCTGAAGGTTGTGTCCCTAAGACGAGGGTCGGCAGAATACACAACTTCGATGTTGACCTCGGGCAAAGACGCCGTTTATGGCGACGCACAATTGAACACCAGCCTCGGCAGCAGGGCTTCACGGCGGCAGCTGTGAATTGGGTCGTGCGAAGACGATCTACGTAGGACCGGAGAATCCGGCGAACGCATCTTCGTTCACAGAATGTTCCTTGGGCAAAGCCGGGGAACTATTACCAAAATTGATGAACGCCCGCTTAGTGTGGGAGTTTCATACCAGGCGACGATTGGTTCCCGCCCAACCCAAGCGAAGACTTTTCCCCGCTTATCACCAGCAGACGATCAGTGCGGTGCATCGTCTTCCAGTCGTATTCATAGGCATTGCCACAAACGACACAGACTTGATAGTGCTGTCCATTGTCACCGAGTCGTGGCCAAGCAAACCGATGGGAGCAAAGTTCTCCGACGAGCCGCTGCAAGAATGTCATGTCTGTCCTTCGCTTTCAAACGAGCCCGACTTTGTGGCGTCCGCTGTTCTGAAAGTGGCGAGTGAGTCAATTTGACTACCACCGGGGCGAACTTTCAAATTACGAGAGTGCATTGCGGGTGCCGGTTGGGGAGTGGCCGATAGCCTATTGCAGTTTCGCGTACCCGGCCTTGGATTCCTTGAGGGTGGGAATGCTCGGGCCGGCATCTTTCCAGAGCGTGAGGAACTCTTTGTTGGTCTTGTGACTGCGGACACGGATGGATCGGCTCGGGGCCGTGCGGCCATAACTACCTCGGCGGCTAAAGCCGTTCTCTCATAGCCACCTCACCGCAGCGCAGGAAGCGCTGCGCCGCCCAGAAGCACTTTTTGCATGATCGAGTTCCGATCTGAAACCGTGCGGTCGTGTCGAAAAGATGAGAATAGGGGAAGCGCACGCTTCGCAAAGTACGCAAAAGGATGTAGCACACTCTTATGGCCACCCGGCTTCTGATCACATAGGAAGTGGCGCCAGAATTCGCTGCTGACGCGGTAGACTGTAGCGGGAAATTGTCATGGCCAAATGTTCATCCTGCGGCACTGAGGTATCGGCTAGTGCGCGCTTCTGCCCGGCGTGCGGCGCGCCAACGGCCAACACGGACGACGTGGCGACCCTCGACTTTACCACGGCCACTTCCCCGCTGCCGCCTCGTCCGCCTTCGAAATCATCGTCGCGGACGTCTTCCAGTTCCGCGGAATACTTGCTGAACGAAGGCCGCTTTCTGCCGGGGCGGTTAGTGGCGTCGCGCTATCGCATTATCGCCTTGCTCGGGAAAGGCGGCATGGGCGAAGTGTACCGCGCGGACGACCTCACGCTCGGCCAGGCAGTAGCGATGAAATTTCTGCCGGATGAAGCCGGGCACGATGAGGGACTGCTGGAACGCTTTCGCAACGAAGTGCGCATGGCGCGGCGGGTGTCGCATCCGAATGTTTGCCGCGTGTATGACGTGGGGGAAGTCGATGGCCAGACGTTTTTCACCATGGAATATGTCGATGGCGAGGATCTGGCTTCCCTGTTGCGCCGCATCGGGCGACTGCCTCCCGACAAAGCGCTGGACATCGCGCGCCATCTCTGTGCCGGGCTGGCCGCGGCCCACGCCAAGGGCGTTCTGCATCGTGACCTGAAGCCGGCTAACATTATGCTGGACGGGCGCGGGCAGGTCGTGATCACGGATTTTGGCCTGGCGGGAATCGCCGACGACATTCGCGGTCCGGAGGTGCGTAGCGGGACTCCGGCCTATATGTCTCCGGAACAGCTGTCAGGGAAAGCAGTCACCACGGGCAGCGATATCTATGCGCTGGGCTTGGTGCTGTACGAGGTGTTCACGGGCAAGCGCGCCTTCGCGGAGTCTGCGGCGAAGTTGGTGGCGCACGGCGACCGCACACCCAGCCGGCCGTCTTCGGTGGTGAAGGATCTTGACCCGATTGTGGAGAAGGTCATTCTGCGTTGTCTGGAGGCAGAACCCTCGGCACGTCCGGCCACGGCGCTGGCAGTCGCGGCATCGTTGCCGGGCGGCGATCCGCTGGCGGCGGCTCTGGCCGCGGGAGAAACGCCGTCGCCGCAACTGGTAGCAGCTTCCGGAGAAACCGCTGGGCTGCGGCCACGAATTGCCGTCACGTGTCTGATCGCTGTGCTACTGGGCCTAGCCGTTGGAACCTATCTCAACATTCGCTACAGCGCCGTCGAAAAGATGCATCTGGAGCAGACTCCTGAAGTGCTGGCTCACAAGGGGCGCGAGATCATGGCGCAGGTTGGCTACCCGGAGAAGCCCGCGGACAGCGCGTTTGGGTTCGACTACGACAGGGATTTCCGCGATTCAGTGGAAAAGGAGAGCAAGACGCCTCCAAACTGGGACGTGGTACTGGCTGCGCGTCCAACGACGCTGCTGTTCTGGTACCGCCAGAGTCCAGACCTGTTGGGGGCCGACGGCTACCATGACAGCTTTCTGACTCCCGGCATTGTCACCGAAGATGATCCGGCTACTACTACCTCGGGTATGGTTAACGTGAAGCTCGATGCCAAGGGCAGGCTGATCTACCTGCAGGTGATTCCCCCGCAGAAAGACACCACGACCGCGCCGACGACGCCGCCGGATTGGAGCTCCTTGTTCGCCGCCGCGGAGCTGGACGCGTCTAAACTGCATTCCGCTGTGCCGGAATGGACCTCGCTCGGAATGGCCGATGCGCGTGCAGCATGGACGGGATGGTGGCCGGGCTCCAACCGCCCGCTGCGAGTCGAAGCCGCCGCCTGGCACGGGAAGCCTGTGTTTTTCGCAATGATCGGCGACTGGAATAAACCTTGGCGGACGGTTACGGATCATTCCGCCGAAGAAAAGAAAAATCGGGCAAGCCAGATGATCAGCGTGTTTCTGCTGACTGCCATCCTGGCTGCGGGTGCGTTGCTGGCCCGCCGCAATTATCGCCACGGCCGGGGCGACCGCGGAGGTGCGCTGCGGCTGGCCGGCGTCGTGTTCGTTCTGGAGATTGGAATCTGGTTATGCCGCTCGCACTTTGTGGCCGACTTCCAAACCTTTGGGTACCTGATGGTGGCGATTGCCAGCGCGCTCCTTTGGGGCGGCGGCATGTGGGTGCTGTATCTGGCCATCGAGCCATGGATTCGCCGGAACTGGCCGCAAGCCATCATTTCCTGGAGTCGATTGATTTCCGGGCAGCTGCGCGATCCGGTGGTGGGACGCGACATCCTGTTCGGCGTCGCCTTCGGCACGCTCTGGCTTGTGATCTTTCAGCTGAGCAACATTCCGGCGGAACGCTTGGGTGCTGCGCCCCAGCTCAGCAATGCGGCCTACTTGCTGGGAGGGCGCCAAGCGCTCGGTCAGTGGCTGACGCAGATTCCTTCCTCGATTTTCGGCACGATGCAATTCTTCTTCCTGTTGCTCGGGCTGAAGGTGCTGCTGGAGTTCCTGTTCCGGCAGTTAGGATTGAAGGCGGTTCGCGTCGATTGGATTGCCGCAGTCTTGTTCGTCGCGGTCTTTGTCGTGATGCGCGGACTGCAGAGCACGCATCTTGCCGTGGATGTCCCGGTCATTGTCCTGGTCTTCGGCATCCTGACGTTGATCGTCCTTCGCTTCGGTTTGGTACCGCTGGCGGTCGGGGCCTTCACCGTGGACATGCTCGGCAACGTCCCTTTCACCACAGACTTTTCGGCCTGGTACGCGGCCACAGCCTACTTGGCGCTCCTCAGCGTCGTTGCGCTGGCCGGGTGGGGCTTCTACCACTCGCTGGGCGGAGAACCGGTGTGGAAGGTGGAGATGGAGTAGGTTCCGCGGGAAGCGATTTTGGGTGGCGCAGCGTTTTCAGCGCTGCGATTCAGGCTTTTAAGCTATCCGGCGTTGCCCGCTGAGGTACCTCGTTTATTGCAAATTCTGGCCGCGCCGAACTCGTAGAAATAATCTGCCAGCGTGGTTGCCACCCCTGCTTTATTGGATTTTGGCGGATGTATTGTCTGAAGTTGTAATCGTCTTCCGCTCCGTGAACTCGCCGGTCTACACCCCACCACTGAGCCCAACCGACCTCTCGGCTGCGAATCGACGGCACGACGATATGCCTGCTTGACTTTATCTTCCGGTCCCGCCCAGGAGTCCGGATTCACCGGAGTAGCGCTGCACCTGTGGCTGCGTGAGCATTCTTACTCTTCCTTCCTGATTGCTTTGCGCTGGCCGAGCCCGGCGCTGCCGTGCAATTCTCCTCGCGGGACATTAACGAACACATGCCACGTCTTGTCATAGCCGATCGCACCGGGCACTTTCCGCATGGGAGCGGGACCGAGCCATGCGTTCCGGCTGCGGCCAGCGAGCCGCAGCAAGCGCTCGCGCACCTCCTGCGGAAGTTCCGCCAAGACGTGATCGGCGAGCCGCCGTGCCCTTATTATAAGTTCCTAATCTTTGTGAGACGGTGAAACGTGTCCCACAGTCTCTGTAGTGATCCCCCAATTTATCCAGATGCTCAATTCCATACTTTTCGCCGCCTTGGAGTTGCCCGATTTGGCCGATGGTGGACCGACGAACATCCGACGGCATTTCGCTGCCGACTAATGAGCCCTTATCCGAATACAATGTCCCTGACCGAGTTTAAGAGCGACATTTCGGCGACTGAACGCTAGATATCGCTTCGCACTGCGGGAGTGCCTTCATGAACCTTCGGAAGGGAAGAATTCTGCTGCTCGGTGCAATTGGTTTGCTTCTTTGCGTCGTGGTTTGGCGCCACACCCAGTCCTCGCCAATTCTGGAATCCTCTGCTTCGACTCAGACCGGCACGCGCCCGGCCTCGCTGGACTTCGGCGGCCGAATTCGCACTTACTTACTTCACGTCCCGCCCGGGTACGACGCCAACCCGCCTCTGCCGTTGGTCTTTGTTCTGCATGGCGCCACAGAAAGCGCCGAGAGCGTCGAGAGACTGTCCCGGATGAGCGCCAAGGCGGATCAGGAACATTTCATCGCCGTCTATCCGAGCGGCACCGGCCGTTTGAGCGGAGTGCCGACCTGGAACGCCGGAAACTGCTGCGGCTATGCCCTCGAGAACCACGTCGACGATATTAGGTTTTTCCGCGCGCTGATCGAAAAACTTGAGCGCGAGTATGCCGTCGACCGCAAGCGTATCTACTTCACGGGGATCTCGAATGGCGCCATGATGTCCTATCGCGTAGCCTGCGAAATGTCTGGCCAGGTCGCGGCCATTGCCCCGGTCGAAGGCGCTCTCAACGTCGAGTGCCACCCGACCGCTCCGGTCTCGGTGCTGATCTTCCATGGCACCGCCGACCATCTGGTGCCGTTCAACGGCGGCAGCACGCCCTTTCAACTCGGCGGCAAACGCAAAGACGCCTCCGTCGCCGAGGCCGTCGATTTTTGGGTCAAGCGCGACGCCTGTTCGGCCACGCCGAAGCATGAAGAGACGGCGGAAGTCCATATCGACTCATACTCCGGATGCCAGGATGGCGCTGGAGTGGCACTCTATGCTATCCAAGGCGGACATCATATGTGGCCCGGCCACGCGCTCAGCGGCAACAAAGTACCCGCCACTGATCTGATTTGGTCTTTCTTCGCCGCCCATCCCAAACCCTGAAATCCTTGGCGCCGACCCGCGACCGGCAAAGCCCTCGCCGATTATCAGCACAAGCCAGCAAACCCTTCGATCACGAAGCGCGTATGAAAGAACTGCTCGCGTATTGATGCGCCGTGCGTTTGAGGATCAGGGCGGGTTGTTTTCGTCCATATCGCTGGAAGAGCGTGTTCCTGGGAACGATCCTGCGCAAGATTCGCGAACTTGTGCGCGCGGTTATGATCGACATGAACCGGGATTTTTCGGCGCTGTACGCAGATGGCCGCCCATCGATTCCGCCGGAGCAGTTGCTGATCGCCCTGTTGCTGCAAGCGTTTTATGGTGTTCGTTCGGAACGCCAGTTGATGGAACAGTTGGACTACAATCTTCTGTTTCGCTGGTTTGTTGGTCTTGCACCGGATTCTCCGGTCTGGGTGCCGACGACATAAGCACGCCTTCGTAAGTGTTGCCCATAAGAAAAGAGACAAGCATCGAACTTGCGGCGATGACAACGCTAATTCGGTCAACCGAAGTGATTTGCCACTTCTTTGAAGCGAAGCGAATGGACAGAATAAACATCAGGAAGATGCTTGCGGAGAGTGCGGCCATATAGAGTCTTGGGACGTGATAAGCGTTAGCGGCTAGAATTCCTCCAAGCGACCGAAATGCCCCACATCCCACAAAGCCACAGAACCCCGCTGCCCAAAATCTCACGGTGTGAACATCACTGCGATGCTCAAGCCAACGAGCAGCCATCCGAGAGTGATGTGGTTCCATGTTTGAGGCAGGCTACGAACCAACCTCGAGCCAGTTAAGAAAGTCCCAGCGATGACGAAAGCTGCAAGCATCTTGCCGACGATTATGAACCCCGACTTCACTTGTTCCCCGACTGGTCAGCTGTCGTGAGTCATGGCGACACCCTAGCAAAAGCTCACAGTTCAAGGATGGAGCCGCTCAGGTGTGACGTGATATTCTCGATGTTGTCGACATGGGTGGCTCAACCTTTTGGCGTGCCGATACCCTGGAAGAATAGGTGACAAGTAGGTGACACCGAAACTCACCGATTCGCTGCAAGAAATTGAAAGCAAACCAGAAGCCGACGTAGCTCAGTTGGTAGAGCAGCCGATTCGTAATGGACAACCCACCAGTCGGGTTCGATTCTTTTCAACGCTTTGCGGGACATGCGGGAGCCTAAAACGGCATAAAACGGGCGCTTTCGGAAGTGTTTTAGGCAAAGAAATGGGCAAAGAATTTGTGCGCGGCGTTTTTCCTGAATAACTGAATAATCCAACTCATCCTGCTTCACCTCCGCGCCAGTTTCCATAGTGTAGCCGCGAGTGCGGTTCTCCACTATGTCGGAATTGGATATTCCGACTGTGACCAGCCAAACGTGAATTTGCTATCATCAGGCCCATGCCCTGGATTGATTACGATCCGAACGTCCATGGCGTCATCCACCAGCATGACTGGAGATTCCATGACCGCCTCGGTGAAGCGGAGATCCAAGCCGTTGAGCACGTCCAGACCAAAATCCTCTTCATGCCAGGATGCAGGCTCGCCGAACATTTTGATCTGCATTTCGCAACCACATACGAAGGCGAGATTCCTCCCGGCTTTGATATCAGACAGCGAGCGCAGGAAGCCATGCGCTATTTTTGCCTCCATCTGAAAACGACGCCAGAGATGGAAGAGGAACGGGACGAGGAATGGCGCGTAAACGTGATCAAGCACCCAGCCAAACCCAAGGGGATCGCGATAATCACCGACCAGATGCGCGAGTTTGTGCGCGAGGATTTTCTCTTGGTCTTCGCCGATCATCCCGCCGACATTGCCGCGTTGGAGAAGTCATGCGGACTGACGCAGGCGAAACAGATCGATCATTTTATCGAGAACACTTGCTTCGCCGACGAATTGAAGCCTGAGCAGATTACGACACCGGAAGATCGAAAGACGAATCTGCGCATAGCGATGCTAATAGGTCACGCAGACCCCGTGTCGCAACTCGCCAGAGAGCAGGCTGAAAAGAAACCGCGTTAACCATCCCCATTGGGCAAAGACTGTCGCCTCCGCGCCGCAGAACGCTGCCTATCGCAGCACTCTGCCTGTAAAGGACGCTGCGCGCCGGTTGCCCGGCCACGACTGAAAGCCGTGTTCCTTGACAGGCCGCTTGCGGCAGCGTGGTTCTCAGTTATGTCGGGAATATGGGTCATTCCGACCAGTCCTGACGGCGCTTATTGGTGATTGAGCTTGGGCGAATCGAGCGGATCGGGATTTTATACTAGCCACACGTGCGCTTCTTCGCTACGCTCCAGACAGGCGTCATGGCTGCCAAAAACAAGAAATGGCAGGTTGCATCCGTGGTGCTAGCGCTTGCATTGGCGTTAGTTGGGGCCGCGCATCCGCGCCGTTTACTCATTGCTGCGGTCTGCGTGGCTATATTCGGATGCATAATCTATGTATTCGGCACTTGGGCGTTCGCCAAACAGCGGACGGTTTCCGAGAAAATCGGACGGGGTATCCTGTTGCTCATCGCAGCCACAGCGCTATCGGTACTCTATGGATCGCAGTTCTGGCCAGCGGTTGGGATTTCCCCGGCTCACGTCGTTTTTGATCCTAAGGTTAAGAATCAGAGTTACAGCTTCATTCTGAGAAATAACGCTGGGGATGATGCCTATTCCATCGAATCCACATTTATGCCGGATTCCTTCGCCGATGTGAAAGTGGACATTCCGAAAAATAGCCTCAAGCCCATTGTCGATGGGTCGAAGATGGCCGATATCGCTGCGGTGATCTGCGAGGATGCTGATCGGCGAAAGTTCTATCTACTGTCCGTGCCTCACCTCGCGCCCCAGGAATCGCGTGAAATCCTGTTCACGAATACTGGCACCTCGAATAATGCAATCACTGCAAATGTTTCTTACTTTACATGGGAGGCATCGCCGGGCATCAACGATCCCTTGAAAATGAAAAAAACCTTTCATGGAGATCAAACGATGATGTGTAACGATAGCCTCATGTTTTGGTTGGACCCTACGCATCCGCCATCGAAGGTTGACGTACAAGTCCAGAAGAATCCACCCGAATGAAAGAAGCGGACCGCACCTGCACCTTCGCTCACGAGCCTGTCAAGGACGGTTACGCGCCGGTTCCGCGGTGGCTCCTGCGTCGCCATCCTTGAGCAGCCTCTCCGCTTCGGGCCTGTTCCTAATATGCCGGAAAGCAGGAAAATGCCCTTTCCGGCCTTCGACTACAACTGACAACAACCAAGCCTGCAGGGATCGTGGCAGATGACCTATTGAAAATACTTTGAATTTTCCAATCTGAGACCGCCGTCCTGGATAGTCCTTGACATTGGTAACGTATGTGGTACTATAAGCGATGATCGATGTTCGAGAATATCTCGACCCGAAAGGGCGCAGCCCTTATGCGGCTTGGTTCAACCGCTTGAACCCGCAAGCTGCGGCGAAAGTGGCGACAGCTCTCACGAGGCTCGCAGGTGGAAATTTCTCGAACGTGAAGAGCGTCGGTTCCGGCGTGTTTGAGTACAAGATCGACTTTGGCCCCGGCTACCGGATTTATTTTGGCAAGGACGGCGAGCGTCTGGTGATCGTGCTCGGCGGGGGTACTAAAAAGCACCAGCAGCGCGATATCGGCGTCGCGCTCGCTAACTGGCAGGATCACAAAAGAAGGAAACAGGAGGACCACCATGCCCCTAACTCGTGACTTCAAAGAGACGATTCGAGCCCGCGTTGAGCGCGATCCTAAGTTTCGGAAGGAACTGCTACGCGAAGGCATCGAATCCATGATCGCCGGCGACATCGCCACGGCCAAGACCATCCTGCGCGATTACATCAATGCCACTGTCGGTTTCACTGAGCTGGCCGAAGCGACACACATTCCATCGAAAAGCCTGATGCGCATGCTCGGCCCCACTGGCAACCCGCGCGCGGATAATCTCTTCGAGGTTGTCAGTTTCCTCCAGAATCGTGAGGGTGTGCGTTTTCAGCTAAAGGCTGCGCCTCGGTAAAATTGACCCTATGATCAAAAAACAATGAGTTCAAAGTCCACAAGGGGGCAGCGCTCTCCACTTCGTGACAGAAAACCCCTATACCGAACGATGCGAAGAAAACCGATCAATCTTATATGGGAAGTGCTCTAGGGTTGTCGCGGTTTGGCTCTGGGGATCAAACGCGGGGGCGTGGCACAGGCGTAGATCGATTCATAGAAAGTCTTGTCTTCCTTTCCTGTCGCGGGCTCGTCAACTTCGGCCAGGGCGCAGAGATCCGTGCTGAAGGGCACTCCCTCCGTCGGGATCGTCTCCGTATCCCAGACTTTCAAGACGCGCGGGCCGTGGGATGTCTGCGCGGGAATTACCGCGCCGCCTCTGACCATAGTGTAGCCGCGGGTGCAGTTCCGTAACCATTTGCACAAGTGGTAAAGTGCCTCTCCCGCAACGCTAATTACAGGAGAGACAAATGGAATATTACATAGGCCTTGATGTATCTCAACGGCAAACTGCGATCTGCATTGTCGACGGCAAGGGCAGCTTGGTCAAAGAAGGCAAAGCCACCACAGCACCGTCCAATATCTACGCCTGGATAACCAAGCATGTTGATCCCAAGTTGATCGTGAAGGTCGGCCTTGAGGCCAGTGCCATGAGCGCCTGGCTGTACACGGAGCTGAGTAAGCTTGGCTTGCCGATGCTGTGCATGGAATCATTCCAGGCTGCGGAGTTTTTAAAAGCACAGCGCAACAAGACGGACAAGAATGATGCCTATGGCTTAGCACAACTGGTCCGTATGGGTGGCGAGTTTATCAAGCCTGTTCTCATCCGGAGCCAATCCAATCAGGAGGCGCGCGCTCTGCTCACGATGCGCCATTTTCTGGTCTGCCAGAAGGTGGATCTCGAGAACAACATTACTGGCGCGCTCAAGCCGTTTGGCCTGATCGCCTTGCGTGGGAGCACCAGCGCCAAGACCTTCCGCGAACGCGTTCTTGCAATCCTCGATCGGGCCGACGAACGCGACATCCTTGTTCGTGAATCTGTGATGCCATCACTCGATATTTACGCCGCTCTCTGCAAGCAGTTGGCCGTGCTGACCACGAAAGTTGAGATCATGGCCAAGGCCGATCCCATTTGCCGTCTTCTGATGACGGCGCCTGGTGTTGGCCCCATCGTTGCTTTGTCCTTTGTTACCGCCATTGAGAACCCAAAGCGCTTTAAATATCCGGAGGATATTGGCGCTTACTTCGGCCTGACGCCCAAGCAATATCAATCCGGCGAGACCGATAAAAAAACCGGTATTTCCAAACGTGGCGACATCATGACTCGCACTCATCTGGTCCAAGCGGCGACAGTGCTTTTGACCTGCACCAAGAAATGGAGCGTCCTGAAAGCGTGGGGCATGAAGATCACAAAAAAGCATGGATTCTTCAAAGCCCGTATCGCGGTGGCCCGCAAGCTGGCCATCATTCTGTGCAAGATGTGGCTTAAAGGACAGGAGTTCTGCTGGACAAAAGCTCCGGCCAACATGGTTTCGGCGGGGACAATGCCCGCCTAATGTGATCCTTCCGGCTCAAACCGGAAGGTATTCCTGCGAGGGGACGGAAGGGCGGCGACCGCGAAGGCCAGGCTGACGGCGATAGATCTCTAATGATCTGACGCACATCGATCTAACCAGGGCGGCGCCTCTCTTCTGAATGAACCCTATAGTGCGGCCGGCATTAAAACACAGCCTTGCCGATCAGACCGCGAAGAGACCTGTGTCCCTTCTCGCAGAGATTTTTTTGTACTGCCACTGGCCAAGGCCGGTCGTGAATTGTATGGAAAACGCTTGCTTGACCGCTGCTGCGGCCAAACCCTTTCGCACATCCGCGTTTCCCACACAATTCACATCTCAGCAACAACAACCCGTTGTTTTAAATGAAAAAGAAAAACAAGAAAGATTCTGCTTGCCAAAACCGCGGCTAGAGACCTGGCCTCTTTCGATGGCCTGTTTCAGCGTATCTTCCATCCTGTTGAGGTCGCGCCTGTTCCAAAGCCGATGGAACATGCCATTCTGGTAGCCGGTCTTGATGCCCCAGAGAATGCAGACGCTTAGACACACTCTGAGAAGTATCCTTTTTTCTCTCTCTGTTTTTTGCTGTGCATGTGGATCTCGAAGACTCGGGGGCAATTCCTTCAGAGGCTTCGGTCGCCGATGTCTTCCCCACATGGGCCTTACCTCGACATTCATTATACCGTCGGCGCGTGGCCTGTCCGGAAGGCAGCGGCGGCGTTATCGGCTCGGTCGGCTCCGGTCCCGGAGGGATTGGGAGTCGAGGCGGAGGGAAGGATTTGAGTGAGAATATACTGCGAGGGTGACAACCCCTATTGAAAAAGGAAACGCGCTCGAATCGGCTGTGGCCGCAATTGAAGCTCACATCCTGAGAACAACTCCAGGACTCAGTGAAAAGACCTTCCTGATCGAAAGCAAGAAAATCATCAACGTGGGCGGTGTCCACCATGAGATCGATATCTTTGTCACAATCGACCTCGGCAACGGCTATAAATCTATTTTCATCTTCGAGTGCAAAAACTGGCAAGACCCCGTGGGGAAGAACGAGGTCATCGTCTTTTCTGAGAAGATTGCCGCTGCCCAGGCGCAGCACGGCTACCTCATCGGCAGATCGTTCACCAAGGACGCCCGCTTTCAGGCGGAAAAAGATGCACGAGTGATCCTGTCCACGGCGGCAGAACACGACCCGGAGACGGCACGGATACCGTTCGGAATCCACATGTTTTTCTCAACTCTAGAGCACGTGGAATCTAAGTTCCAGATTAGGGGAAGTAAAGGACCAGAGTTCCCGGTCGATCTCACCACGGCCCACGCCAAGCTTCTCGGCAACACTATCGACTTGCGCCAGTACCTGCTTAGTTGGGGGGGCCAAAGAGCCACCGAGGATATCCGCAGTTTCCGTTCAGAGAGAGTACCTGAAGGACAATACGAGCGCACGGCGTCCTCCAAACGGGAGTTCGCAACTGGTGAGTTTGTCCTGGAGGACCAAGACATCGAGCAGGCGGAGCTTTCTGTCCGTTACAAGGTGAGGGTTGAACGCCCGGCCATAATCAGCTACTACGAAATCAAGTCACGAGGGCGCGTTGTGTCGCTTGCCCCAGTCCAGTTTCAGGGTGACGTGACAATGCAACTGAAGCTCATCTCCCCATAGACCTTGCGCGGAATTGGCGCTGACGCCGCTTGCCGCACACCCTTTCCTTCTCTCTCCACCCTCGGACTTTCAAGAGCTACTGCCAGATGCGGTCCTCCCCCGCGGTCCGATCGCCGCCACTCTTTTTTGTGGCGGCCCGGTTGCGCTCTTCGCGCAGAGAGAACCCAAAACCAATCGGCCCGCTTCTGCTTTGTGTCAAGGCACGGCTTGCGCCCCGGTTGCGCGAACCTAGTGAGCGCAGAGAGAACGAATAGCGCAGAGAAAACCTTATTACTGGGCCGGGTGATTTGCAGGTCGTTCCTCCTCGGCCCCCGCGGCGACTGCCGCATCGCTTCTTGAGACCTGCTCGTCGAGCCGATCCGGCGCATGACAAACCGTCCAAGGTTTTTGAAGAAAACGTTTATTTGACGATGAAATAGAATGCAGGGAACAACGACTGATCTACGGATTCGTGAACACTCAATGAAAACATGTAAGGAGTGGATTCATACCTCTGTTGAGTCCCATATGTCAGAAGCTTAAATCACATTTTTCCCCATATCGGACGGGGCGAGGTCACTTCTAATCAAGGGCCACGAAACATATGTATATCGCAACCGAGCATGGTGTGTAGGAGTGAGCCACCATCTATTGAATGACAAACTTTCCCATAAGAGAACGCGCAAGCGAATACAAGAACTATTGGCACTATTCGTGAGTTCTCTAGCGAGCACAAAACTTCCTTTGCTTTCTTTTTAAGCACCGAAATCCGCGTTTCTGTCGCATTGGAGCTATCTTGCGAAGGCTTTTCCATTGACCTCGTCCCAGTTTTGTTAGGCAGTGAGGCGCTTACAAGCTGTATCATCTTTTCCTCGTCATGTGAATCCTCTTTTTCTTGTGGCTGTTGAGCCTGTGGAGATGTGCACAACGCAAGTGCGTTGCAATGGTTTTCGCTACATTCGCAACAAATTTCTGCGGCGTGAGGTAGTCCAGGGATTGATGCAGCAGGCGGGTTACACGATGCCGACCAACCTTGTCACCGCGATCACTCCGGTTAAACGCGATCTTGCGCGCACCGAAAAAAAGGCGATCTCATATGCAGCCGCTTTCACAGGCTTGGCCCTGCGATGGAACCATTATGTAGACCACCCATTTCTACAACACGTTCATCTTGTAGTCTGTTTATTTACCGTACGAAGAACGAACGTCACCAAACATCACCAAAAGTAGCCACTAGAAGGGGCGAACGGGTTGTTTAGTGGGAGAGTTGTGATTATTGGGGAAATCGGGGAACTGGCCCCTGATCCGGCTGACTGCCCTCCCGGCGTCATGGATGACTGCTGAGGGAGAATAATTGGGGCTAGGAGTTTTGAAGGGCCTGGAGGTTGGCACTGTAGATTACCAAACTCTTGGCCAAATTCCAGATTCTGGAAATAGCTGTCCTGCAGGTCAAAGCCTGATTTTCCGAGAAAAGCGTAATAGTCTCCAAGTTCAGTTTCGAGCTCAGGGAGATCATTAGCGTAAGCGCTCGCCAGCGCAGCGCCATAAATAGTGCTCAGCAGTCGGCTGCTACTTATCGCGTCAAATATTTGATAACCATAAATCGATAACTGAGATGACGCACCTGCATAGAGAGCGTCAGCGAGCGCGCCGGCTTCGCCGCCAAATTCTATTGTGAGCAGGGTTTCACCAACACAAAAGTCCTCAACGCACAGTCCCCGCCTGTCTGTCCGCTTATATGGATTCGCCCCACCATATTGATATGTGTTCACCCCTCCGGCCAACCCAATCGGATCGCTTTCGACATAGCGTGTCAGACCGGCAGCATAATCCCGGAATCCGTTGTGATTAAATCCGCTCTCGGGATCGAACTGCTGGCCCGGCAAACGCAAGCTCTGAACGACAAGCGGCCCGGTGATCAGGCTTGTCGCGCCGAACGGTTGATAGGTCGTATGCCACGCAACCGCTTGCGTGCTCTCTGTCAAACTTTGCGGCGTGCCCAATCTGTCCGTGTGCGTGAAGTAAAGACTGCCGTTCGTCGGATTCACTTCGCCGATTGGCCTGCCGTTCAGGTAAATGTAATCCGCAGTTGTGCCGCCGTGGAGGTCGTTCTCCGCCAGAAGCTCCCCGCCCGTGCGGCTGAACTGGTACAGAATCGGGTTCGATCCCGGCAGGGTTTTCTCCAGCCGCTGCCCGACGAGGTCGTATTTATAGGTTGCGGAGGACGATGACGTTTGCGCGCTCGCCATCTGGTTCGCCTGGTTGTAGGTCAGCGTATCAAGCGTGGTGGAGCCGGCCTTGAGCGTCGTGATGTTTCCGGCGGCGGTGCTGGCCACGGTTTCGGTCGTCGATCCGGTCACCCATTGCGACAGCTTGTTGCTGCCCGAGGCCAGGCTGTAGGTCGTCGTCGTGCCGTTGATGACCTGCGTCTCGATATTGCTCACCGGGTCCCAGGTGAAGCTGTACGTGCCATAGCCGCCCGTGCCGCTCGCGGCGCTGGTGAGGCGGTCGAGCGCATCGTAGCCGAGCGTCTGCGTGTTCGCCGCGTTCACGGCGTCGGTGATTTTCTGCACGCTGTTATTGGCGAAGTAGGCGTAAGTCAGCTTCTGCACCGCCGCCGTGCCGGTATCGACGCGCGTGGTGGGCCGGTAGTCGAGGTCGTAGCCGTAAGCGCCTTTGATGCTGTTGCCGAAAGTGAGGGCGGTTTCGGGGCCGAAGGGTTCGTAAGTGATGCCGGTCACGACGTTGTTCCCCGAGGTCGCTGCCGGCGGTTGCGCCATGACCGATGTAACCCGGCCCATGCTGTCGCGCCCATAGGCCACGAGCGTACCGGACGGATATCCAATTCCCGACACCCTGCTCGCCGCGTCGAATGTGGTGAGGGTACTCAACGTCCCTGCGCCCGTCACGACACGGCTTTCCTGCGTCACATTGGCGCGCTCGTCATAGGTCAGGCTCAAACTTCCCACCTGATCCGTCGCACTCGTCAAGCGCCCGATGCCGAAGCCGTGGCCTGTGGCCTGGTCGTACGTGCGCGACACGTTCAGCGTGCTGTCGTTCGGAAATGTCGTCGCCAACGGCCGGTCGAGCGCGTCATAGGTCATGTTCGCCGTGAGGGGGCCAGGCTTTACCGCCTGCGTCAGATCGCGGTCGGGATTGTAGTGATAGACCGTCGTGCCGCTGTCCGGGCTTCCCGTCTGCGTGCGGTCGCCGAAGCCGTCATAGACGTAAGCGGTTGTGTGGCTGTCGGCATCCTCCACACTCAGCAGCCGGTCGTGAGCATCGTAGGTGTAGGTTGTAGTGCCGCCCGGCGAGGGATCTTTCGCGGTCGAGCGCCGGTTGAGCGCGTCAAAGGTATATGTGACGACACCGCTCGGCGACGGCGGAGTGAGCGTCAGCGCATTGCCGTTTTTGTCGTAGGTATAGGCGGTCGTCTGGCCCACGCCGCCGATATCATGCAGCACGCGCCCGAGCGCATCGAAGGTGCCTGAATGTTCCTGCGTGACCGTATCGGAGGCGTTTTTCGCTTCCGCGAGCGTTGTGTCCCCCAGCTTATCGAGCGTGTAGGCGATGCTGTTGCCGAACAAATCGGTGATGCTCGTCAGCCTGTGCGCCGTGTCGTAGCCGTAGGTTAGTTTCGAATTGTCCGGCAGTTGCACGCTGGTCAGGTTGTTCGCGGGGTCGTGACTATAGGTCGTGGTGAGGTTGCCCGCTGTCGTCTCCAGCGTGCTGGTGTGCCGGTTGAGCCGCAGATCATAAGTGAGCGTCGTGGTGACCTTGTTGGGATCGATGACGGTCTCCGGCAAGCCGCCGCCGGTGTACTTCGTGATCTGCGTCTCGTGGCCGAGCGCGTCGGTGGTGCTGATCAAGGTTCCGCCGTTATAGCCGAATTTGGTTATGGCGGTCACGTCCGTGCGCGGCAATTGCACCGACTCCTCTTGCCCCGTGCTCGACCAGGTGTATTTGAATTCACGGCTCTGCCCCTTGGTGCTGTAGGGCGCGGTGTTGGTCGTGGTATCGAGATCGGTCCGCGACAGTGGATTGCCGCTGCCGTCATAGACGAAGGTGCTGGTGAGGTCCGGCGTGACGATCTGGTGCGGCAGGCGCACGAAGGTCGGGTCATAGCTGATCGTCGTCGTGCGTGCGACCGAACTTCCCACGGCTTCGTCGATCGTGGTCGGCAGGCCGTGGCTGTTGTTTACATAAGTGGTTTTGTTGCCATTCCAGTCGGTCCGGCTTGCCAGATACCCATTGGCGTCGTACGTGAACGATTCGGTGGCGGCCGCCGTGGTCGAAGTGGCGGCGCGGCTGATCTGCGTCGCTTTCGGCACATTTTGCAGCGTTGAAAACGTATAGGTGTCCGCGACGACGAAGGCATTCGTCACCGTTGTCGTGCCGGTGCTGCTATAGGTCAGCGTCGTGAGATCGGCGGTGGAAGTCCCCGTGCCGTGCTGGCTCGTCAATCCCTGGCTCAGACTGTTATAGGTCCAGGTGGCGAAGCGATTCTTGTTCTCGTCGATGATGCCGGTCAGCGCGAAGGGCAAGGACGAGGTTCCGTAGACGTAAGTCTGGCTCGTCACGGGGCTGGTGTTGTACGACACGGAGGTCAGTTGATTGCCGCCCGTGGCCGCGGTGAAGCCGTAAGTGAGAACGAGAGTGTCCGGCGTCGTTACCGTCTCCAGCATTCCATTACTGGCGTAGCTGAAGCCGAGCTTCCGGCCATAGCTGTCGGTGACGGTCTGAAGCTGCTTGCCGCTATAGGTGAGGGTCTGCGTATAGCCGTTCCGCAGAGTGATCGAGTTCAGCAGGCCCTCGCCGGTGCTGAGGCCGGTGTAGGAAAAGACCGTGTCGTTGTGGTCCTTCAACGTCCAGGTCGAGCCCGATTGCGTTAGAGTGGCATCGACATCGCTGTCGGTCGTCCAGGCGCCACCCTGGAAGGTGAACCTTATGACCTGTCCGTCGGCGCGCTCCGCAACGACCGACGTGGCCTGCCCGGTGGCCGGGGCGATGTGCAGGTAACTGTCATAGGTCCCGCGCCAGTTCACGCCGAGCGTAACCGCAAACGTGTTGGGGTAGATGGTGCTGGCGAGACTGTTGTAATAGCGTGTAAAGCTCAGCGGGTTTTGTCCGGCTGTGGCGTAATCCGTGACGTGCTCGAACACATTGCCCGTTCCGATCGTGATGGGATCGGCTGTGGAGGCTTGACCGTCGATGTCAGGTATAGGGCCTCCACTTGAGGCCTGATGCACATTGTTACGATCATGGCAGCCGCAGCCGCCGAGGGTCCTGCTAAGCGGATCCGGCGTGGTTACGGATACTTTCCGAATCCGGTCGTGCTCGTCGTCGGCAATGTAAAGGTTGCCGTTGGAATCCACTGCGACACCCGGAGGGATAACCAATTCGGCGCTGGTTGCCGCGCAACCATCCCCGACGGAGTCGGTCTGCCCGGCGCAGCCGCTGCCGCCGCCCGCCACCGTTGTAATGATGCCGCTGGCCGCGCTCACTTCCCGAATGCGATCGTTGGTGGTATCCGCAATGTACAGGTTGCCGCTGGCATCCACCGCTACACCCCTGGGGAACTGCAATTCGGCGCTGGTCGCCGGACCACCATCGCCGCTGTAGCCACCAGTTCCGTTGCCCGCCACTGTCGTGATGATGCCGCTGGCCGCGCTCACTTCCCGAATGCGGTAGTGGCCGAAATCCGCAATGTACAGGTTGAGGTTGGAATCCAACGCAACACCAGTGGGGAAATCCAATTCCGCGCTGGTCGCCGGGCAACCATCGCCGACAGAGTCGGTCTGCCCGGCGCAGCTGCCGCTGCCACCTCCCGCCACTGTCGTGATGATGCCGGTGGCCGCGCTCACTTTTCGAATGCGCCTGTTGTCGCCATCGGCAATGTACAGGTTACCGTCGGCATCCAGCGCAACACCGTTCGCGTAAAAGAGGCTGGCGCTGGTCGCCGGGCAGCCATCCCCCATGGGGTCGGTCTGCATAGGGCAGCCGCTGCCGCCGCCTGCCACCGTCGTGATGACGCCGGTGGCCGCGCTCACTTTCCGAATGCGACTGTTGTAGGTATCCGCAATGTACAGGTTGCCGTCGGAATCCCTCGCAATACCCTGAGGGTAGTACAATTCGGCGCTGGTCGCCGCACCATTATCGCCGCTGTGGCCTAGCTTTCCGTTTCCCGCCACGGTCGTGATCTCGCCGGTAGCCGCGCTTACTTCCCGAATGCGGTTGTTGTAGGTATCCGCAATGTACAGGTTGCCCGCGCTGTCCACCGCCACGCCAAAGGGGTCGAAAAGTTCCGCGCTGGTGGCCGGAATGTTGTCCCCGTTGTACCCGGGTGTGCCGTTTCCCGCCACGGTGGTGATCTCCTGCGCCTGCGTTACGGCCGCAAACAGCAGGATCGAGAACATCAGGCTCAGACAGCTGAATAGGGAATTACGCAGATTCGCTTTGCGCACATCATCCTCCAGGAGACGAATTACCCGAGGACTTTCTTGAAACGGATGCGGAGCCCGAAGGAACGGCGTGGACATGGTTCTTCCTTCGCGTCACAGCAAGCCGCAAACGAAAGACCCAGGGGTAAGATCACGGTTTCGGGAGAGAGGAAGTTTTCTTGCGATTCCCGAAATCGGCAACAATTATAAATCAGGCTGTCAAGAGCAGCATAATGCGCCACAGCCGGACCGATGCGGACCAGGCTCCATGCACTGTGCGCACCAGCCTTCGGGGAAGTCCCGGTCGTCCGGCAACTGATTTCAAACCATCTGCAAGTAAGACGGAATCAACTTAAATGACAATTCCGGTCAGCGTTCGCGCAACCTCTCAATTCCCTTGCTCGCTGATGATGAACAGAAAAATCCCGAATCTTCTCTGCCGCGTCGTCCGAAATTGGAAATGGCCATCGCGTTGACCTGCCCTCGAAAAACTTAACTAGCCACAAGTGGAGATCCACCGCCTTCCACACCTTGGCACACGCTGCGTGCGCTGGACAAGCTCGCCGATCAGGAACAGGAGCGCAGCGCCCGCGACCGGCAAAGCCCTCGCACATTATCAGCACAGGCCAGCAAACCCTTCGATCGCGAAGCGCGCATGAGGGAACTGCTCGCGCGCCAGGCGTAACTCATAAGTTAGCTTTGCCTGCAATGCATTGACTTGCCTCAGTTTGGCCCTCTAATATGGTCGCTCACGGAGCGGCCTTTTCCAGTGATCGGCCAAACCATCTCGCATTACCGCGTCATCGAGAAGCTCGGCGGCGGAGGCATGGGGGTTGTCTACAAGGCCGAGGACATAAAGCTGCACCGCTTTGTCGCCTTGAAGTTCCTGCCTGACGAGATTGCTAAGGATGCGCAAGCTCTAGCCCGCTTCGAACGAGAGGCGCAGGCCGCTTCCGCCTTGAATCATTCCAACATCTGCACCATCCACGAAATTGACGACCAGCACGGACAAACCTTCATCGCCATGGAGTTTTTGGACGGGCTGACGCTGAAGCATCGCATCGGCGGGCGACCGATGGAAACCGAGTTGATTCTGTCACTGGCCATCGAGATTGCGGACGCACTGGACGCAGCCCACGCCGAAGGCATAGTCCACCGAGACATCAAACCTGCGAACCTCTTTGTGACCAAGCGCGGACACGCGAAGATTCTGGATTTTGGGCTGGCCAAAGTCATGGTCTCAACCAGTTCGTCGAGTAAGGTTGCGGCTCTCAATACGCAGACGGGGTCACTGGACGAGGAGCACCTCACCAGTCCGGGCGCAGCACTCGGGACAGTGGCCTACATGTCACCCGAACAGGCCAAAGGCAAGGAACTGGATGCCCGCACCGATCTGTTTTCCTTCGGTGCGGTGCTGTACGAGATGGCGACGGGAGCGTTGCCATTCCATGGCGAAACCTCTGCCCTGATCTTCAAAGCAATACTCGATTCTGACCCTCCTCCTGCGATTCGTTTTAATCGCAATATTCCGCCCAAGCTGGAAGAGATCATCAGCAAGGCGTTGGAGAAGGATCGCGAGTTGCGCTACCAGCACGCTGCCGATATGCGGGCCGACCTAAAGCGGCTGAAACGGGAAACGGAGTCGCGGCACGGCGTATCAGCAAGTTCGGGGACGGTGGCTGCGGCACAGGAAAGCGCCATTCCGGTTGCCCAACCGCCGTCGCCAGCGTCAGGTTCCTCCCTAGCGCTTGCCCCATCTCCGTCATCGAGCGCGGTGAGAGTGGCCGAACTTCCCGTCGCGGGCGGAAAACTCTGGAAGGCTCTGGTTCCAGTCGCCGTGGTACTTGTCGCGGCTGCAATCGCGGGAGCGTTCTATTTCCGCAGACGCCAAACGCCAAAACTGACCGAGAAAGACACCATCGTTCTTGCCGATTTTGCCAACAGCACGGGCGATGCGGTGTTCGACGACACGCTGAAGACGGCACTTAGCGTTGCTCTCAACCAGTCGCCGTTTCTAAATGTGCTCCCGGAGAACAAGGTCGCAGCGACCTTGAAACTCATGACGCGCCCTCGCGATACCAAGCTCACGCCCGACGTTGCGCGTGAGCTTTGCCAGCGGGCAGGCAGCAAGGCATACATTGCCGGGTCGATTGCCAGTCTGGGCAGCCAATATGTGCTGGGGTTGAAAGCGGTGAATTGTCAGAGCGGAGACCCGCTGGCCGAAAAGCAGGTGACGGCGGCGTCCAAGGAGAAGGTGCTGGACGCGCTGGGCGAGGCGGCATCCAAGCTGCGCAGTGAGTTGGGCGAATCGCTGGCGACGGTGCAGAAGCTTGATGTTCCGCTCCCACAGGCCACCACGTCTTCGCTCGAAGCTCTGAAGGCGTACAGCCTTGGACTAAAGGCCAACAATGAGAAAGGCTCCGCCGCAGCCCTGCCTTACGACCAACGTGCCATCCAGCTTGACCCGAATTTTGCCATGGGCTACTGGGCAGTGGGCAACGACTACTTCAGTCTCGCCGAGCTAGGGCGGGCCAGCGAATACGAGACCAAGGCGTTCCAGTTGCGGGAACATGCCAGCGAACGGGAAAAGCTGGACATCGCCGCCGACTACTATCAGGATGTAACCGGGGAACTGGATAAAGCGGCCCAGACGAATCAGGAGTACATTGAGAGCTACCCGCGGGTCGCCTCAGGGTACCTCAATTTGGGCGTAGTGTACGCCGCACTGGGGCAGTATGAGAAAGCCACCGAGGTCACGAGGCAAGCGGCGCGCCTTGCGCCGGATAGTACAGTTCCGTACGGCAATCTCGCCAACTACACCCTTGCTTTGCAGCATTTCGACGAAACGAGGCAGAATATTCACGAAGCGCAGGCGCGAAAAGGGGACAAGTTCATACTCCACAATGCTCTCTACGCTCTTGCCTTCCTTGGGAGGGACTCCGTGGCGATGGCGGAACAGCAACAGTGGTTTGCGGGCAAGCCCGAGGAGAACTTTGGACTGGCGCTCGCATCCGATACCGAAGCGTACGCGGGGCATCTGGGCAAGGCGCGAGAGCTGACCAAGCGGGCGGTGGACTCCGCCATCCGCGCAGACAGCAAGGAAAATGGGGCAATATGGCAGGCGAATGGCGCTGTCGAACAAGCGGCTTACGGCAATGCCCTAGAAGCCCGGCAGTCAGCGGCAGAGGCTTTGAAACTTGCTCCTGCGAGTCAGGGCGTCGAGAGCGAAGCTGCGCTTGCGTTTGCTATGGCGGGTGACACAGCACGAGCCGAGTCCTTGGCCCAAGACTTAGGAAAGCGATTCCCGCTGGACACCCAGATGCAATCGCTTTGGCTGCCAGCGATTCAGGCGCAACTGGCGCTGGATAGAAAGAATCCGACTGCTGCCCTGAATGCTCTGCAAACTGCTTCACCCATCGAGTTGGGGGACATCGTGTTCGTCGCGAATACTTCCTGCCTCTATCATTTGTATGTACGCGGAGAAGCGTACCTGGCAGCCGGACAAGGCAGTGCCGCTACTGCCGAGTTTCAGAAGATTATCGACCACAGCGGCATCGTCGAGAACTGCTGGACCGGAGCTTTGGCGCATCTGGGGGTGGCTCGTGCCAATGCCCTGCAATCGCGAACCTCGCAAGGCGCAGATGCCGATGCCGCGCGCGTCCGGGCGCTCGCCGCCTACAAAGATTTCCTCACCCTCTGGAAAGACGCCGACCCCGACATCCCCATCCTGAAAGAAGCCAAAGCCGAGTACGCGAAGTTGCAGTGAGCGGAACAGAAGAACTAAGGATGACACCGGGTTGGGGGAATCTCTCTCCCGCAGCATACAGTCCTGCCTACGCTCCAAAGGAATGCTCCGCAAGCGATGAGACTCTATTGTCATTTCGTCACCTAAGTTTTGCGAAGGGCGTGGACCTCGAATCCGCGCCCTTCGTGCGTTTGCCTATCTTCGTTTTTTCATGTTTTTTCTTTTGTGCGGCTCTGGCCGGATGCCTAACTGCTTGCGCCATTTCGCCAGTAATTCGGGCGCGTGCTGCATTTCTTTGCTGAGTTCATTCATTTCGAGCGATACGTTTGTCGCCCCAGATGGTTGAGTATTTTGACGGCGCGATGGCTCGCATGAATTCTGCGGCAAGCCACTCGAATCCTGAATAGGACGGACGCCAAACAGACTCCAGTCCGGGGAGTCGATCCTTAAATGAATTCCTCAAGAGCCATGCGAGAACGTCCGCCGCTTGGAGTGGAACGAATTGGTGATCATCCAGAAACATTGGAGCGGGCGGCATGATAGGTGAAATATCCCTGAGATCAGGGTTCGCAGAAGATTGAAACATTTCTTTGACAACGGGATACCACAAGGCAACCCGTGGGCCGAAAATTAAATGCTGATCAAAAATGATTTCAACTTGTTCGGAACTGCCAGAATCCAGCACCTCATTACAAACGGCCGAAATTACAGCGTAAAACCCCAAGAAGTGAGGGTCGGCAAGAGTCTTGACAGGATTGTCCGCTAGTTGATCCCACGCGATTAGGTCATTCATGAAATAAAGACCTTTGTCTGGCGGGAATTTCTTGATGATCTCAACGAGACCGGATAGCTTCTTATCCCTTTCCTCTGCATTCCAATGTCGAAATTGCCCATCTAGCTTTGCGGCCTCATTCATTTTTAGATACCGGATGGAAGGCGGCTGTTTTAGATAGTAGCTCCACGCATCGGAGAACTCGGCCCACTTTTCAGCGGCACCGATGAACCCCGCTAGCACGAATACAGGGTCGGTTCCCCCCTGATCCCGCTATCGTCGATGTACGCCTGAATTGGCAACAGCAACCTCCGACGCCTTGCAGACTCCGGCAGTCCTGACAAAAACTCGAATTGCAACGGCACCGTTGTCTGCACCTTCCGGGCAGAAAAGCCTGCGGATCACGGGAATACGGCGCCGCGGCAGTTCTGAAAATGCCCGGCGTTTCCCTGAACGCGGCGAACTCCTCCTCGGTGGCGAGTGCGGCTACCATGCCTGACCCTCCCTCGCCACCCGCTCAGGTCTCGCTGAATTCGAGATACTCCGCTTTCATCTCGAACCGCAATTCCGGCCACCGTTCCCGCATGTGCAGAAGCGCGATCCATGGCGACCAGTCCTCGGAGAGGAATCGGAACACCGCCCCCGGCTTGACGCCGTCGCGGCGCTCGATCGCGAAGGTGACGCGCCGGATTGGCCAGCGCACGCCCCAATTCCCCCACATCCAGTCCTGCCCGGCTTCGACGAAGCCTTTGCGCAGGACGCGCAGTGGAATCGGAATGAGCGCATTGAGATCGAGCGGCACGCGATGCGAATCCATGTCCACACGCGCGCGCTCCTCTTCGTGCCTTCGCCACATGATGTCCCGCACTTCGCGGGCGAGATGATCGGCTGCTTCGCGCGTCGGCGCCCCTCCCCTCACCGCCCCGAAGTAAATCTGCTCGTAAACGCTGTGCCACTCCGGCCGCCAATCGACGAAGCCAGGCCCGGATGCGGCGCCGATAAAATCGTAGAGAAGCTCGGACGGCCCCGAGACCTCGAGCCGGTTCCAAATAAATTCAGGCCCGTCACACCAGACAGCAATCCCCGCCGCCGTCTGTTTGGCTACGGCCGTCCCCATCGGTATGCCCCCGCGGCTAGCGGTCACAAGCCTATCCTTGAGGAGCTGTTGTTGGCGGCGAGATTGGTTTCACGGGCATAGCGGTCGAGCATGGTGTCGCTCTGATGGCCGGTCTGGCGTTTGATGGCGGCGCGGTCGGCCCCGTTCGCGAGCGCTTCTGTCACATGGCCCGCGCGCAAACTATGCGCAGAGTAAGATCCTTTCAGGTGCGCCACTCGCGCCGCGAATTTGACGATGCGATCGACGGTCTTGTCGGAAAGGCGCGTGGACTCGACGCCGCTGCGGCTGACCGGACGGAAGACCGGATTGTCGCCCTCATGTTCGAGACGGGCTGCCGTGAGCCAGGCCAGCACCGCCGCGACCGCACAGGTTTCCGGTTTCTCGCCCGGCATGATGACAATCGTTCTCCCCTCCCCTTCCTGGTCCGTTTTCGAGCGGCGGAGCGTTACGCGCAGCACGCCGTCCTCGAACGCAAGATCGCCGACATTGAGCCCGACGATCTCCGAGCGGCGGAAGCCGCCCGCAAATCCAAGCAGAATGATCGCCTTGTTCCGGACTGAGCGCAGATCGAGACTGAAAATCTTGCAGATCGCTTCGATGTCTGCCCCCCGCAATGCGCGCGCCCCCTCCTGGCGCGCGCCAAAGGTGCGGAGAATTCCAGTCATGGTCCGCTTGAGGATGGGATGCTGCGCGTCGAACTCAAGACCGGACGCGCGGTGCGCGGCGGCGATGGCGGCGAGGTGCCGCTGGGCGGTCTTCGGCTTGAGCTTTGCGCCCTTGCGCCCGCCAACCCCTCCCAATTGCGTCAGATAGCGGCGCACATCGGTCGCGTTTGCCGGGAGCGGATCGATCCGATGACGTTCGCAGAATCCGAGCCAGCTCGACCAATCCGAGACGTACGACCTCCGCGTGTTCTTGGCGATGCAGTTTTCCTCGAGCGTATCGGCCAGGCGGTCAAGTTCTTCGACCGACGCCCACTGGCCGCCCACTGGCCGTGAGAGGCAGCCACTGGCCGTGGCGGGCAGACCGGGCGTGCTTTTGATGATGTCCGGCATATCAACGTTCTCCTATCGGTATGCCCGTGCGGCCAGCACCTAGCGCGTGTCGCGCGGCAAGCGCTGGCGCGCGCGTGGGCGGTGGTTGATGCGGTCCTTCAAGACAGAACCGGCCCGGAAGACCAAGACTTTGCGCGCTGAAATCGGCGCCGCTTCGCCCGTTGCCGGGTTGCGGCCCATGCGCTGCTTTTTTCGGTTAACGCGGAAAACTCCAAAACCGGACAGCTTGACGGTGTCGCCCTCGATCAGAGCGACGGAAATCTCTTCGAGGACTGCATCGACAAGAGACGCCGCATCCTTATGCGTGAGGCCGATCTCCCGGTGGAGCGATTCCGCAAGCTCGCTACGGCCGATCGTCCAACTGGCCCTCGCCGTGGGGGGCAAACCGGGGGTGCTTTTGATGTCCGCCATGAGATGTGTCCTTACTCCGGTATGCCCGTGCGGCTAGCACTAAGAATGTCGGACCATTTGGTTGCCGGCCTGCCGAATCCGCCGAGCCCGTGCTCGGCCAACGCGATACGCACATATTCCAGGGCCGTTTCCAGTTGGGACGGCGTCATCGGACCCGACGATGTGCTGGCCTTGACCCTGTATCCGCCATAGCCGTCCGGCTCCAGGTGGATCGCATCAGTGCGGCCAATCGTCAGACCTGTCACCCGCACCCGGACCGCCCACTGGCCGTGGGGGCATACCGGGGCGCCTTTGCCTGTGGCCGGTTCATCCACTCGCGTCAACCGAAAATGCCGCATCGACAGTCGCTCCATCGCCGGTTAGAGTGCTTATATAAGGACGGATTGTGCAGTTTTGGCTTTCAATGTCAGTTACCATTTCCTGTTGAGAATCCATAAAACCATTAAATTACTGAAATTCTTGTATTGTCTAGACTCCTTCCTTGTGAGAAAAAACACAGTTCCGCTTGAGAGTTCCACGAATCATCTATTTCCCGTTGAGAGTACATGCCACGCAACGTCATACATAAGCGGCAGGATTTAATTGTCGCGCCTGAGGTACTAGCTGTAGCCAAAACGCGCTATGCAGCACTCGAAGAATTTATTCGCTTAACTGGACGAGGAAAAACTTCGTCTCGCCATCGGAGCGATCTGGCGCTCGACCTCGCGCGTCGGCTTGAAATCTCTCTGTCTACCTTTTACCGCCTGCTCGCACGCTATTCAGAAAGAGGCACTGTCGATGCGTTGATCCCTCGTACAACGGCCGGTATGACCTGTAGGCGGCGTCTTTCAAAGACAGCCGAAGCAATCATAGCTAAAGAAATCGCTGAGTTTTATAAGACGCGTGAAAGGCCACGAATCAGCGATGTCGTAGACCGAATTCGGGCTCACTGCCATAAAGAAGGGGTTAAGCGGCCTCACGAGAACACCATCCGGGCTCGTATCGCAGCGCTGCCACGCGACGAGGTTCATGGCGCGCGCTACGGGTCACGCTCTGCAAAAGAAAAGTTCTCGCCGATTACGGGAAGGTTTGAGGCCGACCATCCATTACAAACTATTCAGATCGATCACACGAAAGTCGATTTGATGCTCGTCGATGAGAACTCCGGACAGCCGATCGGGCGCCCATGGCTCACGCTCGCCATCGACATCTTCACCCGAATGGTTGTCGGATTTTATCTCTCCTTCGACCCGCCTTCGGCAACCTCACTGGCTATCTGTTTAGCCGTATCGGTGATGGACAAGAGCTCATGGCTAACTTCGCTGGGGATTAAGGGGGAATGGCCTGTTCAAGGGATACCCGAAATCATCCACGTCGATAACGGAAAAGAATTTCACTCACGACCGTTCGAAACCGCATGCGAACGTTATGCCATATCGATTCAACACCGCCCGCCCCGCACGCCACACTACGGGGGCCACATAGAACGCCTGATCGGCACCTTAATGGGCGCTGTCCATGCGCTGCCGGGAACGACTTTCTCCTCCGTTGCCGAAAAGAACAACTATGACTCGGAGCAGCGCCCACCCTGACCCTCCCCCAACTCGAACGATGGCTAATGCTGGAGATCGTTGGCAAGTACCACCAGAAGATTCATCGCAGTCTCGATATGCCACCTATAGAAAAGTGGCGACAATCGTCGCGCAATTGGCAACCGCGCTTACCTAAAAAGCCGCGCGAATTCTGGATCGACTTTTTACCGTACGAAGAAAGACAGGTACGCCGTGACGGCATTCATCTCTTCAATATTTCTTACTGGTCTGGCGCCCTGACATCTTTTTTAGTCAACGGCGAAAAGGTCAAAGTTCATTACGACCCGCGCAACTTGGCAAAGGTCTTCGTTCGCGGTCGTGCAGGCGAGTTCCTTGATATTCCCTATCGCAATAACCTGGGGAGACCGGCCATTACTCTCTGGGAACATCGCCTCGCGTGCTCGCAATTAAAAAAATCCGGCCGCGCCGCAGTCGACGAGACGCTCATTTTCGAAACCATCAAAGAGCAACGCTCCTGCACCGAGACCGGCAGCGTCACCGGCTCCCTTGCCCGCCGCAAGCCGACCCTACCTCAATTGACCTTTACCGAAGAAACCGATACATCCAAGCCCAGCGAATCCGAGGAAAATCCCGATTTCGATCCACCCGTCGTCACCCCGATCTACCGCGTGCGAGAATTCAATGACTGAACATCCGCTTTCCCACCTCAATCCGAAATTACATCACCTGCTCGAACTGAGCGACACCGACCGCATTGCATACATTCGTAGCGACCGCTGGCTCGAATATCCTCGCGGCGCCACCGCGTTGCACCGGTTGGCCGACTTAGTCACCTATCCCAAATGTTCGCGTATGCCCAGCATGCTCATCTGGGGCGAGAGCGGCATGGGGAAGACGATGATCGCTAAAACCCACCTTCGCGATCATCCGCCAGTCTTCGACGATACCTCGGGCGCTCGCCGCACACCGGTTCTCTCCATCGAAATGCCCAGCACGCCCGATCCCAAGTGGCTGTTCACAGGAATTCTACAGGCCCTTGGAGCCCCGCTCTTGACCCGAGACGCGAGAATTGACCTCGCCGTCTTAGCTCCCCGCACCTACGATCTTATGCAGCAAGTTGGCATTCGCATGCTGATGATCGACGAACTCCACAATCTCCTCGTCGGCTCGAATAGGGGGCAACGCACGATGCTCAATCAGATACGGCAGATTTCCAACCAGTTGGAGATCTCGATAGTATGCCTCGGCACCCAGGAAGCCCGTGAAGCCCTCATGAGCGACCCTCAATTGGTGCGCCGGTTCGACAGTTTCGAGCTAAAGCCCTGGAAGAGAGGCGAAGAATTCTACGCCCTGATGAATACCATGCTGTTCACGGTGCCGCTCCGCAAACGCTCCATGCTGGGTTCTAAGTCCTACGACCTCATTCTGGCCCGAACAGGAGCGATAACCTCGAATATTTTCCGTTTAATGACCGGGCTGGCCGTGGATGCCATTCGAAGCGGCCGTGAAGAAATCACCGCCGCCGACATCCAAAAGAGCGACCTCATACCGATCAGGGTAGATGCAGCGGCATAACATGCCATCAGATTCTGCCGCAATCCGCCTTTTCGAACGTCCACCCATCCTCCCCTTCGTTCCGGCACCGCAGCCGGATGAAACCCTATCGAGCTGGGTGTCGCGAATCGCGGAAATATATTGCTTGCGCCCAAAAAACTTTCTCAAGAGCCTGGGCATTCAAATCCCAGAGCAACTCCGCTCGATCGACGTTTATCCGACGTCACAACTCATAACAGAACTATCGCGACAGACGGGCGTCTTCCCTCACCTGCTGTTGCAACACATGACTTTCACCTCGCTTCGATACGAGCTGCTATCGGCGATCCTCCACGCCACCCCTCATTGCGTTTCTTGTATCTTTGAGGCGTCGCCTGTCTTCAAAAGAAGCTGGATCGCGCCATGGAACTTTTTCTGCGAGCACCATCTGCACCCCACGCAGCATGAAATCCACCACAACGTCGACATCGCGGCAATGCTGCAAGACGTGCGGCGCTTTTCTGAGCGCCTTTCACAAGCCGCTCGCCCTCCAATCTGGCAACCGTTCGAAACCGTTCCACGCGGAACAGCGGATTGCATACGCCTCGTCCGTGGTATTAACAAAGCCATTTATTTCCATGTCTTCATGGACCAACACAAACGTCCGGTCTTCAGGGTAAGGGATTTGCGCCCGAAGGGAGATATCCCTTCTTATTGTCGTAATTCCCTGGTCGTCTCGGCTTGGTATGCTTGGCACATCGTGACAAACCCTGAGCGCGTCCTCTACCAACACACCGCCAGCCGGGATTCATCGGACGCCGAAAGACTGCTAAAATTACTGTTCCACTTTCTTCCGGCAGATCTACTGCGTCGCGCCTGGTGGCGCGGCATTGGGCTTCTTTACAAAGCACCCGATTTCAACGCCCCTCACCCCTTCAACGAATACCGTCAGGCAAGACTGTTAAGAGGCCCACACCGGATTGATTTCACTATGATAGACCCTCAACTTTCTCCTTTCGCATGCCCAGAATTCGGCATTCCATTTTCCTTCAACAATCAGGTCTCGCGCTTACGTTTGACAGAAAAGCCGCAACACCCAGACAGTGATCGTTGGCTCCAAGGCCTGGAAACATTCGCAACATTTATGACACGGAGCTGGCGCCGCCCAGATCCTGCAGACCTTAAACCCTTTTCTGCCGCGATCGAACAGGTCAAGCTCGAATTGGCGGCCCAGGGGAGATCGGCCCGGCGTGATGACATCCAAAAGCTAGCATTCCGCCGCATGCGAGAACGCTGCAAGAAAGGCCAACTTGAATCAGTGAATCTATGTGCTCAGCAAGCCGAGTTTTGAGTTGTAGAACAATGGCTTGTTCAAAATCCTATGGGACTTCACTACCTTTTGTTTAGTTTTACCACCCCTAATCCCCACAATTTCATTTCGGTTGCGGATTTCTGAATTGCTTTCATAACGGCGGGTTAGCGTGGAGGAAGTGATGTGAAAACGAAACAACACTTGATGAGAAGGATCATGCTAGACCCGAATGAAGGTGCAACCCTAGACCGGGAAGCCGGACCACCGGAGCGCGCTGAAACCGCCCTCGTACCGCAAACCACGGCTCTGGCGCGCAGGGACGAACTCGCGATCGCGCAGAAGCAGTACGAAGACGCATACAAAGAATGGCGCGCCGACGGTCTCAGGTTTACATCCGCGCTCGGGGGAGTCATTGGGGGGTTTGGAAGCGGCGGTGCATTGACTTGTGCGCTTTTTGCCCTGCATCCTGTTACAGCAGTTGTTGGCGGAGTCCTTCTTCTCTGCGGCGGCGTCTCGGCCGCTGTCACTGCAAGCAAGCGCATTGCCGCCTTGTACGCCCAGATCCGGAGGTTGAAATGAGCGATTCGGAAACAGCGCTCGCCATCATGCCGAAGAACGAGCTTGTGCAGGTGGAGAAGATGGTTGCGCAGCAGGTCAGCCGCGCCGAGAAGAATAGATTGAAATCCGCAGGAGTCGGGCTTCTGGGAGGGGCGGTGTCAATGGGCGCGATGGCGGTGGGCGTAATGGCTTCCGCAGCTGCCGCTCATGTTGTTGTGCCGGTTATCCTCGGTGGGTTTGTTTTGGAGATGTGCGGTGCCAGCGTGACTTGGTATTACAACACCAAATATGCCAAATATACAAAGCGGCAAACCGCCGCCAAAGCCGCCATCGAAGAGGCGCGCCGTGAATCTCTACGCACCGCATCCGAATCCCTGCTGATGCGGGACGCGGGCGCTTGTGCCGTCGGAAAGGAATTATGCATCGAGGTTCCGGGGGAAACACCGAAGATTCTGCGCATCGAGCTTGTCGGCGCAGCGCTGGATTTCGCCAGCAACCCGGTGCGAAAAATTTCCGCGCGACTTTACGAAGCCATGACGCAGGCGGATGGCAGTTTGAAACGAGGCGAGCACATTGCAGAAATCCCAGAGATTGCCTGCTCCATGCCTTTGGAACAGTCATCCGGCCCCGGATCGGCTGAGGAGTCTGCCGATCCTGCGCCACCCGCCTTGCCTCGAAGCCAAGTAGATAAAAAATTGCCGCCTTGTACGCCCAGATTCGGAGGTTGATATGGGCGTTTCAGATTTAAGAGCTCCTTACATTGTTAAACTAAGTCCCTAATTGAGGCACCATCAAAATGATAGCAACACCTGATTCATTATCTATAGATGACAATGTCCTGAAAGATCGCGCGGGTCGGGTCGTTGCTACCCTATCAAAGGGGCTGGGGCTAGCTGAAGCGTTTTCTTATGCTCATGTCTTCGCAGCCTCTGCCGAATTGCTCCGTTTTATGGAAATCAAGGTCACTGAGTCGGTGGCGGCATTGGAAGCCTATGATACACGAATGAAGCAAGAGTTCTCTAAAACCCGTGCCTATGTTGGGCATACAACATACTCGAATCCGCCAGCATGGCTTGAAGAGAGCATTCTAGCAGTAGCTATGGCTAAAGGAGAAAGTGTACAGCGAAATCAGAAACTGATAATGACGAATCTCGACCCATTGCTTGTAAAAGACAATTACTTAACAAATTATGAAGGCAAGATTATTGCCGTTCTCTCAAAAGACTCAGGAGAGGATAAGGTGCTTGCGTATGCACATCTTTTTGCGGCCTCCGTTCATTTGCTCGATATTATAAATTTTCTCTCCAGCAAAGAACTTGCTGAGATCGAGCAGTCATGTAAGGTGGCGCGGGAATTTAATAAGCTAAGCGATATTCCTCCTGATGTGCCAGTATTAGGTGCACCATCTCCCTTCATCCCTGATTCGCTCCAGAAAACTCTCCAGATGGTTGCCAAGGCCAAGGGTAAAGAATTTCGTACGCCCTCATTCACGAGGGTCTGAACAGTTGGGTGTCAGAAAGAAAACCCCTCATAGACGAAAGCCCCGCGAATAATTTCAGCGTCGCTTTCTGAAACACCGCAGGCACGCACAGTGTCGCACCAACTGGCGGCAACCTGTTCCTTCATATCGCCGACAATCTTGGCCGCTTCGTCTTCCTTGTGGAATTTCCAAGCTAAAATGCGCACCGCAATCGCGCAATCCTTCAACGACCTCCAGCAGATGCGATAACGATCGCGCCAGTCGGTCGATACGCGCGTACTCTCACCTTATTGAGATCGCAATTTGCGACCTCAAAGAAAGGGCCGAGTGGCCGCAGAGAAAAGATTCTCAACGGGAACTGTGATTATTCTCATCAGGAAGTGGATTTTTCTCATCGGGAACTGGGCCTCGTCGTTGAAAAAGCAGGATGCATCGTGTTTTTCTCAACAGGAACTGGCAACTGACAACCGAAAATGCCGCATCGACAGTCGCTCCATCGCCGGTTAGAGTGCTTATATAAGGACGGATTGTGCAGTTTTGGCTTTCAACGTAGATTATTTCGCTAGCGTACCTACCATGTCCGATTAGGGATACTTATCGGACACCACAAAGATTCGGACATCACCACGATAACCCCCCAATTAAGGCAGCGTGCCACGGAACCCCCTGTTTGCACAGTGGGAAATTGAAACAGACTCTTATGGAGAAGTTTCGGGAGACCGCGCCGTCCTAAGAGGCACGAGCAGCCAAGAAATCGCAACTGACCGTCCCCGGCCCGCGTCCAAGCCTTCTCCAGCCCGCTTATTTTCATTTCGGTTACGGAATCTTGAATTACTTTCAAACTGCCATGGCATGGTGGAATCAGTCGAAACTGAAACAACCCTTGGAGAGAAGGACCATGGCAGGCAACCAGACGCACCTCACTGTCTCGTACAAGACCCACGCCCTTGACGAAGTCACTAGCATTTATGCGGTCACTGAAGAGATTTCGAGCAAGCTGGGACAACTGAAAAAGAAGCCGACCGGCGAAGATTTGGGGGTGTGGCTTAACAAAAATGGATGCAAGCTCGATTCGCCCGACGGCCCGGCATTTATCTGGCGCCACGCCGACGGCAAGACATACGAGTCATATTACCGCGATGGCAAGCGGCATCGCGAGGACGGCCCGGCGATTGTCAGGCGCTACGCCGACCTCTCGACGGAGGAGGAATACTACCGCGATGGCGTCCGTGTTGAGAAGGAGACGATACTGCGGCCCGCGCCGAAAACGCCGAACGGGCCGGGCGCGCATCCCTCTTAAGTTGTCTCTGCTCTCCAAGCAACCGGGACGTTAAGCCGGGCGCGGTCCCTTGGGGTCCGCCGGCCCGCCCCTGCCCTGCGGACGCGCTGGCTCCGCTGATGACGGCGACGTGCTTATTTATCAGCAACGAATAGCGCCAAATACCGAGCAAAATTACAGCGCCTGACTTCCTACTTTTCCTGGGTTCCGATAAGTGATGCTTATCGGAAGCCAGGGAAAAAGGGAACCAAGTCAACTCCTGCCACAATCCCATATAACACCATGTTTGTGAAGGCAGATTCGGAAAGAACAAGTTCCCGGAGTGCCCGCTCACCGATCATGACAGTGACATACGCCCCGACAGGAACTCACACCCTCATGGCATCATGAGGAGATGAGGGAATGAGGAACTCCGTTTGAACAGAAATGTACGGTTTAGGCCAGAGCTTTTGGCTCTGTTACAGTGGCCTGGACACGGTTGCTGGATGGGCGCTGAATAGTCGGGCAGCATCAGCAGCAGTCTTTTTCCCCCCTGGTCACCTAGCTCATACGCATGTTCGGGTAGCCCCCTCACCTCCCCCGTCAACGATGTGCGCGTCCATAGGAATTCATAACCTCAATACCTCATGAGGCGATGATGCTATGAGTGGACAACACCTTTGACCGACACCGCTGAACCAATAAAGCGGTAGCGTGATCGAAAAATACTTCATCACATCACCGCTCTTTCGTTGCCGGATTGCCACGGGTGAACTACAAGACCTCATGAGGTCATTGCCTCAATGGCTCATGCGCTCGCGTCCTCATTCCCTCATGCTCTCATTCCCTCATTGGCTTTCGCGCGAATCATGTTACGGTTTCCTTAGATAACAGAGAGATCGTGCCATGAAGGTCGTAGCACTCACATCCGACAAAGGCGGAATGGGCAAGTCCACCGCCGCCGTCAATCTCGCCTGCGCAGCCACGGAGGACGGATTTGAAGTCGCGATCCTCGACCTCGATCCGCAGGCTTCCATCGGTCGCTGGGCAAGAATCCGTAAGAAGGCGGAACTTCCGTCCCGCCCCGTGGCCGAGACCTGTGTCCCCATCGATATCGAAGACCGCCTGACTGAGTTACGGGATGCCGGCGCCGATTTGGTGATCCTCGACACCGCCGGTCGCGACAACAACGCAATCATGGCCGCCATCGCCGCCGCCGACATGGTGCTCATTCCATGCCATCCCACCGACCTTGAACTCTCAACCCTCGGTCCTACGTTCGCTCGTCTCCGGTCTAGCCAAACCCCGCACTTCGTTCTTCTCATCGATTGGTCGGCCGGTGCTGCGCGGCGCCGCTCGGATGCTACATCTGCAATCGAAAGGGCAGGGGGTTCCGTCGCGCCCGTCACCTATACCCATCGGTCCGACTACCGCCTTGCGCTCGAATGCGGCAAAGGCGTCACCGAGTATCAACCTTTTGAACCTGCGGCAAATGAGATCCGCTCAATCTGGACCTGGTTGCGAAACGAGTTGGCGATCGCTACCATCGACGCGGAAGCCCGCGTCGCCGTAGCTTGAAGAGGGCGCGATGACTGCAAAACAAACCGCACTTGCATCGCTGGACATCATGAGCGAGGGCCTCGCCCAACAGGACGGACTTGCCGAACGCCTCACGCGTCAAAGGTCATCCAAATCTACCAGCGTCACCCGAGTCCCAACGCTTGATAGCCCGCCATCGCCAAAATCTGAGCAGGGCAGGGGAGATGAATCGGTCTCTCCAAAAAACGACCGCAACGCTTGGAGGAAAGGTAAGGCTCTCCTTCAAGTCGCAATTCCCAACGACGCCCACATCGAACTCAGCGTTCTCGCCAAACGCAGGCAGGTCCAACTCAGCCACATTGTGAGAGCCGCAATCAACCTCTGGCTTGAAAAACACTCCTATGCGCTCCGGATACCGGATGGAGACATGTCCTCATGAGGACATGAGTTCATACTTGCGATATCGCTTCTCCGAGCGAGGGTACGCGAACTTGAAGTCCCAGAAGGCCGCTGGCCCACTTTCCCTTCTTCGCCGACCAGCGTGTGCGGCCGATCCTCGCCGTCAAGGGTCGCGATGAACGCGCCAACAACGCGCGCCCTTGACCGCTGCGGGTGGCCGCCGAAAAAAGCCCGTTGTCCTGCTATGAGGGAAAGGTGGGTTATGTAAAGCCCGGACCTATTCAATCCCACTCTTCATAAAAATCGGGATCGCGAACGAGTTCTTGAAGCACTTGGTGCAGGTTCTTAGCTTCGACTTCGGAGTTTCGCGCCAAATCTGCCAGCATAGACTGAGCGTAACGCTGCCCCCCGCGTTGGCGCAAAACTCTCTTGACTATTTTTCTCAGCAACGACGGCTCTCTTGCAGCGAGAGCAAGATCCCCTGGCGGCCACTGCGAGTTCATAAAGGCTTCGACGAGGGACCTTCGCAATTCTTTGCCTTTGTCCCAATCGAAGATTCCGAATAGCGCGGCTGTTTCGGGCGGTGCGTATGGCTGGGTGGTGACCGCAGAGTAGATATCTCCGAAGGTTTCAGCGACGACTGCACCCAGAGGATAGTGGGTGTTGGTGAACGCATACCGCAGCGCCTGGACGCAAAGAGCAAGATGCTCACGGTGAGGGGCGAGCGATCGGCTTCGTCTCAAGACAACGACCCAGTATTCGGATACTGCCGCCAACCAAACGGCACGCGAGTCGGGAAGCAGCGAATATACGATTGAGTGCAATGCAAACGAAGTGCGCTCGTAGAGCGGTCTGGGGGCAGCCGCAAGCCATTCCCAGGTGCGCAGCCAATTGTCGCCGGTCTTGAATGAATATTGCGAAACCAATCCTTCAATTTCTCGGGCCGAAATCCTTCCGAGCCAGTCGAGCGCGAAACTCTGTGAGTGCCATACTTCCGATGACTTGCTGGATAACCAGCCTTGAATCCTGCCGGAAATTGCGCTTTTCATGGCTGTGTCGACAAGGCTGTCGAAAAACGGCATCTGTCCAAAAGCATCTAACTTAGTAGCAAGCCCCTCCGCTCGCGCCAGCGGAATGGTGCGAACCTCCTGGAGAAGTCTGCCGATTTCATAGGTAACGTCTTCTGCTGTGGGAGGGCCAGCGGCCAGTAGCTGGAACAGGAGATCGGGCGATTCACTTGCATAAGACCGCAGCCAATCCGGCAGCCAGCGTTGACCCACAAACCGAAGGTACATCGCAATTGTTGCTGGTTTCTTTTCTGGAGAGAATTCTTGATCGGTAAGGAGCTCCTCTAGACCTCCGCGATTCGTGGGGTAGGAAGCCGCGGCCATCATCGCGATTCCAGTGGACCATGTCGCCGACGTAGCCGCCCACTTTCGGACGCGTTGCCTGTGCGTGCTCACTAATTGTTTCTCAACGACCTGTCGTATTGCCTCAGATCTAAAATCGGAGGTTGTCCCAGCAAGCGCATCGAGAGAAAACGCTAGGTCTGTTTCAGGAATATCTTGCAGGAGTTCTGAGATCAATTCGACATCTTCTGACTGTCCAAGTAAGGGTAGAAGTGCGACGCGCAGCGCGTGAAGTACGTCTGGCTGATGCAGAGACGCGACCCACGTTAGGAGATCTTTCTGCGCCCCGGCATCAACCGGGTTTTGGCGAATAGCTTGCAAATAGGCCGTTGCCAGCTCCGGCCGATTGCCGATGATAGCCGGTGCTATGTTGGAAACTTTCCGCAGCACGAGCAATTGCGACGGATCTCGGTTGGCGAGCCGATCAAGTCCCACCAAGATGCCAGCGACGAAAGGGGAGGGGATATTGTCTACGTCTCTGGAGAAAATCGATTCTCCGGCGCGCAGCACAAGTTCAGGAGACTTGCTGACATCTGTGGCTACTGCTTCCGCAAGCAATCCCGAGACATCTGCGGCGGCACTTGCAAATGCCGGCCTGCGCAGCCGATCATCGACAAGACGCAGGCAACCAACCGAGTCCTCGGTCAAAGAGACTTTCTGCGCGACCTCGATCGCATCCTTTATGACGCCTCGCTTCAACTCCAAAGCGTCATTAGTTCCCATAGCAAGGGACTCGACCACATCCATCACGCCGATCGCGGCCATCGGCGATTCCTTTGCCCGCTCGCGCATTTCCTGAACCAAATAAATTCGGCGTATCGATGTCGGGTCTTCGTTGAGTTCGCACCACAATGGGGATAGCGCTCCGAGCGCGTTATCCGGTCCGCTCATAGAAAAAATCACCCGCGCCCATTCATCGCACCAAGGATCGGAAGCTGATGACGCAGACTTGCGGCCTGATGCTGAAGTATCAAGGATGTGGTCGGCAGAAAACTTGGCAAAACGGGAGTAGACTGCCGACGGAGCGAACAAGACATCGAAGGGCCGCTCGTCGAGAGATCTCGGTTGAAGGCTAAGTGTGCAGCACGCAAACTGGTAACGGAGTTTGGGCCAGAGGGATCGAATTATGCTCCACGCGAGCATGTCTGGATTGGGATCGCCAAACCAAACGACCGGCTTAATACCTTCTCCGAAATACCTGGAAACAAATTCTGTAGATAACGACGGGCGTTCGATAGAATCCTTTCTCGCAATTGGCGCCATCTCATCCTTGAGTTCCAGGTCGGTCTCATATCCGGTGAGTTCTGTATCTTTGGGGGCTCTGAACAACCGTCTCGCAATTTCGGGATGATGGAGATGAATCCACTGAGTGGATGGAATCAAAAGGGTGTGGGTCAGAACGCATCCTGCGCGCGGGGCGCTCTCGTCGGGCCACGTCGTCGCTAGCGCGTAGAATTTCCCGCTAGGCAATGGGTAAGCAGTCAGGTAGGAAACAAATTTTTGATCGGAGCCAAGGGAACCGGAAAGATCGCTTAAGCGAGTCACCAGATCGGAATCCGGTGCTGACAATCGGATGCTCCCGGCGAGCAGTTCGTGACCGTGGCGGTAACCGTGGAGCAATTGATGCACTCGGATAGCTACCAAAGCATCACCTCTCGCTACGGTCGGTTTGATCAATCAAGCCTAAAGCCCACGCCACCGGTAGAGTGTGATCCGTCGTCGTCTTCCAATCGCCGTCGAGGCCGTGTATGACAAAGCCTGCCGTCAGAGGATTCCCCTCTAGAAATTTGTCGCGGAAGCCCGGCTCATTCATAAAATCTCCCCCCGCAACGCTAACCGCAAAGGTTTGAATGTCAAAAAAAGAGCTATTGGCGCGGAGAAACTGTTCAAACATCGGAAAATTCGCTGCTAAATACGCTATTGGACCGGCAGGCTTTTCATCTTCTGGCACGGCGTCCCAGGCGGAGACAACAATCCCTATTCTTGGCCGAAAACTGCCCCTAATTCGGTCAGTGAATACTCTGCGTAGAAATTGAAGCCAATCGATCAACACAATTTGCGTCGGGGCCGTCCGTTTCGCAGACTGGCCCGCAGCCACGTCCGCCTCGGACTCCAGACCAGCATCTGGCATCTCGGCAGAGCCAAATAGTTTAAAGCAATTGATCCAATCTAATGGCGCGACGATTTTATCCGAGCCTGCTCGAATAAAGACCAAACAACCCGTGCCAGGAGAAATCAACTCTTCCCAATCATCAGACCACTCCCTCCTATCGTAAATATCCAGCCATTTCTCCCCGGAACAGTCTGGTACGATCAAATCGCCCTTCAGATTGCCGTTCTGGGACGCTTTGACAGGTACGACGTTGCGGTTGTGTACCTCGGTGGGTGTGCGAGGAGCAAAGCGCCCATTCAGCAGAGCGTCGGCTCCGGTGCGTAGATACTCTAGATCGTCAGGAAGCCCGTCAGAGACGAGAATCCCGTGAGCCTGATCGATCGCCAGCCAGCAGCGGAAGAGATAGTTCGACTTGCCTGCATCGGGACCGCCAATCAACAATACGAATCGTCTATCCTCCATGACACTCCCTGCGGTTGTCATTCTTTGAAGTTCTCAAACATTCGCGAACCAGAAACGGCAGTTGCTTGTTTTTCGCCCGTTGCACTTGGATGAGTCGGGTCGATAATGGATTTTATAGATTTCAAGATTCCTGTTCCGTTTTCGATCGTGTCTGGCGTGCTCGAAAACGCCGCGGTCAATACAATCTCCGACTGAAATCCCAAGCTGGAGGCGTAGATCTGAAGATCCCGCATGACCGCTGGCTCGCTCATGCACAACTTGTCACATTTGCTCACAACTAACAATATTGGTACGGTTCGGTCGAGCTGCACGGTCTCCGCCAGTCTCCTAACCAGCAGTTTCGATCGCTCATATTCGGAGTGACGCGCTTGGGAGGTAAGCAGCGGACCGTCAAGAACAATGAGAACACCATCGGCACGATGCAAGAATCGAAAGCGGTCGGCGGTATCGGCTCTGTCGACAAGATTCTTGCTCCATTCGCCCGGCAAATCCGTAAGCAGAAGCTCGATTCGACGTGAATCTCCATGGGTTTCTTGGAGAGCCAGGTGGAGCAATGCAGGACTTCGCGGATCCGAAAGAATGGTGTGGTCGGAAAGCCTATCGGGAAGAACACTGCCAGACCATCTTCGAGTTCGCCGTGCTCGGTCCTCAAATCCTTGAAGGGTGCGGCTTCCTGCAAACAGGTAATCCGGTTTCAGTCCGCCATGAGCGGCTGTCAGATATAGCGAAGAAAGGAAGCATGTTTTTCCGGCGTCCCAAGAGCCCAATATCGCGATGAGATGCGTGTAGTGGGTACGCATCAACTCAGCGGCATCATCAGTGCCCAGTTCTAAGCCGCCGTGAAATCGTCGCCTGATTGGGCGCACGCTATCTTTCCCGGCGAGAACAGGGGTGCTGATACGTTGCGGTGGGTTTTCGCCTTCTTCTGCCTTAAAGTGAGGACACGCATTGGGAGCCGGGTTCGAGAGCAGGCATATGCCTGTCTGAGCAACCGTGCAATCCGTTTTATCGCAAGTGCCTTGGGCCACAGGTCTATTCCACTTCAGTCTTCGCGTATTCGCTGTGCGATCCGTTCATTGAACACTTGAATCGCTAGCTCTACCGGGGAAATTTGGTGACCTGTCGAAATACCGGTTCGCCGCTCGAATTCCGTCTTCCAGTCCGCGGAAAACTGACTGTCTCGAAGCCGTCGACAGAGCCACGAGATGGGCATGAGGCACGAGTAATCTTCAATGAGTTTCTGTGTGGCAGCATCTCCAGAGATCAGCAGAGATGCAAGTTTGGGGTCCCACGAGCTTGTCATCTCAGTTAGCGCCCTGGGTTTTAGCTCGGATGCCTTGCATCCAAACTTAACCGCGCGCGCAACCATTTGCGTCGTACTCGGTGTGGGCGGTACCTCTACAAGATTTGCCAACTCTCCGCCACAAGAGAGGGCGGCCACTGGCCGCTCCAGTTCTGCGATAGGCTTGCCAACGGTGGACGAATGGGCCGTGAACATCCACCAAAGGACATTCAATTCCTCCCGATCGGCTGCGGTTTGCTTTCGGACTTCCGCGACGTAAGCCTTCAGTCCTTTCTGGAGGGCGGGCACGTCGGGCATTTGGTCAAAATTGTCTAACGGCAGAACCGCACGGTCACGCTTTCGACTTGCATCAGCAGCCAATAAAGACGCCGCCGCGGTATGAAGCTCCTCAAGAATACGCTTTAGAAAACGCTCGCTCGGTACGGGACGAATCCCGAGGGCGGAGCTCAGCAAACTCGCCGCCAGAAGGCTCTCGCCCCGGTCGGGATTTGTCGCGCCGCGAACCAATATTTCGCCGATAGTCAACGCACAACACACGCGAAGTTCGAGGGCATTGTCTGCCAAATCTTCCGGAAAGGCCGGCTGATAGTCGCGGATTGCTTTGACGGTTGCCTGAACAAGTGGGCTCCCATTTGTGAAAGCTCCGTCCAATCCGGACACGGTCCCGGCGACGAATTGAATCAGGAGATCGTGATTTTCACTTTCCAGGACGGTGGTAACCAACGAACCTGCCGAAGCTTTCCGATGTTCAATGACTTCACTCGTCGGCGTCGGATTCACCAGTTGATACCACTCGAATACTCGGTTTAGCATGTCAGTCCTTCGCTTTCGCTGCGGGGAAGGGATTTGCCTCACGTTTGCCGTCGGGGACAAAGGTCATCACGGAATCCCAAATCACAGCCAGTTTCCCTTGGGACCTTGCGGTACTCAATGCCAGCCGTTCCATCATCTGCGGAACAGGCCGGTCGGCTGTATTCGGCAGCACGTCGGCCTGTACTAGAACGCGCAGGCGTTGGCGCCAGTCAAGATAGCGCCAAAAGTAGAAACGCAGCCGAGCGAAATGTTCCTCCTCGTTGTCCATTGAAATATCACCCTTTGATCCAGCTCTCGCGGGAGAGCTGCCGGAATCTGCCGGGGCGGTCGCTTGGGCAAGCGGTGCGCGAAATTGAGTGCAGGCCAAGATAAACTCCTTCGACTCCCTTTCATCAAGTGCCATTCGAGTTGAATCAGCAGTGAATGTCGTGCGCGCTTGTACCCACACGCGGGGAAAAACCCGAACGCTCAACTGGTATGCACCCCCACTGGCACCCACGGAGAAATCGATCCAGTTGTAAGTATACCGATACTCGCTGCTGGTTCCCGGCGGATTTGTAGCACCCGAGTCGATCACGAGCCGTTCATAATTGTTTCCGTCCACATTCTTGTTGATATTCGCGAGATGTTCGTGACCGAACATCAGTACGCGCGATCGGGAATATAAATACTCCTCAGCTTGCCCTCGGTCACGAAACCATTCCAGTGGATGGTGAATCATGACGATATATTCTATGTTCGGCTCGCGGGGAATCGTGAACTGGGTGTTCCCAAGGACCATGAGGGGCTTCGCGTCGGTCTTGTTCGACACCTGTACGCTGTTCAGGCCTACAAAGCGCAAAATGTGGCCCCCGCCAAGAGGAAAGTCTTTTTGCCACAAAGGCCTGCCAGGGGATTCGAAATCGCATCCATATTGCTCCGCGAATTCCTGATATGTCTTCAGTTTGCGATGGAGTGGGTGTTCGTCGCTATTGCTTTGCGCGAGGCCTTCAAGATCCGCCTGGATTTGCGCCGGCGATTGGGTTCGCAATTTTTCGTGGAGCATTTTGGCCGTGTAGTCGATGCCATCGAGGTCAATGTCGTGATTTCCTGGGATAACCAAAACCGAGTTCCGTTTGCACCCTATCGCCGCCGTAAGTCGGTCCAGAAATTCACCGGCGTGACCATATTCCTCCTTCTTTCCAGAGTAGGCGATGTCGCCAGTCACTAACACCCCATTCGCAACGCCGACTTTCTGTCGAAGTGATTCACAGTCGGCAAGTAACTCCTCACGCACGTCTTCATGTTTGGCGAGCGTGCCATCACGTTCTTGCCCAAAGTGGATGTCCGATAAATGGACAAATCGATACGCGCTCATCTTCGCGACATTCTCCCTTGTACGACTCGGTTGTTCGACCTGCTTGGTGATGCTACCTGCACGTTCGTTCATCTTGTATCTTCCCGTCGTTGTCTCTTTCTACACCTCATCCGCCTTCACCGCCACGTCAAAATGGAACGCCAATCGCTCAAAATGACGCTGACTGCGGCGAACCTTGTCGGCTTCGCTGGTCCGCAGTTTGAGGAAATCTCTTGTGCTCTTGGTCTCTCGCACAAGGTACATAGCCTGGCCGTCCGGCTTCAAGATGGCCCAGTCGGGGTTGTACTTGCCGACGGGGGCTACGGAGGGCTTGCCTTTGCCTCACCGCCGTGGTGTAAAGTGGTGACAACCTGAGGGCACGCCACGATGAAGCGGAAGAAAAAAACCAAGAGAAATGGCGCGAAAAGCCAGAAGACATCTTTGGTGCGTGCGTCGATCAGCTTTCCGCCCAGTCTTTACGAAACGCTCGAAGAGATCGCGAAACAAAAAAAAGTGTCCTTGGCCTGGGTTGTGCGTGACGCGGCGGAACGATATGTTGCAGACGAAACTGGACGGGGCGGGAAGGGTCAGACGCAGGCCGCCCACGGCGCCGGAAAACTAACGCGAAGTGCAACATGACCCGCCTTGAAGATCTCCAGCCAACCGCAGCAGTCCGGGGAATTCTGCCGGAGCAAGTCGTCACGGTAGTCAGTGTGCAGTGGTTTGGCTCCGAGGCTCTGGAGCTGACTTATAAAGGACCGTCTGGCCGCGTTGCCAACGAGCTGCTGTATCGCCATGACGAGCCGCGTCTCCAGGTAGTGGAGCACGGCCGCCCATGGAGCTTTGACGGAGACGGGCATTTGTTCCGCCTGGTTTCGGAGGCGCATCGCATCCGTCTGGCACATCTCTTCGACCCGGTGCTGGCTGTGCACACGTCCCTCGTCGAACCGCTACCGCACCAGATCACGGCGGTCTACGAGGCCATGCTCCCTCGTCAGCCGCTACGATTCCTGCTGGCCGATGACCCCGGAGCAGGCAAGACGATCATGGCCGGATTACTGATCAAGGAACTGATCGCACGCGGCGACTTGCAGCGTTGTCTCGTCGTCTGCCCTGGCAGCCTGGCCGAGCAGTGGCAGGATGAACTTTACCGCCGCTTCCAACTCTCCTTCGAGATCTTGACGAACGACAAGCTCGAAGCGGCACGTACCGGCAACTGGTTCCTGGAAAACAACCTCGTGATCGCCCGTCTCGACAAACTCTCACGCAACGAAGACGTGCAGTTCAAACTGCAAGTTCCGGAATGCCGTTGGGACCTAGTCGTCTGCGACGAGGCCCACAAGCTTTCAGCCACGTTCTTCGGCGGTGAAATCAAGTACACCAAGCGCTATCACCTCGGGCAACTACTCTCCGGCCTGACGAGGCATTTCCTCCTGATGACCGCGACGCCCCACAACGGAAAAGAAGAGGATTTCCAGCTATTCATGGCGCTCCTCGATGGCGACCGTTTTGAGGGCCGCTTTCGTGACGGCGTCCACCAAGCGGATACCTCCGATCTAATGCGCCGCATGGTGAAAGAAAACCTGCTCAAGTTCGACGGAACGCCGTTATTCCCGGAGCGCATCGCTTATACTGTGCCGTACAAACTGTCCGACGCGGAGGCGCGGCTATATAAGGAAGTGACCGACTACGTGCGCGAGGAATTCAATCGTGCCGAGGCGCTTGCCAATGACAAGCGAGCGGGTACGGTGGGGTTCGCCCTCACCATCCTCCAACGACGGCTCGCCTCGTCTCCCGAGGCCATCTACCAGTCCCTGCGCCGGCGCAGCGAACGCTTGCAAAAGCGCCTGCGCGAACTCGAAGTATTGCAGCGCGGAGCGGCGGACGAGGCAATCGCCGCCACAACTCCCGTGCTCGATGCCGAGGACGTGGAGGACCTTGAGGAAGCTCCAGATAACGAGGTCGAAGCCGCCGAGGAGGAGATCCTCGATCAAGCGACGGCGGCGCGCACTATTGGCGAACTCAAAGCTGAAATCGCCACGCTTGGCCGTCTTGAATCGCTGGCAAACGCCGTGCGCCGCAGCGGCGATGACCGAAAGTGGCGCGAACTCGCCAGCCTGCTTGGGGAGATCTTCAGGGCTCCCGCAATTCCCAACCACACTCGCGGCGAGGCATCCTCCATTCCGCCGCCCAAGCCTTCGCCCCGTCAGAAACTCGTTATCTTCACCGAGCATCGCGATACGCTGAGCTATCTCGAAACCCGTGTCACGACGCTGCTCGGACGCAAGGACTCGGTGGTCGTCATCCACGGCGGGATGGGTCGCGAGGACCGCATGAAGGCCCAGGAGTCCTTCAGACACGACCCGGAGGTACAGGTTCTAATCGCCACGGACGCCGCAGGCGAGGGCATTAACCTTCAGCGCGCTCACCTGATGGTCAATTACGATTTGCCGTGGAACCCCAACCGGATTGAGCAGCGCTTCGGCCGCATTCACCGCATCGGCCAGACCGAGGTATGCCACCTCTGGAACTTGGTCGCCGAAGAAACCCGCGAGGGCGACGTATATCGCACCTTGCTGGAGAAATTGGCTCAAGCCCGCGAGGCCCTGGGCGGGCAGGTGTTCGATGTGCTCGGCAGACTACAGTTCGAAGGGCGATCACTGCGCGAGTTACTCATTGAGGCAGTCCGTTATGGCGAACGCCCCGAGATTCGCGCCAGACTGACGCAGGCCATCGCCAACGCCGTCGATCGCCCGCAGCTCCAAAACCTGCTCGAAGAGCGCGCTCTGGCCCACGACGTGATGGATGTTAGCCGTGTCGCTCGTGTGCGGGAGGAAATGGAACGCGCAGCAGCCCGCCGCCTGCAACCGCATTACATCGAGTCATTCTTTCTCGAAGCTTTCAGCCAACTCGGTGGCACAGCCCGCCAGCGAGAGACGCGTCGCTATGAAGTGACCCACGTCCCGGCGCCGGTGCGCAACCGCGACCGTCTGATCGGAACGGGTGAACCGGTTCTGCCGCGCTACGAGCGCATTGCCTTCGAGAAGTCTTTGATTGCGCCGCAAGGCGAGCCATTGGCCGCCTTCGTCTGCCCTGGCCACCCTCTGCTCGATGCCACGCTCGACCTGACCCTCGACCGCCACCGCGATCTTCTGCGGCGTGGCACAGTTCTGGTGGACGATGGTGATCCCGGTACGACGCCGCGCGTACTCTTTTACTTGGAACACGCCATCCAGGACGCGAGTCTCCTTAAGAATGGTGATCGCCGCACGATTTCCAAGCAGATGCTCTACGTCGAAATCGATGCGATAGGACAAGCCCGCCACATCCATTACGCGCCGTATCTTGACTACCGCCCCCTCACGGCTGATGAACCCGCCGTAGATGTCTTGTTCGCCCGCCCCGAGAGCGCCTGGATTACCCGCGACCTTGAGCAGAAGGCATTGGCGCACGCCATCGCCGAAGTTGTTCCAGAGCACCTGAAAGAGGTGCGCGACCGGCGCCGCGCCTGGATCGACAAGGCCCGCGCCGCGGTCAAGGATCGGCTCACAAAAGAGATCGGTTACTGGGACCATCGCGCTCAGGACCTGAAGCTTCAGGAGCAAGCAGGCAAACCCAACGCTCGGCTCAACTCCCAGGAAGCGAGCCGCCGCGCGGACGACCTGCAAGCGCGACTCCAGAAACGCATGGGGGATCTCGATCTCGAAGCACAGGTTTCCGCGCTGCCGCCTGTAGCACTGGGAGGTTTCGTAGTCGTGCCGGCCGGACTGATTGCCCAGATGACCGGAAGACCACTGCCCAAGTGGACGCAGGCGGTAGACACTCAGGCCTCGGGTGCGCGCGCGCGGGCCATCATTCTGGAAATCGAGCGCCAGCTCGGGTTCGAACCGACCGACCGCGAATACGAGAAGCTGGGCTACGATATCGAAAGTCGTGACATCAGAACGGGCCGAATACGTTTTCTGGAAGTGAAGGGCCGCGTCTCGGGCGCCGCGACTATTACCGTCACCAAGAACGAAATTCTATACTCCCTCAACAAGCCCGAGGATTTTATCCTCGCCATCGTCGAGTTTCTCGATGGGGAGACACACCGGGTACATTACGTCCGGCGGCCCTTCCACCGTGAGCCGGATTTCGGAGTCACGAGCGTCAATTACGACTTTGGCGACCTATTAACGCGGGCGGAGACACCGCGATGAGAGTTGGGTTCCGGATTGGTCAAGGGGGTTCATAAAGACATGACTTGGGCGAGTAAACCGTTGGACACGCCGGCGAGCGAAGTGATTGCAGTCGTACGAACGGGGATAACGATAGAGTCAATAGCGACCCCGCGCGCGATGCTGGCGGTTCGGCAAAAGCGCCATTGGCCGGGTTTCATGAATGAATCGGAACTCAAGGAATTCGACCATGTGCCGGTTACGGAGGGGGATGAGATCGTTGGTGTATTCGATCGGGAAAGCGGCACCTTAAGGGACCTTTCCGAGGCCATGTTCATGGCCTCGGATGCCAGCCTCATGAGCTTTGTTGAGAATGCGGACCGACGAAAGTTCGCCCTCCTGGTGCGCGAGAGTCAGATCGTGGGAATCGTAACCTTGGCGGATATCCAGAAGCTACCGGTCTACTGCGTACTGTTCAGCCTTTTGATGTCGGTTGAGATGCTTCTCATGGAGTGGATCAGGAAGGTCTGCCAGGGCGATCCGGACAAATGGATCGTCCATCTTAACAATCGAGCGAAGCGGCGCATCGAGGACTACTGGGAGCAGGCACAGCAAAAAAACGTGGCTCTAGACAAGCTTTCATGCGCAAGCTTTACAGACGAATTGACCGCAGCCCGGGGCCTGGGACTGTTTTCGACGAACCAGAGCGCAAGCGCGTCTCTTGAACGACTGAATGAACTCCGGGACTTGGTATGTCATGGCAAGGAGATTGCGCTCACTCTAGATCGCGCACTCGAAATACCAGCTCACGTCCGTGATGCGTTGGACATTCAAGTTGTGCTCGATAACTCCCTGAAAGGGCTGCCGGCGTGAAGAACTCGAAAAAACTCATCGAAGTCGCCTTGCCTTTGGAGGCGATCAACACGGCGTCGGCGCGGGAGAAATCCATCCGTCACGGTCACCCGAGCACGTTGCACTTGTGGTGGGCGCGACGGCCGCTCGCGGCGGCGCGGGCCGTGATCTTCGCACAGATGGTAGACGACCCGTCGAGTCATCCGGAGAGTTTCCCCACGGAGGAGACGCAGGAGAAGGAGCGCCAGCGGCTCTTTCGACTAATCGAGGAGCTCGTGCTGTGGGAAAACACCAGCAACGAGAGGGTGCTGGCGCAGGCGCGCGAGGAGATCTGGAAGAGCTGGCGCATAACATGCGCGGAGAACCAGAACCACCCGCGCGCAAAGGAGCTGTTCGATCCGGAAAAGCTCCCTGCATTCCACGACCCTTTCGCCGGCGGGGGCACGCTGCCGCTCGAAGCGCAACGGCTGGGGCTGGAAAGCTATGCCAGCGATCTGAACCCGGTGGCGGTGCTCATCAACAAGGCGATGATCCAGATCCCGCCCATGTTCGCCGGACTACCACCGGTGAATCCCGCGGCACACAATAACAAAACGCTCATTGAGCGGGAGTGGCAGGGTGTACAGGGGCTCGCCGAAGACGTGCGCTACTACGGTCGATGGATGTGCGATGAAGCCGAGAAGCGGATCGGGGACCTCTACTCCAAGATCGAGGTCACGGCGGAAATGGCAAAAGAGCGCCCCGACCTGAAGCCATACGTCGGAAGAAGACTCACAGTGATCGCTTGGCTTTGGGCTCGCACGGTGAAGAGTCCGAATCCGGCCTTTGCGCAGGTGGACGTGCCGCTTGTTTCCACCTTCTTGCTTTCCGCCAAAGTGGACAAGGAAGCCTACGTTGAGCCGCTGATCGAAGGCGACCGTTACCGCTTCACGGTGAAGGTCGGCAAGCCCAAAGACGCGGAGGCAACAGAGAGCGGTACAAAGCTTGCGCGCGCTAACTTCCGGTGCTTGATGTCCGGTGCGCCGATCTCGGGCGACTACATCAAGTCTGAAGGACAGGCCGGACGCATGGGCGTGCGGTTGATGGCGATAGTTGCCGAAGGCGAACGTGCGCGCGTCTATCTTCCGCCCACGACGGAGATGGAAACCGTGGCGCGCAAGGTAGAGCCGAATTGGAAGCCGGATGTCGAGATTTCCGGCAGCACGCAGTACGTCGGCGTGAAGCCGTATGGGATGAACCGCTTCTCACAACTGTTTACCCACCGCCAGATCGTGGCGCTGACGACCTTTTCCGATCTCGTGCAGGAAACGCGAATGCGAGTAGAGCGCGACGCGCTCGCCGCTTGCCTGCCCAACGATGCCACCAGCCTCGACGCCGACGGCACCGGAGCCACTTCTTACGCCGATGCAGTTGCCGTGTACTTGACTCTCGCGGTTGGCAAGTTCTCTGATAATGCTTCCAGTCTCTGTTCTTGGCATCATGGCGCGGAGCATCAGAAAATCCGAGCAACCTTCGGCCGCCAGGCCCTTCCAATGACCTGGGACTTCGCTGAAGGCAACCCGTTTTCTGTGTCTACCGGCAATTTCTACAGACAGGTGGATCTTCTAGCAGAAGTTGTCAGTGAAAAACTCCCAGCATCCGCGCCTGGCCGAGCAAGCGCAGCGAACGCAGCAACCCAGTCTTTGAGTGCGGACAAGCTAGTCTCCACTGACCCACCCTACTATGACAACGTCCCGTACGCCGACCTGTCTGACTTCTTCTATGTTTGGCTGCGCCGCTCACTGAAACCGGTCTTCCCCGACCTCTTCGCCACAATGGCCGTGCCTAAGGCCGAAGAGTTAGTCGCCTTCGCATACCGACATGCCGACAAGGAAGCGGCAGGATCATTTTTCATGGACGGCATGACGTGTGCGATGCACCGGTTGGCCGAGCAAGCACATCCGGCCTTCCCTGTCACGATCTACTACGCGTTCAAGCAGTCGGAGACCGAGAGCGGGGGTACTGCCTCCACCGGCTGGGAGAGCTTCCTCGACGCAGTGATTCATGCTGGCTTCGCAATCGACGGCACTTGGCCGATGCGCACCGAACTTGCCAACCGCATGCGGGGCTCGGAGTCCAACGCCCTCGCTTCCAGTATTGTTCTCGTCTGTCGCCCGCGCGGGGCGAATGCACCGGCGGCAACGCGACGCGAGTTCCTTACCTCACTCAAGGCCGAACTACCGGAAGCTCTCACGCACCTGCAACGCGGAAACATCGCGCCGGTGGACCTGGCGCAGGCGGCCATCGGCCCAGGGATGGCAGTTTACACCCGCTACGCCAAAGTACTCGACGCCGAGGGCAAGCCACTCTCCGTGCGTGACGCACTGGCGCTCATCAACCAGACCCTCGACGAGGCGCTGGCCGAGCAGGAGGGTGACTTCGACGCCGACAGCCGCTGGGCGTTGGCGTGGTTTGAGCAGTCGGGCTTCGCCGAGGGCGAATACGGTGTGGCCGAGACGCTGTCCAAGGCTAAGAATACGAGCGTCTCAGGCATGGTGGAGGCGGGTATCCTCGCATCGAAGGGCGGCAAGGTGCATCTCCTGCGTCCCGACGAGCTGCCATCGGATTGGGACCCGGAGACCGACCCGCGCCTTACGGCGTGGGAGTCGGTTCATCATCTGGTGCGTGCGTTGGAGGCCGGTGGCGAGAACGCAGCGGCCCAGCTTGTGGCAAAGATCGGCAGCAGAGCTGAGATTTCCCGCGAGCTGGCCTATCGGCTTTACACAGTTTGCGAGCGCAAGAAACGTGCGCAGGAAGCCCTTTCGTACAACGGCCTCGTGCAAAGCTGGCCCGAAATCACCCGCCTGGCGCGCGACGGTGCCACGACGCAATCACAACCTCAGCTCTTCGATCAGGAGTAACGCATGGCCATTACTAACCACGAACGTGTCGGCAAGGCGATGGACCTCCTTAAACAGGGGCTGGGTCCTTTCGTCGAGCGCGAGCTCAAGAATACATATAAGGATAGAGCCGCTGCCGAGGCCATCCGCTACCTGGGGGAAGACCGCCTGTTGGCTAAGAAGGCTATCGCCGAATGGGATGCGGCCGGGCTGTTGAAGCTCATGTGGGAGGCCTGGAACGATGTCTTCCGCCGCACGTTGGGGCCGGCTGACCGCAGCCTCGTGAGCGAACTGCGCGACCTCCGTAACAAGTGGGCGCACCAGCAGACATTTTCAAGCGATGACGCGTACCGCGCGCTCGACTCTTCGGGACGGCTGCTGGCGGCCGTCTCGGCGCCGCAATCGGACGAAATCGAGAAGACGAAGATGGAGCTTTTGCGCCTTCGCTTCGACGAGCAGGTGAGAAGCGAAAAACGCAAGAACGCGGGGACGGCCATCGAAAGCCCGGCGGCTGGGAATCTCAAACCTTGGCGCGAAGTGGTGACGCCGCACAAGGACGTGGCCAGCGGTCGCTACCAGCAGGCCGAGTTCGCCGCCGATCTCTGGCAGGTACACATGGGGGAGGGGACGGATGAATACAAGAAGCCGGTTGAGTTCTTCCGCCGGACTTACCTCACGGAAAGCCTGAAGCATTTGCTGATAGGAGCTGTACGGCGCATCTCCGGCCAGGGCGGCGACCCCGTGGTGCAGCTCCAGACCAACTTCGGCGGTGGCAAAACGCACTCGATGCTGGCGCTTTATCACCTGTTCTCGGGCACGAAGCCGAGCGATCTGGTTGGCATTGATGCCGTACTGCGGGAAGCCGGGACCGATAAGCTGCCAACGGCGAAGCGCGTGGTATTGGTCGGCAACAAAATCTCACCCGGCAATCCTGTGAAGAAGTCCGATGGCACAGTCGTGCGCACGCTTTGGGGCGAGGTTGCCTGGCAACTGGGCGGGAAAAAGGCTTTTGAGCGCGTTCGCGCCGACGATGAGAAGGCCACGAGTCCCGGCGACGCTCTGCGGGAACTATTCAATGAATACGGGCCATGCCTTGTGCTGATTGACGAGTGGGTCGCTTATGCGCGCCAGCTCCACGACCAGAGTGATTTACCCGCAGGCGGCTTCGAGACACAATTCAGCTTCGCCCAGGTGCTCACGGAATCGGCCAAGCTGGCAAAAAACTGCCTGCTCGTTATCAGTTTGCCAGCGTCGGACACGGGCGGCTCTCCGCACACACAAGCCGATGATGTGGAGGTCGGCGGACAACGCGGGCGTGAGGCCCTGGACAGGCTACGGAACGTCGTTGGCCGTGTGGAGTCATCGTGGCGCCCGGCGAGTGCCGAGGAGGGCTTCGAGATCGTGCGGCGGCGTCTGTTCGAGCCGCTCGCTGATCAGGCGCAGTTTAAGGATCGGGATGTGGTGGCGCGGGCCTTCGCGGATTTCTACCGGACCCAGCACCAGGAGTTTCCGCCCGAGTGCCACGACGCCGATTACGAGAAGCGAATTAAGGCGGCCTATCCGATTCATCCGGAAATTTTTGACAGGCTCTACACCGACTGGTCCACGCTCGTGAAGTTTCAGCGCACACGCGGCGTGCTGCGACTGATGGCCGCAGTGATACACAGCCTGTGGGAGAAGGGCGACAAAAATCCGCTGATCCTGCCTGCCAACATTCCTATCGACGATCCTCGGGTACAGTTCGAGCTCACGCGCTATCTCTCCGACAATTGGGTGCCGATCATCGAAAAGGACGTTGATGGTCCCAGCTCGCTTCCGCTGCGCCTGGATGGAGAAGTGCCGAACCTTGGCAAGTTCGCCGCCTGCCGACGCGTCGCGCGAACCATCTATCTCGGCTCTGCGCCCACCACAACGGCCGCCAACCGGGGCGTCGAAGACCGGCGCGTGAAACTCGGCTGCGTCATGCCGGGCGAATCGCCTGCGGTGTTTGGCGACGCCCTGCGACGGCTCGCAGCGGCGGCAACCTACCTCTATCAGGACGGGCCGCGCTACTGGTACTCGACGCAACCCACTGTTACTAAACTCGCCGAGGACCGCGCCGAGCAACTGAAGCGAGATCCCGACAAGGTGGTGCAGGAATTGGAGACGCGCCTGAGAGCCGACCTGCGCAAGATGGGCGACTTCCACCGCGTGCACCCTATGCCGGGTACCAGTGCGGATGTGCCGGACGACCTTGACGCGCGTCTCGTGGTTCTTGGTGTTGACCACGCCTACAGCAAGGAACCCGACAATGCCGCCGAGACGGCGGCAAAAGCAATTTTCGAGACGCGCGGCACGGCCCCGCGCCTTTACCGAAATGCGCTTGTCTTTCTTGCAGCTGACAAGACGAGGTTGCAGGACCTGGACGAGGCTGTACGAAAGCTCCTCGCATGGGAATCCATCCTCGATGAAAGAACGACGCTCGATCTCTCGCCGCACCAGGTGAAGCAGGCGGAAACGCAGAAGACGGCCGCCGACGGCGTTGTCACGGCCCGGATTCCGGAAACGTATCAGTGGTTGCTGGTGCCGGCACAAGCAAATCCGCAGGCTCCGGTGACGTGGCAGGCAATCCGGCTCTCCGGCCAGGACGCGCTCGCGGAGCGCGCCAGCAAAAAGCTTAGAAACGATGAATCGCTTGTAATCAACTTTGCCGCCTCGCGTCTACGCATGGAGATGGACCGCGTGCCCTTATGGCGCGGGAACCATGTTCCCATCCGGCAGCTCGGCGAGGATTTCGGCCGCTACCTCTATTTGCCGCGTTTGCAGACCAGCACTGTTTTGTTGAATTCCATTCGCGCGGGACTGGCGCTGCTGACCTGGGAGCACGATGCTTTTGCCTATGCCGAGAGCTACGATGAATCCGCAGCCCGTTATCGCGGACTTCATTCCGGCGCGCAGGTGAATGTCATCGGGGATGACACCGGCCTGCTCGTGAAGCCTGAGGTCGCGCGCCTACAGATTGACCAGGAAACCGCTCCGCCTGTCTCTGTTGGCGCGGATACGCCAACATCACCAACGCCCGGTTCACCGACACCCACTGCGCAGCCATCCGGACCTGTACAACCGTCCAAACCCAAGCGCTATCACGGCAGTGTGATCCTTGATTCTGCGCGGGTCGGGCGCGATGCTGGCAGGATCGCGGACGAGGTTGTTACGCATCTTGTCGGGCTCGTCGGATCATCAGTACGTGTCACACTGGAAATCGAAGCGGAGATCCCCGCAGGCACTCCCGACAACGTCGTGCGGACGGTCACGGAGAACAGCCGGACACTGAAGTTCGCGAGCAACAGCGGTTTTGAGACGGAGTGACGAAGTCTGCCCCACAAATCGTGGCTGTGCGCCCGCTTCACTGCGGCGGCTGTCACACCGATTGATCGAGGATGAGAGACGCAAAACTCGATTCGAAGATGTTCTGGCGATCTTTGATCGCCAGTCTTAGCAGGCAATACAGGCGCCAGTATGCTTGCCACCGCTCACTTCGTGGCGGAAGGTAATCGACTGGTAGCCCCAGATCTCTTACGTCTTGCCACTTAATCATTTGGCCGTGGGACGGCCAGCGCCCGAGGTCCATCAAAGCAGAGGCAATCTGCGAAAAATTCCGCCCCTTTCTCTTCAACTGCCCCTCAGCAAAACTTCGTGCACGGTCGTGAATGGCTTCATAATGTCTCAAAGTAGTCGGATCCAGCTTGCTCAGCATCAGACGCGCAACTGGATCTTCTGGGTTTTCCCTCAACGCCTCGGAGTGGGTCTTGAACGCATCAAGGTACGACAGGACGGAATGGCAAATGACGTTTCCGTGCCCGTCGTTAGACGAGATCTGAGGATCGATGGTTCCAAGCTCAGACGAGTCACTCATGATGAACGAATCTGCTCCCAATATCATCAATGTCCCGGCACTCTTCGCAAAGTCCGGAATGATTACCCGAAGTTGACCGTTTCCAACCGTCGCTTGCACCAGCGCCGTCAATTTCTCAGCAGCGTCGACGTCGCCGCCGCCTGTGTGCAGGAGAAGATCGACGCTTTCCTCGGGCTGGACGTTGTGCAGCAATTCCATGAACCCAGCAGTGTCGTCGCGATCAATCATCGCCGCCCTGCCAGAGACGTAACAGATCAAACGGCGTCCAGACTCCCCTTCAATCGCCTTGATGAGCTCTTGCCGATGATAACGAGGAGCGTGAATCGCCTCGTACATTGGTGTTTTTTTAGGCAGGGCACGTGGAGTGCCGCCGTCCGAATCGTCTTGCGGAGTAGAAGTATCCGCTGCACTGGAGGAATCAGGATCGATGGAACTCATCTTCTCTTCCTTTCATGTACCCATCTGACACGTCCATTTCTTATGAAATAGTGGCAGCGCCCCCCAGATTGCCCGTAATCAATACTCGGAGAAATAGTGAGTGCTCCTTTTACCGTCGTCGACCAATGCGGCGATCGAGCCTTGTCAGTGTTGAGCATAATACGGTGGCCCCGTCGGCACGGACAGTCGAACGCAACCCATTTGGGGCGCGTGCGAGGGCCTACAATAACCGCACCATTCCGCGGCAGCCTCTGCGGAATGTCATCAGCCGAATCTACGACGCCGACGATCCGCCAGCGAAAAACGGGGAGCCATTCCCACCAACGAATCTTCCTCACGTCGGCCATGTTTGTTCCAGGAACGGTTGAGTTATGCCCACTCCAAGCTTACAGCTGGACGGGTGACAATAATGGCCCTCTAGCGGCAGCGCAATATTCGTCGAAATTTCCCGTTCGTGGCAACGTAACAAGATTTCGCTCGGCCGCGGCTCAGGCCCATAGCCAATCAATCGTTCCAGCAGCTCGCTCACAGCCGTCGCGCCAACAAGAGTTGTAAACGCGACAACGGCAGGTTCTGTCCGCCCTAGCGCTGGCGCGTAACCCTCATCTTCGCGTCGCACGCGTTCATCTGGAGTGAGTAATTCGGCGCGCGCACGCGCGAGATCAATCCGGCCGCGACAAACCAGGCAAGCCTGGCCGGGAGTTAGAATCGTGACGCGTCCGTCGATTCCCACTAATCCGCATGCAGCATCGCTGCTCAGCAGTACCCCGCAATCAATTACCGGTGTCATTAGGTACGTCGCCAAACGAGAAAGTACTAAACGGCCGGCATTATCATCGGTACACCCGAACACGACATCACACGCAATAAGATGGCGGGCTGCCGATTCCACTGTAAGCATTGATCGAACAGTTTCGCACCGTAGCTCCGGAGCAATGCGAGCGAGATGCCGGGCCAGAACCTGTACTTTCGGATCACCCACGTCTGATTTGGTGGAACCATACACCCGCGTCAGATTAGTCTCCGACAGCTCATCGGGATCTATTAGCGTGATGTGCCTGACCCCCAAACGAATGAGCTGTTCCCCGACGGCGGAACCGGTGCCGCCGCAACCTACGATTCCGATCCTAAGATCACCAAGCGTTTCTTGAACGGCAGTTCCGAAAGCCCGCACGTTGCGATCAAAAATGTTGGACAGCCGTGGTAGCGCGGAATCAAACGCTCGAGTCAGACGCCACCGCTCCCCGACTTCCCATAACCGTTCGATTTCAGCGGATTTGCAGCCCTCACGCTGCAGATGTCCCGTAAAGGTTAGTTCCGACGAGTGCGGAGAGAAAATCAGAGCACCGTAATAAGGGCTACCGGAGCGGAGACGGAAGAGATCTGCAATCTCCTGATCCACAATCCTATCGTGGTCGCTCGGCCGCGGCGACGCCACTTCCCCAGGATGCGTGTGAACCCAAATGCAGGCAGCGCCGAGAGTTTCCGCCTCTGCCAACGCGTGCACATATCCATCCGACCGGATAGTCAGTCCATACGCCTCACGCCGAAGATAGGCGGACTCCTCAACCCATCGCATCTGACGCCCGAGAAGTTTGATGTCGCCATTTGGCGCCTGGGCAATACCCGCCAGCATCACTCCTGCAGTTTCATCCGGAAGCCTTGCAACGGACCGAAGCTCCTCCGCCATCGTCTGTGGGATAACGACTGTAACAGTCATTGGGTGGCCCCAGGTACGGACCGTTCCAGTTCTTTACGCACTAAGGCAAGAAAACTCTCAAGGCCATCGACACCCGATCGCCACAGTCCGTTAGGAAGATGACGCGACCACCGTTGCCAACTCCGACCGAGATGACGCTCGGTTACTTGCGTTGCGGGAATAGGCTTTCCGTCCGCCCGCAGGACAGGTGGATCAAACCACCACATGTCCGGAGGCATGTCGGGATATCCGGGATTAAATCTGAGCAAGAGATCCGATTTCTCGCGATTAAAACCCGGAGGCAAACAGAACTCACGAAACACCACGCACGTCATATTCGCCTCGGACGCAACAGAATGGTTGATGCCACGCTCCGTCAGGTATTTGGTGTCATTAGAAGGCAACAAGGCGGCTCCCCCTACCGGGCTTCTCTGCGCCAGGATTGATCTGCGCCGGCGCCGTAAAAAAGCGCAGTCCGTTCCGCATTTCTACTTCCTCATGATCCAGAATTTTCCGGTCGGACCCCCCAGGCACAACTTCGAACAGATCGCGGTCAGGCCCAATCGGCGGTGTCGGGAGATGCCGAAGTTGGAGCCCCGTCCGGAAACGCTCGGTCACCGTGAAATGCTGGCGATCGATCTGAATCTCGAAGTGGTGATGCTCGTGATGGTGCTCGTGTTCGTGGTGGTGTTCGTGCTCATGTCGGTGTTCATGTTCGTGAGATTTTTCTGGACTTTGATCAGCCTGCTTTTCGTTGCTCATGAAAACCTCCGGTTTGATATTCTGGTATCACGATACCATACATGCTTGGTACTTGACAAGCTCGGTGGCTTTATCCCATAATGGGTTGCATGAAACCAGTGAAAGCCATGACCATCCGTTTGTCCGCTGAACAAGCCGAGGCCCTGGAGACAGTTGCAAACGTAGAATCGCGGCCAGTATCCGAAGTAATTCGCGCGGCGATTGCCGAACACATCGACAGCTGCAAGAAGGATCAGGCATTCCAGGACAGCCTTAAGGATCGACTCGATAGAGCACGCCGTCTTCTGCGCAAGTAGCGCTATGGGATCTCCGTGTCTCGCAAATGGCGGATGATAGGCGAAGCATGGTTGCATTAATCTTGTCGGATACCTCGACGAAGGACGGTGGTAGATGGATAAGGACCAGCTATTTGTAGAGCGACGACCAGAAGGCGATTATGCTGTCAGAAGAGGCAATTCAGAAAGAGCTAGTGCTGTTTTGCCGACACAAGCCGAGGCCATCGAAAGGGCAAGGGAATTAAATCCCGGCAAAGGGCCTCTTGTTGAGCGCGTTCGCTACACTGATGAGGGCAGTCCGGATAAGTGGCGCAAGCCGTAGAGGTCCGGCCAGAGAGATCGGTGGTCGACGAGACGCGTACCAGCGGCGTGTTGGTGTGACTTACCGTTTCACACGCCGGAATTTCGAGCTTGCTAAACAAGCGAAGCACTATCGTATATGCCGTCACGCCAAAAGAACTCGCGTAGATCGAGGCGTCAGCGACGGGACATTAAGCGCCGCCGAAAACCCAAAGCCCATCTGCTGATTATCGAATGTGATTCTGAGAATCTTGCTGCTGCTGGACTTAATCTTGGCACCCCTTTCGGGCAGAGTATCGGGGCCATTTTCCCGGCGAAGCGGATCGCCATCGTACAAACCTCATGCGAGCAGAAGCTAATTCAGGACTTGGCGGATGTGTTCAAGGACTATGGCTGTTTCCGAGCAATCCTTATCGTCGGCCATAGTAATGAAACCGGGTTGGCCTTAACGAGCGACGGGCAGCGAAGCTGGAGCGTTGTCGGAAGTTGGTTTCAGAAGTTCGAGCCGGAGTTTTGTTTTCTGGCGGCTTGCAACGCGGGCAAGTCCGAGAGCGTTCGCGATGTGTTCAGATCGATCACCACGCTCCGTCAGATATACGCGTCTCCGTGCGCGCTCAATGGAGTCCAGGCTTCGCCGTTGGCAATTCTTATCTCGTTGTTGCTGAAGCACGGCCGCATTGACGACGACGACTCCGAACAACTGCGGATACTGAGTTACCTCGTCACCAAAGGCCAGCTCTATCGATGGAAACGCCACGAGACCGGACCGGGCACCGAGTTCAAAGCGATTCTGACGGACTATGCCGCCTCTTTGCTCGACGGTGGTCTCCGGACTCTCGTGCAGCGCCTTTTTCCTGCGGATCGCTCGGCACCTGCCAGCGTAGCGTGAAGTCGTCAATCCCTCCGAGAGTCCAGCGGAATTGCGCGCCGGGCATGCGCCCTTGACGGTCGATTATTCACACATCGTCTCCATCTGGCAGCACTCCTCCTACGCACCCGGCTATGATTTTCAGTGGAAACCTATGTTTCAGCAGATGCTGAAATATATCGTTATAGTGAAATAGCTTGACAATTTTCACCAGAAGAGCTATTTTCAGCATATGTTGAAAACGCCTGAATCAGTGAAAGAGATGGAAGACCGTGCCGCGAGCAGCCTAAAGGCGCTCATCGAGCAAGTCCCTGCCATCAAGCTTGAGGACATCAAAGTCGAGCCTTCGGATATCGATCAGCACGTGGACATCATCGCACACCTCAACGTGTCCGACCGCCACCATGTCCTTGTCTGCGAGGTAAAGAACAGCGGCCAGCCCCGACACGTGCGCACGGCCCTGCTCCAATTGCGTAACTACGTCGCGCATTTTGAGAACGAAGCGACGCCGATCTTCATCGCACCCTACCTGTCGGCCGAAGCCCAGGCACTGTGCCGCGAGCACCAAGTCGGATTTCTCGACCTGGAAGGCAATGCCCGGCTTGTATTCGACGGCGTGTTCATCGAACGGCTGGTCTCAAGCAAGCCATCTGTCGAGCGGCGCGAACTCAAGTCGCTGTTCAAACCGAAATCGGCGCAAGTGCTGCGTGTGATGCTTCGTAATCCGCGACGCCCCTGGCGGGTCACCGAACTCGCCGAAACTGCGGGCGTCAGTCTTGGGCACGTCAGCAACGTGCGCACTGGCTTGCTTGATCGCGAGTGGGGCCAAGTATCCGACAAAGGCCTGCTCATATCCCAACCTGACGCGTTGCTCGACGCGTGGCGGGACGAATACGCGCTGCCCGCTGGCAAGCGCATGAGCTTTTATACGACCCTGCACGGCGGTCCCTTTGAAGAGACCGCACGTCGCGTTCTTAACGCCGGAGCCGACAAGGGACGCGCTGTCTTTGCCTCGTTTTCGGCGGCGCAGTGGCTTGCGCCATATGGAAGAACCGGCACACAGTATTTCTACGCGGACACTGCAGGATTGGAAAAGCTAAAGATCGCTTTGAAGCTGTCATCAGCTTCCAAGGGCGAGAATGTCGTGGTCACCGTGCCCAACGATCAGGGACTATTTCTGGATATTGTCGAACCGGCGCCCAGCGCGGTGTGCACGGGTCCAATCCAGACCTATCTTGATCTCTGCGTCGCCGGCGAACGCGGACAGGAAGCAGCCCAACATCTAAGACAAGAGAAGCTAACATGGTAGAACTGACTCCCCGCGAACCGCAATCGGCAGCTGACTATGACGATCGCACGACGACCGCAGTCAAAAGCGTGCTGATCGAGATCGGTCAAATTCTGGGCAGCTTCAAAGGAAAATTCGCCGTTGTCGGCGGCGCTGTCCCTTGGCTGCTATTGAATAACGAAGTCATGCCGCATGTCGGCTCGCTCGACGTGGATCTCAGTCTTGACGCCGAAGCGCTTGGCGATGGCGAATACGTCACATTGATCGACGCCCTAAAACGGCATGATTATGATCAACGAGAGGAACTTCGACGGTTCCAGCTTGTCCGTAAAGTTCCCGTGAAGGACGGCGGAGCCCCAATCGATATCATCGTCGATTTCCTGATGCCGCGCGACGCCGAGATCGTTAAGAACAACCCTCCGCTCCTCAACAATTTCGCCGTGCAAAGGGCGGATGGTGCGGATCTGGCGCTGCGCTTCTATCAGATGGTCGCGATTGATGGGCCGATGCCCGCGGGCGGAACGAACCGCGTCGAGATCGCGGTCTGCTCCATTCCCGCGCTGCTCGCCATGAAAGGTCATGCCTTGCGGGGCCGCCACAAGCAGAAAGACGCTTACGATATCTACTATTGCATCCGGAACTATCCCGACGGGATCGGCGCACTCGCTGAATCATGCCGACCGATTCTGGGCCGCCCCAAGGGCGCAGAAGGCTACCGCTACATCGCCGAGAAATTCGACACGGCGGGCGGCTATGGACCAACCTGTGTCCGGAACTTCGTCGCAGATACCCAAATACTCGGCGAGCGCAGTGCCGACCAGTGGCAACAGGACGCCTTCGGCCAGGTTGATGAATGGCTGCGCGCGCTTGGGCTACGCTAAATTCCGAGCGCCGACTCGCGGTCTTCTCATCGTCGCGTGTATGTAGCTCCCGATAAAACCCTCCAGCCGCGCGCCTCATTCCGAGGCTTTCAAATTCTCAGCCGAAGCAAGCGGCTTACGAACCTCGCGCACGAGTTGATGCACTCCGCCGAGCGCCGAAGCAGCACGTCGAAGCGCATCCGCGAGACGGAGGCTGAGGCGGTCGCCTTTGTCGTGTGCAGCGCAATCGGACTCGACACCGGCACAACCGCTCAGGATTACATCGGCCTCTACGGCAGCGACACAAAACTCCTCGTGGAGAGCCTTCAATACGTTCAGCAAGCTTCGAGCCAGATTCTCAACGCCATCGGCGCGGATGGAGGATCCGCGCCGCCTGCCTGATGGCGGGCAAAGCTCATTAGCGGAAGTACGGAACTCAAGATGAAAGCCCGCAGGCTCTTACGACAATCTATCGGCGGTCGTCATTTCGGACCGGGAGGAATTCTCTGGGGCATTACAAGGTTCAATATCAGCTTAACGAGAGATTCGATCCACCCAAACAGCAACCGGCCCGGCGTCGAGAAGCGTCGCAACGCTACTAGCGCTTCATCACGAAGGAATGTTTTCGGCGAGGCTTCCACCATATCGCCAAGTTGCATCCCCTTGCCTATTTTCATTCAGCCTCGCACGAGCTTTAGAATCCGACGTCCGAATCTTGTGAGCGTCCTAGCGGGCGTCAACATCCTCCGAACAACTTCCCTGGCTTCATCACGAAAGAATGCCGGTGAGACTTCCACCATGTCGCCAAGTTGCATCCCCTTGCCTACTTTCATTGCCAATCTCTCCGGGTCACGCTGTCGTAATCGACTTGATCAAATCGAGCAACTCCCAAACCACAAGAGCGGCTATCCCTACTGAATCGCATAGATAAATGAAATCCGCAAGACCCCTCGTCAGTAACAGCGATTCTGGCGACAGTGCATTATTTTGTGCCCCCCATGACTCGCCAAAGTGGACGGCAGCGGCCACACCGCCGACGATAAGGAACCCGATTCCGCCCACGAGCGCGTGATACAGCAATTTCAGGAGTATGATCGCTCCCTTGGGTGCCATCATCCCGCCCTCGTTTGGCCGCCAACACTCTCAGGCTTCTCTGCGTGAACACGACCATTGCCGTCGAGCCTGAACCAAGTCGGTGGCGAGTCCCGCACGATAATCACAAAGCCCTCGCCGCACGGCCGTATTTCTTGGCGGCTTCGACCGCCTGCTTCCGTGGTTTCTTCCGTGTGAAATAATCCATTCCGACCAGCGTCGATTCCCAGTCGTCGCTAGGGGCAGTCAGCCGGTCAAGCACCCAGGTTGTAGTGATCACCTCGCGGCCCTTGACCATTTGCAGTTGTCCGGCCCAAGCCGTCACTGACGGATTCACCGGCGGTGCTGCGCCGGTGGGAGGATCGGCGTTCCAGGCAACGACAAACGCGACCATCTTCGATTTCAGTCCCCTTATGTCGCATCGCCCGAGCAGCGGGTATTTTTTCTCTTGCGCGTTGCCGACATTGGTGTGGTAAAAGCCGCGAAAAGTTTTCGGATCATGCGGATCGACCTTAATTACCATCTTGGAGCCAAGCTCATTCCACCAGACGCCGTGAAGTTTCACAGGCACCTCCCGCCGTAAGTCGCTCAAGCCGCTCACTCTATCACAATCATTATCCTGACGGTATCACGCTCGAGGACAAGGTAGGGCAAGGGCTGGGACCTCGGGTTCGGTCTTCAACTCACTCCGTTTTCGGTTTCGGCCGCTTAAGCTCCCTTAGTGGGATTGTCGGGACGATGCACTCTCCCTCTGGCGGGATCGAGCGCGATTCACCATGCTCTTCGGGGACCTCATCAATCGGAACAGGCTCGCCTGCCCAGCCGCACTTGTCGCAGGTCGGCCGCTCCCATTCCACATCAGGAAAGTCCCGATGGTAACCACGCTGTGGCGACAATCGCTGCGACCCGCACGCGGGACACTGCTCAGGCACTCCTCGCACATGTCTGATGACGGCTGAAATACAAAGGCCGATCGCGTTCTCAGTGACGGAGACCGCGGCTTCCGCATCGTGCCAGTGTGAAGACTTGGTATGCGTCAGCCAGTTTGCAAACTCCCACGCGTTTTCCAGCAGTGTCTTGAAGAGATGCCGCCTATGCTTGTGCGAATCTCCCGAGAGAGCAACGCTGCAGATATGATCCGCCCACGCTTTCAGGTCCGCCTTCTTCGGCGGCTCTTGCATTTGCGTCCAAGGCATGACGGTCTGCGCCATGCTGACAAAGGCCAGTAACGCCTCGCGACATCGCACACCAACCGACTGGTAGTCAGCCACCTCTTGAGCGTGCGCGAGCGCCTCAGACGCCTCCTGAAGGTCGCGGAGACACTCCGCAAACGGCTCGGCGGGAATCTCAGCCAATTTCTGCCGCTCACTGTGCGGAATCCGCAAACACAGACCGACATGAAAAGTCAGAGCAAGGTCCATGTTCGGAAATTGCTCTTGCGCATAGAGATTCATCGGCTCGGTAATGACCCACCAGCGATCAACATTTGTATGCACGTCCCACACGTCGTGCCGGACGTGCAAAACATTCTCCGAATAAACTTTCTGCACAAATTCTACGGTCAAGTCTGGAGCTTGTGACCGCATGTACTCAGTAACGTGCTCAATCTCCTTTTCCGTAGCAGACAGCATTGCGCGAGTCCTCAATTCCAGAATCAGTTAATGTTGAGCGGGAGTGGCGACACCAAGATCTGATCCTACTCCGGTATTCCCTTTTCCGGTCCAGCCCCAGGGCCTCGATTTTTGGCAACTCATACTGCTCGCGCGCCGCTCTCGTGTGGACACGTCCACATGCCTCCCGCCTCTATATGCCGATTCCCCGATCCGCCGCCATAGGGCCGTCGCTTCGCTGTGAGGCCCCATGTCGGCGGTCTCACGAACGGAAAGGGAATCACATGACGAACTGTTTTGACCTGCGCTGCCCCAAGTGCGGCAGTACCGACGAGATCGACATCAGCGCGCCCATTTGGGCGCGGGTCACCGACGACGGAACCGATACCGACTTATCGAAAAATGACGGTCACGAATGGCATGACGACAGTCCCGCACGCTGTGCAGCCTGTGGCCACTCCGGCAAGGTGGGAGATTTCCAGCAAAACGAATACATGGCGTATTTTCGGACCACGGCGGGGCCCGCCGACGACATCTTCGTCGCCGATACGCCGCAGCAAGCGCTCGACCTTGCTCGCAAAGCCTTCCGCGAAGCTCCCGGCAAGTTCGGCTTTTCTCCAGCCGAGTGCGGCTATCTCGTCCTTCAGGCGATACGCATCGTCAACAAGGACGGTGAAGAATTGCTCCACTGGATGACAGACGAATACAGGCTCCAGCTTTACGCGCCTCAACTCTTGAATGCCCTCGAATCTCAGGTCGAGGCCACCCGCCAAATCGTCGATGCATGGGACGAGACCAATGGTCTTTCGGAAGCCGTCGAGAACCTCATCGAGGATCTCGAACGGCAAAGCGAGTCTGCGCGAGCAGAACTCAACGCTTGGGGGACCAACGATCTCGCCGGCGCCATCGGCGATCTCGAAGACTCCCTGAGGAACGCTCTCAAAACCATCGCCGACGCGAAAGGCGGTGCGGCATGATTACCAATCTCGATCGCGCCAACTGGGCCGACAAGGCCATCCGCGCGTTCCGCGATCAGACGGGCTGCGACCATGAGGACAGCCTGGGGGATCTCCTCTGCGATCTGATGCATTGGGCTAACGTCAGAAACTTTGACTTCGACGCGGCGCTTGATCGCGCCCGTCACCATTACGAGGAGGAATGCGAGGGAGAGAACTCCACGGATCGCCTCCCCGAAGCCGTCCAGGACTTGATCGACGCTTTCCAACACCAAACACAGGCCGCGCGCTTAGTTATTGATTCCTGGGAACACAGCGATCTTGCTGGCGCGGTGCACGGTCTTGAGATGTCACTCGATGACTCGCTCGCCGTCATCGCCAAGGCGAAAGGCGGTGCGGCATGAGCACGCCCACAAAGACCGACCTCTATGCACGGATTTCTACGTTGCCAGTTGTTACGCCAGTGGAATTACTGTGACTGATGCTCATTAGTCTTTTATACGTCGTCCAGATCATCAACAAGAGGAGTAACAAAGTATGACCGACGAGGAAAAGTTTGCATTGGATACAGCACTCGTAATCGCTGCGGCGGGTGGGCGTAATGACATCATCAAGCCGCTTCTGCAAGCTGGCGCGAACATACACGCGTCGAATGATGCGGCTCTCATGCGAGCCGCGGAAGAGGGGCACACTGCAACGGTAGAGTTCCTTCTTATCATGGGTGCCGACCCTCACGGCACGGAAGCACTGGTGTGCGCGGCCAAACGTGGCCACGTCGACACGATTAGGGTCCTTTTCAATTGGGCGGATCAAAAGGCGTCCGTCAACGCGACGCCGCGACCGCAACGACCTGCGCCCTAAGATACGGAGGCATAGATTCACGGCCCTATTGTGGCGTTAGGATGTCGATGATGCCCCCAACGTCGCGATTCATGATAGCCACTCCAACCGTGACTGAATGATGGGAAACTACACCCAGCTCTCCGTAAGCCGCAATAATAACATTGGCGCCAGCAACCGCCGCGCCGGCTAGAACCGACGCACCCTTCCAACTCAACAGCCAGCTGGAGGCTTGGCTCATGAGCCCTTTGCTCCCCTTACAAACTAAGCTTGTTGCCGTGTCCAGGCGTTCCCTCAACGTTTTAAGCGCATCAACCGATGGATAATCGCCCGCCTCCACCATCCTAAATCCCTCGTATACGCGGCTGAGAATGGGGCTTGACCGTGACTCATCAATTCCAAGTTCCGCGAAGACTCTCTCTTCCGTATCAACCAACTTTCTAATGTTGTTGAGCATTTCTCTTTCATATTTTACGTTTTGCTCGCGCGTCTTGGTCAGGTCGCGGACACCCTCCCAAAACGATCCGTTCCCATGCAGAAGAAATCGGAATTCTTCGCAAAGAATCTTCGCACCCCGGCGAGGAGCCTTTTGCTCTAAGGCTGTATTAACGTTTTCGTACGCACCTACCAAGCGTTCTACTTCGTCTCGAGTGATCATGTCATTCCTCCTATGTTTGTCCGCAGCGGCGAGCAGCGTTAAAGTCGCTTCCAAATGGCGGTCCCGCAAGATTCAGAAGACGACCGCGCCGCTCATATATCGATCCCGCAGATACGCCATGTAGTCTGCATCATCTTGCCCGACGAAAGGCATCATGCGGGCGAACAGTTCCTGATATGTGAGCGCCGAGAAGCGCGCTTCGTCCGCGCCGATCTGCGCCGCGAAATCCGTGAGGTCTTGCCGATGCCGCTCCTCCACCGATCCCGACACTTCAAACCAGAGGCAGCACAGCAACCAATGCCGACCGCTGAGCGCCAGCGCCAGTATATGCTTGAGAAGCTGCGCGACATCCAGCACATCAAAGTTGTGCCGCCCCGTTCGCAGCGATTCGGCAACGGCTTGGCAACCGGCCAGCCCCGCCTCCGTCCAGAGGCTGCGACCGCCACCAAAGTATTTTGGTTTCAAATATGTCTTGGCTTTCGACTTCGTGTACAGCTCCGTGAACTTGCTCTCAATTGCGAATAATGCCCCGTCATCGCACTTCATGAGCACGTCGAGGTTCGGACCGATGCCGCCAAGTCCGGTGGGGAACTTTTGTTCGAGCGCGAGCGTTGAAAATCGGATTGGTGCTCCGAACGCTCGCGCTAATGGCTGAAGGTCGCGACTGCGCCAATAGTCGAACCAGTTGCACGCGAGCGCAGAGGACGAATGCAACGCTTGAAGCTTTCCGCGTCCGCTGTGTTCTCCGAGTTCGGCTCCGTCGCCGCTCTCGAAGTCCTTCCGAGCTGCGGGAGAGAGTCCCCGAAAAATATTGTCGTCCACGGAACCGCAATAGCCGTCCGCGTCAAACGTCAGGTCGTGGCGAGTAGCCCACGCTCGCTGGTGTAAGTTGATGATGTCGCGTTCGCTCGGCTGCGTCTTCATGGCAGAACGTCTGGCTCAGATATCACAGACTAAGGATAGCCGCTCTTATAGCGCCTCCACTTCTTTTATAACCACGGCTTGTTGGATATGCTCGGGAAGCAGGCATATTTCCTTCCAACCAGACAAACTCTCCGATGAAACTGACTGCCATATCACGCCCTTTTTTGTGTTCTCTCGACAGAAATCCTTCGTGGCATCTCGGCTATTTTGGCCAGTTCTTTTCTGTCTGACTATCTGATTAGGATTTGCGACAAGGTCCACAAAGTCGCCTTCCTGCATATCCTTCAGTTCGCACGTCAGAAGATGCGTGTATGAGTGCCCTCGATCCTTCTTTGCAAATTCAAGGGCGTCCTCCCGCGAAGTCGCGAAATACATTCCGTCGCATAATTTCTGGTTGCTGTGCGTGCTTGCCCTTTCAAGATGCGCGCCGACAGCGATGGGATCGTACTTGCAATTCACTAACCGAAACGCTTTCATATCGCTCCAATTCCGTCATTGCAGTTGCCGGCACTCAACGTCTGCGGCCGCGAGGCTTGTGGCGCTGCGGTACGTCCGCTGGAGAATCAGACTTGACCCATGGCGGGGCGTGCTCACCCACCAAAATCCGGCCATATCTTCCCACTCCTCCTGCTTCGGACCCCACGGTGTCATCTCAGGCGGTCGCTCATCGTCGCTCATCGCAGCCTCCCCAAATTGGACCCATCATAACCCTGATCGTGCTTCCTGACAGTCCGCCACCAGTGGGCCGTCGCTTCGCTGTGGGGCCCCATGGTGGCGGCCCAACAAACTGGAAAGGGAAATCAGATGAAGCGCCTCAGACTCAGACCGGATGTCACCGACAGGGCTATAGCCTGGAATCTCGCCGCACTGGCGGAAAATCTCGCCGCTGCTGCGGCGCTTGCCCGAGAAGCGAATCTGGCGATGCAGCAAAATGAGCGCAATCGCGCCATCGGCGCCGTTTGCGATTTCGAACAGCGATTGCACGAAGCGCAGGCCCTCTTCGCCGCCGCTCTCGCATTACATCGCCGTAACCCCGCAACCACGAAAGGTGGTGCGGCATGAAGCCAGAACCAGACATCAAGCCCGGAAATTATTACGTCACCATCCACGACGGCGGCCGCTTCGGCTTCTTGGCCGGTCCATTCAAGGACGACCACCAGGCGGCAATCGACCTTGTCGATCGCTGTCAGGAACTGGCCATCCGGCTCGATCCGTGGGCGCATTTCAGCGCCTTCGGAACGGCGCGCATCGATTACGACTATGACAAACCCGGCAAGCTCAATGCGCAGCTCGGGCTCGCGACTGACAAGGGCGGTGCAGCATGAACAGCGTCATTCTGCACGGCGATTGCATCTCGCTCATGTCCGCCATCGACGCCGAGAGCGTCGATTTCGTGCTGACCGATCCGCCCTATCTCGTCAACTATCAATCGCGCGACGGCCGCCGCGTGAAAAACGACGACAACGACGCATGGCTGTTGCCAGCATTCCGGCAAATCCATCGCGTCATGAAGGAGTCGACGCTGTGCGTCAGCTTCTACGGCTGGCATAAGATTGATACGTTCTTCGCTGCTTGGCGCGCGGCTGGGCTCTTTCCCGTCGGGCATATCGTCTTTCGCAAGCAGTACGCCTCAGCGCGCCGCCTGCTCCTCTATCAGCACGAGCAGGCGTATCTGCTGTGCAAAGGCCCAACGCCCCGGACATCAGAGCCGATTTCGGATGTTATTGATTTTCCCTACACCGGAAATACGCTACACCCCACGCAAAAGCCGATCGAGGCCCTGGAGCCGCTTATCCACGCTTTCTGCCCCATCGGCGGCATCGTTCTCGATCCATTCTGCGGTTCCGGCTCCACGCTGCTCGCAGCGCATAATACAGGGCGGCGGTACGTCGGCGTCGAACTCGACCAGGCGCATCACCGAACCGCTTGTCTACGGCTCCAAAAAGCTACAGGCGATATCCACGTCTTCGAGGGAGCCGCGTAACGCGGTCGTCTCCCGCTCCCATCCCTGCCTGGCAGAAATCCAATTTCTTCCGTCCGAACCTCAGCAATCGCGCACCCGGAAAGCTTTTCACCGCCCTTTTTGTTCGTCAGTTTTTCAATCGTTGCGCCGTCCTGACCCTTTCCCTTTCGGACATTTTCATGAGCCAGCATTACCAATTGCAGCCTCGATTATTGCGAACCATACAGCCGTTCGCGTCGCCAATGGGTTCAACGGTCTTGCCGGAAAGACAGAGAAAATTTCTCAAAACACGCTGAGAAATTTTCTTGCTTTCCGTACAGGCTCTGCGAGCCCAAGACCATTGAACCCGCGCCGCGCCGTCTGTGGTCGGTTCGCGTCGAGGCCGCATTGGGCGGACTCAAGAACCGAAAGGAAAATTATCATGACTACGATTGCAAAACTGACCAAGCAACAGGACGGCAGCTTTCTGGGTACGCTCTCCTGCATCGGGCTCGAACCGCAGAGCATCGAACTTGTGCCCACCAACGCTGAAAGCGAGAAGGCTCCGGATTATCTTGTCATCTCCAATGACATGGAAATCGGCGCAGCGTTCGAGCGCGATAACAAGCGCGGCGAATACACCCTCGTCGTGATCGACTCCCCCGCACTTCCCGGCACCATCTTCAGCTATCTGCGAAAGAGCGTGAAGGCCGGGTACACGCTGGAATGGGAACGCTCGCGCCGGAAGGAGCAGAAAGACGCGGTTTAATCAACTCAGCGGCCTCGGCATTGCGCCGGGGCCGCATCTTTTCAGATGGAGAAAAACATGGATCAATTCCACCTCACCGACTCTGAGCCGCTCGAATCCTTCGAGCTTGACGAATACGCGGACCAGGAGGAAATCATGCACGCGATCAAGGAGACGCTTGAGCGCGAGCTTTATTAGGACCGTGTGCCGGGGCTTCAGACCGAAGCTCCGGCATATTTCTGGCACACCCACCCAACTACAGGAGACAGACATGACACAAGAAAAGCACACGCCGGGACCTTGGGCCACTAAGCCCGTTGGTGACTACCAATCAGTTTATGATGCGGGTAATACGTTCTTCGAAATTGCTAGAGTTCGTGGTTTTAGCAATCATGACGCGGAAGCCAATGCCCGTCTGATCGCGGCAGCACCCGATGCTTTAGAGGCCCTCGAATACGCCCACGAAATCTTAGGGCGTATTTATGACGGCGAAAAAGTCTCACATGACGAGATCGGCAGCGCATTACAGCCGTGTCAGAATGCGATCGATAAAGCGAAGGGAGAATAGGCCATCACCCCTGCTGAAGAATTCTGCGCATTACGCCACGCTCCCGGCCTCAGCGCCGGGAGTTGTGCGCGGGCGCTTGACGCACAGACCCCACCGACGTTCCCGCTACCTCACGAGCATTGACGGAAGGGCGGCCGCAAGGCCGTCCTTTTCCATGGCGCCATCAAAGGCCGCGACCAGACCAGCCGCAGCCAGCGCCATCGCTGGCGTATGCCACGCAAAATTGCTCTATGTCCCCACTACCGCGCCATGTTTCCCCTCCGCGCCCCACCCCTGCATACCCCGCTAGGACAAAACTGCATACGCGGATATGCATCTGAAATCACTCAAAAAATTCCGGCTCGACGTTTCTCTGGAATCCCGGCACGATTTCATGTTGCGGGGCATAACCGCTCCGCACGACCATTACTTAAGAGGAGTTATCGAAGCCCAGAAATACACAACCCGCCTGGATGGCGGGCTGCATATCGGTCGAAACCGGGAATTTTCAGTGAGACGCAATCACGAGAATCCCCCCAAATCGCCGCTTTTGCAAGAGTGATTCTTGCAACTGGCGAACTCGCGCCGATTTTCGGCCCATCCGGGCGGTTGCTTCTACAACCGGAACGGAGACAATCAATGCTATTCGACCATCATCCATCCACCACCCCCATTCCCTGCGAATCACCCCGCCCGAAGCAGGAAGATCCGCACCCGTCGCGGCGCGGCAGCGTGTTCGATCGCGGCGGAGAATCCCGCCGTCCGATGTCAAGCAAGTCGCGCGCGCAAATCATGGATCTCGCCGATGCTTTGGAGCGGAGCGCCAAAGCGCTAGGCCAGCGCGACCGCGTACTCGGCCCGTCCACACCGATGATGCGGCGTGGGCGCTATCGCGCCATCTCCGCGACATCAAGACAGGGCGCCAGCGCCGCATCCCCTGCATACAACGATATCGTGCTGAAATACTTCAAGCATTCCGCCTCGACGGATTGCCAGAATCGCGGCACGATTTTACGTTGCGGAGCCGAATCGCTCCGCACCACCACCATCTAGGGAGTTACGAAGCCCAAAAATAAACAACCCGCCTGGGAGGCGGGCTGCATATCGGCCGAAACCGGGAATTCTCGTGTATCCGACAATCACGAGAATCCCCCGTAATCGCCGTTTTTTGCAAGAGTGATTCTTGCAACGGGGATTCGTGCGCCGATTTTCGGCCCATCCGGGCGGTTGCTTTGCAACCGGAACGGAGAGAATCACCATGCTATTCGCGCATCTTCCGCCTATCACACCCATGACCTGCGAATCACCCAGCCCAAGGGAGAAATGCCCGCACCGCTGGCGGCGCGGCAGCGTCTTCGATCGCGGCGGCGAATTCCGCCGCCCGATCTCATCGACGGCGCGGGCCCAGGTCATGGACCGCGCCGAAGCGTTGGAGCGCAGCACCAAAGCCCGCGGCAAGCGCGACGGTGTACTCGGTCAGTCCGCGCTCATGATCCTACGGGCGCTGCTGTTCCATTTCCTCGACCCCAAGAGCGGGAAGCTAGATCCGAGCTACATACAGATCCACAAGCAGACCGGCTTCTGTGTGCAGACCATCGCCGCGGCGCTGAAGAGGCTCGAAGATGCGGGTATTCTCGAAATCCAGAGACGGATGGCGCGCATGGCTTACAAAGTCTGGAGCGACCTGAACCGGCGCTTCTTCGAACTCGTGCGCGTCGAGCAGATCACCAACGCATATATGGTGAATGTGCCGGTGCCTGACCGCACGGAATTCGGCGATCTCGGAATGCCCCTGTTTAAGCCTAAACCGGATACCGGTAGCGATTCTACTTCGCAGAGAGAATCTACCTCCATGTTTATACATAGAATGAGAACCGCCAAGTGGCGGTTCGATTTTTTGAGAAGTTAAGAGGCGATCACCGCCCTTTTAACCCGAATTCTCTGCTTGTAACACCCATCCTGGAGCCGGGCACGGCCCCAGGGCGGGAACCTACGACCGAAGCAGCAATAATATTGAGCCACGCATAGAGCGTGGCACGTTCCGCGCGCTGCAAAGCGGCGCGCGCGTGCGCCCGAAGCCGGGCGCACAAGAAAGAGGCTCGGCGAGAAAGAAGTGTCGGCAGTCACCGCCCCTATAATCCGAACTCCGTGCTTGAAATATCCATCCTGGAGCCCGAGACAGCCCCAGGGCGTGAGAAATTACGCTCAGACCAGCGAAAAGCGGCCCTTCGGGCCGCAACAAGAACAGAACGCATCCGAGGAAGGCCAAAACTCATTTCGTTCAGGTGATAATTTCGTTTTCTTCCATCGCCAAGCAACTTTCTTCCTCCTAAACGTAAAATGCGGCCAGCGCCAAAAGCTTCGGACGCGCCCGGCCCCATGTCAGACAGATTCTTTATATTAAGGTGACTCGAGCCGCTGGAAATTCGCCGCTACCGCCCTCTCGGATCGGGCCGCGCCCAGGCTGAGAATGTCTCGTCCCGAAAGTAATCCACGCGCTGGCACATCGCCGGCGCGTCATGCCCGATGACGATGCACTTTTGCCGATTCATCTGGCGTATCTCATCCGGCGAATCCGTCCCCGTTCCCAGCATCTTCGAGACATAGTCCACCGTGAACTGATCCATGATCCCGAAGCACACAAGCGCATTCACGTTGCCGATAAATGTTTCCCATTCATCCGGATAATACCGTTTCAACTGATTCAGATCCTGCACGAAGGCCCACAGCGTGATGCCTGTGCCGGTCCCGGCGGCCAAGCCAAACGCCGTAGAGATCGCCGACAATTTTCCTATCGTGCCGAATTCATCCAAAAGAAAGAGCACGGGCAGACCCTCTCCCCGCTCCCTGGCGGCACGCTGCGGACCTCTCACGAACTCCTTCCCTTGCTCGCTTTCCACCCCGGACGCAAGCGACGGGTTCGGCTCCTTGGCCGCCAGCAATTTTCTTTCCGAGTCGTCCAAAGGCCCTTTCAGCAACGTGCCGATCGCGATCGACACCATGAGCCGTAACCATCTGGCGTAAGTGTTCAGCATGTGCGGCGGCAGGACCAGATACACCGTCGTTTGTCTTCCGCCCTCCCGCAACTCATCAAAACTGAAATCGGAAGCATCCATCCTCTCACTCAAAACCGGACTATCCAGGAACGCCGTCTGCGTCCTGGCGACTGCGATCACGGACGCGATAGAAGCGCTCTTTTCCGGGTTCTTGAATTGCCCGAGCTTAAGAGCGGAAACGCTCCCCGCAAAATCTGCGGGCGCCGTCGTTATGATGCGCTCCAACTCATCGTTCGGACGCATAAGGAGCTTGCGCACAAGACTCAGACTCGCATGGGGCGCGTATTCCGGATTCTCGACCACATACGCCATAAGTCCGGCCCACAGCTCGCGGGCGCTATCGTCCCAAAATGGGTCCTTGGTACTTTGCGTGACGATAATCGCGTCCGCCAGATAAGCCAGATTGTCGATGAAATCGTCCGATCCGGGCTTGAGGACCGATAGGGGGTTAAACCGCGCAATCTCTTCCGTGACCCCGGCCACAGAACCGTATCTCCGATTCACCTCATCCCACGGATCAAGAATGCGAACCGTCTGCCCCAATTGACGGCGGCGCGGCGCTGTGATCCACGCCAACTCGCCGTTCGGATCGATCACAACCGCAGAGCCCCGATAGCACAAAAGATTCGGGATGATGAGCGAAACGCCCTTGCCCGCGCCCGCCGGTGCCACGGTCAGAAAATGTCCAGCCGCTTTTTGCGAGATGAAATTATTGGGATTGCATTGGCCGGATTGCGCGTTGACCGGATACCCGAAGAACAACGACCTTCCGGACATGGCCGTGTGTCGATCGCAGCCGGTGTCCTGAGACCATTTCGCGTTACCGAGCGGTTCTGCCGTAAATCACCTCACTGGCGGACCCGCTGTCCGTCCCTGCGGCGCAGGTCCTGATGGCTTGTCGCCGCTACCGCCTCGCGTATTTCGGATCGGGCCGGGCCCAGGCTGAGAATGTCGGGTCGCGAAAGTAGTCCACGCGCTGGCACATCGCCGGCGCGTCATGCCTGATGACGATGCACTTTCGCCGATTCATCTGGCGTATTTCATCCGGCGAAGCGAGCGGCTGTGCCACGACGTGCTGCGTCGTGTTTTCCGATGTGCTATGACCGCTCAGCTCTTCCGTCTGAAACGGCGCGTCAGCTAACAACACTTCAATCAACTGCGGATGCTGATCCACCATCTTGGTGCTCTCCGAAGTCGATGTCGATGTCGTCGAGTACCTGACCGTCCTCGTTCCCAGCATCTTCGAGACATATTCCACCGTGAACTGATCCATGTTTCCGAAGCACACAAGCGCATTCACGTTGCCAATGAATGTTTCCCATTCATCCGGATAGTACCGTTTCAGTTGATTCAGGTCCTGCACGAAGGCCCACATCGTGATGCCCGCGCCCCCGGTCCCCGCGGCCAAGCCAAACGCCGTGGAGATCGCCGACAGCTTTCCTATGGTGCCGAATTCATCCAGAAGAAAGAGCACGGGGAAACCCTCTCCCCGCTCCCTAGCTTTACTCCGCGCCTCCGCCTCTTTCCAATCCGCTTCCCTCTCCTCTGTCGACCGTATCGGCGCATTCGGATCAAAAGTCAAACCGCCGATAGTGAAGGGCTGTGCGGGCATCCGATATTTCTGGATGCGCTCTTCCAGTTTCCTTGCCCGCCTTTCTGCAAAATATGTCCGGACCCTTTGCCATAATGGCGGCTCTCGAAGCCCCGGCGGCAGTTTCTTCAAGGGCGCCGGGCGGAACCTGTGCGCCCGAAACCCCGTCTCTGCACTCGGGCGGCGCTATTTGCGCCCCTGCACTGTGTCGATGGGGACCCCCTCCCCCATCACACAGACCAACCGTCCGCCGGTTGGATGCCCGCCAGAGCCTTCCCGCCCTGGACCTGCGTTTGGGGAGCCTAGCTCCCCTTGCCCCCAGCGTTGGAGATTTCGCTCTCCAACACCATCGACAGGCCCATAGGCGGCGGTGCCGAAATGGCCATTTACCACCTCCACGCCGGTAAAATCATCGGTCGCACCAAAGGCCAAAAGGCGGTGCGCTCCGCCGCGTACCGGTCCGGCGAAAAGCTCAAAGATGACCGGTACGGTGAGACACATGACTTCTCACGAAAACGCGGCGTTCTGTACGACGAAATGTTCGTACCGGCCTATGCGCCATGGTCGATGCGCGACCGCGAAACCTTTTGGAATGAGGTCGAAAAGGCCGAAAAGCGCAAGAACTCCCAGCTCGCCATACCATACGACATCGCGCTGCCGCATGAGCTAAATCACGCCCAACATATCGCCCTAATGCGCGAATTCATTCAGCACGAATTCACGGACCATGGCATCGTCGCGGACCTCGCCATCCACATGCCAAACAGAAAGAAGAACCAGAAAAACTTCCATGCGCATATCCTCATTCCTACCCGCTTCGTAGACGAGGACGGACTCGGCAAAAAGGTCATAATTGCCGATAGCAAATCCGATTTCGAGCACCAACGAGGAGAGATTATTTTGCGGCTCCGTCAGTCATGGGCCGAACATCACAATCGCCATATGGACGCGGCAGGGTTCGATGAATCGCACCACATCGACCACCGATCTTACGAAGAACAGGGCATAGACCGGGAGCCGACAACCCACCGGGGCGTTGCGTCCGACCACATGGAAGAACGCGGCATCACCACCGACCGGGGCGACGAGTACCGGGAAATCGAGGCCGAAAACCAGAAGGAAGCCTTGCGAAAGAGCCAACGCAAGGACTACGCTGGACCCGCAGAGGCGCCCAAAATGCCTGACGCGCAATCTCACGACGACAAAATCGCAGACGAGGCTCTCCAAAAAGAGAAAGAGCGCCAGGAGCAGGCCCTCGCCGACGAACTCAAACGGCAGGAAGAAGCTCGCCGCTCAGACGACGCACTCCGCGACGCCTTAATCGCCGCAGACAAGAAATTAAAAGAGCTTGGCGAAATCTACCGCCAGGCGCAGGAGCATCGCGAACGGCTCATTCAACAGACCCGCGAACTTGAAGAGGCCCACTATCGGCACGAACGCCAGGAAAGTGCCCGGCGGGACGAATTTCAGCGCCAGAAGAACCCCGTCGATCACTACATCAAAGAAAACGAAGACGAGATCGAGGGGCGCAGACAAGGCCGCATCTATGAACAGGAGAAGCGCTACCTGGAAGGGGATATCCGGAATCCACATTCCCGTTATGCACAAGCCCTCCATAACAATTACGAACAAAGCGGCGATCCATTCGTGGGGCTCGCAAAATCAGCCATTGCGGAGCATGCCGCCTTCCGCCACGAGCAAGACATCCTGCACACCCAAGTCGCCAACACCGCCGATCCGAAGGAACGCGAGGCCCTCGAGATCAGGCGCAAGATCGAGGGATATGAATATCTGACCATCACGGGCGACAGGATCGCCAAGCAGAGCGAGATCATCACCGGGCGCCTCAATAGCGAGGAGGCGGTCAAGATGCGCGCCGCCGTTCACGGCGAAACGATCAAGGACGAACACGACAAGGAAATAGCCTTTCCCGGATACACCCAACAAGCCGAAAACCTACGTTTCCGCTACCGGGAGATACAAGCCGAAAGGGCCGCTCCGCAAAAGGAACAAGCCAAAGAGCCGGAGCCAGAAAGAGCCTATCGGCCTAGAGGCCGTGGCAAAGGCCGCGATCTCGACGACCTCATAAAAAAGCAGGACGAGGCTGCCAAGGCCAAAGAAGCCGAGCGAGAAAAGAACAAAACCGAATTCGAAAAGCAGCAGGAGAAAGAGCGCGAGCGCCAACGGGAACGGGAACGCGGGCGGGAACGATAAGCCGCCGTTTATTCTTTATGACGGAGCCGCCCCGGAGGGAGTCTCCCCAGGCGCCTTGAGCGGGCGCATCGGCGGACCGGGCTGTGTCTGCCCCACCATTGCCGCCGCCTCCTCCTTGGCCTCGATTGCGGCTCTGTTGGCCGCCATCGCCTGCTGAAAAGCCCGCTCATCGAGGAGATCCGGGATGACGGCTCTGTTCTTGGGATTGGTTACGGACTGGTTGAAATCCTCCTGAACCGCTCTGCGCAAGCGCGGATTAGCTTTAACGCGAACCAGGAGGTGGGCTCCGGCGAAGGTCTTGCGGTGATTGTCCCTCTTGCGCTTCAGAATCATCGCGCGCGTTCTAAGGTCCGCAACATCGGCTCTGGACCGCTCCTGCCGTTCGAGGGCCTTGGCGATCAGTTCGTCGAGAGTCTTGCGTGGTCCGCTCATGATTGCCTCCTTGTTCCGTTAACCCCGCCTGAAATGCTACCCGGAGATGTTTGCCGTTTGCTTAATGGCATGGTTACTCCGCTATGCAGATCACGAAAACCGGTTGTCCTCATACCGGCGTATGTACCACGTTTGCCGAATGGCAATAGTGCTGGCCTAAGATAATCGCAAACGGCCTGCCTCGGCGCGCGCAAGGAAACTACCCATGCTGCGGAATCCTGGATCACGAGCGAAGCGAGTGCGCACTTATACATTACTGCGTAATGTGTGCGGCAGAAGCTCCGCCTCTGCACTCGGGAGGGGCTTTCGCGCCCCTTGGCACGGGAGCGGTTTCGCCGTTCGACCACGATGCGCCGCGCGGTGATCCATGGCGCAATTCCGATTCTCCGCCGCCATCGTCTCCCGCTCCTCCGCCCAGTCCGTCGTCGCCGCTGCGGCCTACCGGGCCGGCGCGAAATTGCGCGACGAGCGCACCGGCGCCATCAAGGATTATTCGCGGCGCTCCTGGAGCGTCCTTTACACGCGGATACTCACCCCCGAGAACGCCCCGCACTGGATGCTGGACCGGGCGCGCCTCTGGAACGGAGTCGAACACAGGGAAGACGACAGCACCCGGCGCAACGAGGCCCAGCTCGCCCGCAACATCGAGCTATCCCTGCCCCACGAACTGACCCACGAGCAGCACGTCCAGCTGGTCTGCGACTTCGTCAAGGCCGAATTCGTCGCTCGCGGCATGGTCGCCGACATCGCCATTCACGCTCCGCCCAAACGCGGCGACGGCAGAAACCACCATGCCCATGTCCTCCTCACCATGCGCGACATAAAGGGTGACGGATTCGGCGCCAAGAACCGCGACTGGAACCACAAAGCCCTGATCGAACAGTGGCGGGAACGCTGGGCCGAGTACCAGAACCGCGCCCTCCAAAAATACGGCTTCGAACCCAATGTCGACCATCGCAGCCTCAAGGATCAGGGCATAGACCGGGAGCCGACCCAACATCTCGGTCCCGACGCCCAGGCCATGGAGGATCAGGGAAAACGCACCGACCGTGGCGATATGAACCGGGAGATCAAGGCCGACAACGACAATCTGGCGCTCCTCGAAAAGGAACTCGCCGAGTCCGAAAAACGAATCGCCGAACTCAGGCGGCAGCTCGCAACCGAACGGATGGAGGAAATCCAAAAAACCGTCCGACACGCCGATGCCGTCTGGGAAAGGGCCGCAGAGCGCCAGCGCCAAGCCTCCACGCCGGAACCGCCCCCGGAACCGGAGCCGCCCGATCCAACGCCGAACCGGCCCCGCCTATCGGCAGCCGAACGGGTGGAGCAGATCCAAAAGACCCTCCACGCGGCGGATGCCGTCTGGAAGAAGCACGAACAGCCCCAGGCCCCCACACCGGAACGTGCTGCGGAACCGGAGACGCCGGCCAAACAGCCGGAACCCACGCCGCCCGCACTGCCATCGCCGCCGGTACCTTCCGCACCGGCCCCGCGCCGCCGACGGCCATCCAGTTACGACCTCATCGACAGACAGAACTATGCCGAGCGCGCCAAGGAGGAAGAGCAGAAGCAGGAGGCCGACCGCCAGCGCGAAAAAGAAGAGCAGGAGCGAGAACGAAAGCCGGACCGGGACCGAGGCGTCGCGGACCAGCCGGAGCGGACAAAGCAATTCCTCCGCCCCTTCCCTCTCCTTACGGGAAACCCGCTGGACATCTTCAGGCTGGGGCAAATACTGCGCGCCATGTTCCGGCAGTTTGCCTGGCTCTGGACGGCCTGCAACCTGCCGGTACAGCTCAGAACGCTGTGGCGTTCGATGGCTCACGAGATCACAGCGCCGCTCGCCCGTCGCGCGGGCGCAGGCACCTGGCGCAGCCGGGACTCGTCCACCGAAGCCTTGGCGAAGGTGGATGTGCGCCAGCACGACTTCCGACCGCAGACACCTCCGGACAAAGAGCGCGAGCCCGACGAGCCGCAACCCGAGCCGTTAGCACCGGTCAAACCGCCGGGGCTTGCAGCATCGCGCTGGCGCGGCCCATCCCACTACGTGAAGCTGATCGCCCGGCAGCAGTACGACGCGCGCGCCGACGACAACGAGCGGAAGCAGAACTCCGATCGCGAGCCGGGGAAAGAAGACCAAGAGCGCGAACAAACTGCCGGGCCGGGACCGATGACGCGCTTCGGAGATACGGACCACACGACGCGGCCCAAACCCATCCCCTGCCCTCCCCTCGCAGTCAACCTCCTGGACATTTTCCGGCCGGCGAAAAACCTGCGTGCGATATTCAGGCAGGATGCCTGGCTCCTCACCATCAGCAGCCTGCCATCCATGCTCAAAAAGTTCTGGCGGGTGACCGCCAGAGAAATCACCGAACCGCGGTTCGGCCATTCCAAACGCCCGCGTAAAGCCAAGGCCCCACGTCCGTTTTAACCACAAAGGTGAATCATGATCGGACCTTTCCTCTCTCCCCACGAAATCGCCACGTTCCTGCTGGACTCCGGCTTCATCGACAAAGGCGCAGCCGATCTCCTGGAAAAAAGGATCGTCGCCTATGGCGACAGCCGCGCAAGCCAGGGACACAAAGACGGCGTCGTAACAGCAGCGCGAAAAGCTGCAGCGGTTGCCGCCTCCACCAGAGGCGCCAATCAGCGCGCCGCTGCGGAAAAAGTCTGGCGAGCGATCGAATCCCTCTTGCCTCACCAGGGTCGCGAAGCCGAAAAAGCAGCGTATGCGCGCGGCTTCAAAGACGGGGCCGAACATCGATCCAAACGGCAGCGCCAGAAACCGGATGCCAGATAACGCGCTTCCGGGCGGCGCCGACGACGAAGGCCCTACCTGACAAGAAGGCCATCACAACGGCGCGCGACTACCTCGCGGTAATTGGCCCAGATATAGATACCCGCAGACCCAAAGCCTGAGGCAGCCACCAGCACTATCAAATGAGTGTGGGTTCCCGCCGAATCACCGGTTGTGCTTGGCCGCACATCCTATCTTCCTTTTTTGCCTTTCCACCTCGGACTTTCAAGAGCGGTTGTCAGATGCGCTCCTCCCGCTGTCAAGGCGCGGCTGGCGCCCTGCGTCGTTCCTCCTCGGCCTCTGACAGCTTCGGACCGATCCGGCGCATGACAAACCGTCCGAGGCTTTCGAAAAAAATGGAACTTTCTGGATTGAACTTTTTCGGAATATGCAAAAAGCCCCATCAATTCTCTAGCCTGCATTTTGCGATAGATTGCATTTGCCTAAAACTTGCCCCGCATTTGGCCGATACTTACCGGTTTTTTAAATTTATTCTGATACAGTTTCATTACTCGGTTTGAATAATTCTTTTTTCAGTCCGCACACACAGGGAGAACGCAAATGATCATAAAATCGCGAATTCTCGGCATTATGGCCCTGACTGCACTCTTGTCACCCGTTAGCCAAGCACAAGCAGCTTGCAAAGAAGGTGATGTTTTGTATTCCGCAAATACCACCGGAACCATCGACTGCGCCACAGCGATTACCACCAATGGCGCTGGCCTGCTTAGTCTTAGTAATCTTAATGTCAGTGGGGCTGTCACTATCGCAGGGACTGTCAGTATCACAGATGCGGTATATCTTAACAATCCACTATCTGGTGCTCAATTTGGTCAATTTGGTTATGCTCCCCCTTTAATGAGTTCTGGTACTCTTACGAGAGAGCCAACGCTGCCCATGGAATCCTGGAGCTCGCCCTTGGAATTAGGTAATGTTAATCAAATAGCTTTTAGCACTGACAACCAGCTCTTCTTGGGAAACATCGGCGCCAGTAGCCCAGGGATAACCGACCCCATACTGGATCTGGTTGGGGCTCCCGGGGGGTCTCCCGGGCCCGGTGCCACCGAGGCGGATTTTTTCGCACCTGTTGTGCTCAAACCTTCGGCGGCGACCGGCAGCGGCAGTATTTCTGCCGAGACCTATAAGATCATCAATGCTGCTGGTGCTGTTACCGGGACGCTCACCGCCCCGCCGGTCTGCACAGGAACAAATAAAGCGCTGCAGTATAACGGAACCAGCTGGCTTTGCGTGACTCTGTAACGTAACAAAGGGGATCGCAAGGGTCCGTCGATTTTAAGAGCAGCTTGACATTCGAAACGGGATGCCCGGTCCTTGCGCCGGGCATCTTGTTTATGTACCGAGGAAGGAAATATATGTCTCAGGCAAAAGATCATAGGCCAGCCTTGAATAGGCTACCGCGCTGAGCCGTCCCGATGTAATTCAGGCGATAGAGTATGCGCGCGGCTTCAAAGACGGGACTGAAACCCAACTCAAGCGGCAGCGCCAGAAACCGGATGCCAGATGATATGGGACGAACGGCGAGATGGCTATAGAATCGTCGCTCCTAATCAACTGTCATTGATGGAGGTCACCATGCAGAAACCGCACGACAATAGCAAAGCCTGTCCCACCGCCCTTGAGCAAGATAGCACATTGATTGTGGTCGTCGAACTCAGTTTATCGAACTGGCTTGTGGCCGGCATGATCCCAGGTAACGCGCTTCCGGGCGGCGACGACGACGGCCCTACCCGAAAAAGAAGGCCACCGGCATCCTTTACGAGTTTCTCCGTTTTCTCAGGCGAGAAAAATACCGGCACTTGATCAATAGGTTACGCACCAGCTGCGAGAACTTGTCCGAAAAATGTGGCATATTTCGGAGAGCCATATTGTCAAGTTTTATTGCATCCCCGGCGACGGGCAAAAGCCTGTTGGAATGTGGCTTTACATTACCCCACATGTGGTAGACACTTACCACATGCTGAACCTTCACTCCGAAACGCGCCAGCGATTGCTGCGGTATTATTTCACAAACCCGACAGCGCGCCACCATCTGCGGGATCTGGCGCGGCGGCTCGACGTTGATCCATCCAATCTTTCAAAGGAGCTTCGGCATCTCGAGAACGAGGGCCTCTTCACCTCGGAAACAAGCGGGCGCCAGAAGTATTTTCGCATCAACCGAAAATATCCCCTCTTTGCTGAAGTCCGTCGTATCGTCGAAAAAACCATCGGAACCACTCCCCTCCTCGCGGAATCCCTCCAGCGCATAGACGGAATACAGGAGGCCTATCTTTACGGTTCTTTTGCCCGGAACCAGCAGGACGCTGCCAGCGACATCGATGTCATCGTGATTGGCAACCCGAAAGGAACCGTCCTCGCAGAGGTCGTCCGTGCCCTCGAACGCCAGCTCGGCCGCGAGATAAATTACACGGTGCTGACGCGGAAGGAATTCAATTCCCGCCGCGACCGCAAGGATGCTTTTCTAGCAGATATCTGGCGCAATGAACGCCTCGCACTGATCGGTCCAGCATGACGAAATCACGAAAATCCAAACCGCACACGACGGACTGGCCTCAGATCGACCGCTTTCTGGAGAGTGCCGAAAAGCGGCTTTCGTCTGCCCGCAAGATTCTCGAATTTGATGAAGAGGCCTGCCTTCAGCAAGCGTACGAAGCCATGCTGCGCGCCTCTCTGGCCTTCATGTTCAGCCACGGCCTGCGGCCGCGCAGTCAGCCCGGCCATCACATCGTGATTATCGAATTTGTCGCGCAACATCTCGGCAAGAAACACGCCGGACTGCTAACCGTCTTTGACCGCCTCCGCCGCAAACGCAATACGGCGCTCTACGACGACACCGGTTTCGTGTCTCGGCATGACGCCGAAGAAGCCATCACAACGGCGCACGATTACCTCGCGGTGATTGGCGCGGACATTGGTACTCGCAAACCCAAAGCCTGACGCGCGCCTCCAGCACTATTAGCCCGGATTTCCCAGATAATTGATCCATAGAATCCGAAAAGCTATGCGTGATAGTTATGGTTATTCTGTGGGCTCTTTTGCGGGAATATCGAGGATGACCATGCGGTTCTTTGGTATCCCGGCGTCATACGCTTGCGGATATTTATCAGGACTTAACTCTATCTTCTTTCCAAGAGGCTCTATTGGAGTCGTATCTGCATGTGGTTTAGTTGCCTGCGCTGTCAGCAGCTCTGCCTGTATGGCGTTCAGAATATCCTTTCCGGTTTTAAGCACATCTCCGGTCTTCGAGAAAACTGGATAAATCGAGTGGGTTTTTCCTGTTTCCAAATCAATCCCATTCGGCCAGTTTCCGAGGAGTCCGGGTCTGTAGAAAAGTTTGGGCGGCTTGCCCTTTAAAGCCTGGAGCATCAACGAAAGCTGATTACCAGCATCACTGTGAATATCAATTTTTTCAATGCAGGCTTTTAAAACGTCCCCTTGTTGATCTTCACCGGGCCCCGCTTTTTGAGCGAGGTCGATACAGTCTTGGCAGGCCTGTAAAACCGTCAACCGTTGAGCGTCGTTTTTTTGTCCGGAATTTTGGGCAAGAAATTGACACCCTGGATTATCAGTGCTGTGCCCACTCTATTTATTTACGTTGATTCCGGTCGGGTGTGTACCGCACTGATGTGGGGGGGAATGCTGGAAGCGAACCGGCCACGCCGGGCGCAGCGCGGAATGGGACGGAAACATCCGCGTGAAAAGCAGGGAGGGCTAAGTTGACGAGATCGTAGGGGGAGGTGGGACACTCCAGCGTCCGACCAAAGACAACTGGAAGGTGTCTCATGAACCCTCCCCCTGAGTATGAAGCTTGCCTGTTTCGGCTGCGTTCGTCCAATCAAAAAGGCGGCACCCTCATCGCCGAAGAGGTTACCGACTACACCGCGCACGAGCGGCGCATTTGC